>Ga0335085_10000542_pt1 | contig 104065 bp, 93 predicted proteins | sample Lox_Sample_45_FD_206712 | JGI IMG/M metagenome (GOLD analysis project Ga0335085, IMG submission 206712) | Soil microbial communities from Loxahatchee National Wildlife Refuge, Florida, United States - Lox_Sample_4.5 | ecosystem: Environmental > Terrestrial > Soil > Wetlands | place: USA...
GAGCCCCAATCGCGGGATCGTCCCGTGTTCGAGCGGTTAACTGGCGTAACATCTCGATTTCACTCATCATCCGAACGTGCTGACCTGAATCAAATCGAAAGCGGTCGAAATTTGAGTGAGAAGGCCTGTTTTCGTCAGAAGGCGGGCAGCGCTAGAATCTTAAACATGACAATGCGGGTGATGCTTCGTGCTCTCGTGGCGTTTGCTGCAACGAGCATGGCGGCTCAGGTCGCAACTGGCATTCATCTTCAGAGAGTTCGCTTCACTGGGAACACGCGGTTGCAGGGCGTGGACTTGGAGAAGTGCGCAAGCGACCTGAAATCGAAAGTCTTTATTGGCGCAGATTGGCCTGATTATTTCGTGGGAGTCGTAAGAGATCGGTGCCTTCTGGACAAAGGCTACTTCAAGTCCGCAGTAACCGCTTCAACACTGCAACTGCAGGACAAAAACAGCACTCATCAATTTGCCGTCGCATTCAATATTGACGCAGGTCCGCGATACCGTCTGGGCCATATCACGTTCACAGGTCACCATGCGATCAGTAACCCAAAAGCTCTGCGCAATCTGTTCCCGCTCAAAGATGGCAGCATTCTGGACCGAATGGCGATTGCGAAGGGCCTTGAGAATCTGCGCTACGCCTACGGGGAATTCGGATACCTAAACTTCACTCCGGTTCCTCTAACAACGTTCGACGACGGAAAGAAGCTCGCTTTTCTTGAAATCAACATGGATGAGGGCAAGCAATTTTTCGTCAGCAGCATCAACATACTGGGAGCAGAGCCAGAGGTTTTGAATGACCTGCCTCTCACAAAAGGCCAAGTCTATAACGTGCGTCTGATTAACTTATTCCTACGAAAACATCTGCCTGACGCTGACGTGAACGATCCGAAGGTCCAGCAGCGTGTATTGGACGAACGAAACGGGACGGTCGCGCTCACCTTTGATTTCCGTGGCCAGACTGAGTGAATATCAAGCCGCGTTCTGATGGTTGGCGAAAAATCTCGATTTCACTCAAAATCCAGCCCGCAGGGTCAAAACGTGTAATCGCCTGATTACAGAAGTTAGAGCGCAATCAGTTCGCGTGATACAAAGAAAAGCCGCCCAGAAAGCGGGCGGCGTCCGATGATAACAATGCTCTGATGGCTAGGGAAACAATGGTTTCTTTTTCGTGGCCTTCCGCCCGAGACTCATCTTAGAAGATTGAGTATTTCTGTTTTCAACTTGCTGGCAGCCGATGATCGTGTTGTTGCTGCCAAGGTTCAAGACGGTAGTGCCCCGTGCTTTGCAAACCACAGTGCTGTTGGATGTATCGGGCAAGCCCTCAAGAGAGCCGTCCAGCACGATCTGTGCGAGACCAGCATCGGGGTTGGCTGTAAAAGCTGCCAGATCGTTGTCCAGCACTGCTGCGTAAGTGCCGTTCCAGATTCCAATCGCATCCGGTCCGGTGCCGGAAACTTTGTTGTTCACAATCGCGGTTCCGGTTGTGGAATATATCGAGATGACGTCGCCACCGACGTCCTGCGCTTCAATCGTGTTGTTGTAGACCTGCGCGTACAGCCACGGGGTGCTTGAGCCATCCTGAATGAAAATACCGTTGGCATAAGGCCCGGTTGCCGTAAGGTAGTTGTCGTGGATAAGGAAAAGGGAGGGTTGGCTGGGAGCGAATGCGCTGACCCAAGGCGCTACCGTGACAGGCTCCCCGTAGCTGTTATATGCATACATGCTTGCTCTGTTATACGAAGCATCTTCGAACGAGTTCTGAGCGGCCAATTGAGCGAAGCCAAAATCCACATTCTGAAATACATTGCCAGTTGTGGGGGAGCCCCCAATGGTCACTTTGCTATCTTTCAGAAAGCCGTCTGCCCCCACTCCTAGCGACACGGTAGTGAAGGAACTGTTGTAGACAGAGAAGGTGCCGCTCAGGAAGTAGTAATCGAAGGGGGTCTGGGTGCGTGGGTATTCTCCGGCAAAAATCACCGCATTACAGAAATTGAAGTCCGGGCAACTAGTTAGGCTGTTATCGAAGGCCCCCGTAGCGGTAACCCGCTGCACCGAGGCGTTCGTCCGATTCTGTCCCATGAACCGGATGCCATCGTTCAGATATGTAAGCTCGGAGCCTAGAATGTACCACGGTTGCGTGGCGGGAACATTAGGTTCATCTACGGTCAGGTCAGAGACAGTAATGTTGCCGTCTACGAAGATGATCAGGCTCGGCCATAAACAGTTGCTGGTGTCCGGCTTGCACTCACCTTGAATGAACGGATCGGTTAAGGTTACCAACAGGTTTGGGAGGGCCTGAATTGTCGTTTTTGTCTGGCCCATTCCTTTGAACGATCCTTGGAAGTTGTGTTCCACGAGTTGGCGGGTTAGGTATGTTCCCGCAGCCAACTGCGCGGTACAGTTTTTGCCATACGCGACACATGCATCCAGTCCCGCTTGAATGTTCGACGTGTCGTCGATTCCGTTCGGCGCGGGCACGTAGACAATGTGAGAGCCTGCCCATGCGCTGGCGGGAAAAGCGATGCACAGACTCAACAGCAAAATGCGGGCGGGTTTCATGTTTCCCTCCATCAAAGAAAACTCGATTGAACTACGCGGCTCGAAATTCTCGGTGCTCTCGCCTCAGGGGGTGCGTCTCAACGGATGGGAACTGCGCTTCGGAGAGGGGAGAAAATTACGTCTGAATTGTCAGCGCAAAGCCGGGGACCTGTCAGTGAGCGTAATCACCCAGACTGGTTCGCGCATTGTCAACGGGCGAAATATGAGAGGCAGTAATGCCAGGCTCGGCATTAACCTCGCCAAACCCCTTCTTACCTTGGACGTAAATGGCTCGAAACTTGTGCGCGGTCTGTTTGAAATGGCCACGACGGGATACGCGACGTCGAGCAAAGGGTTCATTTCGAATCCGCTGAACATTGAGTCCTCTGCATTCCGGGACGAAACCGTATTGACGTAGCCTTCGAGACGCTGCAGCAGAGCGTGCGCCTGCTTACCGGGATGCTCTATTCGGTGCGAAGAAAATCTTCCTGGGGCTAACGCTCCCTAGCTACCGGTCAGCCGAGAAAATCTCAGTTCCGCTTTTTTTGCTTGAATGCTGCCCATTTCAGAGGGATAGTGGCCATAACCATGGGGTGCTTTCATGTGCGGAAAGGGTGCCTTCCTCTGTTCCATTTGTTTCCAGCCGATCAACTTAGGCCAATGCAAAACTGATGAAGATGGCCGTTTTGTGCATGAGAAGTGCTACGCAGACCGGCTGCTCTTTACTCCTCCAAAGAAAAAGGCCTACCACGAAGGGCACTGGCGCGAAATGGCTTGGAGATTTATGAGGATTGTTGGGCGGAAATAGAGTTCGTCCCCAGGTTGTCTGCGCTGGAGTGGTGAGTGTAATGGCAGGACAGACTCCGCATTCTCGATCCTAAGAGATCGAGCAGTTCCGTCCTTCCTAATCCGCCGGGCTGTTTCTGCCGCGATGTACTCCAGGTGGACGTTACATCGCTGCAACCACGCGAGACCAACAGAAATTGAGGCTGTTTGAAAAAGGCAGCCAGACATGGACCAACTTAGTAGTTCAGACGTCGTGTACCCGCAGTGGTCAGTAGACAGCAAATACGTCTACTTCGACAGTGGACTGGGTGCCGAGATAGCAATTTATCGGGTGAAACTTGCGGACAAGAAGGTGGAGCGGATAGCCGAGATTTGAAACTTCAATCGCGTAGTACAGGTCTGGGTCTCCTGGATGGGCCTCACGCCTGACGGTTCTCCTCTTCTTATGCGCGAAACGGGTTCCAAGGAAGTTTACGGTCTGGATTTGGAAGCGCCATGACGAGCTTCAGCGCAACCAAGATTTCAGCACGAATGGTGCATTCACTGGTAAATTGTTGCAATCAGTTCAAAGATCTGTCCGGATTGAAGTAACCGAATATCTATCCCCAAATGCCGTCCCAACCGAAAATGCCGTCCCAACTGAAATGTTAAAGGCTTGACTTGCGGGATGTCCTCGGGTAGCTTCCAGCCCACGACGATAGGCGATCCCCAAAGCCCGTACTGTTTGGAAGCAGAGCTAAGTCGAAACTTAAAGGAGAATCAGATGAAACGTGTTCTTTTGGTGCTGCCGCTTCTTGTGTTCTCTTCTGTCTCACTGCTTGCCCAAAAAAATCCCTTCGAGGGCACCTGGAAACTTGACCTCGCAAAATCCAAGTTCGAACCCGGTCCTGCACCCAAGAGTCTGACTAGAACGATCGTAGCGCAAGGTGGCGGGGCCAAATATAGCTTTGATGGAATCGCTGCTGATGGCAAGCCGATTTCATACAGCTTCACTGTTAAATACGACGGGAAGGACTACCCCGTGTCGGGTACAGGAACGCCAGCAGGAGCCGACAGCATCGCCATTCGACTTGTCGGAACCAACAAAGCTGAGGCGATACAGAAAAAGGGCGGGAAGGAAGTCGCGAAAGCCGAAGTAGAGGTTTCGAAGGACGGCAAGGTTTCAACGGTGAAGATGGATGGGATAACTGTGGACGGCAAGGAACTGCACTCAGAATCTGTTTACGACAAGCAGTGATAATAAGACAACCCAATCATTGACGCGGTTCGTGATAAACAAAGTGCCGCCAATGGCACATATGGGCTCTTGCTTGAGGGGAGGGTTTAGCTGGGCCTGTTAAGTTTGGGCGCTCGCATTACTGCGAATCTCGGTTAACTCCTGCCGCTCGGGATGTCACCACCGCCCAACGCGATGATGAGTGAAATGATTCCATAAACAATGTCGGCTCCCAGGCCCGGAAGCGCTAACCCCAAAAGGGCTCGGAGGAAAGGAGCCGAACATGCTGATTCGTGGGGTGTGATTATCAGTCGGTCTTCAGCAAATTGCGTTCGTGGATGCAGACAGGGTTGAAGTGCGCGAACGGCGCTTAGAGCATCGTGAGCAGGCGGACCAGTTCTACCGGGAGCTGAAGCAGCAGAATCCAGTGGCGCGAGTGGGAATGCGGTCCAGCGCGTACTCGCGTTGGTTCGAGCGTTTGTTGCACGAGCTGAGTTTTGAGTCATGGAGGGGAGATCCGGCTGACATCGGAACCAAGTTGCCGACCATCCAGTGAGAGATCATTCGTTCCGCAGCCTCGTGCGACACTCATCGCAGAGATCGCCTTCGAACTGTTGTCCGAAGTCGGGTGTCTCGCCGCAGATGCGACACACCCAACCGGTCTCTCGACATAGATCGGTCCACACTCTTTGTTTGTCGTTCTTGCTGCTCTCAGGGATAGCCACCGCAGGCCCCCTATTTGCTGGAAAAAATACTTCCGTCGTGTGAGTCCGTCAAGTGCACAGCCGGGAACATTCAAGGCAATGTGCAACTTTTGAGATCAGGCGATCACATTCATCGATCTGGGATGCGCAAGTCGCTCCGTGCACGCAAGGAGTTCTCGAGACGGCTGTCTCATGATAACCTTGCTCGCTACCACAGCCGCTAGTTTGGTCTATTCGTACGCGCGTAGGTGAGCACTTGGTACTGCCGGATGACCTCAAGCTGTTCCTGCAATTCACTCAACTCAGCGCGAATCTCACGCGCATAGGGCGTGAACTGCTCTGCAAGTTTGGCCAATTCCCGTATCTGGCGAATCGATTCTTGAGTGGTTGGAGTTTCTTTGGACACCATGTCATGTGAAGAACCACCGAAGTCAGAATCGGCGCGGTTGGCAGGTGCTCAGGCGGAGTAACTCCGGGCAAGCCAGGATTCAGTCCGCGGAGATGGCCGCGACCGAGCCTTGTTCAAGCCAACTAGAAAGCGTTGAAGTGCCGTTGAGGCCACGCAACGACTACCCAATCTGTGTGGGGTAGCCATTCTGTTTTTTGGCCTGCAACGGGGTAAGAAGTAACTCAAAAACTTCAAAGGAGGCTGAAAATGATTGATGTGCCAACCGGCTTCGGCCTGACACCGTTCCTCTTCTCGTTTTGAACCACGCCTACAAAACTGCGGAGTTCTTCCCGAGCTTGTTTTTAATAGGGAGCGATGGCGGCGGAGAAGCCTACGCCTTCGATCTCTCGCGCACGGAGGAGACGTATTCGAGGTTCCATTTGTTGGCTTTGCCTACTAACGCACGAGAAATCGCCGATTCATTCGATTCATTTCTGGCGATCTGAGACTTAGGGTCAATGAGCGAAATGGCCGCTTCGCCAATCATTTCACTAAAGGCCGGAAGGACCTTCCCCCGAATCCCCCCGGCCTTTGCATGGGATGCTTCTGATTAGCGCGATGCTCAGCGCCGCGCGGCCATCAACACCACCTCATGCATCGAAAAATCCTTCGCTACTTCCTTTTCGCGGGGGCTGGGGCTGAGTTCGTGCCCGTAGTTGTTTCCCGCGACCCAGATCTGGTTCAAGAAATACCGGTCTCCGTAGCGGTGGAAGATGAGCTTGGTTTGTGTTATGGACGCGAGTGATGTACAGGAATTGAACATCACTAGGTTCGTGGAATTCGTCTCCAGATTGCGGATCGAAAGGACCTTTCCCTCAATGTCCACGGACTGCAACAAGTATTGCCCCGCGGGCAAGTTGGCGCGGTTAACGATGAAGCTGAACGGCACGGTCACGTTCACCTTAGTGCTTTGGGCACTGGCAACCGTTGTGACAACCAAAGCGAGTGCGGCGGCGAATAACAGCAAGTTCCTTTTCATTTCGGGTTCCTCTTTCCGGCTGAGTGCCGAGTGTTTTGTCTTACAAATGGAAAGCGTGCGTAGAAGAAAACACCGCCACTTCGCCCAAAGGAAATCTTGGGGGAACGACAACTTTTCGTTTTCGCCCGAAAATTTGGTTGCCCCCTAGGCACTGTCGCCCGATCAAGAGTTAGAACTGTGAAAGAGCTCATAGGGAATCAGAACCTAACTTAGAGAAGTCGGATATAATCGGGCGGTCACGGCCCCGGGGGTGCAAATGGGGAACGGTGCTGGCGACGTCACACAACTTCTGCAGCAATGGCGAGCCGGAGATTCGCAGGCCGAGCGCGCACTCTTCGAGCTGCTACTGCCGGATCTTCGTAAGATTGCTGGCTGCTGTTTCCGCGGCGAGCGTTCAGACCACACTCTCCAACCCACTGCCCTCGTCAATGAGGCATTTGTCCGCCTGGTACACGCGAAGAACGTTGATTGGCGGGACCGCGGCCATTTCCTCGCTTTAGCTGCAAGGATCATGCGTCGGTTTCTTATCGATCACGCCCGTGCTCAACCGAGCGTCCAATTTTTGCCTATGGACGGGTTTCCCGAGCGTGTTCTGGGCCGTCGCACGCCGCTAGAGATCGCGATCACCGTCGACAATTTGTTGAACGAACTGGAAAAGGAGTCGCCTCAGCGCCGTTCCGTCGTGGAGTTGAAGTTCTTTTTGGGAATGACCGATGAAGAGGCAGCGGATGCGCTGAATCTAAAGTTACACACTTTTCAGCGCGAATGGCATCGCGCCCGCCTCTGGCTCTATACGCGACTAACTGTGGAAGATGCAAACAAACTCTGAACGCGATGCGCGAGTTATGAAGATCATCTCGCAGGTCTGTCGCCAGTCTCCGACGGAGCGCGAATCCTTCTTGCGTTCAGCGTGTGAAACCGACTCCAATCTGTACCAGGAAATCGCGCAGACGCTGGAGTGGGAAGCTCGAATGGGCAGTTTCCTTCAGCAGCCTCTGATTGCCCTCACCGTCGTTGGCCGGCCCTTTCGTCCTGGCGAAGTGATTGACGGTCGTTTCGAGATTGTGCGCGCCGTTGGCGAGGGTGGCATGGGCGTGGTTTACGAAGCCATCGATCGCAAACGCAATCTACGCATAGCGATCAAATCGGCCAAGCCCGGCTTCCAGCGCCTGCTTTCACCCGAGTTGGAAGGCGCGCTCAAAGTGCGACATCCCAACGTGTGCTTGGTTAACCAGATCCACACCACAAAGACGGACGCCGGAGAAGTTGATTTTCTCAGCATGGAATTTCTTGAGGGGGAAAATCTTTCTGCGTATCTGGCAAGGAAGGGCAAGCTCGACCCCAAAGCAGCTCTGGAGATTGTGCGTCAGTTGTGCGCAGGCCTGTCGGAAGCGCACCACAGTGGGGTCGTCCATGGCGATCTGAAAAGCGCCAACATCATTCTCACCCAGCATGATGACGGCAGTTTGCGTCCGGTGATCACCGACTTCGGGCTGGCGAGCGGAGCGAATCAATCGACCGGGGCATTCGGCGGCACGCCTGATTACATGGCGCCAGAATTGTTGCTGGGCCAAAAAACCTCGAAGGCTTCCGATGTGTACGCTCTGGGCGTCATTCTCTACGAAATTGTTACCGGCCGAATACCGTTCGATAAGCAATTCATTGGGAGTCGTCCGACCTGCCCGACGCCACCCAGTGATGTGGTTAAAGGTCTTGATCCACGATGGGATGCGGTGATCTTGGACTGTCTCAGCGAATCTGCGGCGACCCGCCCAACTGATGCCGGCCAGATTATTGCGCGCCTGGAAAAACGTCCTTGGCGCAAAGCGCCGCTCACTGCGGTAGGAGTTCTAGTTCTGGCGGCTTTGACTCCACCGATTCGGCACTGGGCTACCGACGCTTTCATGGGTTGGTTCATGCCGGCAAACGTGCGCTTGGCGATTCTTCCACTCCAGAATTCAAGCGAAGCCACCATGGTCGGTGAAGGCGCACTCCACGACGTCTCCGACCGACTTCGCCATTTACCGAGCGCACGTCGGACTCTGGTCGTAATCCCACCAGGAGCAGACCCAGGAACCGCCGTGCAGACCCCGGAGCAAGCAATCAAGGTTCTCCACGCCACACACGCATTGCTGACCACGTTGCGGAGGGAAGGCAAAGAGTATGTTGTCGAGGGTTCAGTCATCGACCTTCATACAGAGGCTCACCTTCGCGACTTTAATACCCGCTACTCGGAAACTACCGTTGGTGCGCTTCCTTCAGCTCTTGCTAGCGAGGTGTCGCTGGCCTTGCACCTGCCGACCGCGGCGGCGCCAGAAGCGCTTTCACCGGAAGCCACGGCACCCTATGACAAAGGCCTATATCTGCTACGAACCGACGAACAAACCTACGAGGACGCCAGCTTGCTGTTTCGAGAAGCAGCCCGACTTGACCCGCGCTCGCCATTGCCGCCCGCTGCTTTGGTAGAGGCACAAGTCATTAAGTGCTCCATCATCAAGGAGCATGATTGCTTGGCTGGAGCACAGCAAGCATTGTCGAATGCGGAGAGCCTTAACCCGGACTCCGCCAGGGTACGCTTAGCTGGCGGTATGCTGAATCAGGCGACTGGGCAGTACCAGAAGGCTCTCGAAGATTACCATCGCGTACAGGAACTCGAACCCCGCAACATCGATGCTCTCTTGCAAATTGCCAGCCTATACTTCAGGACTGATATGGTGGACAAGGCAATCATTGCATACCAGCAGGCTATTGATCTTGATCCTGGATATTATCGCCCTCATGAAGAATTAGGTTCCTTCCGCTATTTTCGGGGTGAATACCGGGAGGCGATAGAGCAGTTCAAACTATCCATTGACCGGGCTCCGGGCCGGGCTATCGCCTACAGCAACCTCGGGGCGACATTGATGGATCTGGGAGAATACACTTCCGCTGAGATGTCGCTCTTGCAGTCGCTGAAACTCAGAGAGACCGCACCAGCCCTGAACAATATGGGAGCTGTCCGAGCCTATCAGCGACGAGATGCCGAGGCCGTCGATTACTACCAGCGCGCCATAAGGTTGAACCCGAATGACTATGTCTTCATTCAAAACCTGGGTGATTCCTATCGCCGACTAGGGCGTTCAAGAGAGTCAAAACACGCTTACAAGAATGCACTGAAGTTGGCACTGGTGGGACTTGCCGAGGATCCACTGGAGGCCTTTTCCCGAGGCTTTGTCGGTTATTGCTCGGCGCGTCTTGGTGATACCCAAAGAGCTCAAACCGAAATCGGCCAAGCTCTGAAATTGTCCCCTGGAAATAAGTCAGTAATCCGCAACGCTGTACTAACCTACGAGGCATTGGCGCAAAGGGAGCAAGCGATCGAGGCACTACATGGAGCGACTCCCGAACTTCTTCGAGAACTTGAGCATCATCCGGACCTGGCGGACCTTAGTAGCGACCCTCGCTTTCAACAGTTAGTCACCCAAAAACGATAATGGAGGGAAATAGAATATGACGGGCACAAACAAGAACGTGACACTAAAGGTCGAGAAGGGGTATGTCGTGGCCCTTCCTCCCGAGCTTCCAAACATGAACGTTGGCGACACAGTTACCTTCAACTCAGACTATGATGCGTTCAAGGTTGTATTCACAAAGCGATGGCCGTTTGCGGGGAATGAACATGTCGTGAGGAACAACAAACCGCTGACGTTCGCGCACCGGGGTTCTTTCACGTTCCTGTGCTATGTCGGAACTAGACCTAAAAAGAAGCCTTCGGTGAGCCTCGGTCATTCCAGCAGCGGTCGTATCAATTGGGTGTCTTATGAAGGCAAAGGCGGCACCGGCAGCGTGAAACCACCTGGAAGATAAAATCCATCCTGCGCTTTCCGGGGCACTGCCTTTCTTGTTGTCAGGTCCGCCGATCCTTGCGGTAGGCGGACCGCAGCTTCCGTAAGGTTTAATGACGCCCGCCGCATCAAAATGACGCATTACGCACCGGCTTCGCGACATACGCTCATTTCTTCCCGCAAAAGAAGGAGAAATTAAAATGGCGAACCCGACTCCGCACATCCGACCGCACGGCAATCGAATTCGCGGTGCCAATCTTCCGCGGACATCACCACTGTTTGAGGGACCTTTCGGACGGATCTTCCGAGCACTTCCGGCAGCGGACTTTGGCGACAATGATCAGCAGTCTCTCGCAGCGTTAAATGCATTAGCAACCAAGATGATCGCGAAGCGCGACCCGGCGGATCCAAAGGATGGTCCCGATCCCGAAGAAAGCGGAATTCCGGCGGCATACACCTATTTGGGCCAATTCATCGATCATGACTTGACCTTTGATCCTGCGAGTTCATTGCAACGCCAGAATGATCCGGAGGCCCTGGTCGACTTCCGCACGCCGCGATTCGATTTGGACAATGTGTATGGGCGTGGCCCGGATGATCAGCCATATATGTATGCGGACGGCCGGACTTTCAACTTGGGAGACCCATTACATGGGGCAGCCGCGAACCCGCGAGCGCGAGACCTGCCCAGAAGTGAGTTGCGTGAGGGAGCCCGTAAGACTAAAGCACGCGCCATCATTGGCGACCCACGGAACGACGAGAATACAATCGTTTCGCAGCTTCAGGGTCTTTTCCATAGGTTCCATAACAAGGTAGCTCTCGATCATCCCAAGTGGGACTTTGTTCAAGTCCAGCGTGAGGTTCGATTCCACTATCAATGGATGCTCATCAATGACTTTCTGCCAAAAGTAATTTCGCCGAAGGTCTTAGACCATGTTCTCCCACACCTCAAAAAGAAGACCAACATCGTAAAAGATCCTCCATGCCTGGAGCTCTATCATCCGAAAGAAGATTTGTTCATGCCACTCGAGTTCTCCGCGGCGGCCTACAGGTTCGGCCATTCGATGGTTCGGCCGGGGTATCGACTCAACGAGAACGTAGGCCCGCTGCCGATCGTTGACTTCAATCCGAAGAAGCCATCCCTTACAGGTTTCCGGCCCATCCCAAATAATCATGCGATCGATTGGAACCTGTTCGCGGATCTCGAACCTCGCGACCCTGACAACATTAGGCGAACCCAACTGGCATATAAGATTGACACCTCTCTCGTCGATCCCTTGGGTAGTCTCCCGACGTCCATTGCGGTAAATCCGAAGGGGCTTGCGCAAAGAAATCTCGAGCGCGGGTGGAGAATGCGATTGCCGAGTGCTCAGAACGTGGCGCGCGCCATGGGACTGAAGCCCCTTGCTGACAAAGACATTTTGATCGGCAAGTTCACCGGAGAGCCGGCTGACACAAAATCCTTGATTCCTATCACGAGTATCAGTAGTGCCTTTGCGGACAACTGTCCACTCTGGACTTATGTTCTCGCGGAAACGATTGAGACAGTAGTCGCGTTAAAGACAACCCAGGGAGTGAAGAAGATCAAAACGAGAAAGCTCGGACCGGTCGGTGGCCGGATCGTTGCGGAAACGTTTGTCGGAATCCTCCTCGGCGATAGCAGCTCATACCTGTCACAGAACCCGCTGTGGGTTCCATCGACTAAGAGGTTCGGCCTGCGCGAACTCATTTCGTTCGCGCTGCAGGACAAGGGTATTCTTGCTATGGCAGCTTAGGCCGAAACCCAACCGGGAGCGACCGACTCTTTATTCAACGGTCACGCCAGAAGCTCAAGCAGGTCAACGAGTGCCTAGTAAAAGTATTGGGTGTGTTCGCGCCTCGGTCTCGGGTTCTAGCGTGATTTCACGCAAGTCTGCGCCTGGCAGCTTTGTAAAAACGTCTTTGCACCGCGGCATACGACCTGCATACAAGGCAGATAACGCCTGAGAAGGTTTTATGCTCGCCGCCCAACGCTACCTTCACTTCGACAATATCGATATGTCAAGTGCGCTGATTGTTGCTAGTTGCAGTCTGTGCGGAATGGAGTTCAGTGACGCGCCAAGGCCCGGAGAGCAGGTTGACGAACTCTTGACGAGAATCCGTGCAAATTTCGATGCACATGACTGCGGTGCAGTGAAGCGACAGGCTTAACCTCGGTCTGGAATCGGGGATTTCCCTCTTCAATAAACAGAGATGATTCGCAATCACTGCGGTCAAGTTTTGGACTAGTGTATGTGGTATTGAAAACACCAATTTTGTGAGGTAGTCATGAAGTGCAGAAGTTGCGGTGCCAGCCTTGTCGTACGGAAGCTTAATGGCGAGATTGCCCTCCATTTTCCCGGACCTGATGGCCTTAACAAACCCATCGTTTTCGTCTTCCCGCAAGTCCTCGTCTGTTTGCAATGCGGCTTTGCAGAATTTGCCGTTCCCGATGAGCCGCTAGCGACGATTAACAAAATAACAACTCAGGACTCAAAACGCGCTTCCGCTTGAAGGACGGTATGACCATTTCGCAGTACGGCGGTAATTGTCGGCAGGAGTTCACTCGCAGCATTTGATTTCAATACGTATCCGAGTGCACCAGCATCGATGACTGCTCTCCGTATGTCGGCATCGCTTTCCTGAGTTACAAACACAATCTTGGAGCGTGGTGAGACTCGCTGGATTTGGGCGGCAGCTTGGAGCCCGTTCAGGACAGGCATTCCAATGTCAAGAAGTACAAGATCGGGTTTCAGTTCAGCAACTCGCTGGACCGTTTCGATGCCGTCACAGACCTCACCGACGATCTGACACTCAGGCCCACCAGAAAGTATTTCGCGCAGTTGGACACGCCAGGCGGCAACGTCGTCAGCAATGAGAACGGTTGTTCGGGCTGATGGAACTTGTGGTTCTTCGAAGACTTGCACCTACGTGAGATGCCCAACTTCGCATTCGCAGTTAGTACCCGTCAAGCGCCAAATTGCGCCAAACAAACGGACCCTTGATGACAGTCTACTGCTTGCTGAGCCAGTTTGCGGTTGTCGACGGTTTGAGACAGGCCGTACAGCCAGGGCAAGACCGACATCTACCTCAACGATGAGAAAGAGAACATCTTCGTTTACCAAAGTTGACTGCTCAGATTGTTAAACCTAACATGACGCGAGGGCGGGGACCCCTCTTCTGGTGGTTGGCGAAACCATCTCTCACTATCGTGTGCTCGAACAGATTGGGGCCGGAGGAATGGGAGTTGTTTACCTGGCCCGCGACGAGCGTTTAGACCGTGATGTCGCGATCAAGGTGCTGCCGCCGCGCTCGCTGACGGATCCTGCTACCCGCAAGCGCTTCCGCCAGGAAGCGTTAATGCTCTCCAAGCTGAACCATCCCAATATCGCGATCGTGTTTGACTTTGATACCCAGGACGAGACGGACTTCATTGTCACAGAATTTGTCCGTGGCATTACATTGGACGCGAAATTGGGCCGCACGGGCATTCCGGAGGCGGAAGTTCTGCGACTCGGAGTGCAGCTTGCGGCTGGACTGGAAGCAGCTCACAAGCAAGGCATTGTCCATCGCGATCTCAAGCCGGGCAACTTGCGACTCACGCCTGACGGCCAGCTTAAGATCCTCGATTTCGGTTTGGCCCGTTTGCTGCCTCATTCCAGCGAGGTCGGCGCAACTGAGACGCTGAGCAAGTCACTCGAAATCAGTGGCACTCTGCCCTACATGGCGCCGGAGCAGTTGCGAGGTGAGGCCCCGGATGTCCGCAACGACATCTGGTCGTCGGGCGCTGTGCTATATGAGATGGCTACCGGAAACCGCCCTTTCCCGGAAACTCTCCCGACCACCTTGGTGAATGCCATCTTTAACGCTCAGCCACCGGCGCCGCGTGAACTGAACCGGCAACTGTCGTCAGGCTTCGAGGTTATTCTTCTCAAAACTCTCGAGAAAGATCCGGAACGGCGCTATCAGACGGCTCGCGAGTTTCGGTCCGATCTTGAGAGTCTGGAAAAGGGCGGGAGACCGAGGGCCGGTCAGCGAAGCAGATCAATGCCGATGGTGTGGGTGGCAGCTGTCGTGCTTCTCATCGCCGTGTTGATCGGCGGACTTTTCGTGCTGCGAAGAAGGAGAACTGCCGGCGTTGCGCAACGGCGCACAGTTGCCGTGCTGGGCTTCAAGAATCTAAATGGGAAGCCGGCGGATGCGTGGATTTCGACCGCCCTGTCCGAAATGCTGACTACGGAACTGGGAGCTACTGGTAAGCTGCGCACGATCTCGGGAGAAAACGTCACCCGAATGAAAGCGGATCTTTCCCTTCCTGACAGCGAGAGCCTGGCCCCGGAAACTCTTCACAAAGTCGATAGCATGCTCGGGACGGACCTGGTTGTGCTGGGTTCTTACCTGAACATCAACGGACAGATTCGAGTCGATCTTCGCGTTCAAGACACGTCAACAGGAGAGATCCTTGCTACGGCGCCCGAACAAGGTTCAGAAGGGCAGTTCTTTGAACTCGTCAAACGTGCTGGACAGTCGCTGCGTGAGGACTGCGGCGCAGGCGAGATTACGCCGGACCAGAGAGTAGCTACCGACGCGGCGGAACCAGGCAACACCGATGCCGTCCGGCTATATTCGCAAGGGTTGGCAAAACTCCGCGAGTTCGATTTTCTGAAGGCGCGCGATTTGTTGAAGCAAGCCATTGCGGCCGATCCGAATAGTTCCTTGTCGCATTCCGCCCTTGCGTCCGCCTGGTCACAGCTCGGTTACGACGAGAACGCAAAAGCGGAGGCTAAGGAAGCATTCGAGACATCAGCGAGCCTACCCAGACAAGACAAACTATTGATCGAGGCCGGTTATCGGGAACAGAGCCACGAGTGGGATAAAGCGGTGGATCTTTATCGCTCGCTCTGGACCTTCTTCCCCGACGACCTCGACTATGGGTTGCACCTGGCGAACGCCCAAATCTCAGCGGGAAAAGGGCAGGAAGCTCTCGCCACCATCCAAAGACTACGTGCACTTCCATCGCGTCTAGCGGATGATCCGCGAATCGACATGGCAGAGGCCACCGCGGCCGATGCAGTTTCTGACTACAAGCGGGAGCAAAGTGCGACGGCACGAGCCATCGATAAGGCAGGTCGGCAGGGAGCACGGCTGCTCGCCGCGCAGGCCGTTCTTCAACAATGTTGGGCGCTGCGCAGCATGGGCGATCTTCCGGGAGCAAAGGCTGCAGGAGAGCGAGCGCAGGATGTGTTGGCTTCCGTCGGCGACTTGCGAGGCGAAGCAAGAAGCTTAACCTGCGTAGCCAACGTCCTTTCCGACCAGGGGGATCTCACCGCAGCCAGAGAGATTTACGAAAAGGCTTTGGGGCTGGCTAGAAAAATCGGCGGCCAAAAAGACATTGCTGGGGCTTTGATTAACCTGGGAAATGTATTGGCGGTTCAGGAAAATCTGGCCGAGTCAACCAGTCGCTATCAGGAAGCACTGGCTGTCACACTTGAGATCGGCGACAAGCCGGGCTCAACCTTGGCGAGGAATAACATTGGCGCAAACCTGATCGTGGAATGCAATTTCAATCAGGCGCGGGCGGTTCTGGAAGCCGCCCTGCAGACTGCGCGTGAAACTGGCGACGAACTCGGCGCAATCAATGCATTGACCAATCTAGGAGTCGTTTTCTTAAATCAAGGCGAGTTCGCACGGGCTCGCCAGAGCCTCGAAGAGTCATTCAACAAGGCACAGGCTCTCGATTTGAAGAGCAGCATGGCTTACAACCTTTCGTCGATGGGTGATGCCAACTTGGCGCAGGATGACCTGGTTCGGGCGGAGAAGAATTATCAGGACTCTCTGGCGATACGAACTGCGCTCGGACAGCGTGGCGACATCGCCAGCAGTCAATTGTCGCTGGCTGTACTTAGGCTGGAGACGGACCAAGCGGCGCAGGCCGAAGACCTGGCGCACAAAGCGACCGAGGAATTCCAATCCGAAAAGATTGGCGATCAGGAAGCCTTGGGCGACATTGTCACGGCAGAGGCTCTCCTTGCGCAAAAAAAGTTTTCAGATGCCAAGGCGAAACTGGATCAGGCGCGTCATATCTCGCCACACGATAAGTCGATCATGCTGCTGTTGGATATTACTTCTGCACGTTTGGAGTCCGTGACGGGAAAACCTCAGGAAGCATTACACCAGTTTGATACGGTCATTGCCCGCGCGAAAAGTTTAACCCTGCCCGGCTACGAGTTCCAGGCGCGCCTCGCACAAGCGGAGACAAAGATAGCTTCAGGCTCAGGCGCGGAGGCACGGAGCGACTTAAGCCGCCTGCGAACCCAAGCAACTGAGGCAGGATTCAAGCTGTTGGCGCGCAAGGCAGCAGAGGCGCAGCGAAAAATAAAATCTCAGCAGTAAGTGCAACAATGGCCCACAAGAAACGGGGCTGGCCCTTGGCCAGCCCCGCTCTTTTGATTCGCTTCAATGCAACCTTCCGCACCTTTACTTAAACGAAATCCGCGGCACCGCGATCGTTGGGCCAGTCTGTGTCTCCAGGACCACAAATGTCAGTCCCTGGCCCTGCTTTCCAATCCCCGGGGGAAACGCGGGAATGCTGGGAACGCTGAAAGTAATTTTCGCGCTCTTCTTGTTTACGGTAGCGGTGATGTTCGAGAGGTCCAATCCCGAAACCTGCGTGCACAGTTGAAGGGTGTTGGAAGACTGTGGATTATTGATATCGTTGTCGCACACAGCGAGACCGTAGGTAGGGGCAGGCTCGCTTGCGTCGGCGGTAAATCCCACCAGATTGCTGATGGTTACCGTCAAATTGGTCGCGGCGCTCTGAATCTGGAAGAGGAATGTGTAATTGCCATCAAGGCAAGTGCCGGCGGTAGTGGTGTCGGTATTGTCGAAGACCGTTGCAGCAACCTGCTGATTGGTGCAGACAACCTGCGTTTGTAACATCACGGCCCCGCCGTGGCGGGCAATGGGTGCGGTTGGTCCGTACAGATTCCAGTTGAAAGCGTTACTGTCCACTCCATTGTTCGACGAACCGCGCACCGGCACACTGGCAAAGCTCGGCAGTGCACACAAGATACACAAGGATACAAGCGGAACCAATTTTCGAACGTTTTTCATTCGATCCTCCCCACATTGTGATTTTGATATTGATTTCGTGGCCCTCTCCTGGCAGAAAGCTTGCGCTGCGGTATGTCCTGTTTTGGGGGCCGGCCAGAGAAAATACACCGAACCGTTGCGGTTCAATCTCAAGCGCCAGTCACTTTACAGGCTAGGGCAACAGCTGTCAAGGAATAAGCCCTAGAAGCGTCCTTGTCGCTATTTTCACCAAAATGGATGGCGCACAATACTTAGCATCAGTTGCTGAAATTCTCTATCTCAACGCGGACCCATCGTGCAATTCCACCAGAGGGCAGCACGAAACCTCTCGGCGCCTGCGCTGGGCGTTGCTCATGATTTCCCCACAGCGATGGCAAATGCGGCGGCTGCATAGACGACCAGATTTCCAATGCCATACAGCCCATGGAGCAGATGTAGGAGGATTGCCATAACGAACACTGCGAGGAGAAGCCACGCACCGCGCACCACAGTCGCGGGAATCAGCATGAGAATGCATCCTGCGATTTCTCCAAATCCGATAACCAGGCGGATAAAACCCGGCATGCCCGTTCGGGCAAAGGCATGAGCTGCACCCGGTAATACGAACATCACGGCCTCAATAAGAATCACAATTCCTAGCGCGAACCGGAGAACTGTCAATCCACACTTTGAGTTCATGCCAGCTACTCCTTTCTTCGCATACGCGCCGATTTCGCTTTGATCTCTTTCAAGCGGTGGCTCGCGCTGGAATCAAGGTCGAGTTCATAGAATTTCTTCAAATCACGAATCTTCTCGAGAGAAGCCGGACTGAATGGCGTCTTCCCGTCAAAAGCATGCAGCACAATACCTTCCAAGACGTCGCCCAAGGTCATGTCGTGATACTCCGCAAATGCCTTCAGCACCTTGAGGACGCGCTTCTCCATGCGAACCCCGGTCTGTACGCGTTCGATCTGCAGTTTGGAATCGTCGATCATTGTTACCAATGTACAGAGGTACATAAACGAATTCAAGTTAAAATGTTGAGCTTTCGGCGTCCCGCGTGTCACATCGCTGGAAGATTAAAGGGAATACCGAGTTTTCAAGTCTTAACGTCACCAACCAGATTCGAGACGTTGACAGTAAGGTAATAGTGCCTTACAATGAATCCTCGAAGAGGCAAAATGACTGTTTTAACCATTACCGCTAAAGGGCAAGTTACGTTGAAACAGGATCTCCTCAAACATCTCGGTGTCAGCCCTGGAGAGAAGGTTGAAGCTGACAAGTTGCCTGATGGCCGAATCGTTGTGAGGGCAATGGGGCATGACGGCAACATTGCTGATTTCGTTGGTTGTCTGGCACAGCGACGAGGTCCGAAATTCACCGTTGAGGAGATGAACGATATCGCGACCGCGGCATGGGCGAAGGCCAAATGAAAGTTACTCCCGACACCAACGTTCTCATTCGCGCTGCCGTTCAAGATGATCTTCATCAAGGCCGCCGAGCGGCAAAGATCTTGGCAGAAGCCGATCTCATTGCTGTGCCAGTGCCGGTTCTTTGTGAATTCGTGTGGGTGCTTCGTCGCGGTTACAAAAAATCCGTGACCGATGTTTCCGACGCGATTCGCCGCCTCATGAGGAGCGCTAATGTAGTAATGAATCGAACCGCGGTGGAGGCCGGTTTGTCCGCGCTCGACGCAGGCGGGGATTTTGCGGATGGCGCAATTGCCTACGAAGGGGAGTGGCTCGGTGCAGAGGAGTTTGTCTCCTTTGACTCAAAGGCGGTCTCTTTATTGCAGAGGCAGGGCAGTCGTGCCCGTTTGCTGTCGTAGCCACTAGCGATTTGGTACTAATCCGGCTCTCTATCTGAGTCGGAGTTCTACTCACGGCCGATGAGGCGACCATCATGTACTAAGCAATGCTCCGGGTCTCTTATTTGTTGGGAGCGCGCATCAGGAACACAATATCGCCAACTTTATAGCGAACTCTCCCTGGTGAATCAGGAGTGGGTACTACTTTGCCAGCGCGGACGACGTCGAACGAAGAAACCAGCTCAGTAAGCACCGTGGGCTTGGCCACGGGAACATTGTGAGCACCGAGAACGAGTTTGACCTGTGGCGCGAGCGCAGCCAGGCGGCGGATGGATCGGCCGTAGGCATCCAAGTCGGTCTCAGGCCGGAACAACCAAATCGGCGCGGGGTAATATGTGTCGCCCGTGAAAAGTAATCCGTTTGCGCGATCCAACAGGGATATCGCGTCGGGCGTGTGGCCGGGTGTGGCGATCACATTGAGTGATCTTCCGCCGAGATCGATCGTTTCTCCATCGTGCTTGTAATGGGGATCTTCCAGGTAGGATTTCGCGTCAAATCCTGCCGGCAGAGTTCCGTAGGCCTACGGAAGTGTCGCTCCCGTCATCGGGTTGCCTCCCTTAAGGCGCATCCCGGTTAATTCCTGGTAGCTGGTGTAGCTTGCGATTACACACAGATTCGCAAAAGGCGAATCGCCTCTTATCGCTAATCGTTCCGAGAGTTCTCTATGACTGCAGTGCCATCGACCGGATATGCGCGAGCGCAGTGCGCTTTTAGGAGGCACCTTTAATGTTGAAGCCAATAGCCGCGGTACCCTGATTGTCGTGTCCATTCCACTTCAAATCCGGAAGACCCTCCTTTCTGCGTAACTTCGTCCCCACAGCTGGAAGTGACTCGTGAGTTGCAGTCGATTGGCGAGCAGCGGAGTGTTCGTCAGACCGTCCTCTCGGATTAGCATAGACGGGGTTGGCTCCGGAGCAATTCTCTTTTATCTGACATTCCCCCGAGTAGATGGACGGTCGTGAGCATGAAGGACCTTTTCGAGGACGGCAAGGCGTGCACAATATGCGATTATATCGTATATTTTGCATATGTGGATTCCACGCGCTGTTGAACCCCGCCTGCAGCGCTCCGCGAAGACGCGGCCCGTGGTCGTGCTGACCGGAGCCAGACAGACCGGCAAGACCTCTACCTTTCTGCGCCTTTTCCCGAAACATGCGTTTGTCTCCCTCGACCTCCCCAACGAGGCCGAGCAGGCCGAAAAGGAACCGGGCACTTTTCTCCGGCGTCATCCGCCACCCGTCCTTATTGATGAAGTCCAATATGCGCCGGGCCTGTTCCGTCACCTCAAGGTGGCCGTGGACGCCCACCGTACCCGCAACGGACAATTCCTGCTGACTGGTTCGCAGAAGTTCACCCTGATGAAGAACGTTTCCGAGTCGCTGGCAGGCAGGGCGGACATCGTGGAGCTTGAGACCCTTTCTTTGGCCGAAATTCACGCGGCAGTGCCGCAAACCGGGATCGAAACAGCCATCGTGCGCGGCGGATTTCCAGAGCTGTATGCAAACCCAGACATCGATCCCGTAGCTTTTTACAATTCCTATCTCGCTACCTATCTCGAACGCGATGTGCGCTCCCTGACCAATGTTGGTAGCCTGCGGGACTTCGAGAGATTTCTGCGCGCATGCGCACTCCGTTCTGCAAACCTGTTAAACAAAGCCGATCTGGCGCGCGATGTCGGAATCGCCCCTTCAACGGCGAACCATTGGCTGTCCATGCTGGAAGCATCCGGTCAGATCGTACTGCTTGAGCCGTGGTTCTCGAATCGAACCAAGTCCATCGTCAAGAGCCCAAAGCTTTACCTTGCGGACACTGGCCTGCTCTGCGCTCTGCTGAATATTCGCTCCGAGGAAGCTCTTCGCCAGTCGCCGGCGGTAGGCGCAGTTTGGGAGACGTTCGTTTTCGCGCAACTGCGGGCCCGTGAACGCCAAGCAGGGCGCACCGGTAGCCTCTTCTTCTGGCGCGACCGAACCCGCGAGGTCGACTTCGTGGTGGATGCGGGAGGGCGCATGGAACTGTTTGAAGCGAAGTGGACGGAACTGCCGGATGCCTGCGATACAGTAAATCTCGACTTCGTGCGCAACGTGGTAGGCAAGTCGCGGGTGACCGCCGGTGCGGTTGTCTGCCGCACACCAAACGGCTTTCCGCTGGCGAATGGATTTCGGGCGCTACCTGTGACCGAACTCAGATGAATTTGCCCTGATGGTGTTACAGGAAAATCTGACGTTCCCCGGATAGCTGAATAATAAGCCGAGGCACTAAGGCCAGTGTCAAGGCTCTTCGACCGCGAAGGCGGCGCGCGAAGCGCGGCCTTGACACAGACCGGGCCTCGGCTACGCTCTGGCTATCCGGGGAATTTCATTCGGGAATGCTGCATCACAGACCTAAACCGAAACCCTGACTGATCTGATTCGTGTGCGTGGTTTGTGGTTCTATCTTTTGCCCTCCTGGCTCTTGCTGAATCGCGGGAGAATGCGACACGTCGCGGCTGAGTTCTTGCCCGAGAGTCTGTGCGTTGTTCGTATAAATCTGGGTGTCATAGCGCCCACGTGAGACCGAGACATAGGCCATGCGGCTGTTGAGCAGATCCTTAGCGCCCAACTCGGTGTCCAGGTGAATGAGCACCCGGTCGGCAGTTTGTCCCTGGCTGGAGTGGCTGGTCATCGCATAGCCATGATCGAGATGGGGATGCTTGTGCGGATCAAGCTCGACCGCGCGGCCACCGTCCATCTTCAAGCGCAGCCGCCCGTCTTCCTCGATGCTCTCGATTGTCCCCAACTCTCGGTTCGCAACTTTCAGTTCGTTGGCCGGCGCGGTGAACTGAATGCGGTCGCCCACCGAAAAACTCCTCATCTCCTCCTGAAAGACCGAGACGCCCTGCTGTCGGCGTGGATCGTAAGTGCGCTGCGTGCCATCCACCGAAAGAAGTAACCAGGATCGCGTCGTAGTTCATGGGGTCATCAGTTGGCCCCCGAGGCGTTTACCGGGAGCCGCCGCTTGCTTTTGCAATTCGGCGAGAGTCGACAACACTTCCTCACTATGCTTGTTCGGATTCACCTCGGTGAATACCTTGGCCACCTTGCCCTCGGGATTGATGATGAAGGTGTGACGAGAAGCAAATTTCACCAGCCCGAGGTTGGTCAACGAGCCGTAAGCACTCGAAACCTTGTGATCGGTGTCGGCCAGCAGCTTGAAGTTCAGTCCTTCCTTCGTGCAGAACTGCCTGTGGGAGTCGGCGTTATCGACGCTGACGCCAAGTACCACTGCATCCCTCTGCAGGTACTGCGGTTGGTCGCGCTGAAAGTTGTGCGCCTCGATCGTGCAGCCACTTGTGAAGTCTTTGGGATAGAAGTACAAGACCACCCACTTGCCACGATAGTCCTTCAGTTTGACCGCCGTACCCTCCTGCGAGGTGAGCGAGAATTCGGGCGCCCAGCTGCCCACCGACGGCACGGAGGCGGCGAACAACGACAACGGCGTAGCTCCGATCGTCAGAATAAGAAGCGAGGTTATCAGTACTCGATGCGTCATCAACATCTCTCCTGCCACGCTGGTTGCATCTCAGGTTCATTCATTAGATGAGCTTCACTCGTCACTTTGCTGAGCACCAGCTGCACATCGCTGATGTATCGTTCGCGGAATCCTCCCTCGCAGTGCGCCAGGTAGTAGTCCCACATGCGCACGAAGCGATCGTCGAATCCAAGTTGGCGCACTTCGGAGAGATGTTCGAGAAATCGACGGCGCCATTCGTGAAGGGTCAGAGCGTAGTGCGTCCCGATGTCTTCCATATGAAAAAGCTGCATGCGGGTGGTTCGAGCCAGTGATCGTTGAATCTCGATGACCGAAGCCAGCTCAGCTCCGGGAAAGATGTGCTTCTTGATCCAATCGCTCTGCTTGCGGTATTGGTGAAACGTTTTTTCCTGGATGGTGATGGTCTGGAGGAGCATGCTGCCGTCCGGCTTCAGCAGGCGATCGCATGCTCTGAAGTAGTCGTCGTAATGCTCGTAGCCGACGGCTTCGAACATTTCGATGCTGGCGATCTTGTCGTACTCTCCGTGCAGGTTCCGGTAGTCTTCGAAGAGCAACTGGATGCGCTCCGCCGCGCTACTCCGAGAGAACACTTCACGCGCGTAGTCGTGCTGCTGGCGGCTGATGGTCGTGGTTGTCACGCGGCACCCGTAGGTCTCAGATGCATAGGCCGCGAAGCCGCCCCAGCCGGTGCCAATCTCGAGCACATGGTCCCGCGATCCCAACTGGAGTTTGCGACAGATGCGATCGAACTTGCCGATCTGTGCCTGCTCCAGAGTATCTTCGGCGCTTTCGTAATAAGCGCAGGAGTAGGCCAGGCTGCGGTCGAGGAAAAGGCGGTAAAAATCGTTTCCAAGATCGTAGTGATACGCGATATTGCGGCGGCTACCGGCCTGGGTGTTCCGGCGCCGACGATGCTCGATGAAGTCAGCGAGCCTGCGGAAGGAGGTCAAGAGACGATTGCTACCGTCCAGTTGGTCCAGGTTTCGCACTGCCAACCGCACAACGGCGACCAGATCGGGAGTCGACCAATCCCCGTCCATGTAGGATTCGCCGATGCCGACGTCCCCGGCCAGCAATGCGCGCAGAAAAAAGCGTTCATCGTGAACAGCGATGACTGCGTGCAGCGGATCTTTTTCTGCACCGGACTGCCCGACGGAGTACGTGTCCTCCGGACAGACAATCTCCAGGTTACCAACCCGTAACCCAGCCAGACTCTTCAGGAATATCTTCTTCGCGATGTTGGTGGTTATTCGGCTCGCCATGATGCCCCCAAGTGCTGCACTGTTGCCCGGTCGAAATGGCCTGCTCCGGGATGCCTGACCACCGGGACTCGCTTCAGCAATAGCCGCAACGCCTGCCAATGAATGGCGGTGATGACTTTGGCGGTCATCCAAGGAAATCGCAGCAAGGCCCGGTGCAACTCAGCCCGCGACCACTCGCGGCGCTCCAGTTTCAGCGTGGAATCGAAGATCTCCCGCCCGTCCTCATAACTGACGCTTTGACTGATCAACCGTTCGCCGGGCGGAGTGAAAGTCCAGTCGTATTCCTGCCCTAGCTTCAGGAAGGGCGACACATGAAATGTCTTCGAAAATCGGTACCGCTTGTTGTCGCCAGCTGGGCGCTCGACAGTGGGCGTGAGCCAGTAGTTTGCGGTCTCCCCGAAGGTATTGTTGACCTCGGCCATGACCATCTGCAACTTGTCTTCGCGATCATAGCAGTAGAAAAAAGAGACCGGATTGAAGTTGTACCCGAGGTAACGGAGATGAGTGAGCAGAAAAATTCGTCCCTCCGGAAAGACAACGCCGTTTTGTTCGGCATCGCGCGACAGGCGCTCGCGGAGTGTGATGGCCGGATCACCCAAATGATCCTGCTCCTGGTAGGAGATCCAGTTGCGCCGGTTGTATCCCGCGAGCGGGGAGACCTTCATCAGTTCCGGAAGGCGGTCGATATCGAGGAAGACCATGAACAGAGGGTAAGTAAACTCATGACGGGCAGGACTGAACCTGCGATGACGCAACGTGCCGGAATAGATTCCCGATTCCATCACGCCGCCACTTCTCTCGCTGCATTCCACGATACCCCCAGCGTCTCCGCCACGCGGATGGCCGAATTCAGGCCGTCTTCATGGAACCCGTAGAACCAGTACGCGCCGCAGAAGTGAGTACGGTTGCGGCCGCTAATCTCCTGCCAGCGCGCCTGGGCTCGCACTGCCTCCAACGTATAAAGAGGATGGAAGTAGGTCATTTCCCGCAGAATGTGGCGCTCGGCAATGGATTGCGTGTCATTCAGTGTCACGCAATAATCTTCCGGTGTCGGCAGGCTCTGTAGCCGGTTCATGTGATACGTCAGCGTAGCGGCTCTCCGTTTGGCGCCGAGATGGTAGTTCCAGGATGCACGCGCCCCCAGCCGCAGAGGCAATAGGCTCGCGTCGGTGTGCAGCACAGTCTCGTTACGGCTGGTGCGGAAACCACTCAGCACCCGCCGCTCCAGTGGAGTTAGGTCTCTCAGTAGCTCTAACGTTTGCGGCGCATGACAGGCGAAAACGACTTCGTCGAAAAACTCCGGCGGACGGTCCTCAAACCCAATTTCCACTCCTGCCGTAGTGCGCCTAACCTCATCGATCTTCGCGCCCAGGCGAATCCGATCCCGGTAAGGCGCAGTCAGCGGCGGAATGTAAACGCTGCTACCGCCTTGCAGCGCGTACCACTGAGGCGCTGTCGTCAGACCGAGGAGTCCGTGATTCTCGAGAAAACGAATCAGGGTGAAAGCCGGGAAATCTTCAATCTCTTCCGGGGATGTGGACCACACCGCCGCGGCCATGGGGTGCAAATAGTAACGCGTGAACTCTCCTCCGAACTGATTCGCGCGCAAGTAATCCCCCAAAGTGATTTCCGCATTGGCTGGATCCTGCAGAAGCATGCGGGCTTCCCGGTTGAAGCGCATGATCCCCGCCAGGAAGCGGTAGTGTCCCAGGCGAAACAAATTGCTTCTGCCCGCAAAAAATCCGCTCAGGCCACGGCTGCTGTATTCAAATCCGGTCTGGCGGCAGGACACACCGAAGGACATGTCGCTCGCTTGCCGTGCGACGCCCATCTGCCGGAACAAGCGAACTAGATTCGGGTACGTGCGGTCGTTATGCACGATGAACCCTGTATCGACCGGCAAGACGCCGCGACTGGTTTCAATCTGATGGGTATGGGTGTGGCCTCCGAGGCGAGCCTCTTTTTCGAACAGCCACACTTCGTGTTTTTGGCTGAGCAGGTACGCTGCTCCCATTCCGGAAATCCCCGCCCCGATGACTGCGATCCGGCTCATGCCGCCTCACTTTCCGACAGCGGCACCCGAATACCCCGCAAATCCCTGGCTATTCCCAGCCAGTTCAGCATCTTCAGCGCGTAGTAAGTAACGTCCACCTCCCACCAGCGAAGTCCCTGCTGGCACGCATACATGAACTTGTGGTGGTTGTTATGCCAGCCTTCGCCCAGCGTGATGATGGCGAGAACAAAGTTATTGCGGCTGTCGTCGGATGTTTCGAAGCGCCGCGATCCCCACAGATGCGCCACGGAATTGATGGTGAAGGTCCCGTGAAACAGCAGAACGGTCGAGATCACGAATCCCCAGACAAACGCTCCCAGCCCGCCACCGAGTAACAGCAGCGCCGCTAAGGCGATGGGTGGGACCATGTAGTGCTTGTCGAGCCAGCGCAGTTCGGGATACTTGCCAAAATCCTTAATGAGCGCAGGGTCATATTTGTCGTATTCGTTCGACAACACCCAACCAACATGAGCCCACCAGAATCCACGCTTCAACGGAGAGTGAATGTCGGGATCCTGATCCGCGTGCCGATGATGGACGCGATGATGAGCCGCCCACCACAGGACGCCTTTCTGCCCTGAGGTCTCCGCCAGAAATGCCATTAGAAGTTGCCACCCGCGTCCTAGCTTGTAACTGCGGTGGCTGAAGTAGCGGTGATATCCGGCGGTAATGCCGAACATGCGGACGGCGTACATCGCCAGCATCAGCTCCACGCGTGGCCAGCAGAAAGGGACAAAGAATGCGGCAATACAGCCCACATGCAGCAGCACAAAGGGAATAACCGTACCGAAACTGTAGTTATGTAGTTGCTTGATCACAAAGAATCCTGGCTTTTGCCTCTGACTTCTGACTTAGGTTCGAGAAGCTCGCTTAGCAGTACGCGCTCAGGCAGGGCAGCGGATTGCTTCCTGATTTGTTGTATCAACGCCAGGGGAGCATTGTCAAGCATTTGTCCAGGACATAAATTTGACACATGAGCCCAGGAATTGTTAGGATCCTTATAGATGCCGACCTCCTACCCGATCAGTGCCGTGGCTAAACTCACGGGGATTCCTCTAGATACACTGCGCGCCTGGGAGCGCCGGTACCGGACCGTCATTCCCAAACGGGCTGCACGAGGACGTCTTTATTCCGAGGAACAGATCCAGAAGTTGCTCCTGCTGCGGCGGGCGGTCGAACAAGGACACTCCATCGGACAAGTAGCCGCGCTCGGTGACCGGCAGTTGCGGGAACTACTGGAAAAAAGCTCTTCCATCGCAGCCGGACAATCCGCTGCCAAGACAAACGATTCGAGTGACGTCCTGGCGCCGGTTCTACACGCACTCGACCGCTTCGACTATGCAGAGACCGACCGTGAAATCAACCGTCTGGCAGCAGCCTTGGGAAGTCCGAAAACTTTCGTTCATCAAGCCGCGCTACCCCTCATGCGGACGGTCGGCGAGCGCTGGCATGAAGGCAAGTGCAGCATTGCGCAGGAGCACATGCTGACCAATCTGCTTACCGGCGTGCTGGCTTCGCTGGTGCGAACCTATTCTCCGTCGAATCCACCGGCTCGGGTTTTGCTGGCCACGCCGACAAATGAACGCCACGCGTTCCCCACTCTGACAGCTGCCATGCTTGCCGCGGCGGGAGGTCTGGGAGCCATCTATCTGGGAACGGATTTGCCGGCGGCGGACATCGTTCTGGCTGCGCGTAAGAGTGAAGCCGATGTTGTCTTGCTCAGCCTTTCATCCGCACCCAATTCCGAAGCGCTGGAAGATCTCGACTACATCGCCCGCAAAGCGCCGCGGGCTGCCGCTCTATGGCTCGGTGGCCCTCCGGAGTTGCATCTGGATCGGGCAACTGCGGGGTCACGCTGGATGGTGCTGCACGATTTCTCCGCGCTGGAACGCCAACTGGCTGCTCGGGGAGCAAGGTTCTAGCCGAGCGCTGCAGGCAATCATGAAATGTGTGTTTTTTCATCGTCGTGTTGTTGCACCGATCGTCGTCCTTCTTACCCAAGGGATCACGCCGGAGAAGATTGCCTTAAGCCTGGCTTTCGGGATCGTGCTCGGCATCTTTCCGGTACTCGGTTCAACTACCGTTCTGTGTGCAGTCGCAGCCTTGATTTTCCAGCTGAATCTGCCTGCCATCCAGTTAGTGAACTATCTGATTTATCCGGTGCAGTTGTTCTTGCTGGTGCCCTTCATCCGAATGGGGGAGAAGCTGTTTCGCGTTGCGCCTCTGCCATTGTCGCTTGCGCAGATTTTGACGATGGTCCGGACCGACTTGCCGCACGCGGTTGCGACGCTGTGGCGGACGGAAGTGCACGCCATTTCGGCCTGGCTGCTGATAGGTCCGGTCGCAATTTGTCTTCTTTATTTCCTGCTTTCCCGGGCGCTGCGCCGGGTCGCCGCCTCATCTGGGCTGCGTCCGAATACCGCCGAGTCAGCATAGATTCACAGGCTTGATTGGAGTAACTCAATGAAGATTGTTGTCTGGACCCTAGCATCGCTTCTGGTTACGTTCATCGCAAGTTCCGACGGAGGTCGTAGCGTGGCACTGCCCGAGAGTTCAGCCGGAGAACATTTCCCCAGCGTAAAGGCCGCTAACCTCGAAAAGCGTGACTTCAACTTGCCCGCAGACTTCGAGGGCGAGCGCAACCTCCTCTTGGTGGCATTTGAACGCGACCAGCAGAAAGATGTGGACACATGGTTGCGGGAAATGAAGCTATTCGAGGAAATCGATCCTGGCTTTCACTACTACGAACTCCCCACCATTCAAAGGCCCAATGCTTTCATGCGCTGGTTTATCGATACCGGCATGCGGCATGGAATATCGGATCGCAAGGCGCGTGAACGCACCATTACGTTGTATCTGGAGAAGAAACCATTTCTCGATTCACTGCTTATTACTGACGAAAAGAAGGTCTATGCCTTTCTGGTGGATCGCCAGGGGAAAGTGCTGTGGAGGTCTGAAGGTGTATTCGATGAAACCAAGGGAGCTAGCCTGCGAAGACCTCTCAGAGAACGCCGCCAATGAATCTCGGCCTATGACGTAGCATTCTTTGTCTTGTGGCCATGAGCGTTTCTGCGTTAGGCATGGCGCAGTCTGCTCCGGTTCCGCCGGACGCCCCGGGCTACGTATCCCTGACCGCCACACAGCGGTCCGATCGCTTTTTCAAGGAGTATCTCGGCTCGCCATTTACGTACATCGCCGCGGCTGGAGCCGCCAGCGGAGGACAGATCGGAAACGATCCCAAGGAATGGACGCGCTCATGGGAAGGCTACGGCAAACGCGTGGGAACCACGTTCGCCTTGTTCACCATTGACACGGGTGTGCACGAAGTGGGCGACGCGATGCTCGGGCTTGACCCACGCTACTTCCGCTGCCGGTGCCGAGGTGGCCTGCAGCGGACATGGAACGCGGTCGAGATGAGCTTTCTTGCCTATAACAGTAAGGGGCGAAAACGCTTCGATCTTCCGCAGCTCGCAGGCGCTTATGGTAGCGGCATGATTGTGACTACCTGGTCCCAAGCGCTACGACCCATTCGTTCAAGGAGTACATATGGGCCACCGGCAGATGGGATTGGTGGTAGGCATCAACCTGATTCGAGAGTTCAGCCCCGAGTTGAAGCGATTCTTTGGGAACTTCAAACCGCGCTAGCTTATTTCAAATCATGAATGTGAACCACGCTTGGTGACGCTATGTTCATAAAACTGTATTGCATTGCCCTGCCGATTTTCTTTGGCATGGATATGGTCTGGCTCGGCGTAGCCGCAAAGAACTTCTACACGAAACACATCGGATTTTTGATGACTCCCAAGGTTAATTGGGCGGCAGCCATCCTCTTTTACCTCCTCTTTCTTTCAGGCCTGGTGGTTTTCGTCATTGCTCCAGCTGTCGAAAAGGACTCATGGGTGCGTGCCCTCCTGTTCGGGGCACTCTTCGGCCTCATCACCTACGCGACTTACGATCTCACCAATCTCGCCACGCTCAAGGATTGGCCGCTTGCACTAACGGTGGTGGATTTGACCTGGGGCACGGTATTAGCAGGCTCTGTATCTGTCGGAACCTACCTCATCGCGCACAAGATCCTCCGATGAACTACTATCCGACAATTGGCGTCGTGTTATGGGGATACATGACCCTGTGGTTCTTGGTCTCGTTGATCAAGAGAAGAAACGATGTGGCCGATGTTGGATGGGGGTTGGGCTTTGTCCTTGTAGCTTGGACATCTTTCTTCCTAGCGGGCGGTTCCGGAAGGCGAGGCCTCCTGATGTGTATTTTGGTGAGCGTATGGGGCATGCGTCTGGCATGGCACATTCATGCCCGCCATCGCGGCAAAACGGAAGACTTCCGCTACTTGGCCTGGAGACGGGAATGGGGCAAGTGGTTTTATGCTCGCTCGTATGCGCAGGTGTACCTCCTGCAGGGCGCGCTCCTATTCCTCGTTGCATTGCCGGTGCTGATGATTAATCGCAGCCCCGGCGACACGTTCGGACTCCTCAACGGTATTGGTGTTTGCGTTTGGCTGTTTGGGTTCCTTTTCGAATCGGTCGGGGATGCGGAACTCGCGCGGTTCTCAAGAGATCCCCACAATCGCGGCAAGATACTGCGAAGCGGGCTGTGGCGGTATACGCGACATCCCAACTATTTCGGAGAGGTCGTCCAGTGGTGGGGTATTTGGCTGGTGGCGGTCGGCGTTCCGGGCGGCTGGTCTAGCATTGTCGGGCCCCTCACCATCACCTTTCTGATCCTGAAAGTTTCTGGGATTCCCATGCTTGAAAAGAAGATGGCCGAGAATCCTGATTTCGCGGAGTACAAAAGAAGAACAAGTGTGTTTCTTCCATGGTTTCCAAAGAGACAATTCGGTTCCGGACGTTCCTGATATTCCGAGCGCATCTTGATTGGGAATATTCTTCGGTGGACCTCCATTTCATGACCGGGACAGAGCTCACACTGCCGGCTGATCCCTTGCATTCGCTGGGTGGATTCTGAGAATGGAGTCTTCATCTGATTCCGGTGTCCGCCCGCTGGTCCTGCTGACTGGAGCCACTGGCTACATCGGAGGACGTCTTCTCAAGGGTCTGGAGAAGGCCGGTTGGCCGGTTCGTTGTTTGGCTAGACACCCTGAATTTCTGCGGCCGCGCGTTGCTCCCGCCACCAAAGTTGTGCAGGGTGATTGCCTCGACCAGGCTTCACTCCCACCGGCTATGGCCGGTGTGCACACAGCTTATTACCTTGTTCATTCGATGGGATCCGCAGGTAAGTTCGAAGAGGAGGACCGTCGAGCTGCCCGCAACTTCGCGGCATCCGCGCGCCAGGCCGGTGTCCGCCGCATCATCTATTTAGGCGGGCTGGGTGCAGAAAGCCAGTCGCTGTCTCCTCATTTGCGCAGCCGTCAAGAAGTAGCGGACATTCTGCGTTCCTCTGGGGTCCCAACCATTGAGTTTCGGGCCTCGATCGTGATCGGGTCGGGGAGCCTCTCCTTTGAAATGATTCGCGCGCTGGTTCAGCGCCTGCCGGTGATGATTTGCTCACGCTGGGTTGCCGTGAAGGCTCAGCCGATCGCCGTCGAAGATGTGATCGCCTACCTCTTGCATGCGCTTGAGCCGCCGGTCGGCGAAGAAGCGGTGTTCGAGATCGGCGGCACCGACCAGGTGAGTTACCAGTTGTGGGCCACGTCGGAGTTCATTTGGTCTGCGAGCGCGCCTGTTGCACCATTTCCACCAAGACTTTACGGGTCTCACCCTGACTGCTTACCTCCCTCATGAAGGCGATGCGGGCACCACGCATGCCCTCAGCAGTTTTCAACCGGACATGAAAGCCCAGCCGATCGACTGCGGTCATCGTCGCTTCTGTTGAGTCGATGTGAGCAAATGTCCGGGCAAGCATGACGAGCGCATCTTTGTGGTCGGCGTTCATGTGCTGAATGATTTCGGCCATGGAGTCCGCAAGAGGGTCGGGCTGACTGTCGTCATAATCGGGTGCGGATACCCAGCCCATTACTCCGAAGCCTCCTACGTAATAAACATCAACAACGTCCATGCGGTAAAAAGAGAAGTCTTCAAAATCTACCCAATACTTGCTGTTGGCATGGCGCTCTAAATAGAGCCTGCGAGCCTCGGCCAATTCGGGCTCCGGTACTGGCAGAACATTCCCTAGCAGCGTTACCCTCGATGCTCCAAGTGGTTCACCCTCGGTATCCTGCTGCGTGACGAGCAGACTGGCATGGGGATCGGCCTGCAGATTCTGCGTGTGCATGGCCATGGTGCTGATCAGGAAGATGGGACGGCCATGATCGTCAAGCCCATAGGGCATCACCGAACCGAAAGGGAACCCGGGCTGTTTTCGCGACAACGTGGATAGGCTGCCCATGCGACCCAAGTACACCAACGTGCGGGCGCGCTGGGCGAAGGTGGGCTCGGGTACCGGCGGCAGGTCAGTCGCCGGCCCGGGCCCCGCGTGTTTTCTGGCTGATGAGCTGGTCATTCGTGGTCTTGTGTCTCCTACGGTTCGTCGTCGGGTGGACCTGCCGCGCCAGCGAGATCCTGAGGCCTAATCTTCTCGACATTGAACTTCGCGACGCGCTCGCGCATTGTTTTCAGAACATCTTCGAGATCGGGAGGTTCGCCCTTGATCCATCGCAGCGGGTTGATGCGCGCTACAACAAACGATCGCAAATACGGACTCACCAGTCCGCGCTCTTTCAATTTCTTGACTACGGCAGCGACCTTTTCCTCGAGTTCGAGCACCATCGTGGCCCGCTTCTCGTGCGTCTTGAGCGCAGAGCGCAATGACTCGTCGCTAAAGTCCTCAAGGCGGCGAAGGATCGGATGGTAAGCCCCACCACCGAAGCGGCTGACACGTTCGTAACAGACTCCCAATGTGACGAGTGCGGCCTGGTCGAGATAGAAGGCAAATCCTGATTCGGGCCGCGAACCATCCTCGTCGACCAAGCCACGGTAGATTCGTATGACTTCTAATGAGCGTTCTTTGAGGTTATGTGCTTTCTCCGTATTCAGAGCCAGGATCTGCCATGCAACCTCGCGTTCCGGGATGACTAGCGCCGTGATGGATTTAGCGCCAAGGCGACGCATAGCCTCGAGGCGATGCCGTCCGTTGGGGGTCCAGAAGCCGCCACTTGGCGCCAGGACTGCGATGAGCGGATCGAGAAAATATCCTGTCTTATTAATGACGTCCGCTAGACGTTTGTGGTGAGTGTCGGAGAGATCGCGTTGAAACGGCGTGGGATCGATCTTGTCGATGGGCAGAATTGAAACTAGCGTCGGATGACCGCCGAGGGGTTCCTTGTACTGACCCACCACACAGCCCCCAGCCCTCTCGACTGCCTCTGCGGCTTCCGCGGCAGATCCTTCGGACTGCTCTAACCTGCACTGCGCGGGATCAAGGCCTTTGGTGCCGGGCTTGGCTTTGCGAGGACGTCGTCGAGCCGGTGAGCGCTTTGCCATCTAGAGACTCTACCTTATTATTGCAGCGGACTTCTGGACGTTAGGGTCGCTTAGCCGATGTGGGTGGAGAACAAAGCCATTGGTCGTGCTTCAACGCGACAAGGCATCTCTTTTTGCCACACCGGGCGATTTTGCCATGAATCATTCAGTGCCGCCGCAAGATGAAGCTAGAGATTGAGACCGCTGTACGCGGCAGATCGAGGTCGATGTCCGAATCCGACGTTGAGACACGTGCCTTAGCGGGGAAGAACATCGATCCTGTACCGCAAATCAGACCGAAGGATCGAGCCTGGGTATTGTGAATGGCGGCTAGCCCTTTAGCAGTTCCGGATGAAATTCCTGCAGCCACACCACGGCACTATCTTTCAGTTCAGTCGCCAGCTTTCGCATCGCGTCCAATTCCTGGTCCGATACGGCACCCGCAACGTCGTAGCTAGATTTGTTCCTCTTGTTGTTGAAGGTCTTGAATCTCTGAATTATTTTAGGGCTGGCCTTAATCGTCAGTTCGAGAGATTCGATCGTCTTTACATGGTGGCCCGCTTGGGTTGCGGTGCGATGACCGGAGGCGCGGAGCGCAGTTGTAGCCACCGTGAGCGCCGCGCTGAAAGCAGCGATGAATCGAAGGTCCGTCGATACGGCCTCCACTTTGGAATCGGCGAGGCCGCGATCCACAATTCCCAAGAGATCCTTGATCTCAGCGGGACTGGTGGCTTCCCGCTTTAGCCAGCCGTACTCGACCCACTTTTCTAAGCTCATCCTCGTCCCCTATCAAGAATACCTTCCTTCCCTTGAGCACCGAACTCAGAAAGTGGTTTCCGCCAGCAAATTTCGATCTAAATTCGGCAATCGAATATACGGTCGGGTTAATGGGACGGCCAATCACCTTTTCGACCGCTGAGAGCCGCGAAAACACTTCGTCAAGCGTGGCGTCGCCAACAACCATGAGATCGATGTCGCTTTGCGTCGTTTCTTCCTCACGCGCCAACGATCCGTAAATGAATGCCGCCGCGATTCGTTTCGAGAGAGGCTGCAGCGCGGACCGGAGCACACTGAAGACCCCGACCGTCTTGTTCACGAGGGTCCGCAGCTCTTGAAATACTGGAGATTCCCGGTTGGCTTGATGAAAAACCTGATTGCCCACCGAATTACGAACGATCAGACCAACTCTCGAGAGATTCTCAAGTTCACGTTGAACCGTGCCTATGCTGGCCTCGACTTCCCGGGCGATTTGGCGCGTATAAAAGGACTGATCCGATCGGCCGTAAAGCAGGGCTAGAATTGCGCCGCGGGTCCGACCGAACAAGAGATCCGTCAAGCCCCGGAGTGATGTACTCATTTCGAGAACAATTGTACTCAATATGAGAACGATGTCAAGATCGGAGTTCTACCACTTGCTTAGCCTTATCCAACAGTGCTGGACGATGGAGCCGGAGCGAGCGGGTGTTGCACAGGAGGATGTGGTTGTTATCGTCGATGCGTACCAATCCACCACGGTAGACAAATATAAACACAAGTGGAGACATTGAGGTTTGAAGTGCCGCAAGATGCATGAAGCCGAAAGCAGAAGAAAGAAATGGTTCAAGCGGTCATTTATTTCGGAGCGTGCATCAGGAAAATAATGTCGCCGACCTTATACCGCACTTTCCCCGGCGAATCAGGCGTCGGCGCCACCCTCCCAACGCGAACTGCGTCGAATGCGGAAACGAGCTCAGTAAGAACGTTTGGCTTGGCCACGGGAACATTGTGAGCACCGAGAACGAGTTTGACCTTTGGCGCGAGCGCAGCCAGGCGGCGGATGGATCGGCCGTAGGCATCCAAGTCGGTCTCAGGCCGGAACAACCAAATCGGCGCGGGGTAATACGTGTCTCCGGTGAAGAGCAATCCGTTCGCGCGATCGAACAGCGATATCGCGTCGGGCGTATGGCCAGGTGTAGCGATTACCTCGATCGACCGACCGCCGAGATCAATCGTTTCTCCATCGTGCACGTAGTGAGTGATCTTCCAGGGGTGTGTCTGGTAGGCCTTCGCGTCAAATCCTGCCGGCAGAGTTCCGCAGATTTCACCTGGCGCGATCTCAGCCTGCGCGTCTTCCCGCGATCCGCGGGCGTTTTGACGCGTGAAGTCGGCGTCCATTCCGTAGATCGTATCGAACTCCCAGTTTCCTCCGACGTGATCGTCGTGAGTGTGCGAGTTGAGAACCAGGATGGGCAGTTTCGTAAGTTCGGCGGTGACCTTCTTGATATCACTGATCCCCATTCCGGTGTCGAAGAGAACTGCGCGTCTTTCGCCCGTGATGAGATAGGCGATTGTCTCCTCTGATTGATGCGGCTCATAAACGGCGAATACGCCCGTGGCGGGTTCGTATACCTCGAACCAGGGATCGCTGACCGATACACGCTTAAGGGACTTGTACTCAGGGCGGGGAAGGGCGCGGCACCACACCGGAATCGAATTTTGTGCCGTGCAGAATGCCGCCAGAACCACGCAAAGAGGAACGATCACGAGCGATCTACGCACGCACGACCTCCGGAACTCTTGTTGCGGGTGGAGTATTCCGGCTGCGCTGAATGCTAACTGTGCCGTCGGTGATGACCATTCCAACTCCGGCCAAGTCCCCTTTTTGAATACTGTCGAGTAAGTTCTTTCCGGCGGATTGCTGGGCTGTGTCGAGGAAAACGAAACTTGCCTCGCGACCCGGAGCAATCAGTCCGCAGTTCAGATTGCGCATCTTCGCGGTATTCCCAGTCGCGAGGCAGAGCGCTTGCTCTGCCGAAATTCCACCGAGTGATGACAAGATCGAGATCATTCGTAAGATTCCTAGAGGTTGAACCCCGGATCCTGCGGGAGAATCCGTTCCGAGGATGACTCGATGAAGTTGCTTCAGTTCCTTCGCGGTGCGTAGCGCAAGCAATCCTGCGCGTTCGTTCCCGTTGTGAACGATTTCGAGCGCTCGGGGAGATCGCTCACACAACTCAATAATCTGATCATCGGGAAGGGAAGTATGGCCGCCATTTACATGCCCTATGACGTCCGCATCTGTTTCCAGAACCATGTCTTTATCGATCAGGCTCGATCCCGGGATCGAGGGTCCACCGGTGTGGATGGTGCTCTGAATGCCATATTTCCTAGCCCATCCCACCATGCGCCGGCCGGTCGTGCCATCTTTTACACTGCCGAGCCCGACTTCGCCGAGAAATTTCACTCCCGCTGCCGCAAGTTCTTTGAAATCGTCCTCAACCATGCCTTGCTCGAGCACAGGAGCGCCAGCGTAAATCTTCACGCCGCCAGGGCGGAATGCGTGAAATGCGCGCTGCGCGAAGATGGCCATCGCCTTCAGGCCAACAATGTCTTTCGGCCGCCCCGGCGTGTGTACCTCGCCGGCAGAAACCATTGTCGTGACGCCGCCGTGCAGGCAGCTGTCGATCCATCCAAGCTGATTTTGGCGCGGTGTCCAGTCACCGCATACCGGATGCACGTGGCTGTCGATCAAGCCTGGGGCGAGCGACGTTCCCTTTGCGTCGATCATCGTAGTCGCGCCGCTCGTGTCGACATTTTTTTCACGCCCGACTCCCTGAATGATTCCGTTCACCGCCATGACCGTGTCCGCATCAAGGATCGGCCGATCGAGATCACCACTAAGAAGAAGTCCGATGTTGCGGATTACGAGTTTTGTGGAAGTTGCCGATCCTGCAGGTGCGTCGTGGCTCATTGGGACTGTCCCTCTACTTGCTGAGGCCCACAAATCATACGCGACGATGCTCCGCCGGTGAAGCGATCAGGAAGTCTGTTGTAAGCTGGATTAACTCGGTAGGGAGCGGTTAGGAGACTCATGGTTTCACACGACTTCATCTTCTGGGAAGTGGATGTGCAACGCGACTTCGTCTTGCCGGGTGGACGCCTGTACGTCCCGGGTGCCGAGAAGTTGCTTCCCAACATCCGGAAGCTCACCGATGCCGCGCGCCAAGGAAAAGTTCTGCTGGTATCAAGTGGAGATTTTCATCCACCCAACGATCCGGAGTTCCAAACGTTTCCACCACATTGCATCAAAGGCGAACAAGGGTCGGAGTTGGTGCCGGAAGCGATCACGGAAAAAGTTGCCCGTGTAGAGAACACTGCCGCGGCGAAACTTCCTGAGAATCTCTCGGAATATCAGCAGATTCTTCTTGAGAAGCAGACGCTTGATGTCTTTCAGACGCGCCACGTAGATTCCCTCGTCAATAGGCTGGGAACGCAACCGGAGTTTGTTGTGTTCGGCGTGGTCACGGAATTTTGCGTCGGCTGTGCCGTGAAGGGATTGCTGCAACGAGGACGGCGGGTTGCCGCAGTAAAGGACGCCATCGAGACTTTGAAGCGGGAGAATGGCGACGCGAGCATTAAAGAGTGGCAGCAACTGGGAGCGCGTCTGACTACAACAGATCAGGCTCTCAACGCCCTGATAGGTTGAGAGCCTGTCCTTTCACATTGATTTTCCAGCGGCGCGCCAATCAGTGGCGGTCGTGGTCATGATCGTGGTCGCCGTGGTTGTGTCGCCAAGTCCAGTATTCTTTCTGTTCGTTGGGTGGCAGTTTACGAAAGTCGCGATGCCAATCGCGGTGAGTTTCGTCAGCCCATTGACGATAGTAGACCACTTCGTCGTTGTTCCATTCGTGATAATCGGTGTAATAAGGATCATACACGCGATAAGCATGATGATGCTCACACGCAACCACCGCCATTGAGCCGGTTACAACTCCTACCAGAAGCAGCAGTCTCAACCACTGCGAACCCAGGTTCATTTGGTTCTCCTTGAAAAAAGCATATCTAGTTTAGTTGCGGGAAGGGAGCAGTGGTTGTACGCGGAACCGTGTACTGGCTGGGACCGGACACCCGGGTGAGCCGGCGGACTGTCATCTCTTGCGGGCCCTGTTAACGTTTTCTTGCGAAACCTGTTTCTTTTTCTTTCGAAATCTTTTCAACCAGGCGCCGTATGTAATAGACTACTGTGTCTTTTGTCGGGAGGGATCCTTGCCAGACCCGTTGCAGTTGCTGCTTGATTTGCCGGAGCGGGAGCGCGCCGAGCGCGGTCTCGAGCATACTCCACGCGAGATCTGGCAGCAGCCTGAGACATGGATCAGAACATTTCAGACTTGCAGTGAACAAAGAAGTCGGCTGCAGGAAGGACTGCGGCGGGCTGGAATAGGCCGGGGCAGTACGGCTTCGCCTACGGTTTATCTGCTGGGAGCGGGCACGTCGGACTATACCGGCCGCGCTCTCGCGCCTCTTCTCCGCGAATGCTGGAAGTGTGACGTCTACGCCATTCCCAGCACGACTCTTCTTACGGAATTCGAGGAGTTTCATAGTCCTGGGCGCGAATATCTCTGGATTTCATTTTCTCGGTCCGGACAGAGCCCGGAGGGCGTCGCGCTGCTGCAACGCGCATTGGAGCGCCATCGCCAAATTCACCACCTCGTCATTACGTGTAACGAACACGGGAAGATGGCGGAATTATGCAAGCAGCATCCTGACCGCACCACGCTGCTGGTCCTTGATGATTCAGTGAACGATCGTGGTCTGGCGATGACCAGCTCGTTCAGCAACATGTTGTTGGCCGGGCAATGTGCCGGACATTTGGATACGCTCGACGACTTCGGGCGAGTAGTTTCGCTTTTGTCGGAGAGCGGGAAGAAGTTCCTTCCGGCGGCGGCGCAGGTCGCCGCGCAAGTCACAACGCTGGGATGTACTCGGGCCTGCTTCGTCGGAACGAGTGCGCTGCGCGGAGTGGCAGACGAATGTGCGTTGAAGGTGGTCGAACTAAGCGCCGGGCGCGTAACGACTCTCGCGGAAACTCCGCTCGGCCTGCGGCACGGACCGATGTCGAGCGTGGACGGACAATGCCTATTCGTGGCGTTCCTGTCGAGTGAACCACGACGTCGCGGCTATGAATTGGATTTACTTCGGGAGATTGATACGAAGCGATTGGGTCGGGTAAGACTAGCAATCACCGCGGCAGATACCAAGGATTTGAGCGATTTGGTTGACGATTGTCTGTCCCTTGATCTTCCCGCCAATTTTCCGGACTACTACCGTCCAGTCATCGACGTTGTCTTCGGACAGCTTCTCGGATTGTTTGCATCACTGCGCTGCGGGCTGAAGCCGGACCAGCCGAGTCCGAATGGTGCGATTACGCGCGTCGTGCAGCCAATCAAACTTTATACGTAAACTCCCGAACTAGACCTCTCGAGTCCGACGATAAACAGCTACTGTGCTGGAATCTGAACATTCGAAACGACGTTGGAATAAGAGCTTTCCCCGTTGCTCGTATCCACTGCAGTAGTCGCATAGCAGTATGAGGAGCCGTCTGCAACGTTTGAATCGGTGTAGACGGTGTTGGCGTCCAGCGATCCGTTAATTCTTGAGAAAGATCCGCAGAAGCTAGTGTAGCTCGCTCGATAGATGTTGTAGCCAGCGATCCCAGACGACGTGCTGGGGCTCCACGACAAGGCAACGCTATGATTTGAGCCTGAGCCTTGTATCCCTGTGCCGGTAAGAGCTTCCGTAATCGTAGAAGGCTGGCCGTTGCTGGTGATGGTGAGTGTGGCAGTCGCCGCGCCCGAAACTGCCGGGCTGAACGTGATGGTGAACGGAACACTCTGACCGGCGAGAATAGTTATAGGCAGCGACAGGCTACCTACGGTGAAAACCGAATTGTCTGTAGTGGCCGCGGTGACCGTAACATTCGCTCCTGTTGCAGTCAGGCTACCGGAGGCCGTTCCGCTGCTTCCTACTACCACGTTGCCGAGGTCGAGTGTGGCAGGAGCGACGCTAAGCTGGCCAACAGCAGACGTGCCGGCTCCAGACAGGGGAATAGCAACGCTCGAGTCGGTGGCCGTCGAAGTGATCGTGACACTTCCGCTTGCATTACCCGCCGTGGTGGGGGTGAACTTGACCGTGAAACTCGTGCTGTCTCCGGCAGCGAGCGTCAACGGCGCGTTAATTCCGCTTAGAGCAAATCCAGTCCCGTCAATGGACACTTGAGAGATCGAAACACTCGATCCTCCAGTGTTGGTGATGGTGTCCGATAAGGTCTGATTGGTACCAATGGTCACCGTTCCGAAGCTCAGTTTCGTCGCGCTCAGCGATAGCGCTCCCGATGGCTGTCCAGGAGTGTCCGAACCCTTAACACTGACGCCCTGACAACCGGCAAGGAGCATCAGTCCGGCGAGAAGAAGCAGCACGCCAGCTAGTTTCAGAACAGGTTTTGAGCAACAAACCACGGTCTTTCGCATTTTCGTTCAAGCGAACCGTGACCCCACAGCTGATGCTGCATGAAGTGGGGGACGGCTCATGCATTCAGTGTGCTCTTGCCTGAGGTTTTGCGGTAGGTATCGTTCGTACATACCGCCTGTCAGGCCTATGCCCATCAGGATGCGACCCAAGTCATCGATGTGAGGTGGCTCCGCGCATAGGGACATGACCGATTGGACGATGAACTGTTGACGATACACCTACCCGCTACTAGGCGTAAACCGCCAATTCGCCGCTCCAAGTGACGGTTGGCATTGACATCAAGATACTCTTCGCACACGCAAAGGAACCGGAAGAAATTTCCAGTCGGTCCTATTCGATGAGTCAGGTTTGCGACTTCAATTCTGTTGGTTTTTGCGAACTCTGCTTCGGTACAAGGGTGATGAGATTTTCAACAATGCTACAAACTGATGCAGTCTGGTCTGGGTTCGTCAGCTAATCGATCCCCAAGAGATGGAGTGCTGTTCAGGGAGCACTTCGTTCAGTTGGGCGTCGCGGGATTCTGGAGCCGGGGCGCTTCAGTTGAAGGTTGAGTTTTTCGCCTGAAGAGTCAGATTTTTTTTGCATCGGAGCCCAAGCAGCGGCTTTCCTTATAGACTCCTCGAGCTGTTCCGGAGTAAGCAGACTCGTGATGAAGTCTTTCGCTTTAGCGGCACGCTCAATCGCTACTAGGTACCACATGTAAGCGTCAACGAGGTCTTGGGGGCCGTTTCGTCGAGCTAAATACACCTGCGCGAGAGCGAGTTGTGCAGCCGGCAGACCAGCATCGGCCAGGTCCTCAATAAGGTCGGACTCTTCGTGCGAATGTCCATTGTTCCTTTTCGTGTCCGCGGATTGCACAGAAGCAGATCGAGTCAGAGTCATCGATAGCAATTCGACGCGGCTGGATACGCCAAGTTTCTCAAATACCCGAAACAGATAGTTTTTTACGGTATGTTGGCTCAAGTCCAATCGCTCCGCAATTTCGCGATTCGTGAGCCCTTCAGAAAGGCAGCGAACGACCTGCAGCTCGCGGTCGGAAAGCAGGTTCACACCTTCTGCATTTGTCGCACGGATAACAGGAGAATTGGCGAGGGCCCGTACAAGCACCTCCAACTGGCGGCTGCTCGCCCATACCTGCCCTCCGCAGACGGTGCGAACGCATTTGCCTAGCAATTCGGGCCGATCGTTCTTGTCGAAAACTCCTCTAGCGCCAGAGCGAAAAGCCTGTAAAACAGCTTCGTCCTTGGACGAATCGAGCAGGACTATTGAAAGAAGATCGTGACGAATACTGCGCAACTCAGCCAAAATTTCCAATCCCCTCGCAGGCTGATCGTCTAGCTTCGAACTGATGATGAGGACGTCGATTTCTTGTGCGGCGGCCGCTGCTACCAACCCAGAAGAGTCCGACTCAAAAGGAATTACCTTAAGCTCGCCCTCTCGCGTCAGAGACTCCGCGAGCAGACGAGAGTGTATTCGGGAACTATCGGCCACTAGGATCCGCGTCATCACCAAACTATTTTCCTGGAGCAGACGTAACGTTCAGGGCCTGCAAGCCACTATTGAGGGAGGTCTTCCGAACTCTTGGCTGTCGCGACAGAGGGGAAATACCAGCTTGGGAGCTCCTTCACAATAGTACTCAACCAGTCTCCTTGTATGCAAGCAGTTTACTATGCTCGGCTGCAAGTGAACGCATAGGTTGCAAATGGCTTCACTCGTCTGGATGCCCTCCGCTGTACTAACCAAGGTTCCACCGCGGATGCCCTTGTCTGTCGTAATCTTCATACACGGCATATCGTGCATCGCCAATAGAATGAGATTGATATGGGGATGCTTGCGATTCCGAACGGCCATACGAACTCACCGCAATCCTGCCCTTTCCGACTCAGGTTCAGAGAAAAACATCTCTGAGACGAAGCACTCTAACAAGAGGAAGCTGGACCCTTGAACGCAGGAGAACTTTCGCGGTAGGAATATGTGCTTCTTGCAGCCGGATGCAGGGGGTTGTAACGTGTGTTTGCAGCAAGCGAAACAATCCCCCCAAAAGAGTGCGGATCATCCCCCGGTAGGCTTGCAAAGAGTGCAACTTGGTCATTGGAGTCGACACGGAATGTGAGCGACTGGGCGAAGCTACGCTTTTCCGGATGGATAGAAAAGATTTTAATGATCTGCAGGGTGTTGGTTCGGATTAAAGTTGCAAGGACTTGCGTAGGATGAGCGCTATTGCAATCACAAAGATTTGTGGCTATGGTCACAGACATTTCTGCAGGAGTGATTAAAGTATGCAAGACGAGGCGTGCATGGTATGATGCGATTTGAAGTTTGAGCCCCGCCGATTTCGTAAGCGTGTTTTACTTCCTCCCCCTGAGTTCCAGAGATCTGACGTAAGATTGGAATCGCGTCAGACCTTTTCTTAAACAGCAAGTCCCCCCCCCACGCGTTGTTTCCCCTAAGGTCTCGGTCTGAGACCGCACTAACGAGACGTGTAATTCATTAAGGGTTACCGGAAGATGTAACTCAGAGGGCGAAGCTATGGCCATCGGCACTCAAGTTTGGCAGTCTTTTGAATCAGCTCCCGTTCCGGCAGTGGAGAGTCATTGGTACGCACTCCATACTCGCCCTCGACACGAGAAACTCGTTGTTCAGCGGCTCGGGGAACGTGGAGTGGAGACCTTCTTGCCCATCGTCACGGAAGTGCATCGTTGGAGTGATCGGAAGAAGACAGTGCAACTGCCGCTGTTCAGTTGCTATGTATTCGCTCAGTTCGCGCCAAATCGAGCTGAGCGCTTGCGTGTGCTTCGAGTGGACGGTGTTTTAGGCCTGGTCGGCAGTCAGGGTGAGGGCACGCCGGTGCCCGCCGAACAAATTGATAGCGTGCGCACTCTCCTTGATGGAAATATTCCATGGTCTGCTCATCCATTTCTCAAGATCGGACAACGTGTCCGAATTCGGAGCGGAGCTTTGGACGGCCTAGAGGGAATTTTGACCTCGCGCAATGGAGACGAGACGCTCGTTATATCCGTAGATGCGATTCAAAGATCGCTCGCTGTCCGCGTTAAAGGTTACCAAGTAGAAGCGGTGTAACTTCCGACCAGCCCCTTCCGAGGAGCCCCCGCCTGTGACAGAAAAATTAATCGAAACTGCAAGATTGTTTGTGGTAAGCCGGGAATCCACCTTGCTTCCTCCACTCTGGTCCATGTCGGAGTCGAACTCCTGGCAAATTGATACGGCGACCAGTGCTTGGGAGGCCATAGAACGGATACAGTCCGGGCCTGTCCCGAATTTACTTCTGCTTGACCTGCCTCGAGGAGACGGAGATGCTCAACACTTCCTCCGGTGGCTGCGGCGGATTCATCCCACTCTACCCGTAATTGTGGCGTGCTTCCCGGAGGACGCTGATCGCAATGAGGAGGCGATCCGCGTTGGAGCTCAGGAGGTTTTGCTCAAGCCCTTGGATGATGCTCAACTCGAGTGGATTATTCAGCACCACCTGTTGTCTCACGACGACGGAAAAGCGGAAATGGCAAGTGAAGACATTGAGCAACTCGGTCCTGACTCGTTTTTTGTCAGTGCCAGTCCAGTGAGCCAGAAATTGCGAACGCAAGTGCAGTTACTCGCGGAAGCTGAAGTCCCAGTACTGATTCTGGGAGAGGCCGGCAGCGGGAAAGACGCTGTCGCAAGGCTAATTCACAAGTTATCGATTCGCTCGGGCTTCGAATTCCTCAAAGTCAATTGTGCGGATATGCCGGCCGAGTTGCTTGAGCTGGAATTGTTCGGAAATAGTCTTCCGGGTGATGGACGCAACGGCGCAGGCAAGTTTGAACGGGCCGACAAAGGAACGATTTTCTTTGACGAAATTACGGAGATGCCGCTGAGTATTCAGAACCGGTTGATGCATTTGCTGCAGAACAAAGTGGTGCACAACCCAGGAATGAAGCCGTCACCGGATTTCCGCGTCGTAGCAGCAACGAGCGCCAACATCGACCGAGCTTTAGCCGAGCGTAGACTGCGGGAGGATCTGTATTATCGGCTAAGTGCCTTCATTGTCCAGGTGCCCTCGCTGTGGCAACGAAGAGGAGAAATCGCAGTTTTGATGCAGCATTTGATGCACCGGCTGTCTAGGCAATACGGACTTCCAGCGCGGACTTTTTCTCCTGCCATCCTGAATGCATGCAGAAATTATTCGTGGCCTGGAAATTTGAAAGAACTTGAGAGCTTTGTAAAGCGGTATCTGGTAATTGGTGAGAAGGATCTCAACTTCAACGCCCTTCGCCCGGAAATGGTGAAGAAGAATGGCCAGCATCCTCTTGCACAGTTCGATACCAAAGCGAACTTTGATCCCAAGGTTGTGGAGAACGAGCCGGAGCATGACATTGATCAGGCTGTCCGTTCAAATCCCAAATCACTCAAGTCGTTAATTGAGACCGTGAAGTCGGAAGCGGAAAGAAATGCAATTGGAATTGCTTTGCAAAAGACCGGATGGAACCGCAAAGCGGCTGCCCGACTGCTGCAGGTAAGTTATCGAACCTTGCTGTACAAAATCGAGCAGTATCATATGAGTGCTTCCGACACTGTTCCTTCTGCCGTTCCGGGGAATTTTCCTTTTCCCGATGGCGCGAGTAAAGGCAATGGAAAAAATGGAAGAGCGGCGTCGTAAGGCCATGGCAATAAATGGTTGAGGAACGGCTATGAACTCAAACAAAGAAAGCATCTGGATTGCAGCGATGACTAGCATTCTTGCGTGCTTGTTTTTGCCAAGTATGCTCTATGGGCAAAATCCAGGAGGCATTGGTCAGGTTGCGACGCCAGCAAAGTCAGAAGCTCAAGCGGCCGTGAAACAAGATCCAGACGCCCGGGGTCACGACAACAGCTACGTAATCGGAAATGACGACATGCTGGCGATCAACGTATGGAAGGAAGCCGAGATCTCCCGCTCGGTTCCAGTCCGGTCGGATGGAAAGATTTCGCTACCACTAGCCGGAGAATTGCAGGCCGCGGGCCGTACACCATTCAAGCTGGAACAGGATATTGCCGAACGGCTCAAAAACTACATTTCTGAACCTGAAGTGACCGTAATCGTCCAGCAGATCAACAGTCAGAAATTCAATATCATGGGCCAGGTCGTAAAGCCAGGTTCTTATCCTCTGGCGACTGCCACGACTGTACTTGACGCGATCGCTGTTGCGGGAGGCTTTCGCGATTTTGCCAAGAAAAAATCCATTTATGTCCTGCGACAAAATCCCGACGGAACGCAAACGCGGATCCCTTTCAACTACAAAGAAGTGATCAAAGGTCAGAATCCGTCGCAAAATGAAAAGCTTCAGCCGCGGGACACAGTCGTCGTGCCTTGAAATGACTGTCTTTATTCAGCGGATTTCTTCAGTGCTGGTTAGGCCAATACTAGTGGTATTCGGAGTGAGTTTGTTCTCGGGTATGATCTGGGCGCAGGCTAATGATGCTCCTGCGCAGCCAGCTGTCCCAGCGGTTGGCGCCGCGGTAGATAATGCTGCTCCGCCGGCGTTCGATCCCGATATCGACCGCATGACGCCACCACCCCCTGTCAACGGATTGATATATCCGATCGCACTCGGCTCCCAGGTGCGCTCGAACTACCTCCGTACGGCCCTGTCGTTCACTAGCGCGTATACAGATAACGTTCTGGGGGGAGTTACAGGAAAACCCGTTAGTGATATCACTTACACGATTGCACCTGTGATTGGACTCGATGAAACCACGACACGCACTCATCTACTTCTGAACTATGCTCCTGGATACACTCTCTATCAGCGCACGAGCGCACGGAACGAAGCCGATCATAACGCTTCAATCGATTTTTCCGACCGGTTCAGTCCTCATGTAACCTTCAGCGCCCGGGACGTTTTTGCGAAGAGTTCGAACGTGTTTAATCAATCACCGGACCTAAGCGGAGGCGTCGTTTCAGCTGGAATCCAAACTCCTAACTTTTCAGCATTAGCGCCGTTTGCGAGTTTCTTGAGCAACTCCGGCGATGTGGGGATCAACTACCAGTTTGGATTGAACGATATGGTAGGTGCTAGTGGGACTTTCTCGAATCTCCACTTCTTGGATGCAATGCAGGCTCAGGGTCTGGCGGACTCGGCTTCCCAGGGTGGACTAGCGTTCTATTCCCATCGTGTGGCCCACGAGCAATATCTCGGCATCACTTATTCGTTTCAGAGACTTTTGTCCTATCCGACATTCGGGAACAATGAGACGCTCACGCATGCGGTCTTGCTGTTTTATTCATTCACTCCAGCTTCTTCAAGGTTTTCCATTTCCTTCTTCGGTGGGCCACAATACTCGGACACAACACTCCCCGCTCCACTTGTGCCTATAAGGTCGTGGGGTGGAAGTGGTGGAACAAGTCTGGGCTGGCAAGCGAGACTAACCAGTTTTGCCATTAGCTATGCCCACGTCATCTCGGGTGGCGGAGGACTAGGCGGAGCGGTCCAGCAAGATAGCGGGACGATTTCGGTGCGCCAGCAGATTACGAAAAGGCTGAACGGCTCAGTTACTGGAGCGTATGCACAAAACAATGTTATTGCCGGGGCTCAGCTCGGAGTACAAAACGGGCATTCGGTTTCTGGATCCGCTTCACTTCATCAAGGCATCGGTGAGCACCTGGAGTTCGGGCTCGAGTACACACGAATTCACCAGAGCTATAGCAATATACAAGCGATTTCTGCCATTCCGGATACGAACCACGAAGCAATATCAATCTCATATCAGTTCTCCAGGCCTTTAGGAAGGTAAGTATGGTTGACGAACTAGAGGAGCAAAACGGCGAAGCGTTAGACGTCCAGCGTTATTTCGGAATAGCGAAACGCCGGCACTTGCATTTTCTAATACCTTTCTTTCTCGGGTGGGTTGTCGTGTGGGTCGCGAGCTGGATTTTGCCGCCGCGATATCAATCAACCACCTTGATTCTCGTCGAGCAACCCTCGATGCCGAAAGACTACGTCACACCTAACATCAATGATGACCTGCAGCAGCGAATGCAGAGTATCACCCAACAGATTCTGAGCCGGACAAACCTACTATCGATTATCGAAAAGTTCCACCTTTACACCAGGAAGCACGGGGAGCCCACACCCGACGATAAAGTGGCAGGAATGAGAAAGGATATAGATATCGCGTTAGTCCGCGATACGCACAATCAGATCAGTGCGTTCAATGTGTCCTATACCTCTCGAGATCCGCACCTGGCGCAGCAGGTTACTGGTGAGTTGACAAACTTGTTTATCAACGAAAACCTCGAGGTTCGCCAGCAACAGTCGGAAGGTACAACTCAATTCCTCGAATCTCAATTGGAAACGGCGCAGCGGGACTTGGCTGCCCAAGAGGAAAGGATCCGCGATTTCAAGGCCAAACATGTCGGAGAAATGCCAGGTCAACTGACTAGCAATCTGCAGATCCTTCAGGGTATTCAGGCGCAGCTACAGACTGAAGAAGACACCCTGAATTCCGCCCGACAACAGCGCGTGTACTTACAAACTATGGCGGATCAATATCGTGCTACTCAGGGCGCCGCCAAAGCCCCAGATGGAACTCCAACGGGCTTGCCTGCGATTGATGACCAACTGCAGAAGCTACGCGCACAACTGGCAGACCTGAGTTCTCATTACACAGATCGCCATCCGGACGTGAAAAAACTGAAAGAGGAAATTGCAAGAAACGAGGCACGGCGTAACCAACTCCTAGCGGCCATGAAGAACAAGAGCACCGACGGCGGTTCTGACGAAACGGGCCCCACAACTGATGCAGCGCAGGTGACGATGTTGGCGCCAATCGAAAGCCAGTTGCGATCAAATCAGCTCGAAATCGCCAATCGGGAACATTCAATTGCTTCCCTGAAGGCAAAACTCGAAGATTATCAGGGACGCTTAAATCAGGAACCGATTCGAGAACAGCAACTGGCAGATCTGACTCGCGGCTACGACCAGACAAAGGCAACTTACGATGATCTGCTGAAGAAGAAGAATGAATCGAAGATGGCCACGAGCATGGAGTTGCTGCAACAGGGAGAGAGGTTTCGCGTCGTTGATCCGCCAAGTCTGCCGCAAAGGCCTCAGTTTCCAGATCGTCTTAAGTTTTGCGGATTAGGGTTAGGAATCGGCTTGGCGCTAGGACTCGCAGTGGTCGGTGCATTTGAAATGTTCGACGATCGCTTGCATACTGCAAAGGAAATTAAGAAGATTCTCCCAATGGAAGTGATCGGCGAGATACCGACCATTGAAACCGTCTCGGACTTGAGTGGCGCACAGCGAAGGATTTGGTTCGGGTGGGCGGTTGCAATCTTTGTGTTTGGGACGATACTTATCGGGTCAGCATTCAGCTATCTGCGCGGCTAAAACTGCCGTGACTCAGATGGCCGCCCACAACAGTTTGTCGACGGGTTCGAATATAGTTTTCGTCAATGTATAAGCGCTTTTTCAATCTGCAGCGTAACCCATTCGAGATCACACCCGATCCTCGTTTCCTGTTTTCGACGAAGCAGCATAACGAAGCGTTGGCGTCGTTGTATTACGGTGTAAAGCGGCGCAAAGGCTTTGTTGTCCTGACCGGCGAAGTCGGCACAGGAAAGACGATGCTTGTTCGCTGTCTGCTTCAGATTTTGCGCCAGGCCAATGTTGCCTACGCTTATCTTTTCAATCCGCGTCTGACGGCCGTAGAGTTTCTGCAATACATTGCGGGGGACCTGCAGCTTCCTACCGCTGGAAAGTCAAAGAGCGATCTCCTTCTGAGCATAAGCAGCTATGCGATCGCGCGCTATCAGAAAGGGTTCACTACCGTTTTAGTGATAGACGAAGCACATCATCTCTCCACCGACGTGCTAGAGGAGATTCGACTCCTGACCAACCTCGAGACAGCAGAAGCAAAGTTGTTGCAGATACTGCTCATCGGACAGCCAGAATTGGATGAAAAACTCGATTCAATCGAACTCCGGCAGTTGAAGCAAAGAATCGCCCATCGTGCGCACCTGAATGCACTCGATATTGATGATACGTGCGGGTACGTGTATCGGAGGCTACAAATAGCGGGAGCTACGAAGCCATCGGAACTGTTCCCAATGGAAACGATGGTTGAATTGCATCGGCATTCGCACGGATACCCTCGTCTCATCAATACAATTTGTGAAAACGCACTCATCCAAGCGTATGCGCGACAATTGTCAAGTGTCTCTCCACGCGTTATCGAAGAGATCGCCATTGATTTTCGATTAAATGTGTTGCATCCATCGCCAGAGCAGAGAATCGGCGCAGAAGACGCACCATTAGAAGTGGCACGAGCGGCAAGATCGCTTTTGAATTTGTATGAGCACCTTCGGAATACAAAGAGCAGGAATGCAGAGCTGAATATGATTGTGGGTTCAGGAGCGAGCAAGAATGAGCCGTATATTTGACGCGCTGCAAAGATCGGGCACTGAACAATCGGGAGTCGAATACCCGGATGTGGTGTCAATGGCTACCGCAGTCTTTGAGGCGCCGCGCCTTCCGAACTTCGATCAATCGCCAATCGAAGAACCAGCGGAAGGAATTCCATCCGTTCTATTGCCGGCAGGGGTTCCGGAAACCGGAGTGCCATCCGACGTCCACGCCTCTCCCACATTGTTTCCTTCTTTGGAAGTGAGTCTCGCCCCATCGAGCCGTCTGGTCTTCTTTACCCAACCGGAGAGCTTGGCAGCCGAGAAGTTCCGCTTCCTTGGGGTTCGGCTCCGTCACATGCGTCAGAACCGTCCGCTGAAGAAAGTACTGGTCACGAGCACGATACCGGAAGAGGGCAAAAGCCTGATTGCGTCCAATCTTGCCGGTGCGCTCGCTCAGCGCAGAGAGAAAGAGAGAGTGCTGCTGATCGAAGGAGACCTGCGTCGTCCGGTCCTGGCCGGACAATTTGGTCTTGGGAGACTCGCCGGGCTCTCAGAGTGGCTGGAGAGCGGTGTCGATACCGCTACTAATATTTACCATCTAAACGCGCCCGGGTTTTGGATCATGCCAGGAGGCGCTCCTCCTGCGAATTCACTGGAACTGATGCAGTCGGGAAAGCTCTCGGCCTTGATGAATCAAATGGCGCCCCTGTTTGACTGGATCATCGTGGATTCGCCTCCACTCCTGCCCCTGGCAGACACGACGATCTGGAGCCGACTGACTGACGGGACGATACTTGTCACGCGGGAGGGCAAGACCCAAAAGACCCAGTTGCAGCGCGGGCTGGAGATGATCAAGAAGTCTAATCTCTTGGGAGTTGTGCTTAATAGCTGTACCGACGAAGATCAAGATAACTACTACCGCCGCTATTCCCCCGCGACCAAGTAGCCAAATAGAACCTTTAGTAACACCTCTTTTTCGTTCCCGATCGAAAGCATTCGAGACTGACCTTGATGCCGAATCTGACGACATCACTAGTTGCCAATTCATCTCAGCGCCCTCAAAGCAGATATCAGGAGAAAAGCCGTGAACTTGCGTCGCTCGATTGACACCCTAAGCGTCGGGCCCTTCACCAGAGAGTCGGAGTCAACCTATGAACGTGACGTTCTCACTGAAGCGTCGTTCCATAAGGTGATCTCACGCGAACGGCGACGGACTGAGCGGTCCCGAAATCCGTTCTTGCTCATGCTCTTGGATTTTGGTGATAATGCGCCTTCCGAAGCCGCTGCGAAGAACCTAAATAAACTTCTGGGGGCACTGTCGACGTCCACGCGAGAAACTGACGTGGCCGGATGGTATAAGGAAAGCTGTATCGTTGGTGTCATGTTCACTGAGATTGCTCCGGATGATCGCGGGACAATCGTGAATACGATGATGGCCCGACTCAGCGAGATCCTTGGTAACCATCTCAGCCTTGAGCAGCTGAATCGAGTCAGTGTGTCCTTCCACGTGTTTCCCGACGACTGGGAGCAGGGATCCCGAAAGCGGCCTAGCAACCCCGTGCTGTACCCCGATTTATCTAAACGGGCTGACGAAAAACGAGTTTCTGGCGCCCTGAAGCGGGCCATGGACGTCTTCGGCAGCATCGTCGCGCTGATCGTCTTTGCCCCAGTATTTCTAATAATCGCGGCCGCTGTCAAAGCAACCTCTAAGGGACCCATCTTGTTTCGGCAGCAACGCATCGGGCAGCATGGTCAACCTTTCACGTTTCTGAAATTCCGTTCGATGAGGCAAAATAACGATCCTGCGATTCATAAGGAATACGTCCAGCGATTAATCGCCGGCAAGGCAGAACCCAACGGGTCGAATGGGAATGGTACCGGCGTTTACAAGCTGACCAAGGATCCAAGAGTCACTTCCATTGGATCCTTCATCCGCAAAACCAGCCTGGATGAACTGCCACAGTTCATCAACGTATTGAAAGGGGAGATGTCCTTGGTCGGGCCTCGCCCTCCGGTTCCATACGAACTCGAAGCCTATGATTTCTGGCATCGACGGCGCGTCCTTGAAGCCAAGCCGGGAATCACCGGGCTCTGGCAAGTGAGTGGACGTAGCCGCGTCACCTTTGACGAGATGGTTCGTCTTGATCTGCGATATGCTCGCTCCTGGTCTCCCTGGATGGATATCAAGATCTTATTTCGCACTCCTCTCGCCGTTGTGCTCGGTAACGGCGCGCACTAAGCACCTCCCCACCCTCCCCTCAATATCCCCCGCTCAATTCTTGTCGAAAGAAGGAGTCAGATGGCTACCTACGTAACAACACCCGAAGGCTCCCCTGCAGCCCCGAAACGGGGACGCGATGTCGTTAGGTTTGGAATCATTGGCTACGGTTACTGGGGTCCGAAAGTTGTTCGGAACCTGGAACACTTGCCCAACGCCGAGGTCGTGACGCTCTGCGACCTTAAGATGGCGGCGAGAAAGCGTGCCCACAAGGATTATCCCCAGGTTGAAATCGTCTCTGATCCGGCCGAAGTGCTCACATCTCCGGATATTGATGCGGTTGCCGTGGTGACACCCGTATGGACGCATTACGAAGTCGCAAAAGCTGCTCTGGAAAACGGTAAGCACGTTTTTGTCGAGAAGCCGTTTACGAGCACTGCAGCCCAAGCAGAAGAACTCATCGAACTGGCGGAAAAAAAGAACTTGAAGATCATGGTGGACCACACCTTCCTGTTCACGCCGGCGGTCAGAAAGATCCGAGAGCTTTTGAACGAGAACCATCTCGGAAAGCTCTATTACTACGACTCCATGCGCGTGAATCTGGGACTCTTCCAGCACGACGTGAACGTGATCTGGGATCTTGCTCCTCATGATCTCTCGATCATGGATTATTTGATCAGTGCACGCCCTGAAGCGATTGTTGCAACGGGTCAGAGTCATCTGAATGGGCATGAAGACATCGCGTTCCTGACGCTCTATTTCCCCGACAAACTCGTTGCCCACGTCAACGTCAACTGGTTGTCGCCAGTGAAGATTCGCACTACGCTGATCGGCGGCGAGAAGAAGATGGTCGTCTGGAATGATCAAGCTGCCGACGAAGAGGTTAAGGTCTACGACAAAGGCGTGACAGTCACCAGTCCAGAAGGCGTTTACAACCTGCTCGTCAACTACCGCTCTGGTGATATGTGGGCGCCACGCCTGGAACGTGCAGAGGCCTTGAATCGCGAATTGACCTACTTCGTCGACTGCGTTCTGAACGGCGAGACTCCCATCAATGACGGCAAAGCCGGACTCCGCGTTGTGCGGATGCTCGAGGCCGCTTCCAAATCGATCAGCGAGCGCGGAGCAGTGGTCTATTTATGAACGAATACGTTTGTATTGCTCCGACCGTAAAGCTTGGGCGCGATGTCAAGCTGTCCAAGTTCATCAATCTCTACGGATGCGAAATTGGAGACGAAACCAAAATCGGCGCGTTCGTGGAGATCCAGAAAAACGCGAGCGTTGGTAAACGGTGCAAGATTTCCAGTCACACATTTATCTGTGAGGGAGTGTCCATCGAAGACAACGTCTTCGTTGGGCACAGCGTGACATTCATCAACGATATGTATCCGCGGGCCACAACCGGAGACGGTGCACTGCAGACCGAAGCAGATTGGAAAGTTGAGAAGACGTTAGTAAAGAAGGGTGCGTCGATCGGTTCCGGATCGACAATCCTGTCGAAGGTCACCATTGGCGAGAACGCAATCGTTGGCGCTGGCAGCGTTGTCACCAAAAATGTTCCGCCTAACAGCATCGTGGCGGGAAATCCGGCCCGCGTACTGCGGTTTGTGGAGCCGACCTTGGAGGTCACAAAGTGAGCACTGTTAATAATCATTCTAGTCAGATCCCTTTTCTTGACCTGGTAAAGCCGCACGTTGAACTTGAATCGGAATTGACCGATGTATTTCATCAGGTATTGCACACCGCCGGCTTCGTCGGTGGGGCAATGGTCACTGAATTCGAGAACTTGTTTGCCGAATTTTGTGGCGCCCGCCATGCAGTAGCTGTCAATAGCGGAACCGATGCACTCCGTTTTGCCCTTATCGCAGCAGGAGTCAATCATGGCGACGTTGTCGTAACCGTGCCGCACACGTTCATCGCTACCACCGAAGCAATATCGCAAGCGGGTGCTCAACCAGAATTCGTCGATATCGATTCCCGCACATACAACATGGATCCGAAAAAACTGCGGGAATATCTTGAGCTAAAGTGCACTCAAAATAGTTCTGGCAAGTTGGTCAGCCTGCGAAGTGGTCGGCTCGTGACAGCAATAGTCCCGGTTCACCTGTACGGACAGATGGCTGACATGGACGCGATCCAGGAACTGGCAGACCGCTTCAATCTTATGGTGATTGAGGACGCCTGCCAGTCCCATGGGGCTGAGTATTTCTCTCATCGGCACAACCGCTGGTTCAAGGCAGGTTCAATGGGCTGTGCGGCTGCATTTAGTTTCTATCCTGGCAAGAACCTGGGTGCTTGCGGCGAAGGCGGTGCTATCACCACGAATCAGGACGCCATTGCCCAAAAATCCAAAATGCTTCGCGATCACGGGCAGGCGAAGAAGTACTACCATGACATCGAGGGCTATAACGGTCGGCTTGATTCGCTTCAGTGCGGAATTCTCACGGTTAAGCTGCGGCATCTCGCGAAGTGGAATGTTTGCCGGCGAGAGCGCGCCGAGGCCTACAATCGCCTTCTGCTTCCCAATTCTGGAGTAACTATTCCATTCGAGCCATCGTGGTCTCGCGCTATATACCATCTTTATGTCATTCGCACCAGCGACCGCGAAAGGCTGATGAGCCATCTCATGGATGCCGGCATCGGGACCGGCATTCATTATCCGATTCCGCTGCACTTGCAGAAGGCCTATGCACATCTGAGCTATAGAGATGGCGATTTTCCTGTCGCAGAACAGAATGCGGCTCAGATACTCTCCCTGCCGATGTTTCCGCAACTCACGACCGAGCAGCAGGTCCGCGTAGCCAGCGAGATCACTAACTTCGTTGGCCAGACGGAACGCAACTCGTCGCTGTCGGAAGAACCCTTGCTGGTCACAACCGAACGGCGATAAGCAACCTCCTGCGAATCCGTGCCAATATCCAAGAACCAAGTAAGGGAGTGGGGAAACGCTTTGAGAATCGTTTCAATCGTTGGAGCGCGCCCGCAATTTATTAAGGCGGCTGCGGTCAGCAAGTCGCTCCGGGAGCATCACCAGGAGATATTGGTGCACACCGGACAGCACTACGACTACCGAATGTCTGGGATTTTTTTCGCCGGCCTCGACCTGCCTCAACCGGAAGTGAATCTCGAAGTCGGGTCTGGGACGCACGGTGCGCAAACCGGAGCCATGCTGAAGGGCATCGAGCAGGTTCTCGTGTCGGAGCGGCCAGATTTCGTACTCATCTACGGGGATACAAATTCCACGCTGGCGGGAGCACTGGCTGCCTCCAAATTGTCCATCCCGATAGCTCACGTCGAAGCTGGCCTGCGCAGCTTCAAACGCTCCATGCCGGAAGAAATCAATCGGGTCGTGGCCGACCATTTGTCCGATTTGCTGCTCTGTCCGAGCGAGGTGTCTGTACAGAACCTGGCTGCGGAAGGGATCAACAGGAACGTTCACCAGATCGGCGATGTGATGCTCGATGTTCTTAACTGGGCAAGACAGCGACTGATGTCGCAGCCGTCGCAGATCCTGGAATCGTTGGGGGTGAAGCAGGGCCGCTATCTGCTAACCACCGTGCATCGCAGCGAGAACACGGACGATACAAGCAAACTGAAACAAATCATCCATGCGTTTAATGCCGTGGCGGAACCAGTGATCTTTCCCGTGCACCCACGGTCGCGCAAGGTCATAGGCGAAGTTCGATGTGAGATTGCCAGCCATGTACACATGATCGATCCCGTCGGATATGTAGATATGGTGGCCCTGGCTGGCAACGCACGGATGATTTTGACGGATTCGGGTGGGCTTCAAAAAGAAGCTTATTGGCTCGGAGTCCCGTGTGTCACCTTGCGGGAGGAAACGGAATGGCTAGAAACGGTAGAAGAAGGTTGGAATACATTGACGGGCTATGATTTTGTACGTATTACCGCAGCAGTGCAATCTTTTAAGCCAGCAGGGATGCGCCGCTCTCTGTACGGTGACGGATTCGCCGCTTCAAAGTGCGTCGAGTTGCTCAGTGAACGAGCAGGTCTGGTAACTGTAGCAGCGTGTAGTCAAGGTAAGGCATAAAAGTTTTGGGGGAGCAAATGGTAAACATGAACAAAAATGTCGCTGTTGTTGGCGTCGGATATTGGGGAAAGAACCTGGTGCGTAACTTTCACGAACTTGGCGCGCTTGCTGCCCTCTGCGACGCCGATCCATCCCTCGAGGAACGATACAAGAGTCAATATCCCGGCGTGAGATTTTTCGCGGACTATAAATCAGTTCTTGCAGATCCGTCAATCAAAGCGGTAGCCCTTGCTACGCCTGCCGTTACACACTACGAAATGGCCAAGGCCGCACTCCTGGCCGGAAAAGATGTCCTGGTTGAGAAGCCGCTGGCGATCGACGTGAAACACGGCGAAGAACTAGTGGATCTAGCGGATGGCAAGGGCCGCGTCCTAATGGTTGGCCACATCCTCCGCTACCATCCAGCGATCTTGAAGTTGCAGCGACTGATTCTCGATGGAACGCTCGGGAAGATCAATTATCTCTACTCAAATCGTTTGAATATCGGCAAGATCCGAACCGAAGAAAACATCCTGTGGAGCTTTGCGCCCCACGACATTTCCGTGATGCTCTCTTTGCTGAACGAGATGCCCACGCGCGTTTCATGCAGAGGTGGTGCGTACCTCAACCATGATGTCTCGGATGTCACGTTGAGCCACTTTAGATTTGCCAGTGGAGTTCAGGCTCATATTTTCGTGAGCTGGTTGCATCCGGTGAAAGAACAGAAACTCGTCGTTGTCGGATCGCAGAAGATGGCGGTCTTTGATGACACCGCCGAAAACAAACTGGTTCTCTATCCGCACCGAGTCGAATGGCGCAATCGCATACCCACAGCGGTAAAGGCGAACGCGGAAATTGTGGAACTGGAAGATCGGGAACCCTTGAGGGCCGAGTGCCAGCACTTTCTCGATTGCATCGAATCGCGTAAGACTCCCGTCAGTAGCGGCGCAGAAGGCTTACGCGTGTTGCGTGTTTTGGATGCCTGTCAACGCGCAGTCAAGAACGGCGACATTGAAGTGGAGCCCGCGCCGGCTAACGAGAAGAAAGCTCCCGACTATTTTGTGCATGAATCTGCGTACGCCGATCAGGGCGCCGAGATCGGAACCGGCACCAAGATCTGGCACTTCGCCCATGTCATGAAAGGAGCAGCTATCGGTAAGCGTTGCGTCATCGGGCAGAACGTCAATGTCGATGGCGGGACCGTGATTGGAAACAACGTCAAGATTCAGAACAATGTTTCCGTGTACACCGGAACCATCATTGAAGACGATGTGTTCCTGGGTCCTTCCTGTGTTTTGACGAATGTCAGCAATCCCCGCTCTCAGGTAAATCGTCACTCACTGTACGAAACCACCCATCTTCGCCGCGGATGCAGCGTCGGCGCGAACGCAACGATCGTTTGCGGCGTAACAATTGGACGCTACGCGTTTGTGGGCGCGGGATCAGTGGTGACCAAGAATGTCCCAGATTTTGCGCTGGTCGTCGGCAATCCGGCTCGCCAGGTCGGCTGGATGAGCCGTCACGGCCACCGTCTTGAGAATCTCGATTCCGACGGTGTAATGCGCTGTCCGGAGAGTGGTTACCGCTACAAGGAAGTGGAACCGGGAGTTTTGCGGTGTCTTGACTTGGACGAAGAATCTCCGTTACCGACCGAGTTAAGCGTCGGCACGAAATCCTACAGACAATTCAAAGAGGAAACCAATCATGAATGTTCCCTTGCTTGATCTTAAGGCGCAGTACGCAGTCATAAAACACGAAGTAGATGCTGCTATCGCCGATGTGCTGGAATCGCAGCACTTCATTCTCGGTCCCAAAGTAGAGGAGTTGGAAAAGGCGATCGCAGCCTACTCGCAATGCCAGTACGGCATCGGGGTCTCCTCGGGCAGCGACGCTCTGCTGGTCTGCCTGATGGCAGAGAACATCGGCGAGGAGGACGAAGTCATCACCACACCGTACACATTCTTCGCTACGGGCGGGGCGATTGCGCGCCTGGGAGCGAGGCCCGTGTTCGTGGATATCGATCCTGTCACCTACAACCTCAATGTGGAGGACATCGAGGCAAAGATCACGCCGCGAACCCGCGCCATCATTCCAGTTCATCTCTATGGCCAAATGGCTGACATGGACGTTGTGATGCGGTTGGCTCGCACGCACAACCTGGTCGTCATCGAGGATGCCGCACAAGCGATCGGCGCGGAATATAAAGGCCACCGTGCTGGAAGCGTCGGTCACTATGGCTGCTTCTCGTTCTTCCCGTCCAAGAACCTCGGCGGATTCGGCGACGGTGGAATGGTTGTCTCGAATGATGCACAACGAGCCGAGCGGGTGCGCTGCCTGCGCGGTCATGGCGCCAAACCGAAGTACTACCACAAGCTGATCGGTGGGAATTTTCGGCTCGACGCGTTGCAAGCAGCCGTAGTCTCGGCCAAGCTTCCTTTTCTGGATCGCTGGACGGCCGCCCGCCAAGAAAACGCGAAGCGCTACGATCGCCTCTTCCGGGATGCGGATTTGCCAATCAAAGTTCCTGCCGTGCAGACCGACCGTCACATCTTCAATCAATACGTAATCCGCAGCTCCCATCGCGACTCTTTGCAGGCTCACCTCAGGAAATGCGGCGTTGGCACAGAGGTGTACTATCCCGTTCCCCTTCACCTGCAGGAGTGTTTCGCGTACCTCGGACACGGTCTCGGCGCGTTTCCGGAGAGCGAAGGGGCCGCGAAGGAAACCCTCGCTTTACCGATTCAGCCGGAGCTCACCGAAAACCAGGCTGAGTACGTCGTCGACTGTATTGGCCAATTCCATGGCAAGGAAGCGATGGTGCTGGCGGGAACGCAGTCCCAGTAGCGGCGGAGTTGCCTTTTGATTGGTGTTATCGCAAAACCGGGCCAAGAAGGAGTAGCTGAAGAGTTCTTTCAGCTCTTTAAGACTCCCTGGGAGTGGTATCGTCCCGGGTCTCTGTACGATGTCATTCTCTCGACATCGGACGAAGTGCCCCAGGTCAATCCCAGGCTACTCCTTCTTTTTGGCGTGGAACTCAAAACATTAGATACTCAGCTTGGCCTCTCGGTTCAAGAACATCGAGGCCATACCAGCCTGAATGAGAGAAACTGTCAGATTCCTGTTTATGACAGATTTCTTACCTTCCTGAATGGCGATGGAGTTCCCTGCGTAAACGGAGAACTGGGCGTAAGTGGCATCAAATTCAAGTGGCACGAATCAACTGTGATCCGCCTCGGATATGACTTGTTCGAACAAGCGCGGGTGTTGCTTTCCGACGGACAGCCGGTCGAAAACTCGGGTATACCGGCGCTAGATAATCACATTCGAGCATTGCGGCATTGGATCCTTGAGGCGGGAATCTCTGTGCTCGAGGTTCCCCCTTCTCCTTATGGCCATAGCTTCTCGGTTTGTTTGACTCACGATATCGACTTTGTCGGCATAAGGAAGCACTTCCTGGATCGCACCATGTGTGGATTTGTGTATCGGGCCACCGTGGGTGCCACGAAGAATTTCTTTCGCGACCGTATTTCCGCGGCACAGCTATTGAAGAGCTGGTGGACAGTTATCACCCTCCCGTTTGTATATCTGGGTTGGAAGAAGGATTTTTGGGAGCCCTTTGGCTGGTACGGAGAAGTTGAAAGAGAACTGGCGGCAACGTATTTTCTGATCCCGTTCAAAGGGCGCGCCGGGGAAAGAGTTCCAGCACCCAAGGCTTCCCTTAGGGCCACTGCCTACGATGTCCGTGAACTAGCGTCTGAGATTGATGCGTTGCAGAACCGGGGCTGCGAGATTGGCGTCCACGGAATTGATGCATGGAATAGCTCAGAGAAAGGGCGCGAGGAATTAGCCAGAATCAAAACTCTGGCCGGGAGTGCTTGCGGAATTCGGATGCATTGGCTGCTGCGGGACGCCAAAACTCCTTGCGCGCTGGAAGAAGCTGGGTTTGCATATGATTCGACGTTCGGTTACAACGAAACCGTGGGATATCGTAACGGAACCAGTCAGGTCTTCTTGCCCTCCGGCGCTCAAAGCCTGCTCGAATTGCCAATGCACATTCAGGATGGCGCGTTGTTCTATAGCGAGAAACTTGATTTGTCACCTGCTGAGGCACGAACGCGCTGTCAGGCAATCATCGATCATGTGCGCGCTTTCGGCGGCGTTCTGACTCTTCTGTGGCACGATCGGAGCCACGCTCCCGAGCGTTTCTGGGGCGACTTCTATTCCCAGCTCTTGCAAGAGCTGAAGGTGGAGGGTCCTTGGTTCGCAACCGCGAGGCAGTTAGTGGCATGGTTCCGAAAACGGCGCCAGATCGAGTTTCAGCGTGTCGGAACGGACTCCTCTCGAATCCGTGTGACCTACGATGGGGAGGAGATACAGCCTCCTTTAACGTTGAGAATCTACCAACCGAAGAATGACGCGGCTGACGCCAGCCAACACATTCCTCAGCTAACAGAATTCCCCTGGAACGGAAACCGTTACAGGGAATTGGATCTGAACACAAGCTATAACCTTATTCCCGATTCCACTATCTGTTCCCTCTCATGACGGCTGTCTGCATACTCCTTCAAAATTTCTACGACATTGATATCCGGGTAAGGCGCAAAGCTGAAGCATTAGCGGCCGCCGGATGTTCCGTCGATGTGTTTGCGCTCCGCGGTCCGAACGGCCCCAAGAACTACACACTTGAGGGAGTCAACGTTTACACCATTTCGCTGGGTAAGCTCCGCGGATCTTTGGTGCGCTATGCCTTCGAATACCTTGCATTTCTATTGTGGTGCCTCGTCCGTGTAACGATGCGAATGCCGCGGCGTCGGTACAAAGTGATTGACGCGAACACTCTGCCGGACTTCCTCGTATTCGCAGCCGCTTTCGCGAAACCTATGGGAGCGAAAGTCGTTCTTGACATGCATGAGATCACGCCCGAGTTCTACATTTCGAAGTACCACATGTCGCCGGATTCTCTGACAGTGAAGCTACTGCAATTCCAAGAGAAGATCAGTTTTGATTTTGCCGATCACGTGATCACAATCAACGAACCCATTCTAGAGCTGCTTTGTAGCCGGGGGCTCGATCGCGCAAAGACCACCGTCATCATGAATTCCGCCGAGGAAGGACGTTTTCTTTCGGCAAGATCTTCTACGGTGGATACTGCTTCCGCTGACGAGAAATTCGTGATGATGTACCACGGAACGCTCACGCAACTATACGGGTTGGATATCGCCGTCGAAGCCTTCGCACTTGCCCATGAAAAAATGCCGGCTGCCGAACTGTGGATACTCGGATCAGGTCCGGAAAAGAACCGGATCGAAAATCTGGCTCAGGAGCGGGGGATTGGCGCAAAAGTAAAGCTCGTCGGGCAGGTTCCGCCTAAGGACATTCCGGCGTGGCTTAGTCGCTGCAAGGTGGGCCTTCTTCCCATTCGCCGGGACGTCTTTCTCGAGTTCGCCTCACCCAACAAGCTTCCGGAGTTCATCATCATGGGCAAGCCCGTGATCATCTCACGGCTGAAAGCGATCCAGTCTTATTTCACACCAGAGGCCCTGGCTTTTTTTGAGCCGAATGACCCGGTCGACCTGTCACGTCAGATGCTGCGGGTCTATGCCGATCGAGATTTACAAAATCGGTTGGCCGCGAAGGCAAGCATCGAGTACAAACCAATCCGCTGGGACGTTATGAAACAGCGATATCTTGCCGCCATGGAAAACCTCATCGGTCCTGATCTCTCCGGGCGTCTAACCGTCGTCCACAACCGCGGCTAACGCAGCCAGCTTTTGCGCAGACGCGAGGAATAATCAGGGAAAAAGAATGTTGAGCCTGCCAACATATGTATTGATTACCCCGGCGCGGAATGAGGCGCGCTTCATCGAGTTCACCTTGAAGTCTGTGGTGGCGCAAAAAGTCCGGCCGCTGAAATGGGTGATCGTCAGCGATGGATCTACGGACGGCACCGATGACATCGTTCGCCAATATGCCGCTCGCTACGGTTGGATTGAACTGGTGACTCTGCCCGAACATCGCGATCGAAGCTTCGTCGGCAAAGTAACTGCCTTTAATGCGGGATACGCGAAGATGGCTGGTCTGGATTATGAGGTGATTGGCAATCTGGACGGCGATGTCTCATTCGACGAAGAATACTTGTCTTTCTTACTCGAAAAATTCGCCCATAACCCTCGATTGGGAGTCGGGGGGACGCCATATCGGGAGGATCGCTCAGTGCACGATGAGAGCTTTAAGAGCCCCGACCACGTTTCCGGCGCCTGCCAGATGTTCCGCCGCAAATGCTTTGAAGAGATTGGCGGCTACAAACCGTCGAAATCAGGCGGCATCGACCTAATCGCTTTGCTGGCTGCCCAGGCAGAGGGTTGGGAGACGAAACGGTTTGACGAGCGGTCATGCTTTCACCATCGTAACGTCGGCAGCGGTGACCACGCGGGCATCTATTCCCGGCTGCTGAATCGCGGCAAGAAAGACTACCTGCTGGGCAGCCATCCGGTATTCGAGATCTTTCGCAGTGTGAATCAAATGCGAAATCGTCCGTTTGCAATCGGAGGAGTACTTATGCTGGCGGGCTATTTCGGAGCGATGCTTCTTCGGATTGAACGGAGTATGCCTGTGAAACTCATTGCCATTCGTCAGGCAGATCAGATCAAGAGACTGAAGCAGTTCCTCTTTCATCCGCTAAACCGTCACATCGCTCTGACAGCATCGCCTTCCTTGGCTGATCCCGGCACGGGCCATTAAAGCTGCCGCCCGCCGGACTGCAGAGACTTCCAAGAAACTACAATGCCAGTCAGCCACATTAGCGTATGCGTCTGCACTTTCAAGCGGCCACCGCTCCTGGGCCGGCTATTGGGCGAACTGGCGCGGCTACAAACGGATGGACTGTTCACATTTTCGATTGTGGTGGTCGACAACGATGTGCACAGATCCGCAGAGGCGACGGTACTCGATTTTTCCGGTCGCTCGCTCATTCAAGTTCACTATTCCGTCGAACCTCAGCGGAACATCTCTTTGGCAAGGAACAGGGCCGTAGCGAAAAGCCAAGGCGATTTTATCGCCTTCATCGACGATGACGAATTTCCCACGTCGAACTGGCTGCTGACGTTATACAAGGCACTACATACCCACGCAGTTGATGGTGTGCTCGGACCGGTCCATCCGCACTTCGATCAGGGGACACCGGAGTGGGTTATCAAGGGCCGATTTTACGACCGTCGTAGTTATCCGACTGGATTCGTGATCAGCGGCAAACAGGGCCGGACGGGCAACGTGCTTCTGAAGCGACACCTCTGCATCGATGAGCAGCAACCTTTTCGCCCCGAATTTCGTTCGGGCGAAGATCAGGATTTCTTTGAGAGAATGATTCAAAAGGGGCACACTTTTATCTGGTGCGACGAGGCAGGAGCCTACGAAACTGTCCCGCCAGCGCGCTGCAAACGAAGATACTTGCTGAGGAAGGCGTTGCTGCAAGGAACCTGCGCCAGCGTCAATCTGGAAAACAGGATTCAGCACTTCGCTCGATCCATTATCGCTATTCCGGTTTACACCGTGGCAGCTCCGTTTGCCCTGCTGCTTGGGCAGCACTGCTGGATGGTTCTGCTCGTAAAACTCTGTGATCATCTGGGCCAGGTGTTGGGAATGATGGGGATCAATGTTGTCAGGGAGGCGTACGTAAGCGAGTAGCGAGAATTGATGACCGAAGCGAAATACATCATTGGAAGCGACAAAGTTGTCCTGATTACCGGAGCCACTGGGTACATCGGCTTAAAGGTCGTAAAAACGCTGCTGGATTTGGGATTCCGTCGAATCCGGTGCTTCGCCCGGCCTTCCGGCAAGCACAGCGCGTTGTTACATCTGGCTGAAAGCTATAAAGGCGCCCCGGTCGAAATCGTAACCGGCAATCTTCTGTCGCGAGCAGACTGCTTGGCTGCGGCGGAAAGTGCGGAGGTCATCTATCACCTTGCGGCGGGCACGGGGCAAAAGTCGTTTGCCGATGCCTACATGAACTCCGTCGTCACTACGCGCAATCTCCTCGAAGCGTCCGCCAAACAAGGCTGCCTCAAACGGTTCGTAAATATCAGTTCTTTTGCCGTCTACAGCAATACCCAGGACAACGGTGGACGGCTGCTGGATGAGAACAGTACGATTGAAGAGCGGCCGGAGTTGCGCGGCGAAGCCTACTGTTTCGCCAAAGTGAAGCAAGAGCAATTCGTGCGTGAATATTGCTCGACGTTTGGAATGCCCTACGTGATCGTGCGGCCGGGCGCAGTATATGGTCCCGGCAAAACCTATCTCACCGATAGAGTGGGGATCGATACTTTCGGCATTTTTCTGCACATCGGGGGTTCGAATACAATCCCGCTGACGTACATCGATAACTGTGCGGAGGCGATTGCTTTTGCAGGGTTGCGAGAAGGAATCGACGGCGAAGTGTTCAACGTCGTGGATGACGATCTCCCCTCGAGCCGGCAGTTCCTGCGCTTGTATAAGAAGCACGTAAGGCGGTTCCGTTCCCTGTACGTCCCACATTTTCTGAGCTATTGGCTCTGTTATCTTTGGGAAAAGTACTCGGAAACTTCGCACGGGCAGTTGCCGCCGGCCTTCAATCGCCGGCGGTGGAACGCCTACTGGCGAAAAACAGACTACTGCAATAAGAAGTTGAAGACGCGCGTCGGTTGGACACCCAAGGTGCCTACCACCGAGGGTCTCATGCGTTATTTTGCCGGTTGCAGGAGCGCACAGACGAATGCTTAGAGTCGCAATTATCGGCTGTGGAAAAATCGCAGATTCACACGCTGCCCAGATCCTGCGCGTGCCCGGCTGCGAGGTCGTTGGAGTCTGTGACCGCGAGCTCCTGATGGCTCGTCAGCTCTTTGAGCGTTTTCCGATCCAGGCATGTTATGCCGATGTCACGGAACTCTTGAGCCAGGGCAAACCGGATGTAGTTCACATCACAACTCCGCCCGCCAGTCATTTTCCCATCGCCAAACAGTGCCTCGAGATGGGCTGCCACGTCTACGTGGAAAAACCTTTCACACTGTACGAAAAGGAAGCGCGCGAACTCATCCAGGTGGCGAATGAACGGAATTTGAAGATCACGGTTGGGCACGACGAGCAGTTCAGCCATGCAGCACGCCGGATGAGAGCCCTCGTGCGCAGTGGTTATCTGGGAAGCGGGCCGGTTCATTTGGAAGCTCATTACTGTTACGAGTTGGGAGACAACCCATACGCAGGGGCGCTGCTTGGAGACAAGCAACACTGGCTTCGCAGCTTGCCGGGAAAGCTGTTGCAAAATGTCATTAGTCACGGCGTCGCAAGAATTGCGGAATTCCTTCCCACCGAATCTCCAAAGGTGATTGCCTACGGCTTCATTAGTCCTCTACTGAAGAGCAAAGGTGAAACTGAAATAGTCGATGAATTGCGGGTGATCCTGAGTGATGAGGAGCGAACCACCGCTTACTTCACTTTCTCGTCGCAAATGCGGCCATCGATCCATCAGTTGCGAATCTACGGCACGAAGAATGGACTAATTCTCGATCAGGATCACGAGACGCTGATCCGGCTTCGCGGCGAAAGATTCAAGAGCTATGCCGAGAAGTTCGTTCCACCACTCATCATTGCCAAACAGCAGTTGGCGAACGTTTCCACGAATCTTCGCAAGTTCTTCGCGATGGATTTTCACATGAAAGCCGGTATGAAGTATCTGACCGAAAGCTTTTACCGGTCGATCGTCGAAGATGCAGCGCCGCCCATCCCTTATCGCGAGATTCTCCTGACCTCCCGCATCATGGATTCGATTTTTGCGCAACTGGATCAAGGCCAGGTCCCTCGCTCCCTCCCCGCTGCAGCGATGACAGGGGAGTACGTATCCCGGTAATTTTCCCAAGTGCTAAATCTGGGTTGAGAAAATGAATAACTTTATAAAGGTTCGTGACACCGACATCGTAATTAGTGGCCGCTTGCTGAAGATCGCAAGGCCGGAGCTCGAAAAGTATGAAGCGCTCGAGAACCCGGAAACGCTGATTGAAGAATTGCGGCGCTCGGGCCAGCGAATCGACTTGTTCACCTTCCTGCAAATCGAGAAGGACGCGCCGAAGCACGATTTCTTCGTGGAATCGGAGAATATGGCGATTCTGCTTATCTCTACATACGATCATTGGTTTAACAATCAGATCCGCTCCGAAGCGCGTAACCGTGCGCGGCAAGCAGGAAAGAAGGGCGTGACCGTACAAGAAGTCCCATTTGACGATGCTTTTGTAAAGGGCATTTGGGAGGTCTATTGTGAAAGCCCGATTCGTCAGGGAAAACGGAATGTTCACTACGGAAAGGATATGGAGACGGTTCGCAGGGAGGCCGCAACCTTTCTGGATCGTAGCGTCTTTATCGGCGCCTTCCTGAAAGGACAACTTGTTGGCTTTGTGAAACTGGTTATGGATAAGCCGCGGATTCATGCGAATACTATGAACATCGTGTCTATGGTCAAACACCGCGACAAAGCTGTGACCAACGCCCTCATTGCTCAATGTGTACGATCTTGTGCCGAGCGCGGCGTGCAGTACCTCGCCTACCAGAGCTTTACCTACGGCAAGAAGAGGCCCGACAGCTTAACCAATTTCAAACAAGTGAACGCTTTCGAGCGTGTGGAGGTTCCGCGCTACTACGTTCCACTGACTGGAATCGGATCGGCGGTTCTGCATCTCGGTCTTCACCACAGGCTTTCCGAGCGCATTCCGGAATCCGTCGCGGAAAAACTGCGCGAACTCAGAACGGAATGGTATAAGCGAAGACTCCAATCCACGTCGGGTGCACTAAGCTAGTCGAATGCCGGGAATCGTAGGACTCAACACGAGAATGCCGCGCCTGCGCGCGGAGCGCCTACTGCGCACAATGATTGCAGCGGTGCACCATAATATCGCCTGGGAGGTGGGCACGTGGTGTGACGAGTCCATGGGCGTGTACGTCGGTTGGGTGGCACGTAAGAAATCTTTTGCGTCCGGGATGCCTCTGCGCAACGAGCGCGGCGATGTTGTCCTGATTTTTTCGGGTGAGGAGTTCCCTGGCAGGGAACAACTAAGCCAGCTTCGAGAACATGGGCACGCTGTTCAAGCGGCCGAGGCGGCTTACCTTCCTCACCTCTATGAAGACGATCCGAACTTTCTCGCGAAATTGAACGGCAGGTTTCATGGCCTGCTCTACGATCGCAACCGAGAAAGAGCCGTACTGTTCAACGACCGGTACGGAATGCATCGGCTCTATTACCACGAAGGTGAAGAAGCGTTCTTTTTCGCAGCCGAAGCCAAGGCCATTCTCGCAGTAAAACGGGAGCTTAGATCGATTGATCCGCAGGCATTCGGAGAACTGGTCGCCTGCGGATGTGTACTCAACAATCGAACTCTGTTTGCCGGAATCTCAGCCTTGCCTCAGGCGTCAGCGTGGGAGTTCCACGACGGCGCTGTTCATCGCAAGGGCAGCTACTTTGATTCCAGCGAGTGGGAGCAACAGGAAACGAGCGCGCCAGAACCGTACTACGCTGATCTTCGCGCAAGTTTCACTCGTAACCTTCCCCGCTACTTTGATAGCACCGCTCCCGTCGCTGTATCCTTGACCGGCGGCCTGGACACGCGCATGATTATGGCGTGGCACAAGGCCGACTCAAGTTCTCTGCCGTGCTATTCCTTTGGAGGACCGTTTCGTGATTCGCGGGATGTGGCGGTTGCCCGCCAGGTCGCGAGACTGTGCGGTCAACGGCACGATGTGATCCGAGTGGGAGATGAGTTTCTTTCCCGCTTCAGTCACTACGCCGAGCGCGCCATCTACTTGACGGACGGTTGCGTTGGTGTGAACCACGCCGCCGATCTCTATCTCAACGAATTAGCCGCGCAGATCGCTCCTGTCCGGATGACGGGCAACTATGGTGGCGAGGTTCTGCGTCGCGTTCGAGCCTTCAAACCAGTTCAGCCCATCGTGGGCCTGTTCTCGGGCGAACTCGCGCCGTATCTGGAAATGGCACGGCACACGTATGCCGATGTCATCAAAGTTCATCCGCTTTCCTTCGCTGTGTTTCGCCAGGCGCCCTGGCATCACCATGGTTTGCTGGCGCTAGAGCAAACGCAGCTGTCCCTGCGCACGCCTTATCTGGACAACGATCTGGTTCGGACTGTGTTTCGAGCACCGGAGTCCGCTCTCGCAAATCAGGACATCAGCTTGCGACTCATTGCGGATGGAAGTAGCGCGCTGGGGCAGATACCCACGGATCTCGGCATTGGAGGAAAGAGCAGCCCTTTTGCAGTTGCGCGCCAATGTCTCCTCCAGTTTTCCTTCAAAGCAGAGTACGCCTACGATGTCGGCATGCCGCAGTGGTTGGCCCGTATCGATCATTTTCTTTCGCCGCTGCGACCCGAACGAATTTTCCTGGGCTGGCATAAGTTCGCTCATTTTCGAGTGTGGTACCGCGGCGTGCTCGCTCCGTATGTGCGGGAAATCCTTCTTGATCCGAGTTCGCTGTCACGGCCATACATAACGCGCAAGGTAATGGAACGCCTGGTGTCCAGCCATCTTCGTGGTGACCGAAACTACACTGGCGCGATTCACAAGCTGCTTTCATTGGAGCTGATTCATCGGCTGTTTGTCGACTCGGCATTGAATCCTGATGCTCGCGCGATCCAGTCACCAGTTTTTCTCGAGCAGAGGATCTGAATGAACCCTGCACTTGCCACCGTTCTCTGCGTCGCCGGAATCGGAGGCGTTTTCTGGCTGAATCGAGATCGCGAGGCTAAGACGTCGAAAGCTTTGTGGCTGCCCGTCATTTGGCTGTCGATCTCCTGCTCTCGAATGGTCTCGCAGTGGTTGGAGATCTTCGACCCGAAAACACGACTACCCAGGGCAGATGCTGTTGCCCGCTACATGGACGGGAGTCCCCTCGATCGTCTCCTCCTGACCATTGCGTTCATCATGGCAATAACTATCCTTACCGGCAGAAAGCAAAAGGTCGTCGCTCTGCTGCGTATGAATATTCCGATCATTCTTTTCCTTGTCTACTGTGGCATTAGCGCGACATGGTCGGACTATCCGGATGTTGCTTTCAAGCGATGGATCAAAGCCTTAGCTGATTTTTCCATGGTACTGATCGTGCTCACCGAGCAGGACCGCACAGCTGCGATCAAGCGACTCTTAGCTCGTACGGGTTTTGTGCTCATACCGCTTTCAATCCTGCTGATCAAGTATTATCCCGCGGGTCGGGGTTGGTCGGAATGGGGGGAAAGCGCATATACCGGCGTTGCCACAAGCAAGAATGAACTCGGCGGACTGTGCCTGCTCATCGCGATCGCCTGCTTTTGGCAAGTCGTGCAGATTTTCAAAGCGGAGAGGCGCAACAGGCAATCTTTCATTTCTCACGGCATTATCTTGCTTATGGCGCTGTGGGTACTCTGGAGTGCAAATGCTGTGACCGCGATGGCGTGCTTTTCCATTGCTGCCTGCCTGATTGTTGCTACGAACTTGCGTAAGCTTAGCGGACGGCCATGGCTCGTACACCTGATGGCCTTCGGATTCATTACTGCGTCCGCTGCCTCCTTGTTTCTCGAAGTGGGCTCCGGCATCGTGCAGCAAATCGGCAGAGATCCCACTTTGACAGGCAGAACCGATATCTGGAAATTGGTGATCGGTATGACACGCAGCCCCCTGCTTGGAACTGGATTCGAGAGTTTCTGGTTGGGATCGCGTTTGGACGAAATTTGGAGCGCCTACTGGTGGCATCCCAACGAAGCACACAACGGCTACATCGAAGTCTTCCTGAATCTTGGATGGCTCGGGTTGTTTTTCGTGCTGGTGCTCTTCATTACCAGTTACAGGAACGTCATCGCAGCAATGCGCCGAGATCGTGCCATGGGGAGCTTACGTCTCGCCTATTGTGTGGTCGCGATAGTCTATAACTTCACCGAATCTGCAATTCGGATCATGCACCCGGTCTGGATCTTGTTCTTGTTGGTTGGAACAGCAGTCCGGGAGGATCGTGTGCCCCAGAAAGAAAGGGCTCCACAACAGGAGCCGCTGATCGCACGAGAGGAACTGTCTTGGTCGCGCTAACGCAAAATGGATTGCAACGAACTCTGTGGACGAAGCTTTGTGGCTACTATCAAAGGAGAAGCGCGAGAGTGGTCTTCAAGCGACCGCTCGCGTTCAAACTGGAGAGGCCGCTCATCTCTTTTACTTTCGACGATTTTCCGCGTTCAGCTCTGTTCACTGGCGGGGCTATTTTGAGGAACTTCGGCGTGACTGGAACCTATTACGTTGCTCTCGGTCTGGCGGGCACGCAGACGGCTACGGGCGAAATGTTTCGGATCGCTGATTTGGAAACGGTGCTGGAGCAAGGCCATGAACTGGGTTGCCATACGTATTCGCATTGTCATTCGTGGGAAACTGATTCACGCGCCTTTGAGCAATCCGTGATCGACAACCAGGCGGCAGTCAGTTCGTTGCTCCCTGGTTACGTATTTCAGACTTTTTCCTACCCCATTAGCCCCCCCAGGCCGAGTACCAAGGCTCGTATCGCAAAGCGCTTTGCGGGATGCCGCGAGGGAGGCCAGAAATTCAATTCCAAAGTCGCCGATCTTAACCAACTGTCGGCGTTTTTCCTGGAAAAGTGCAGGGACAATTTCCCCGCTGTCAAGGACATAATCGACCGGAATCAAGCGGCATGCGGATGGCTGATTTTTGCAACCCATGACGTTGCGGAGATCCCTACGCGCTACGGATGCCAGCCGGAGTTCTTTGCTTCCGTTGTGCAATATGCAGTCAATTCCGGGGCCGAAATTCTTCCGTTGGTGAAGGCACTCAAAATCCTGAAGGGAGTAATCTAGGGCGATTGCCACGCCTTGCACTAGCTGGCCGTTCAGGCCTGGGAAGTTCTTGTACTTCCGTGCCTTGTCCAGTATCAAGAAACGCGTAAACTTTTCGATAGGTGAACGAGACGGATTTCTACATTAAGAATTCCGCTACGTGCACCATGGATCTCATAACGAGGTCCCCCCAACTCGTTGTTTCTATCGAAATTGTTTGCGAGGCGAAATGAGATCCAAAAGATTGATTCTGTTCCTGTTTCTGATCGTCTTTTGCGTCAGTGGCTACGGTCAGGCGCAGCAGCTCTGGTCTGGAGTTCTTGACCCATCGCGTGCGTCCTCCACGTGGACAGTTGCTGGCGCCGATCCGACATACGTCAACGAAACACGTAGTCAGTGCGGCTCGACCATCGCAGCCTATGGCACAAGCGGCAATCCTGCATCCGCGGCCGCCATCAATACCGCGATCGCGAGTTGCGCTGCTGCACACCCTCTGAGTGGACCTGGCGGCTATGTTCTGTTGGGATCCGGAGATTTCTACATCAATACGGAAATTACTTTTTCGAGTCCCGCTATCTACAACAATGTGAGCCTGCGGGGATCTGGGGCCGGTCAAACCACGATTCACTTTAGCGGCAGCGCAACCAATTGCCCGTTTGCTGGTGGTGCGGACATCTGCATCTCGCAGGGGACCGAATCGAACGGTTTCGGACTTGGCTACGATGGCAGCGCTGATAATTTTGCCAGTTGGACCGCCAGTAGTTACGCCGAAGGCACAACCACAATCACAATTAATAGCTTTTCCAAAGGGAAAATGTCGAACTGGCAAGTGGGAAGCTTGATTTTTCTTGATCAGTTAGACACACCAAACTCCCCTCCTCCTGCATCGGGCTTGGCGATCTGTCGCAGTGGCAAGTGTGGCGGAGACAATGTGTCTGGAAGGCCAGGACGGTCGCTGACCGAGCCGCAGGTTATTACTTCGATTTCCGGTACAGGGCCATGGACCGTGGGAATCACCCCAGGCATCCGAATGCCGAACTGGTTCAAGGCAGGATCAAGTCCGCAAGTCTGGGGCAACTCCGGTCTTCCAATTCAGCGCGTGGGCATCGAGGACATGTCCATTGATATCTCCAATGCGCTCAACCGTTTTTCCACGAATTTGTGTCTTGGTTGTTACAACGTTTGGATCAAGGGCGTGCGCTTCTACGACACTCACGGTGACGGCGAAACTGGGCAAGACGGGTTCTATCATTTCTATCCCATCCAGTCGATGCGATTCACAATGCAGGACTCCTACAGTTACGGGTCGCCGCCAGTTTCGAATTATTACGTGATGTCCTGCTGGACCTCTGGCGACGCGCTCTATCAGAACAACATCTCGCAGCACATTGCGTTCTCGTTCATGGCGGAAGGATGCGTCAATTGGGTTCACGCCTACAACTTCGCCATTGACGACTATTACACGCATTGTCACGGCTGCAGCACAGATACGCAGTGGCAACAGGCCAGTTCTTACCGACATGGCGGCACTGACGCTCTTGGACTCTATGAAGGTAACGTAGGTATCGGTGCAGTCGGCGACCTGGTGTTCGGATCGTCAAGCCATATCACGCACTACCGCAACTTCTACAATGGCCGCGATCCTAATGGCGGAAGCACTGGCGCGGGTAAAACGGAGCAGACCAATGCGATTCTGCTTTATCCCGTGAACCGTTACTGGAACATCATTGGGAATGTGATGGGCACGGCTGGCTATCACACGACGTACCAATGTGCATATCCGAGTCCGGGAAGTTGCAACAACGACGTCCAGATTTACTCGCTTGGATATGCAAACGGCTACTCCGCGGCGGACGAAGCTTACGTTGCGACCAGCATGATGCGTTGGGGGAACTTCGATACGGTGAATAATGCCGTTCGCTGGCAAACCTCTGAAGTGCCGAGCGGTCTTACAGACGGGTTTGCGAACCCTGTCCCATCAAGCATCTGCACTTCGACTAGTCCATCGACTTGTCCGGCATCTTTCTATCTGAGCAGTAAGCCAGACTGGTGGGCGTTTTCCACCGGAAGTCCCTCACCTTGGCCGGGCATCGGGCCTGACGTTACGGGAGGGAACATCAGCAGCGGAACTGGAGCAAGCTCGACACTTGGCGGACATGCATACCTGAATCCGGCAGCAAATTGCTACCTGAACGTAATGAATGGCGCTACGGATGGCAGCGCAACATTGAGGCCATTTGACGCCGAGACGTGCTACCCGAGCTCTACCTCCAACAATCCTGCGCCGCCGACGAACTTAAATGCCACGGTTCAGTAAGCTGATTGAGGCCACCTCTTAAAGGGGTCTGCGCACAGAGGTATGCAGACCCCGTAACACCTTCAAGCGGCCCAGATTGGTGGAATTGAGTATCCCCCGATCGGGTAGTACCATTCATGAGGCCGCGCGCGTAAAATCAAACTGTTCCTTCCCCCCAAGCGTTACGAAAGTAATCTCCGACTCAAGTTCTTACTGGCTTAGCTCACCGGACGTGCCAGCCATCTAAGCGTGAATTCTGTTTCCGATGTCCACGGAAGGGAGGGGTTGACTCTATGAAAGTTGTGATTTTCTGCGGTGGTCTCGGTCTGAGGTTGCGGGAGTACTCGGAAAATATCCCTAAGCCGCTAGTCCCAATCGGTGACGCCCCTGTCATTTGGCACCTGATGAAGTACTACTCGTACTATGGTCACAAGGATTTCATTCTTTGCCTCGGACATAAGGGAGAAGCAATCAAACGTTTCTTCCTCAACTACAACGAAGCACTTTCCAGTGACTTTGTACTCTCAAAGGGTGGAAGAGATGTGAAACTGCTCGGCACCGATTTTTCGGATTGGCGTATTACCTTCGCCGACACGGGTGCCAAATCCCTGGTCGGCGAGAGATTGCTGACTGTGCGTGACCACGTCAAGGACGAGGAAATCTTTCTCGCCAATTACGTTGACGGATTGACCGACATCAATCTCACCATGGTCATCGACCGCTTCCTGCGGTCCAATAAGACGGCCTGCTTTGTTTCTGTGCCTCCCACGCAAACATTCCATCTGGTCGAGACCGACGGCGACTCCAGGGTCACTAGCATCAGCCACGCCGGAACTTCCAACAAATGGATCAATGGCGGCTACTTCGTTTTGAAGCAGAAGATTTTCGACTATCTCAAGCCAGGCGAGGATCTGGTCGACGCACCTTTCCAGCGTCTTATCGACGAAGGTGAACTGATGACGATTCAGCACACGGGTTTTTGGGCGTGTATGGACACCTTCAAAGAGCGGCAGCAGTTGGAGGATCTTTGGTCGAGGGGAGGAGCCCCGTGGCAGGTATGGCTGCAGAACGGAAAGAAGGGTGCGCCCAACAGTGCCGGAGGTGAACTCCCGAAAACCGTGGTGCAGAACTCGCCAAACCTGCAGACGGGTATTTTGATGCCCGATAGGAGTCTGCGTGAGCAGTAGTGCCGGATTAAGAGAAGTGAAGGACCAGGCCAACGTTTCGGCGGTGGAACACTTCCGCACCGATCACCTGGTCCAGAACCTCGGCCGGCGTGCTGTTTCAGGTGGGTTCGTTACCGTAAGCGCACAGGCTGCCAAGTTTGTTCTGAACTTCATTTCTGCCGCCGTCCTGGCGCGATTGCTCAGTCCCAAGGAGTTTGGCTTGGTGGGCATGGTGCTGGGCGTCACGGGACTGGTTGGGATTTTCAAAGAACTGGGTCTATCCACAGCGACGGTGCAGCGGGAAACCATCACTCAGCAGCAGGTTTCGAATCTGTTCTGGATTAACGTGGGTGTTAGTGGATGCTTGGGAATCGTTTGCGTCGCGTTGGCGCCACTGGTGGCGTGGTTTTATCGTGATCCGCGAGTTACCGGGATCATGCTCGCGTTGTCGTTGACATTCCTTCTCACCGGTTCGACGGTGCAGCATCAAGCCTTGCTGACTCGGCAGATGCGATTTCGGGCGCTGGCAATCATCGATGTCACATCCATTCTGGTCGGATTTTCAACAGCCTGCCTCCTGGCTTGGCTGGGGTTTGCCTACTGGGCACTAGTGGCCCAGCAGCTGGCCAATGCGGCAGCTTGTCTGACTCTCACTTGGGCGACCTCCAGATGGCGTCCCTCGCGCCCACGGCCCAATAGCGGCGTGAGACCGCTGGTGCATTTTGGCGCTCACCTCACGATGGCTGACCTGATTGGCCGTTTGTCTCTCAATAGCGATACGATTCTGATTGGGCGGTTTTTCGGGGCCGCACCGCTCGGGCTTTACACTCGAGCCAATGTACTTCTGGCGCGTCCACTGGAACAGGTTCTAACTCCGATTGCCGGAGTCCTGATCCCAGTACTCTCACGTTTGCAATCTGACCCGGTGCGGTATCGTCGGACGTTCATGCGCGCCTATGATCTGCTAGCCCTCGTCGCTCTTCCGTTCGCCGCCATGTGTCTAGCTTTAGCACGGCCGTTGGTTTTCATTATTCTGGGGCCGAAGTGGAAGGACGTCGTTCCGCTATTTTCAGCCTTCGCCTTGGTAGCCATCTCGTCCCCTCTATCCGCAGTAATCAGCTGGATGTTTGAGAGTCAGGGACGGGGTAAGGATCAGTTGCGGACCTACGCCGCCGCCGGAGCGATCACGCTGGCTTCTTATCTTGTAGGCCTCCATTGGGGGCCGTTCGGCATCGTAATGTCTTTAGCTGCCGCCAGCCTCTTGGTCCGAATGCCTGTCGTCTATTACCTTGTCGGGCGATCGGGACCGGTCAGTACCAAGGATCTATGGCAGAGTTTCCTGTCCCACTTGCCGTGCTGGGGTGGCGTCTACATTGCAACCAGACTTGTCCATACTCTGGTCGAGAATTCATCGCCGATTTTGCAAGTGGTGACTTGCGCACCCGTCGGCCTGCTGGTTGCCGTTGCTCTGACGTTTACGTTCCGTCGTCCACGAGAGAGTGCGTGGTACGCGTGGACTACGGTGAAATCGACCCTGAATCGGCAATGGAGCGGTGCCGTATGACAACGCTGGAAATGCCGGAAACGATAAAGTTGGAAACGGAGTCTTCTTCGGGGCGTTCATCGAAGCGAGCGAAGATTGGCTTCTTTGGAATTTTCGGCATACAGAATCTCGGCAACGAGTGCACGTTGCAATCCATTTTGTACAATACGCGCGAGCGCTTTCCGTTCGGCGAAATCTATAGCATCTGTTATCGGCCGGATGACACCTCCCGCCGACACGGTGTCCCTGCCGTTCCCATCTCGGCTCGATATTTCCAAAGCCGCACCGATGGCAAAGTGGTGCACCGCAAGGGAGGCCTTCACCGACTAGCGCGGGTGCTTTTTCAGCGGATCCCCGGCGAGATATTGGACTGGGTGAAAGCCGTCAAGAATCTAAGGGGAACCGACTTGGTTGTGATGACGGGAACCGGCATGCTGACCGATTACAGCACATCGGCTTTCGGATATCCCTATGATGTTTTCAAATGGAGCGTGGCGGCCAAACTGGCGGGTTGCAAACTGCGTTTTGTCGGGATTGGAGTGGGTCCGATTTATAGCCCGCTTAGCCGCCGATTCATTCATACCGCGCTCTCATTGGCCGATTGTCGCAGCTATCGTGACAACTTCTCAAAGGCGAGAATCGCGAAAACCGGATTCGACAGCAGCAAAGATCTGGTATATCCCGACCTCGTATTCAGTATTCCGAAAAGCAGTCTTCCCACTCGTCCGGCGCCGCGGACACAAAAGACGGTGGTCGGCCTCGGTATCATGGACCATCGCGATATTCACATCGCGACGCCGGAAGAGCAGGAAGCTTCGTACTCTTCCTACCTCGACAAGATGTGCGATTTTGTTTGCTGGCTTGTAAAGCATGGGTATGCCATTCGCATCCTGCAGGGTGATGTGACCTATGACGCGATCACCCGTGCCGATTTGAAATCAAGGCTGGAACAACGGGGAATTCGCTACGAGGAAGCGGGAATTTTCGACGAGGGAAGCTCCTCGGTAGAGGAGTTGATTCAGCAGATCGCACAAGTTGATATCGTCGTGTCTCCCCGGTTCCATAATCTTTTGTTGGGTCTGATGCTCAACATTCCTGCTGTCTCCATTTCCTACGATCCCAAGAACGACTCTTTGCTCGAGGGAATGGGCCTGGGCAAGTACTGCCAGCCATTGACCGAGTTGAATCTCGAAAAGCTGATCGATCAATTCGTCGACGTGGTGGCGCATATTGAAGAATTCAAGCCGACTATCAGCCAGCGAGTGGCTGAGTATCGCGACTTGCTGGAGAAGGAATATGACGTAATTTTCGGGGACCTGTGATCAATCCCGAACCGGCGCGGTTTGCCGATCCTTATATTTTCAGGAGCGAAAGATGCTGGTGAATGCAACGGCCCAAGGTTATCGCAATAGAGATTACTGGATTGTGGAGAACGCGCAGTACGCCGCCCCCAGCTTTCGTCTCCGCAAGTGTGCCCGCCTAATAAATCGACTGGCGCAAGGCAGGACAGCAAGTCTCCTCGATGTGGGTTGTGGACCCGCCGCTCTACGGCCATTATTGGACCAAAATATTGCCTACCACGGTCTCGACGTCGCAATTCACCAGCCGGCTGATTATTTGCGGGAAGCTGATTTCGTCCAGAACCGCATCAACTTTGACGGCAAACAGTTTGACTACGTGGTGGCGATGGGTTTCTTCGAGTACATGGGACAGAAACAGAACCAGAAATTTGAAGAAATTCGGGATATTCTCAAGAAAGATGGCAGGTTTGTCATGTCCTACATCAATTTCGGACATTACCGCCGCCAGGTTTGGCCCAACTACAACAACGTGCAATCGATCGCCGAGATGAGCAGCGCCTTAGAGAAAGTATTTCGCATCGAGAATTGCTTTCCCGCTTCTCATCACTGGCGGCAAAAGCAGCCTGGTAACAATTCTCTGCCCGGAATCCAGATGCACGTGAACTTCAACATACCGCTGATCAGTCCGGCCTTAGCCGTAGAATATTTTTTCGTCTGTTCGCACCCGAAGTAGGACTATGGTCGTCGATAGAGAACTTCAAGAACGTGATACGCACCGTCATCCGATTCGTGTGCTCACAGGTGAAGCAGTCGGAGCCGCTGATTGATATGGGTACCTTGTTTTGTGAGGGTCTTCAGACTCATCCACCCCTGGAAGTTCGATACTTCTTGCAGTTGTGGACCGAAAGCCAATGTTGAATCGTGCATTTTGGAAGGGGCGCCGTGTGTTCCTGACGGGGCACACCGGCTTTAAAGGAAGCTGGCTCTCTCTGTGGCTTCATGTCTTAGGCGCCGAAGTCACCGGCTACGCCTTGGCTCCGCCGACGGAACCCAGCTTGTTTGTACAAGCGGGGATCAACAGCATTGTCCGTTCGATTTGCGCTGACATTCGCGATTTTCCCAGCCTCAAGAATGCTATCGAGGAGTGCCGCCCTGAAGTAGCGCTCCATCTGGCAGCTCAGTCCGTCGTACGTCGCGGCTACGATGATCCAATCGAGACGTATTCCTCGAATGTGATGGGCACTGTTCATGTCTTCGAGGCGCTCCGGCAACTGGGGCGTCCTTGTGTAGTGGTCAATGTAACCAGCGACAAGTGTTACGACAATCGCGAGTGGATTTGGGGCTATCGCGAGAACGAGGCGATGGGCGGGAGAGATCCTTATTCGAATTCCAAAGGTTGCGCCGAACTGGTGACCAATGCTTTCCGGGATTCCTATTTTCCACCCGAAGCGATAGATCGTCACGGGGTCGCGCTGGCCAGCGCTCGGGCTGGTAATGTGATTGGGGGAGGAGATTGGACAGCCAATCAGCTGATTCCCGACCTGATGCGCGCCTTTCTTGCGAAAAGGCCTTGCCTGATTCGCAATCCACTGGCGATTCGGCCTTGGCAGTTTGTGTTGGAACCTCTGCGCGGATACCTGATGTTGGCTGAGAAACTGTCCAAAGACGGATCCCGTTTTGCCACTGGATGGAATTTTGGCCCTTCGGACGATGATGCCAAGCCCGTGCGATGGATTGCTGACAATTTGGCAAGGTCCTGGGGAAACGGTGCATCGTGGAGACAGGATTCGGCCGTGCACCCGCACGAGGCGCATTTGTTGAAACTCGACGCGTCCCAGGCGCATGCATCTTTGGGATGGCGTCCGGTCCTTTCTTTGAGCACTGCCTTGGACTGGATCGTTTCCTGGTATCGTGCATTTCAGGAAGGCGCTGACCTTCGCACCTTTACCGCAAAGCAAATTGAAAGCTACGAGGCTCTGTTAGGAAACGAAGTGGCTAAGGCTGGATTCTCGGATGGCGCTTCCGCACGGTGACTCGAGTGACTTTGGTAAGCCGGATATGCAAGGTGTTTCGTATTACATTTTGAGGATCGAGGTTCGCGCACGAAGGCGCAATTCGGTCTGATCAGGTTCTGCGAGGAAAACATGGCGTCTAATAGCAAAGAAAGACAAGGCGAAAGCCCGCGCATTCTGCTGTATTCCGAGCGGAATCTATATGAGCGCGAAGTATGGCGCTGCCCGTTTTTTGAATTCGAAAACATTGTCCTTGACATCGATGCGGTGGACCTGCTGGCTCCGAACCGTACGAAGTGGTACGAGGACCGGCTGCGAGTGTCGCTGAAGCTCGGAAATTATCTGAAATCTCCCATCGTCGATCCGGGAATTGCGCCCATCAAGCTCGACAAAGAATACGACGTTTTTTTCACTATCATTGAAAAGCCGGGCGAGGCTCTTAACGTAAAGGCCATCAAGAACCTCAAGGATCGTTGCAAAACGAGCGTCTGCTGGGTGATCGAGTTCTATGCATGGAACATGAAGACGCATCAAAGCTCTTTGGAAATGCTCAAAGAGTTTGATCACGTCTTCTTCATGGCGGCCAACTATCAGCCATTCACTAAAGTCCTCCCGGCAGAGATCACCTACATGCCAGCGGGAGTCGACACGCTTCGTTGGTGTCCTTACCCCAATCCCCCGGAGAGATCGATTGATGTGTTGAGTATCGGCCGCCGATCTGAGAAAAAGCACAAAGCCCTGCTCCGCCTGGCTCGCGAAGAAGGGTTGTTTTATGTGTACGACACAATTAACGACCTGCACGCCTATAGCCTCGATGACCATCGGGCGCTGGTTTTGAATATGGCCAAACGGAGCCGCTATTTCCTCGTGAATCCGGGCAAGTTCGACATGCCGGAAGAAACTGGCGGGCAGCAAGAGTTTGGATATCGCTACTTTGAGGCCGCCGCTCCGGGAACCATTATGATCGGAGAACGGTGCAAGAACCGTGAATTCGAGAAGATTTTTACCTGGGAAGACGCTGTCATCGACTGTGCATTCGACTCCGAAGAAATTGGCAACGTGATGAAATATCTTGATCAACAACCGGAGCGACAGGCGAGGATTCGCACCGAGAACATCCTGCAATCTCTTGCCCATCACGATTGGGTGTTCCGCTGGGAAAACGTGCTCAAGAGAGTGGGGCTTGAACCGTTGCCAGCCCTGACGAAGAGGAAACAACAACTAGCCGAGCGTTCCGCATTGGTCCAGGAAGCGCATCTACAGGGGCAGACTTCAGTCAAGAGATGAACTCAAGAAGTACATCGATCCACGATAACGTCTCTGACAACGAAAACGCTCGAGCCTTTCTCGATTATTTTCGCTGCCCGCAGGAATTCGCGCCATTTCGCTTAGCTGGCCAGCTTTCCTCGTCGGAAGGTTTTTTTTCATTTCGGGGGATACCGTGTTTCGGAAGAACCGTAGCCGGAGCCCCTGAGGTCGCTAAAAACGATAGCCGTAGTCCATTCCTTCCCGAGGCGGAAATTTCGATTTTCTGCGATCCGACCGAAGTTGTCGACAATTTGCGGCGAGAACGGTATGTGGCTAGGGCACGAAGCCAGAAGGTTTTACGGAATCTGTACTATTCGCTTCGACCAGCCCTCCCGTTTGCGGTTCGCAAATTCCTGCAAAAAACTCTGTTCAAGTTGCGAAACCACAGCTTCCCAAACTGGCCGGTGGACTGCTCTGTAGAACAGATTTTTGAATTGCTAATGAAAATGTCAGTTGAAGCCGCAGGTCAGGAAGTCCCATTTATCTGGTTCTGGCCCGATGGTAAGAACTGCGCCGCCATGATGACGCATGACGTCGAAGAACAGAGCGGGGTGCAAGCCTGTGAGATGTTGATGGATTTGGACGACTCCTTCGGGATCAAAACCGCCTTTCAAGTGATTCCGGAAGGACGGTACGCCGGCGTTGAACACTTGATCCAACACATTCGCGCCCGCGGTTTTGAAGCGAATATCCACGATCTGGACCACGACGGCCGTCTTTACGACCACATTGAACGATTTCGAGAGCGGGCCAAAAAGATTAATGAATACGCCAAGAAATACGGCCTCCATGGATTTCGCGCAGGAGCAATGCACCGAAACCAGGAATGGTTCTGCATGTTGGATTTCGAATACGAAATGTCAGTACCGGCAGCCTCTCATCTGGAACCTCAACGCGGAGGCTGCTGCACCGTCATGCCATATTTCGTGGGCGACGTTCTGGAATTGCCGCTCACGACCGTACAGGACTATGGGCTTTTCTACATTCTCGAGGAAATGTCCATCGACCTTTGGAAGCGGCAGTGCGAGATCATCTCTGCCCATCACGGACTAATGAGTTTTATTATTCATCCCGATTACATTGTGCAAAGAGTCGAGCGCGAACTCTATTGTGAGCTACTCCGACATCTTTCGTGCCTCAAAGAGGAGCGGGATGTTTGGCTCGCAGTTCCGAGTGAGATCAACCGCTGGTGGCGGGAACGAAAGCAGATGCGACTGAGGCGTACGTCCGAAGGCTGGTGCATTGAAGGAATCGGGAGCGAGCGGGCTCGGTTGGCATTCGCTAGCGTGGTTAATGGCAGATTGCGCTACCGGTTGGCTGGTCAGTCAGAAACTGCTTGGGCGGCGGAGGGTATCTCAACCGAGGAAACCGCTTCGCGCGCTCATATCTGAAACGGTTTGTTCGACGATTTCATGAGCATCTATTGCACGGATCCGCTTCAGGATCGTCGCTGGGCCGAACTTGTCGAAACGCATCCTCGCGCGTCCGTATTTCACACGCCCTCATGGTTAGAAGCATTACAGCGTACCTACCGCTACCAGCCGATTCTCTTTACGACTTCCCCCGCAAATGAGCCCCTCGGCAACGGAATTGTCTTTTGCGGGATCAAAAGTTTTTTGACCGGTTCACGGTTGGTTTCGTTACCTTTTGCCGATCACTGCGAGCCGCTGGTGAACGGGGCATACGAACTGGGGGAAATACTTTCACAACTGATCCATTCCCGGGATCTGCCAAAATATAAGTACATCGAGTTACGAACTTCCAATTGTGACGCCGAAGAAATTGAAGCCAGATCTGGGCTGAGCAACAGCGCCGCTTATGCGTTTCATGAACTTGACCTCCGGCCGGATCTCAACTCCATCTTTCGAAGCTTGCATCCTAGTTGTGTGCAGCGAAAGATTCAGCGAGCTGAACGGGAAGGAGTGAAGCTTGAAGAGGGCATATCCGAGGAAATCCTGCAACACTTTTATTCGCTCATGATTCAGACTCGTCGCAGACACCGTTTGCCGCCTCAGCCGATCTCATGGTTCCGGAATCTGCGCGATTCTTTTGGCAGGGCATTGAAAATTCGTGTTGCAAGCCGCAAGGGTCAGGCTATCGCCAGTATTCTGACTCTGCAGCACAAGAACAGCATTGTGTACAAATATGGATGCTCAGATGCGCATTTTCACAAGCTGGGTGGGATGCCGTTTCTATTTTGGAAGGTGATTGAAGAAGGAAAGAAACTTGGTGTGCGGACCCTTGACCTGGGTCGTTCCGATCTCGATGATCATGGATTGATTACTTTCAAGGAACACCTCGCGGCTACCGCATCGACTTTGCACTATTATCGCTTTCCAGCCCAGTTTGCAAAGCCCGGTGCTTTTGGGAGGAGGGCTTCCATGCCTAAGGTTTTGTCTTACTTGCCGGACTCGCTTCTGAAGGCGGCCGGAAGATTACTCTACCGACATGTGGGTTGACATCAAACGCTATTCAGGCCGGAATTCGGATGCTTGTGTGGCTCAAACGGCTGGATTCCATCAAGACGGTCGCCACTGATGATTAATGTTGCCCTCACTGAAGAGCCGTCCCGGCCGCTGAACGTCCTTTGTCTCGGATGCCATTCGGATGACATCGAGATTGGTTGTGGCGGCACGATCTTGCGGCTGGCACAACAACATCTGGATTCCACATTCCATTGGATTGTGTTCAGTACAATCGGGATTCGAGAGGCTGAGGCCCAGCGCGGCGCGAACCTATTCGCAGGCAACAATCTTCGCGGTCCGATTCTCAAATCCTTTCAGGACGGCTTCATGCCCTTTGTAGCGGCTGAAGTCAAGGACGTCTTTGAAGGCCTAAAGACGATTTCGCCCGATCTGGTCCTGACTCACTATCGAAAAGATGCCCACCAGGACCACCGCCTTATCTCGGACCTCACCTGGAATACGTTTCGAGATCACCTTATTCTCGAATACGAAATCCCAAAATATGACGGCGATCTGAGCCAGCCAAATTTCTACGTTCCGCTTACGGAAGAAGTCTGCAAGAAAAAGGTTCGTTATCTGATGGACACTTTTGCGTCGCAGCGCAGCAAGCGCTGGTTTGAGGAGAGCACGTTCCTAGCCCTAATGCGCCTGCGCGGCATGGAGTGCAATTCACCCAGCGGCTATGCTGAGGCCTTCCATTCCCGAAAACTTGTGTTGTAATTCACAATTCCCGTTGTTCGAATCTCTGGGGAGCTCCGGCTCCCTTTTTCTCTGTTCGGTTTCATCCTTATCGAGCTGATATTTGAATTTCCCGGGACTGTGCCGCCTCGTATCTGGCATCGCCAGAGTAAGTCGCACGAATCCTGTGGATGCCTGAACTGTAGAATGAAAAAGCTCGCGCGGTTTTTCCCTCCGACAACGGTACTGGCGGACCGTCAAGATGTCCGTCAGCTTCGAATTGGACGGTGCCCTCAGCGGGCGGCAGTTGCGTGCCAGATGCAGAAACTTCTGCCGTAACGGTGACGGTTTGTCTCAAACGCACGTCGTCGGCCGCCGTCTGCAGTCGGAGAGCGGCCGGCCGCCCGGGAGGCAGTACTTCGATCAAGCCCATCATGCCGGCTTCCTGGTGAGCGACAATGTGGCATTGATACATGAATGTTCCCACGAGGTTCTTCCCGCGAAAATCCATACGCAACCTGACACTCGGCGGAGGTGCGTTGCGCGATCGGTGCGGAACGTTGATCGTATCCCGGATCGAGCGATCCTCGACGGGGTGGCCATCGACTTCGAGCACTTGAAAGTGCAGTTGATGGATGTGAAAAACGTGATCCTCCAAGGTTGTGTTGGTGACGATCCAATCCTCCACCGTCCCTTGATGCACCATCAGGTCCGGCTGTGAACGCATGGACAACGATGCCGGTTTCGATCCATCCACCAGGATGTAAAAGCGGGTATTGGCATCGTTCGAAACGGAACCTGCAGCAGACTTGTCATCATCGTCTGCAATTCCCGTCTGCCTGAAATAGAGCCTGCGTTCCACGATTGGCGTCACAGCTGCAGTCTGCGACTTTGGCCGGATGCTTGCGCCCAGATCCGGAAGAATGCTTTCCTGAATACCCTCCGCAGGAGTGATGACGGCCAGCGGGCGTTCCGGATCGTTATCTCCGCTGGGGCCAGTGTCCCAGTTCCTTGTGATTAAAGTTGCAGTCTCGCCGCTTGCGGGAGTGCGGAACACAACTTCGGCTCTTGCACCGGGACCCAACAGCACATCTTCTTGTGCCGACGGTCCACCAGGAATCGGCACACCATCAATGGAAAATACCCGCAAGCTTTGAGGCCTGCCGCCGGACACAACTTGCAAATCAAGAATTGTGTCTGCTGCAGCATTAGCGATCCGCCAGAGTTGCTGTTCTCCAGGCTTGACGCGGATCACCCCGGGCTTGTATTCGGGATAGCTCACCGGCACGTAATTCACCGAGAGATCCCATCCTGGCCGGTTCGTTTCCCGGACACTGGTAGACGTTGTGAGCGGTTGATCCCGGATCATCAGAATGCGCTCTGGCAAACCCACCAGCGATCGGTCGTACGCCTGGATTCCGTCTAAAATGAGCGCTGCGGACGCTCCTCCCTGAATTTGACTCTGGCTGAAACCGTGGATATGCGGGTGGTACCAGTACAGACCAGGTGGTTCGTCTTCGGGAATCCTGATGCGATAGTCAAAAGATGTTTCCGCGTCAATTGCGGTGCGGAGAACCTCATCCTGATGGCATTGCGGCGGTATGCTCATGCCGTGAAAATGTAAGTTCGTGCTGGAAGCTATCGCGGATCCTGTATGGCAGGCGCGGTCAGCGTCACTTTTCGAAGTGGCCGGTGAGTCATGCAGGCCTGCCGAATCCGTCGCCGGCAACGCATTTCGGAAGTGAATGATGAGCAGGTCGCCAGGTTTGGCGCGCAGTGTGGGAGCTTCAACACCGTTCTCGTTGATGTAGCAGTATCGCCTCAATCCGTTGGCATCCACTGCTGTTTTGAACGTCAGCGTGGTCTCCAACACGCCATGATGGCTGCGCACATCGGGCGGATTCAGGACGGTCGCGCCGGCAGGAAAGCGCGGGCAAACCGCATCTGCGGGATCGGAACTCTGGGTATTTGCGGCGAAGAGGGAATTTCCGCAAACCACCACAATGGCGAGCCAGCGAAATAGTAGAAGACTCTTCTTTGACGAATTGATCGAATGACCCACAGCGGCTTCTGATCGCACGCTACTAATCGCCCACTTCCTTTTGCATCAAGTGACCGCAGCTAGCGACTCAGTATCCAACTATTTTAACCCTCCGCCGGTCAAATTAATGTCGAATGAACTGAGCGGATTACGGCCGACTTGGCACCATTCGAAATCCGCTCTTTTCCTCTTTCGCTTGCCCAATAGGGTCTAGGTTCCCGCTGCCTTGAAATTCGCTCCGGACACGACCAGGGTCTGACCTGCATAGGTATCAGTCCAGGTGTGAGTCGTCGTACCCGTGCCCGGTCCTATATCTCCTCCGGCCACCCCGGAATCGATTCCCCACTTGAGACTGCGATTCGTATACGGGGACTTCCAACCGTCTTGGGTGAAGCCGGTACTCGCAGTCAGGTCTCCGGGATTGCTGGTAATCGTCACCGACATTGAGCTTGTCGGGGCGCTCTTCGATCCGCTGAACGTTCCATTATTTGTCGGCGTGGTTTGACTGGCGCCACTGACGGTGATGACGCCGACATCGCAATGCGTACTGCCGGTCCACGAGACTGTCGCAGCTTGCGATCCAGACGGCGGGTTGATCACCTGGAAGATCATCGTACGATACGTAGTAGTCGTTCCCGAGTCGGTGCCAGGAATCAAAGTTCCCGCTACACCTCCCAGGCTTGCGGTGATGCCGGTGGCTCCATTGCTTGTCATGGCGACCATGATCATCGCGGCGCGATTGGCGCCGCTGCCAACCACGAATGCGGGTGTCGTGACTTTCGTGACACCGAAATTGAAGCCGGAGCTCACCTTGTTGTCGAACACGACTGTAGACGGTGCGGTTGCACTCACGACTAATGTCACTGTGGCCGTATGCGTCAACGATCCGCTCGTACCGGTAATGGTCAGAGGATACGAGTTGATCGGAGTCGATGTGGCTGTGGTCACGCTAAGCGTTGATGCTGAGGTCGCCGGGTTCGGACTGAACGTTCCGTTGGTCCCCGTTGGCAGACCGCTTACGGTCAATGTGACTTGACCAGTGAAGCCATTGAGCGGACTGATGGTTGCGTTATACGTTGTCGATCCGCCTGGAATCACCGTCTGAGTGGCTGGCGAGGCCGCCAGCGTAAAGTCTGGTGCGGGATTGACCACCAGCGTGACGGTTGCGGTGTGGGTCAGGCTTCCGCTTATGCCAGTCACCGTCACCTGAGAGCTGCCTGTCGGTGTCGTGCTGGCGGTCGTGACAGAAAGGGTGGAGGTGGTCGTTCCGGGGTTCGGGGTGATGGTATAGCCCGCGTCAGTCGGCAAACCGCTCACGCTGAACGTGACTTGACCCGAAAAGCCATTGATCTGATTGATTGTGATCGTGTAGCTGGTCCCGTTCCCTTGCACAACAATTTGACTTGAGGGGGAAGCAGTCAAGCTAAAGTCCAGCGCGTTCACGACCAGGGTGACGGTGATGGTGTGAGTGAGGCTCCCGCTGGTTCCGGTGATGCTGACGGTGTACGTTCCTGCCGGCGTGTTGGTGCTGGTTGTCACGGACAGGGAAGAGGTTGAAGTTGCGGGATTCGTGGTAAACGTTCCAGCGGCTCCGGTCGGCAGCCCGCTAGCGCTTAATGTCACCTGGCCGCTGAAACCGTTGGTCGGAGTGATGGTCAGGTTGTAGCTGGTCCCATTCCCCTGAACCACCGTCTGGCTCGACGGAGTCACACTCAAGCTGAAGTCTGGGGCAGTCACGATCAAGGTGACCGTCGAGGTATGCATAAGGCTGCCGCTTGTCCCGGTGACGGTGAGCGTGTAGGTTCCCGCGGGCGTCGTGGTTGCGGTTGTTACTGACAGCGTAGAAGTGGAACTCGAGGGGTTGGGACTGAATGTGCCACCCGCTCCAGTTGGCAATCCACTCACAGTGAATGTGACCTGGCCCGAGAATCCATTGAGTGGATTGACGGTAAAGTTGTAGCTGGTGGGATTGCCTTGCGCAACGGTCTGGCTGGTCTGCGTCGGTGTCAGGCTAAAGTCCGGAACATTCACCACCAAGGTGACGGTCGTGTTATGCGTCAAGCTTCCGCTGGTTCCGGTGATCATGACCGTGTAGGTGCCGGCCGGTGTGTTTACTGGATCGGTGGTGACGGACAGAGTTGACGACGAGGCGGACGGATTCGGACTGAACGTCCCACCTGCGCCTGCGGGCAGACCGCTTATGCTGAACGTAACCTGGCCGGAGAATCCGTTCACTGGATTGACTGCGACGTTGTAGCTGGTTCCATTCCCCTGCGTAACAGTCTGCGTGCTGGGTGTTGCGGTGAGGCTGAAATCCGGTTGGGTCACAACCAGAGTTGCGGTTGTGGTGTGCGTTAGACTCCCGCTCACGCCGGTAATGGTAAGCGTGTAGTTTCCGGCGGGAGTGGTCGCCCCGGTCGTGACCGACAGAGAAGAGGTGGAGGTTGTCGGGTTGGTGGTGAAGCTGCCATTCGCTCCTGTAGGCAGCCCGCTCACGCTTAAAGTGACTTGGCCGGAGAATCCGTTGTTGGGAGTAACCGTCAGGTTGTAGCTGGTCGAGTTGCCCTGGATGACGGCTTGGGTGCTGGGCGACGCGCTTAGGCTGAAATCAGGATTGCTGGCAGCGCTGAAGTTCGCGCCCGAGACAGAGACAGTTTGTCCCGCGTAATCGTCGGTCCAGGTGTGGGTCGTAGTACCAATGCCCGGCCCGACATCACCCCCAACAATGCCCGAATCCAAACCCCATTTCAGGGTCTGATTGGTATATGGGCTCTTCCATGCATCGCTGGTGTATCCGACGCTAGCCGTCAAATCGCCAGGGTTGCTGATGATCGACACTGACGTTCCCGCCGACGGACTCGATTTTGAGGCTGAGAACTTGCCGTTGTTGGTCGGGCTCGACTGATTTACCCCGCTCACGGTTATCACTCCCACATCGGCATTCATGCTCGTGGTCCATGAAACGGTAGCGGTTTGTGCTCCCGAAGGTGGGTTGATGACCTGGAAGATCATCGTACGGTTTGTCGATGTGGTGCCGGAATCGGTGCCGGAAATCAATGTGCCTGCCACACCGCCGAGGCTCGCGGTGATGTTGGTCGCCGTGTTCTTAGCCATGGCGACCATGATCATCGCGGCACGGTTTGGAAAACTTCCCACCAGAAACGTCGGCGTGGTGATCTTCGTCACCCCAAACTGAATTCCTGAACTGACTTTATTGTCGAAAGCCACTCCCAGCGGCGACACCACGAGCGTGACGGTCGCGGTGTGCGTCAAAGCGCCGCTTACGCCCGTAATGGTCACGGTATAGGTCCCAACCGCGGTCGTGGTTGTCGTGGTTACGTTTAAGGTCGAGCTAGTCGTGGCCGGATTCGTCGTGAACGTTCCAGTCGCTCCGCTCGGCAGTCCACTCGTACTGAGCGTGACTTGTCCGGCGAAGCCGAGAATCGGCGTGATGGTCACGCCGTAGCTGGTCGAGTTTCCTTGCGTGATGGTCTGAGTGCTGGGGGAAGCGCTCATGGAAAAATCTGGCATAGCAACGGTCAGCGTGACGGTTGTGCTGTGCGTCAACGTTCCGCTGGTGCCGATGATGGTCAACGTGTAAGCGCCGACAGGAGTGCTGGAAAGCGTAGTAATGGTGAGCGTGGAAGAGCCGGTCGCCGGATTGGGACTGAAGCTGCCTTGCGCACCCGCTGGCAAGCCGCTCACACTCATCGTGACCTGGCTGCTAAAGCCGTTCACCGGCGCTACCGTGACGCCGAATGTCGTTGCACTTCCCTCGATTACGGTCTGTCCCGAGGGGGACGCGCTCACACTGAAATCTGGATTGGAACTCACCACGAGCGTCACCGTGGTGGTCTGAGTGACGGTTCCGCTGATTCCGGTGATCGTTACGGGATAAGTTCCCGGCGCTGTTGTCGAGATGGTGCTGACAGAAAAAGTCGTGGAAGAACCGGTTGGGTTCGGCGAGAAGCTTCCTGTCGCTCCCGTCGGCAAGCCGCTGTAGCTGAAATTTACTTGTCCCGCGAATCCTCCACTGGGCGTGATCGTTATGCCATAACTGGTGCCATTCCCGGGCGTGACGGACTGGCTCGCGGGTGATGGCGACAGCGTGAAGCTGCCGATCGTCGCATTGGAAATAAATTGATTGAGAACGTTCGCCGTGGTTTTCTGCAACCCGGCGTTGACGATACTCAGTCCGCTGGGGCTGAATCCGTCCAATGTGTTCGCCCATTGCACCGTGCCGCTGGCGAAGACCCACGCTCCGCTCGGCGCCTGGTAAATCGATGAGTTCGCGTAATCGGGAGCCCCGCTGGCTTTAAAGGGTGAGTCGGAGAGCAAGGTGTATGTACCGGGCACATACGTTGGCCCGGGGTAGGTGCTGAACAGACGATCGGCTTCATAGCCAACAACGCCCGGCACGCTCTGTCCGTTTTGAAATCCAGTGTTCGCATAGACCCAATTCGACGGGTTATTGACGATATAGGGCGCGTAGTTGTTGTTGGAATCGATGTCCACGATATCCGTGTACATGATTCCGATCAGTTGCTGCTCCGGCCTGTTGAGCGGAGGATCACGCCAATTTACCGTCGTGAGAGTGGGATCTAGGGTCGGATCAATGGTCGCGTCGCGGTAACACACAATGACGCGGTTGGCTACGCCGGAACTCGAAGGCTCGTAGCGGATTTGCCAGTAGATTGCATTGGCACTGGAGAAGAAGAGGTTTACTCCGCCATCTCGCGCGGCGGTGACGTTGTCATACATCGCCTTCGACCAATACTCATTGTGCACGCCCGATATAAACCCCCGGTAGTTCAGCAGCGCCCCACCGTTCAGATGCGTATCGAGATCGGACTGATAGGTTACGTCGTAGCCGGATTTTTCCAGCCAGTGAATGAATGCAGCGTCACCGGCGAGCACGCAGTAGCCCCACACCCCGCAGTCGCCATCGTAGTTGTAAGGGCGGTCGAACGAGGCCTTCACCGCAGCAGTCGTGCCTCCGATCGTATTCGCGCCATAGCTGTCGAACGCATACAGGCTCTTTCCGGTCTTGTTGTCGTAGGGATAATCGTTGTATGCCTGATATGTGTTGTCGGGCAGTTGGTAAACAAGGGCCGCCGTGCGGCTGTCATCACGGACCACGAAATGCGCGTAATTCTGGTAGTTGTTGGCACTGGTGAGGACCGCCATGTAAACGCCGCTGGTCCACGTTGTCTGCGTTGTCAGAGTGTAGGCTGCTGCCCAATTGCACTCAATCATTCCTGTGGTTGAATTGATCGGGCAGGTCGGCTGCGGTGTGCCATTGAGCGGGCCGATGTGCTGCATTAAACGTCCACCCAGGCCTTGGTACCAGCCCAATCGATAAACATCGATCGTATAGGTCTGCGCCGTATTGACACTCACATAAAAGGTGATGGGCTGGCCTTTGTTTACGCTCGTGGCTGACATGTAGGCCTTAATCTGCCCAACTGAGTCCGACCCAGTATTGCCCTGGATGTACCAGGCGCTTGTTCCAGGCTGCTGGTTTTCGATGATGATCGGATTTTGAGCGAAGAGATTAATGCAGTAAAGACAGCAGGCGATAACAATAATCAGAACTGCGCGCAATCGGGTAGACGTCCGCGCCGCAACGAGAATGTTATCTCTGTAGTCTCGGTTCACGTCGCATTCGTGTAAGAGGATCTCCACCGAAGCGTTCGTCGAACACAACTGCTTCATCTCCGCCTCCTGGGACGGCGTTTTTGGGGAATGCGAGTTACCAAGGGTCAGACGCGAGAGGATCTGAACTTGCCTGGGAGAAGAAGCGACTCGTTGGGGGATCGCAAAGTTCAAGTACGGCCCACAGCCCGCGTTTGACGGATCATAGCCGACTTGCAGAGTTTGTCAAGATGCGACTCCTTGCAACTAGTTGCATCCTCTTGCAACTTCCAGCGAGTTAGGGAAGGCACTGAGCGTCATTCGTTCGCCAAAGGTGGGAGCCGCTAATCGGTGGACCAGCGCAAAAACAGGATTGTGGATTATCGTATAGGAGCAGGGGCCTCGGGAAGAAGCCTTTGCCGAAGAGCAACTCGCCTTTTGATTGACTTCCTGAAACAAGTTGAGCCTCAGCTCAACGCACAGCTGCTAAAATGTTATTTGCGTGAAATCTCGGGCATGTCAACTTCCCTAATGTTTACGCCGACGTCCATCGCCGGCGCGTTCTTGATAGATCCCATCTTGCGACATGACGGCCGTGGTCATTTTTCGCGAGCATGGTGTACGAGCGAATTTTCCGAGCAGGGCCTCAACTTTGTTCCAGTGCAGGCCAACACAGGATTCAGTTTCAAGAAAGGGACACTGCGTGGACTCCACTTCCAGGTCGAGCCGGCGCTCGAAGCGAAGCTCGTGCGCTGTACTCGAGGGGTACTTTTTGACGTTGTGGCAGATCTACGACCCAACTCTCCTTCGTATTGCAAGTGGTACGGCGTCGAGCTGAAAGCGGACCAGTACCAGATGCTCTATGTTCCCGAGGGGTGTGCACACGGGTACCAAACCCTCGAGGACAACACAGACCTCTTTTACATGACCTCGCAGTACTTCACGCCCTCTGCAGCTCGAGGTATGCGATACGATGATCCCGCGTTTGGGATCAAGTGGCCATTAGTTCCAACGATGATTTCCGAACAGGACCGCAATTGGCCTCTGTTCGACGAAACGAGTCCATCATGAATACTGATACCGCACTTCAACAACGCGAAAAAGATGGTAAGCCGATCCGGGTCGGAATTATTGGGGCGGGTGCAGCTGGGCGCGCTATCGCCCTCCAACTTGCAACTCCAGCACCGGGAGTTCGACTTGTCGCCATCGCAAACCGCACGCCCGAACGTGGAGAAAGGGCATTCCGCGAAGCCGGCATCAAAGAATGGCGTTGTCCGGAGTCTCCGCAAGATGCCGAAGTGGCAATCAATCATGAAGTTCCTGTTTTGGCAACCGATCCGTCCGTTGTCACCAAATGCGACGCAGTTGATGTGATTATTGAAGGCACCGGAACCATTGAATATGCCGCTGGAGTGGTTCTTGAGGCCTTCGATCATGGCAAACACGTAGTGATGGTAAACGCCGAATTGGATTCTGTTCTCGGTCCAATTCTGAATGCTAAAGCCAAGAAGGCGGGTCTTGTCATCACGCATACTGACGGAGAAGAACCTGGAGTTGCGATGACGCTCCTGCGGTATCTCCGTTCTACCGGTCTTCGTCCCGTCGCGGCTGGGAACCTCAAGGGAATGGTCGATCATTATCGGACCCCTGAAACCCAGAAAAGCTTCGCGTTGAAATACGACCAGGACCCCAGAAAAGTAACTTCCTTTGCAGACGCGACGAAACTTTCGATGGAGACGACCATTCTCGCCAATGGAACTGGCTTCCAGGCTGGTCGTCGTGGGATGTACGGACCTGCCTGTGAGCATGTTCGCGAAATGGCCAAACTGCTTCCAGCCGACAAGATGCTCGAAACCGGATTGGTGGATTATGCCCTCGGCGCTGCGCCACATACCGGCGCCTTTGTAATTGTCTACGAGGATAAGCCCCTCAAGCAGGCGCAACTCGGATACGTGAAGATGGGCGATGGGCCTTTCTACGTTTTCTACACGCCGTTTCACTTGCCTCACATACAAATCATTTCAACCATTGGACGTGCGGTCATTCTTGGAGATGCAACTGTTGCGCCAATTGATGGCCCCGTATGCGAGGTAATTACCCTGGCTAAACGAGATATGAAGGCTGGGGAGCGCCTCGACGGGATTGGCGGATTTTGTGCCTATGGTCTCATTGAAAATGCGCCCGCAGCTCGAAACATCGATGCGCTGCCGCTCAGTTTGTCTCAGAATTGCGTGCTAAAGCACGACGTAGTTAAAGACCAAGTCATTTCATTTGCTGATGTCGAACGACCGAAGCGCGGCGTAGTCGATGAGCTGTGGAATGAGCAATTGGCCCGATGGTCGCTTTCACCATTGACCCAACGAAAATGAGCTTGAGGACAGCGTGCCACTGGTAGAACTGGATGCGACTAACATAGCGGGGAATGAGCACTGGATCTGCGGGCTGCAGCAGGTGCCATGATCTGATGGCAGACTCCTTTGAGATCGATCCTAAAGAGACCTTTTCAGGTGGTATGCGCTGGGTTGTTTCTAAGCGCGCTTCTTTTGTGCATACCAGCCAGCAGGGTGCGCGTTCTGGCGATGGCGGGGCACATTCTGGTAGTTCGTCAGGCGGCAACAATGGCCGACATCATTGTAGTTGCCATCGATGCAGATGGCGCGGGTGCATTGGAGGCTGCGGATCTCGTTCATCGTGGTGTGAGTGCGAAGGTCGCAGTTTTCGACGATCCTCCGAGCGAAGTAGATAGAGAGTTCCTTCGCCGTGGGCTCCCCTACGAGGACCGCGCTGCTGTGACCACTCGCCAGCTTCATTCATTAGGCGTAGGGAATGTCGAACAGATTCCAAGAAAAACATCCGGGAGCGAACAAGAAGGGGACATTTTACCCAGTTGGTCTCAACAGCACGGATATCGCACGGTGATACTGGTTACTTCGTCAGACCACTCTCGAAGACTGAACAGAATACTTCGCCGCTCCTTGCACGGATACCAGGTTAGAGTGATCGTACAAAATTCATCATACTCCCAATTTGACCCGGACTCATGGTGGACAAATCGCGAAGGTGTTCGAAAGGGAGTCGTCGAATTTCAAAAGCTCGTGCTTGATATTCTGAGGCATCCGTTGTCATAGACCTTTGTGACGTTCGGAGAGAACATTCGGTTTCCATGATTAACATCCGCCTAAGTAGATTATTGATGAGGATTCGCGACATGGAGTGCAATGCCCAGAGCGGTTATGCCGAGGCATTCCATTGCCGTAGAGCGGTCTTGTGAACTAAGGAATCGGATAGAGCCAATTCAGGCTTCCGGATGCGCCCCGTCACACGAACCGGTCTGCTTTTCCGTGATTATGTGGTGCCGGCAGCCGGATGCAACCCTCAAATATTTAGGTTACTAATTGCACGTCGTATGCTAGACTATAACTCCCCCTTCTTCCTCCCCCTCGAAATCAGATAGCCCATTACATGGAACAACGAATCCCTGCCTGCAATATGCCCTACAAGCAACCTCCACGCCTACGTGGCGTTGCTTACGTGAAGGTCGCAAACTTCGAACGCACTGCGCGGTTAACCACCGTCCTGCTCTTCGCGGTCGGCTTGTTGCCCTGCTTGTTTCTGGGAGCACCCGACGCATGCGCTCAGACTTCTTCGATGACGGTCGGCACCCCGACCGTCGACGCCAACGGAGTGAAATATTATCCCGTCAAGTCGATCTACCAGGGTTCGCAAGCACAAGTAGTTCGCGTTCTGCAGCCCACCAACCCCGCGCCCGGGAAGCCTCCACGAATTTTGTATGTGCTCCCGGTACAGACGGGGATCACCAAGCTTTCGTCGGCATACAGCGATGGACTGGAAGAACTGCGGCTGCTCGACGTCCCCAATCGCTTCAACATGACGCTTATCGCGCCGTCGTTTAACTACGATCCATGGTACGGCGACAACATTGCGGACCCCACACACCGCATGGAGAGTTTCATAGTCGACGACCTTGTTCCTTTTGGCGACACTTTTGTGCCGGGCTATGTTCCACAACGTTATCTGATCGGCTTTAGTAAGTCGGGATTCGGCGTCCTAACGTTAGTCCTCAGGCATCCAAGGATCTTCAGTGCCGCTGCGGCCTGGGACTCTCCGGCGCAAGTGAGCAATTTCTCACAGTACGGCGACCTGTCAGCCAACTTTGGCACCCTGGCAAACCTCGATCGATACTACATCCCAGTTCTCATTTCGAATAGCGCCGAGATGTTTCAGCACCAAAACCGCTTGTGGATCAGCGGAGACCAAGCGGTGTTCACGCAAGCTATGAGTCAGTTGCATGACCAGCTCACAGCGGCCTCAATTCCGCACACCTGGATCCAAGGAGGAGTTCGCGCACACAGTTGGAATAGCGGCTGGCTTGACGGTGCCGTCACCGATCTGGATGCCAATGCAACACCTGCTCCGCCAAGTGGTCCGGCGGTGCGTAGTGGAGGACAGCCGTCGGGATTACTGGCGGCGGGCACGAGACAGGCAACGTTGAGCCTGGTGACCGACGAGAGTGCGACCTGCAGGTACGCGACAAGCGCCGGGCTGGCCTACGAAGCGATGACGAACACTTTCAGCACCACCGGTGGAACGACGCATTCGACGCAGGTGGCGGGGTTCGTGAATGGAGGCAGTTACGACTACTACGTGCGCTGCCTGGACGGGGCGGGCAACGTCAATCCGTACGACTACATCATTACGTTCTCGCTGGCAACGGCGAGTGGTAGAGGTGGCACATTCAGCAGCAGCCTTATTGAAGCGGAAGATCCGCTCTCCGAGAACGCGATGTGGGATACACCGGGATCGTGGTGCAGCCTGAAAAAGTACAACGGCGTGTACACGACCGGCACCAACTGTGGGGCGCGACTGGTAATGCCGGTGATAGGTGCGGATCAGTTTGCGGAGATTACCTTCGATCAGGATCCGGGAACGGAGAGTTGGGCGGGAGTGATGACGCGAGTGCAGGGTACAGGTAACGGGAGCGGATACCTGGCCATCGCGTTTGCGGGACAGGTGAGATTGTATCGGGCTGACGACACAGGCTCGATAAATTTCACATTCCTTGCTTCGGCGGACACGGACGTAAGCGTTGCACCGCGGAAGCTCCGGCTGGAATCAGACGGAACCACTCAGCGAGTGTACTTCAACGGTGCGCAGATGCTGAGCGTCAGCGACGGCCGGTATGCGACAGGACAGCCAGGTATGGCAGATGCGGTCTTCGGCGGACCGACGGTCAAGACCTTGTCCTTCTCTTCTGGTGCACTGACGGCAGCTGGATTGGCCGGGACAATCCCACCCTTGCGGAGTGCGGGGCAGCCGACAGGATTGGTGGCGTCGGGGACGAGCCAGACGACGTTGAGTCTGGTGACCGACGAAAACGCGACCTGCAGATATGGTACGACCGCCGGTGTGACGTACGAAGCGATGACGACCACCTTCGGCAGCACTGGAGGAACCGCGCAATCGGCTCAGGTTACGGGTTTGGTGGACGGGGGCAGTTACAGCTACTACGTGCGCTGCCAGGATGCGGCCGGAAACACAAACCCGGACGACTACGCGATCACCCTCTCAGTCGCGACATCGAGCGGTACAGGGGGCACATTCAGCAGCAGCTTTAACGGTTCCGAAGATCCGCTCTCCGAGAACGGGATGTGGGACAGACCCGGATCGTGGTGCAGCTTGATGAAGAACTACGGCGTGTATGCCGCGAACAGCAACTGTGCGGCACGGCTGGTGATGCCGACCTTGAGTGGGGCTCAATATGCGCAGATCACCTACGATCAGGACCCGGGAACGGGGAGTTGGGTGGGAGTGATGACGCGAGTGCAGGGAACGGGGAACGGGAGTGGATACCTGGCAATCGCGTTTGCCGGATCGGTCAGGCTCTACCGCGCCGATGACACGGGCTCGCTGGCGTTCACACTGCTGGCCTTGGTCAATACGGATGTTAACGTAGCGCCGCGGCAACTGCGGCTGGAGTCGCAGGGAACCACTCACCGCGTGTACTTCAACGGTGTGCAGGTGCTGAGCTCGAGCGACAGCCGGTACTCGACAGGACAGCCAGGTATGGCGGATGCAGTGTTCGGAGGACCGACGGTCAAAACCCTCTTCTTTACCGCTGGGGAGGTCACCGGAAGCGGGGGAGTAGACATAACTCCGCCGGTGCGGAGTGGAGGACTGCCGGCAGGATTGCTGGCGTCCGGGACGAGCCAGACAACCTTGAGCCTGGTGACCGACGAGAACGCAGCCTGCAGATATGCGACGACCGCCGGCGTGGCTTACGGGGCGATGACGAACACCTTCAGCAGCACGGGAGCTACGGCACAATCGACTCAGGTGACGGGGTTGATGAACGGAGCAAGTTACACCTACTACGTGCGCTGCCAGGATACGGCCGGAAATGCAAACCCGGACGACTATGCGATCACATTCTCAGTTGCGACCTCGAGCGGTACCGGGGGCACATTCAGCAGCAGCTTTAATGGAGCCGAGGATCCGCTCTCCGAGAACGGGATGTGGGACACACCGGGATCGTGGTGCGGCCTGATGAAAAATTACGGCGTCTATACCACGGGCGGCAACTGTGGCGCGCGGCTCGTTATGCCGTCTTTGGGTGGGGATCAGTATGCGCAGATCACCTACGACCAGGATCCGGGGACGGGGAGTTGGGTAGGAGTGATGACGCGAATGCAGGGCACGGGCAACGGTAGTGGATACCTGGCAATCGCATTTGCCGGATCGGTGAGACTCTACCGCGCGGATGACACAGGCTCGATAAATTTCACATTTCTGGCCTCGGCAGATACGGACGTGAGCGTAGCGCCGCGGCAACTGCGGCTAGAGTCGCAGGGAACCACTCACCGTGTGTACTTCAACGGTGCGCAGATGCTGAGCGTTACGGATGGCACATACACGACAGGACAGCCAGGCATGGCGGATGCTGTGTTCGGCGGAGCGACCGTGAAAACACTTTCCTTCTCCGCGGGGGCGATTACTTCCAATTAAAAGTCATCAACTGAGAAATTTCGCAATCTCTTCACGAGCTAGGGAACCGGTCAGCAGGCCAGTTTCCATGGGGCGCGCTCGCAACCACACCAGCGTAGTTGCTGAGCAGGTGGCAAAACGCCACTCTGCTTGTCGGAACTAAAATGCCGTAGTGAGTCTGCAAGGATGTAATGGGCGCAAGTCTACGACTGCGTTGCATGCGGGATTGCCGTTACCAGGGAGGATCCCTAAATTCGCATCAGAAGGGGGCGACACTTGATGGGCACATAGCTGGAATCGAGTGTCGTGTGACTATGGTTTTGCCTGGATTTCTGTTGTCAACAGCCTTCATGGTGGTTCCCGCAAGATCAATCCACGTCTGCCCTCTATTCCCAGAATAGTGGGCAAATGGTGTGCAGTAGTGATTCCCAAATCGGTCGTCGTAGGTAACTCGTCCGAATACAGCAATCATCGATCCATCCCATTTAGTCCTGTCAGTTTCTTTAACGTCGTCAAAATTTTGCCTGTAAGTGTCTTTCACCGAGAGAGTTGGAATAACGAATCCCGGCGAATTGAGTTGCGGGAGCATTTTCTCTGTTGGCCTTTGAGGATCAGTAGGGTCGGCGTGAATTCTGAGAGTCTCTTCCCCGAAAACGAGATGCTGATGATGTTGAAGGTTGATCGCTGGCCCTTTGCCGATGTTCCTTACCTCGAAGTCAAACTGGATAGGGTGTCCTTCGACAGGTGGACTGGGATCTGGCTTGCAGCAAAGTACTGTAACGAAAGGTCTTTGATCCATTTGAAATTGCCTAACCGACACATCCAGCGCATTTCTGGAAAGTCTAGTCTGCCTACCCATAAAATTCGTAGCATCAATTTGGTCTTGCCAAATATTCCAAGTGAGGAATGTATATCCTGCCCCTGCGAGGATTCCGATTACGTAAAGTGCGCGTTTGGAGTATCTCCATACTCGTTTCTTCTCGCTGCCATTGGGTTTTGCCTTTATTTGTATGGATTCATCAGCGCGAAAGCTCGTAACGGCAATGCTTGCCTGAGTTTTTTCTGCTTTCTCTCTGGACGCGCGATCTGATTCTATGGCATGAGCGAAGTTCTCCAGACTATTAGTGAGGTGAGACACCTCCGATTTTAAAGAGATAAAGTCTCGGTGCAATCTATTAGCACGTTCGATCAGTTGGCGCGTAGGATCATCCATATATGAAACAGCCCGAATACATAGAAGGGCCACTGGTGTTGGAAAACTTCGAGAAGATGGCAACAGCCATCCATCATTCTCCTAAACTTGCGGAAGGAAGACGCAAAAGTCTAGCAAAAAGACTGGCGAACGCAAGCTTAAAAACGTCGACAAGGACTAGAACGGCTCTTGGACTTCTGTTCCCATCCCTGTCGTTTCGTGATGAGGCGAGTCCCTCTTACGCGTGAGACCGAAGGATGTGAGGCGACGGCCAACTAGGCCCGACACCTGCGTTAGCGCGGCGCTCTGCGTCGGTAAGAAGCGGCGGGATAAATGAGTACGCAGAGTAAAGCGCTGCAGTCAGAGACTGCTGGTTGGGGGAGTCCGACTTGAACCTTAGCAATGTACGATCTTGGGGCTGTGAATCCCCCGAGTGGCGTTGCGGCTGTCGACTACCAGTTGCGCCTCCTGAACGATCTTTTTGTAGTCGTAATCAGAGTGGTCAGTGACAATTAGCACACAATCATAATTTCCAAGATCATTTAGCTCAGCACACTTCATCTGCAAGTCGTATTTGCGCCCTTTACCGATAATCGGGAAGTAGGGATCGTTGTAACTGACCTCGGCGCCCTCTTTTTGCAGAAGCTCGATGATTGTAATCGCCGGCGATTCGCGCAAATCGTCGATGTCTTTCTTGTAAGCCACCCCAAGCACCAGGACGCGCGCCCCATTTATCGATTTCTTCCGGGAGTTTAAGGCCTTACCCACCGACTGTATAACATGGTAAGGCATATTGATGTTGATTTCGCCTGCCAGTTCGATGAATCGGGTGCGAAAGTCCCACTCCTTGGCCTTCCAGGAAAGGTAAAACGGATCAACGGGAATGCAGTGGCCCCCGAGGCCAGGGCCTGGGTAAAAGGGATGAAAGCCAAAAGGTTTTGTAGATGCGGCGCCGATGACTTCCCAGATGTCAATGCCCATGCGCAGGCAAAGTAGCTTCAGTTCGTTGACCAGCGCAATGTTGACGCAACGATAAATATTTTCGAGCAACTTCGTCATCTCCGCTGCAGCTGGAGATGACACCGGGACAGTTCGGTTGAAGATGGAACCGTAAAGTGTACAAGCAACATCCGAAGCCATCGCATTGAGTCCGCCGACGACCTTCGGGATGTCACGCCGTGCGACTGAAGTGTTCCCGGGATCCTCACGTTCGGGCGAGAATACAACCAAGAACTCGTTGCCGCCAAGCGTCGTACCACGCGAAGCCTTCAGACCGTTCTTGTTCTCTTTCTCGAGAATTGGAATCATCACTTCTTCTGTCGTGCCGGGATACGTTGTGCTCTCGAGGACGACGAGTTGTCCAGCGCGAAGATGAGGAGCGATGGCATGAGTAGTCGTGGTAATGAAGCTCAGATCGGGCTCATGGTACTCGTTTAGCGGCGTGGGAACGCAAATGATAATGGCATCCATCGCCGAGAGTTCTGAGTAGTCTGATGTAGCCGTGAAACCGTTAACTCTAGCTGCTTGGATCTCTTCCGTAGCGATTCGGCAAATATAGGAGCCACCCTTGGCGAGGGTTTCGATCTTGCGGGGGTCAATATCAAAGCCGGTCACCTTGAATTTCTGTTCACTGTACAGGAGAGCGAGCGGAAGGCCTACATAGCCAAGTCCGATGATTCCTACCCGAGCTTGACGCTGTTGAATCTTGGAATTGAGTTGATCGACAAAAGAGTCTATAACAACGGCGGTGGTCATTTTCGGGATTCCTGAACTGGGTTTTGCAGGGCTCGGGAGGGACTAGCTAATATTACCATTTTCTGCGACGCTTTCCCACAATTACCTGAGTCGTGTGAACAAGAGTGAAAAAGATTGCACGTGTAACTTGATGTATAGAAACGCCTTACAAGGTCTTCCTGCAATCCAGCCGTACGGGACTCCGATCCGTCGCCGCTATTGCCTTGCTGGCGAAGTCACCGGGGAAACTTGGCTGAAGCTCTTGGAGGGCCGGCACGCAGGATAAGTCTGGTCGCCGCCGAATTGAGATCGTGAATGCCTTCCTGTGAAACTAGCGCTCGTCTTGTTGGAGAACTTGCTTCTTTTCCCTCTTGGGTCGAGGGTAACTGCAGCATAGTAGTAGGTGTTTGAGTCATTTCCAAAATCGTCCACGCATGCAGTCCCAAAAATAGGTGTCGGAGTTATTTTCCGGCATTCTCTGCAGCCCTCAAGCGTATCCGCCACGATCTTGTGATCGCTCCGGTACACGCAATATCCCAACACCCTGTCGTTCGGTCCTGTGGAAGATGCACTAGCTTTCCATTTCAGTAAGACCTTGTGTCCTGTGGGTTGTGAGGCTAAGGCACCTGGGCATTCCAGAGGCCCTTGAGGTGCCTTCATCTGGGCGGCGGGTTTGAGGTCGCCCGCAGCCTGCGGGATGGTCTCGGGACTTCTACTGCAGCCCGCAACCAAAAGTGGAGCACAAGTGACCGTAACTCTCACGATCCTCAGAAAGAGGCGAATCTGTCCATCAGAGCCGCAGCGCGGATTCATGTCGGAGATCAGAGATTCCAAGACTGCTCCAGCTTTAGCGCTGGTACTTTCAAGGGTACTAGGCTTTACGATCTTGAGGTCGGCGGAAAAATGAAAGGCGTGCCAGGTTCGGCACGCCTCTTGTTTCGGAAGGGCTGAAATTCTATGCAACGCTCCGGATGGCGAGTTGCCGCTTTGAGCGTAGGAAAATAGCTCCCCAGCAGCACAAACCAGCCAGCAGCAGATAGGCCGCGGCAGCGCCGCCCTCGGCAACGGATAAGTACACGAACTCCTGCGCTGGGCAATTGCCGCTTTCGGCTGTGCACAGGTTCGAAGTTCCAGGGATGTCACCCGAGAGCACCGTCATGCCCCACTGAGCCGCTGTGAAGCCGCTGTTTTCCGCGATCCATAGCAGGCTGCCCTTGAGTGCCGTTGAGCTCGAGCAACCTGAGGTTCCGAAAATGGCGTTGCAAAGCTGCGCGGTGGTGAGGGAGCCTGACGTGAGCGGATGCGAGGCCAGATACTGTTCGACGCCGTTAGGGTCGAATACGGCCCACAGTGCGAACGTGTCTATAACTTGGGCCGTCGATCCCGGAGCTGCCCCAAGCACAAGATTCGTCAAATATCCGACAGCACCGTACAGCGCCGTGTTTGCCCCCGCTAGCCCCCATGACGTATTGGTGGAATTAACATTCGAAAACGATGTCGTCTGCGCATTCCAAGTTGAGCCAAGGGTAGACTCGTCGGCGAAGTCGTCGCAGACAACGGCAGTAGTCGTACCCCCTACGCTGGCATAGTACGGGCTCACGTAAATGCCGTCATAGGACTGTCCGGATACGCCTGTGAGAGTTACAGAAGTCTGGGCGAAAGCCATCGGTGCGAGGCACATCGCTAATACCAGACCACAGATTTGAACTACTTTCTTCATACTTTTGTGCTCCTCGCTTGAGACGGGGGAGGAGTTCGCACCCCTGATTAAAGGAATGCCTACTACAACGATGCTTACTTTAGCGCCAAATCTAAATGTGTCAAGACTGATAATTTTTGCAATAGGTTGCAGTGCGTTGCAACTTGATGGTTTTTGCCGTATCTCATTAATATTGAACGGGTTATGTTAAGTGTTAACGACGTCCGTCATAGCACAAGTAAGACCACGAAAGGGCCATTTTGGCTTCGGCAATCTTGGCCTATAGTTTTTCCAGCGGATAGTATCTCGTCGACCCGCGTTAGGAGTTTTGTGCGCCCCGCTCTTCATACCTTCGGTTGTGTCGTAGTTCTCCTCGGAATCGCCACGTTCTTTGCAGGCTGCTCGCGAGACCCCAACGTCCGCAAACAGAAGTACATGGATAGCGGACAGCGATATGCTGACGCTGGAAAACTGGACGAGGCGGCAATCGAGTTCAGGAACGCTCTTGCAGTT
>Ga0335085_10000543_pt1 | contig 103566 bp, 102 predicted proteins | sample Lox_Sample_45_FD_206712 | JGI IMG/M metagenome (GOLD analysis project Ga0335085, IMG submission 206712) | Soil microbial communities from Loxahatchee National Wildlife Refuge, Florida, United States - Lox_Sample_4.5 | ecosystem: Environmental > Terrestrial > Soil > Wetlands | place: USA...
GAGCAAGAAGCTCGCGCTGGTCGCCTGCATGCGCAAACTCCTCATCCTCCTCAACGCCATCGTTCGCGACTCTTCATCCTGGGATCCCCTTCACCACCTTGACTTCCAACACAGTCGCTGAACGAAGGCTGCCGTAGTGAAGGATCTCGCGCGGTCCTCCGCGCGTTACTACCACAGTTCGAGGCTTTGCAACGGCCGGTCAGCCGGCGCGGGTTGACAACCTGTGCGCAACTTTCGCTCCGCCCGCCGACCCGTTTGCCATCAAAATGCCGCGCGCGCACCATCGATGACAATGGAGCGCACGAACAAAGAAAGCGACCGCGAGGCGCCGCCGAGCGGTCGTCCTGAGGCTCTGCGAAGGACGACGGTTTTCCCGGCGCAGATCAGAAAATCTGTGGATTCCCGTGGGGCGGAATCTCTCGCGCCTAAAATGTTATCAATTGTTAGCATTTCCACAGCCCCGGAACTGAGAAAGCCCCATTTTCTAAGGCTTTTTTCTTCGGCGTCCGCTGTGCGGCCCGTACAACATTGCTATGGATCTCGACGCGAACTGCCCCCGACCTTATCGCAAGCTCGATACGATCGAGCAGGAGCGGCGCGTCCGGGCGCCATAGGCTGGAGCGACAGGTGTGAAGAGGGACGACTGCTGAACTGCGAAGCGAAGGCTTTACCGCAGCGGGATCGACCGCGATTTCACGTGCTTGCTGCCGCGATCGACTTGGTACAGCGCGCCCTCGTGGAACTCCACGCACGTCAGCTTCCCCCCGTACACCAGCCCCGTGTCGATTCCGAGCTTGTACGGCAGATCGATCATCACCCCGCGCATCGGCGTATGCCCGAATACTACCGTCGCGTCGATCTTGTGCGGGTTGAAGATGAACTCCTGCCGAATCCAGAGCATGTCTTCCGTCTGCTGCTCTTCCAGCTGCAGCAGCGGCGAGATCCCCGCGTGCACGAACAGGTAGGGCGGCCGGTAATAGTTGACGCTCAGATGCTTGTAGAACTCAACATGATGCGCCGGGATGTGATGAATCGCCTCGGGCAGGTCTTCCTCGCGCAGCCCGTAGCTCTCCAGCGTCGAGACTCCCCCGTTGAACAGGAACGACTCGCCGTAGTGGCCGGGCAGTCCGAGAAACGAAAGCAGCATGTCTTCATGGTTGCCCTTCAGAAATACCGCCTCGGCTTTGCCCTTCTGCAGGTCCAGCGCGATCTCGACCACCTCGTTCGATGCGGGCCCGCGATCCACGTAGTCGCCGACGAACACCACGGTATCGCCGGCTTTCGGTGCGACCGCCTTCAGGATCGCGCCGAGCTCGTCGGCACATCCGTGGATGTCCCCGATCGCGAACAGTCGCCCGGAGGCTTTGTGCTTCTTATCCGCCACGTCTTGGAACTTCAGCTCTTGGTCTCGTCGCCGTGCGACAATAACTCACTCAGGGCCTTGGGGTCATCCAGAATTCGACGCATCGCGCTGTACGGGTTGACGCGTCCTCCGCTGATTTCTTTCATCGTTTCCGAAGCCCCGGCGTTCTTGAGCGCGCGCTCCGATCGCTCCTCGAGCTCCGCGCTGACGATCTCGATGAATTCGCGCCGCCTCCGGTCCGCATCACGCTCTGCATCTGCGTGTTCGATGAGATAGTCGCGATGCTTCCCGATCGCGCCCACCACCCCGTCAATTCCCTGGTCGGCCGCCGCCTGCGTCATCATCACCGGCGGACGCCATCCCGCGCCAGCGGGCCGCAGATGCACGTTCAGCTCCAGTTCCGCCTTGATACGGTCGGCCCCTTCGCGGTCCGCCTTGTTGACCACGAATACGTCGGCAATTTCATTCAGTCCCGCTTTCATCACTTGCACCGAATCGCCGCCCTCCGGCACCGTCACCACCACGGTGGTGTCCGCCAGGTCCATGATCGACAACTCGGTCTGACCCACGCCCACGGTCTCGATGATGATCACGTCATGCCCGAACGCATCCAGCAGCTTGACGATCTCGCGCGCCGCGCGACTCAGTCCGCCGTGGCTGCCTCGCGACGACAGGCTGCGAATATAGACGGACTGATCCTTGTAATGGTCGGTCATGCGGACCCTGTCCCCGAGCACCGCGCCGCCCGAGAACGGACTCGATGGATCGATCGCGAGTACCGCGACCTTCTTGCCCATCGCGCGATACTTCGCGATGAGCCGGTTCACCAGCGTCGATTTGCCCGCTCCCGGCGGCCCGGTGATTCCGATCACGTGCGCGTGACCCGTCATCGGGTAAATCCGCTCGATTATCGTGCTCGATTCCGGCGCGCGATTTTCGACCAGCGTGATCAGCCGCGCGAGCGCGTTGCGATCGTGATTGGCAAACTGCTCCAGCCGCTGTTCGAGCCGCGAATTAACTGAACGGGTAGGGGAGCTGTGTCGGATGATTTCTGATGCGCGATCGGACATTTTCTTCTTCGATCATAGCTGCCGCGCTTCGAGACAAGCAACGCTGTATTGGGCGGATGGCGTTGTTTTCCCTTGCCCCGAGCCATACTCTGATCGTCAGATGAAGCCGCCCGATCTCTACACCGACTGGAAGGTGGTCGCGGGAATCGTGCTGGTGCTCCTCGGCGCGGGCAACTGGTTCATCGGGCTGAGTCGCACTCGTCAATACAGCCAGATGATCGCGGCGGCCACCCATGCCGCTGCCGCGGCCGACTATCGCAGCTTCGATGAACTCGATGCGGGCACCGGGCCCGCGGTGATCGAGCCGCTCACGCCGCGCGAGCGCGAACTGTCCTACACCACAGCGCGGATGGACTTCTATCACGCGACCTTTCTGACCGGGCAGGTGCTGGTCCTGGTCGGCGTTCTGCTCACGCTGGTCGGGTTTATCTCAGTCATCCAGCGCGATGCGCGCGCATCGATGCGCCGTCCCGGCGCATTGCCCCGCGGCGCGGACAACTGAGGCGCCGCCGCCGATGGTCAAGCTGCTTGCCGAGCACGCGCCGGCCAAGATCAATTTGTACCTGCGCATCACCGGCAAACGCGCCGATGGTTACCACGAACTCGACTCGATCTTTCTGCCGATAACCTGGAGCGATGCGGTCCGGCTCGAGACGCGTCCCGCGGATACGCCGGGCGTCGCGCTCCATTGCGATCGGCCGGGGCTCGATGATCCCGGGTCCAATCTCGCATCCCGCGCGGCGCTGTCGTTCATGCGCGAGTTCGCGATCGACGCTGCGGTGTTGATCGATCTCCGCAAGCGAATTCCGATGGGGGCCGGGCTCGGCGGCGGCTCCAGCGATGCGGGTGCCGTGCTGCGGATGATGGCGCGGATTTTCCGCGTCCCCGCGACATCGCGCCTGACGAAGCTGGCAGTGGAGCTTGGCGCCGACGTTCCGTTTTTTCTCGATCCGCGCCCCGCGCGCGTGCGCGGTATCGGGGAACGGATCGAGCCGCTCTCGCCGATGCCGCCGCTGCATCTCGTGGTCGCCGTGCCCGCGGTCGAAGTGCCGACTGCAGCGGTGTTCAAGGATCTCAAGCGCGAGGAATGGAGCGGGCCGCTGCCTGATTCCGAACTCGCATCGATCCAGCGCGGCGAGATCTCGGCTATCCACACCATCAACGACCTTTCCGCCTCGGCCATCCGGCGTGCGCCTGCGATCGCGAGTCTTAAAGCATTACTTGAAGAAGAGGGCGCGCGGCCGCTGGCGATGTCGGGCAGCGGGGGCGCGGTCTTCGGGCTCTACGCCGATGCGGAAGCTGCCTGGCAGGCAGCCGTGCGAGTCGGCGAGCGCGCGCCTGGCGCGGCGGTCCGGGCCGTCTCCACGACTACTCTTGAAGAGCTTGCTGCCGCACCGTTTTCCACTTGATCGATCGTAATTGTTGATGCGCTCGTTGCGCGGTCGTTGACAGGTAAAATACCCCTCAATAACATCGCAATCCCGCATATTAAGCGCGGCTTACGCGGGTTTTCCGGGCACGAACCTCGTCTAGACTGCTGCGACTGGATCCGCACGAGCCGGATGGTGTTCGAGGAGTGGCGGGCGGCCGAGTCGCCGGTGGGGCGGCTTGGTTGTGCTTAAGGTTTGAGGGCGATGCCGGGGCGCTTGGCGGGTGATTCGCTGAAGCTCTAGATTCGCACCGCGCTGGGCGGTCGCCAAGCTGGTAAGGCACCAGGCTTTGGACCTGGCATTCGAAGGTTCGAATCCTTCCCGCCCAGCCAACTGGAACTCCAGCGGGCCAGGGAAGGCATAGCGGGGATCGCGGAATTCGGAAGATGGCAGAGCAAGCCAAAGACGCACTGGAAATCTTTACCGGCACCTCTAACCCTGCACTCGCGCGCGAAGTCTGTGAGCATCTCAAGGTGCGTCTGTGCGAAGCCGAAGTCGGCCGCTTCCCTGACGGCGAAGTGATGGTCGAAGTGCGCGAGAACGTACGCGGCGGCGACGTGTTCGTCATCCAATCGACATGCGCGCCTCCGAATGAAAGCCTGATGGAACTGCTGCTGATGATGGATGCGCTGCGGCGCGCATCGGCCCGCCGCGTCACCGCGGTGGTCCCGTACTTCGGCTACTCGCGGCAGGATCGCAAGGTCGCTCCTCGCGTGCCCATCAGCGCCAAGCTCGTCGCGGATCTGATCACCACTGCGGGCGCATCGCGAGTGCTCACCGTCGATCTCCACGCCGGACAAATCCAGGGCTTCTTCAATATTCCCGTGGACAACCTGTTCGCGATGCCGGTGCTGATCGGCTACCTGCGCAAGCGGCTCGATGGCCAGAAGATCACCGTCGTCTCGCCCGATGCGGGCGGCGTCGAGCGTGCTCGCGCCTTCGCGGGGCGCCTCAATGCCAACCTTGCGATCATCAACAAACGCCGCCGCCGCGCCAGTGAAGTCGCGGAGATGCAACTGGTCGGCGAAGTGCGCGACTCGGTAGCCGTGATGGTCGATGACATGATCGATACCGCCGGAACCGTCACCGAGGCTGCCAAGGTGGTTTCCAACGCGGGCGCCAGCGAAGTCTTCGCCGTGGCAACCCATCCGATTCTCTCCGACCCGGCATGCGAGCGCCTGAATCAATCCAACATCAAGGAAATCGTCACCACCAACAGCATCCTGCTGCGCCCCAAGGTGCAGGCGGAGCTGAAAAAACTGAAAGTTTTGTCGGTGGCGCCGATCATAGCGGAAGCTGTGAAACGTATTCATAATGAGGAGTCGGTCAGCTCGCTTTTCAACTAATGGGCTGACGCAGGAAGCGAATGGAAACCGGTGAACTGAATTGTGAAAAACGGGCGGTAAAGCCCAGAAGCGTTACCAACGGGCTGCGGCGCGAAGGCCGCATTCCTGCGGTCCTTTACGGTCCGGGCGCGGAGCCCACCCCGATCTCGGTGAGCGGCGCCGAATTGCGCACCCGCCTTTCGGCCGCGTCCCACGCCCGCATCGTGCGGCTCAAGTCGGGCGCATCCGAGCTCGATGGCCGTCACGTGATCTTCAAGGAAGTGCAGCGCGCCCCGGTGTCGGGCGAGGTGCTGCATGCCGACCTGTACGAGGTCGACCTGAAGCGCGCCATCCAGGTCGAGGTCCCGCTCAAGTTCACGGGCCGCGCCAAGGGTGTCGCCGATGGCGGCATTCTCCAGCCGCTGGTCCGCGCGATGACCGTGGAATGCCTGCCGCTCGAGATTCCCGAGACCATCGAAGTCGACGTCACCGAGCTTGGCGTGCACGACGTCATCCACGTCTCCGCGATCAAGACCGCGGGCAACGTCAAGGCGATCTTCGATTCCGACTACGCCGTGGTCTCCGTCCTTCCGCCGACCGTCGCGGAGGCTCCGACCGCAGCCGCCGTCGCGGCCGAAGGCGCAGCCGTGGAAGGCGCTCCTGCGGAGGGCGCTCCCGCAGCCGCTCCTGCCGAAGGGGCGAAGGAAGGCGCCGCACCGGCGGCGGCCGCCGGCGCCAAGAAGGCCGAGCCGGCGGGCAAGAAGTAATCGCACGCCGCGTCGCGTCGCGGCATGCCGTTTGAGAGGCGCGGAAGGGGGTTGTGTAAAAACCCTCCTCCGCGCCTCCTCTTTTTGCTGCGTACCAGCGTAAACTGGATGGTGCTTTTTCTGCAGCACACGATGGAGGATGCCGCGCGTTGCCTCGGCGCGCGGCGGGTGGAGGAGTCGCGGTGAGTTTCGCCCATCTGCACGTTCATACCCAGTTCAGTCTGCTCGATGGCGCCAACAAAGTCGGTCCCCTGCTGGAACATGCGAAGGCTTCCGGCATGGAAGCGATGGCGATTACCGATCACGGTAACATGTTCGGTGCGGTCGAGTTCTACCAGAAGGCCGTCGCCAACGGCATCAAGCCAATCATCGGATGCGAAGCTTACATGGCGCCGGGCAAGCGCACCGATCGCACCCTGGTTCCCAGGGGCGACGACCAGGACGGCGGCGGCAACTATCATCTCATCGTGCTGGCGCAGAATCGCGACGGCTACAAAAATCTCTGCAAGCTGCTGACGGCCGCTTACCAGGAAGGCCTCTACTACAAGCCGCGTATCGACAAGGAGATTCTCGCCCAATGCTCCGACGGGCTGATCGTGCTCTCGGGATGTCTTTCGGGCGAAATCCCCCGATGGCTCCGGCAGAGCCGGCTCGACAAAGCTTGCGAGGCGGCTGAGTGGTACGCCAAAACCTTCGGCGATCGTTTCTACATCGAGCTGCAGGACAACCGGCTCCATTCGCCGATCAACGACGCTCTCCGCGACGTCGCGCGCAAGGTCGGAATTCCGCTGGTCGCCACCAACGATTGCCATTACCTGTTCCGTGACGATGCCAAAGCACACGAGGTGCTTCTCTGCATCCAGACCGGCAAGACCATGGCCGACGAGACGCGATGGCGTTTTGACACCGACGAGCTGTACGTCAAAACGCCGGAAGAGATGAGCAAGGCGTTCGGTGCGGACTCGGAAGAGTTCCGCAACACGATGGAGATCGCGCGGCGGGTGGATTTCCAGTTCGAGTTCGGCAAGTTCCATTTCCCCGTTTACCAGGCCGGCGAGGGCGTGAATCTTGACGACGAGATGGAGCGGCGTGCGCGCGAGGGCCTTGAGAAGCGTCTGGCGGAGATTCGCGCGCGGGCCGGCGAAATCGATGAGGCTCCCTATCGCGAGCGGCTCGACCGCGAGCTACCGATCATCCGCGAGATGGGATTTTCCGGCTACCTGCTAATCGTGCAGGACTTCATGAACTTCGCGCAGGAAAGGGGCATCCCGACCGGACCCGGCCGCGGCTCCGTGGTCGGATCGCTGGTGTCTTACTCGCTTGGAATAACGGAAGTCGATCCGATCGAGCACAAGCTGCTGTTCGAGCGATGGTTGAATCCCGGGCGCAAGTCGATGCCCGATATCGATTCCGACTTCTGCTGGGAACGTCGCGACGAGATCCTCGAGTACGTGCGCGGTAAGTACGGCGCCGACCGCGTCGCGCAAATCATCACCTTTGGAACTATCAAGGGCAAACAGGCTATCCGCGACGTGGGCCGCGTGCTCGGCCTCTCGTTCGGCGAGACCGACAAGATCGTCAAGCTCTATCCCGCGCCCAAGCAGGGCCGCGACTTTCCGCTGAAGGATGCGCTCGAAATGGAGCCGCGGCTCAAGGACGAGCGTAAAAACCATCCCGAGTTGTTCGACTACGCCTTCAAGCTCGAGGGCCTGCTGCGACACACCTCGAAGCACGCGGCCGGTGTCGTGATTGCCGATGACGCCCTGCACTCGATGGTCCCGCTCTACGTCGACAAGGAGAACGGCGTCGAGGGTACTGCGATAACGCAGTACTCCATGAAGGGTATCGACGACATCGGGCTGCTCAAGTTCGACTTCCTCGCGCTCAAGAACCTCACCCTCATCAAGGATACCCTCGACCTGATTGTCGCCGGCGGCAACGAGGCCCCCGATCTCAATCGGCTGCGCCTCGACGATGTGGAGACCTACAAGCTGCTCGCGCGCGGCGACACCGTCGGAGTCTTCCAGATGGAAGGGTCGGGGATGCGCCGCTTTCTGAGCGACCTCAAGCCGACCTGTTTTGAAGATATCGTCGCTGCCACCTCTCTGTTTCGTCCGGGACCGCTCGATGCGATCCAGGACGGCAAGACGATGGTCCAGCACTACGTCGACCGCAAGCACGGCCGCGAGAAGGTCGAATACGATCACGCTCTCCTCGAACCCGTGCTCGGCGACACCTACGGGGTCATCGTGTACCAGGAACAGGTGATGCGCGCCGCGCAGGCCCTCGCCGGGTACACATTGCAGCAAGCCGACATGCTCCGCGCCGCGATGGGCAAGAAGAACAAGGCGGTCATGGAGAAGGAACACGCCCGCTTTATCGAGGGCGCGGAGAAAAACGGCCTTGCCAAGGCCTTGGCGCAGACGATCTTTGAGAAGATCGAGACCTTCGCCTCGTACGGGTTCAACAAGTCTCACGCAGCCGCATATTCGCTGACCACTTATCGCACTGCCTATCTCAAGGCCCACTATCCTCGCGAGTTCATGGCGGCGCTCATGTCGCTGGACATGGACGATGCGGACAAGACCTACAAGAACTTCGCGGCGCTGCGCGAGATGCGCATCGCGATTCTCCCCCCCGACATCAACCAGAGCCGGGTCAAGTTCGCGGTCTCCGGGGGCGCGATTCGATTTGGCCTCGGCGCGATTCGCGGCGTCGGCGGCAAGACCGCCGAAGCCATCATTGCCGAGCGCGAAAAGAGCGGCCCCTTCGAAAACGTCGTGGATTTCTGCATGCGCGTCGGCGCTCAACTGGTGAACCGCCGCGTGCTTGAGGCGCTCATCAAGTGCGGCGCGTTTGATTCCAGCGGTCTCGCCCGCGCCGCTTTGATGGCGCAGGTGGAAGATGCCCTCCGGCTTGCGCAGAAGGCGCAGAGCGATGCCGAACGCAACCAGATGGGGCTCTTTGGCGGCGTGGCGAAAAATGTTGCGACCGCCTTGCCGCGGCGCGAGCCGATTCCCGAGTGGGACGCGAAAGAGAAACTCAAGTTCGAGAAGGAAGCGCTCGGTTTCTACATCACCGCCCATCCGCTCGACAAATACGAGAGCGTCATGGCGCGTATCAGCAAGGTGACCACGTCGGATCTTCCCTCGGCGCCCGACGGCAGCCAGGTGCAAATCGCCGGCGTCGTGCAGGCGGTCAAGCTCAAGAACAACAAGTCCGGCAAGCGCTACGCGACTTTTTCCCTGGAGGATCGCAGCGGCATCGTCGAGGCGATCGCGTGGCCGGAGACCTACCAGAAGTACGAAGCGCTAATCTCCGGCGAAGAACCGGTGGTGGCGCGCGGCAAGCTCGACGTCGATGAAGAGCGCGCGCAAATCATCCTCGATGAACTAAGACCGCTGAGCAGCGCGCTGCTCGATTCCTATCGCGAAGTTCGCGTGCGCGCCCCCAGGAACAGGCTCGAGAACGGCGGCCTCGAAGCGCTCAAGGCTGCGATCACGCGCTATCGCGGGAAGTCGCTCATGTATCTGCATCTCGGCCTCGATGACGGCCGCGAGGCGGTCCTGCTGCTGGGCGACGACTTCCGCGTCACACCCACCGATGCGCTGGTTGCCGAGCTGGAGAAGCTTCTGAGTCCCGGCGCCGTCGAACTTCGCTAGTCTTTCCGATTCCCTTTCCTTTTCAGGGAGAGGGCAGGGGAGTGGTACGACGCCGGGCTTTACAGCGTCCGCTGAGACAAAACTACTGCGGGCAGGCACCCTCATTCTGCTGGATGATGTCGAGGTCGGCGTCGTTGGTGAGTCCGTCCTGGTTCATGTCTGCCCAGCTCGAGTTTCCCATCGACAACGTCTCCATCGAGCTCCACTGATCGATGTCGAGCTGGTTCACCACTCGATCGAGATTGATGTCTCCCTGGCAGAAGGGCTGCGAGTTCAGCAGGGCGGTCAGTTCGGCGCTTAGCGCATTGTAGTTTTTCTGCTGCACGGGCGTAAGCGGGTTGCCGCTTGCAAGCAGGTCGGAGCCCGCGGTGTCGAGTTGCGGCGTCGGGACGTCCTCACTGATCTGGTAGAACTCCGTGCTCGTCGTCTGCGCACACGCGTTGGCCGTCGGGTCGTAAGAATTGTAGTTGTTCACCACAATCTTGTAGTGCTCGTTGCGGATTGCGTGCGCCTCCAGCGGGTAGATGTCGGTCAAGACCGTCTCGTCGTGGTCGTGCTGCCAGACGGCCACGTCGCAGCAATACGGCAGCCCCTCCGGGGGAATGCCCACAGTGGTGGGGTCGGTCGCTCCTGCTCCCCACCAGACTCCGTTGTTGTCCTCGCAAACCCCCTTGGTCGGCGCGATCTGGGTGCAGGTGGTGGCGTTGTACACGCAGGGTCCGTTGATTGCTCCGTTCGCATGCTCGTTGGTGCCGATCTGCGTGAAATTCGATTTTCGGATGCTCGGCTGGTCGGGATTCACCAGGTAGGGGAACATCGGCTTGGAGTCGATATCCCACGGGACGTTCTTCTGTGCGTTGATCCCGGCCAGGTCTCCGATTAGCTGGTAGAGGTCCACGATGTTGACCATCGCGCCCACTTCGCGCCCGGTTTGGATCACCCCCGGCCCGGCGACGATTCCCGGTACCCATACGCCCGTCTGGTAAGCAGTGGATTTCGCGCGCGTGGAGTCGAACGGCAGCTTGACCACCGATCCCGTACTGCCATTGTCGGTGACGAAGATAACCCAGGTGTTGGTTTTCCGCGGATGATAGATGAGCTGGCCGCCGGGCCCGCTGGTCGCGATTCCGGTGCTGGTCAGGAAGCGTCCGACTTCGTTGTCGAGAGCCTCTTCCATTTCATTGGTGATGGTTCGCTGCGCGACCAGGTCTTCGCAATCGAGATTGCTCGAATCAGGTTCCGATGCAGGTAGCAATTGAGCGGGCGGTTGCATGACCGGGGTATGCGCCGTTGCGAAAGTCAGCGCTGCCATCCAGGGCTGGTTCGCCGGCTGCTGATTGACCCACGCGATCGCCGCATCGACGGTTTCCTCGCCGCGAAATGTCCGCGCCCGAAGGTCAGTCGATGGGACCTGCACGGGCGAGGTGTTCACGCTGCTAATCACCAGCGGCGATACGTAATGCCCGCTTAGCGTGGAGAAGTTGATGTAGCCCGGGACCGGGCTGGTGCAGGTCTTGCCCGGGTCGAAAATGCCGCCCGAGTCGCGGCAGAAGCGCCCCGGCGCCTCCGCGCCGGACTTCGTGACGATCGCGCAGCTGCCATCTCCCTGGTAGCACACTCCCGAGTCCGCACCTCCGTGCGCGGCATCCTGCACGAAACCGCATGACCAGGTGCCCGCGGGAGATACCCCGCCGGCCGTCGTGTCGATCGAGGACGGGTCTCCCGTCTCATCGAGCCAGCCATCGTAGTAGTCAAACCCCATCGACTGCACCATGCCGTAGCCGTACGGGTTATTCTCCTGGATCCCCATGTGGTACTTGCCGAACAGGGCGCTCGTGTAGCCGCGCCTCTGCAGCAGCTTGGGCAATGAAACCTCGTTCGGATTGACCATGTAGTTCGCCAGGTCGTTGTTGCCCAGCGCCGTAAACACCCGCGTGCGAAACGGATAGCGGCCCGTAAACAACGCGGCGCGTCCGTTCGAGCACGCCGGCATCGACCACATGTTATGAAACCTCACGCCATTTTGCGCGATGGTGCTGATGTTCGGCATCGATGCGGGAGTGTTGCCGCCGTACCCGAACAGCGACCACTGGTCGATGCCGATATCGTCCATGACGATCAGCACGATGTTCGGGCGTGAGCTGCTCTGCTGCGAGCTGGAGCCGCCGCTGCTGCCGCCGCATCCGGCGAGCATCAAAACGAGCCCCGCACCCAGCAAGCCCAACCAGCCGAAGCATTTACGGGAATTCACTACGCAGACTCGAAACATCATCCGCCGCCCCTTCTCAAGTCGCGATCATATTGCTGCACCAGCACCGTGTGAGGCAACCATCAACTGACTTTTAACTCTGCGTGTATGAATTGACCGCTACTCCGGGTTTGGTACGCTTAGGATCGCGGCGGCCCGGTTTCGCCGCGGGGGGGGTCGGATCGGATTTGCAGAGCGTGTCTCCTGAGCGTCGCGATCGAGCCGTGCTGGTCGGAATCGACCAGGGCGGTTACCAGGGAATTTCCAGCGAGGAATCACTCGCCGAGCTCAAGGCTCTGGCCGAGAGCGCAGGGGCCTGCGTCGAAGCAACCGTAAGCCAACGCCTCAAGGCGCCCGATCCTCGAACCTTCATCGGCAAAGGCAAGGCGAGCGAAGTCGGGGAAATTTCGCGCAGCACCGATGCGACTGTGGCGATTTTCGACGATGCGCTGTCGCCCGCCCAGGCCCGCAATCTCGAAACTGAGCTCAAGCTCCGCGTTATCGATCGCAGCCAGCTCATCCTCGACATCTTCGCGCAGCGCGCACGCACCCTGGAAGGCAAGCTCCAGGTTGAAATCGCGCAGCTCGCCTATCTCCAGCCACGCCTCACCCGTCAATGGTCGCACTTGTCGCGCGTGCGCGGCGGCGCCGCGGGCGGCGGTGGCGGGGGAGTAGGAGGACGGGGAGGTGGCGTTGGCACCCGCGGTCCCGGTGAAACGCAGCTCGAAGTTGACCGCCGGCGCCTGCGCGAGCGGCTCACCAAGCTGCGTGCTCGTCTCAAGGATGTGGAACGAACGCGCGGAATTCAGCGTCGCCGGCGGCTTGAGGTTCCTTACCCAACCGTCGCTCTTGTCGGTTACACCAACTCCGGCAAATCGACCTTGCTGAACATCCTCACCGGCGCCTCGGTAGAGGCGGCGAATCGTCCCTTTTCCACCCTGGATCCAACCATCCGACGCTTGAAGCTACCCAACCGGATGACCGTGATGCTGGCTGATACGGTGGGATTCATCCATCGGCTGCCGCACATGCTCGTCGACGCGTTCAAGGCAACGCTCGAGGAAGTCCGGACCGCGGACCTGCTGCTGCACGTAGTCGACGGCAGTTCCGAGCTGGCGTCGGAACGGATGGAAATAGTCGACCGCGTGCTCGAGGAAATCGGTGCGGGCGCCACCCAGCGGATCATCGTCATGAACAAGCTCGATCTCGTGGAAAGTCCACCGCGGACCCCGGGCAATGTGATAGGTATTTCCGCTCTGCGCGGGACCGGACTTGACCGCCTGTTGGTGGAGGTCGGTCGTCAGCTCGGGGTCAGTCGCGAGGAAGTTGCAGTCACCTTGTCGGTATCGCGCGGCGACTTGATCGCGATGGCGCGCCGGGACGGTGAAGTGATAAGCGAGGAATATCGCGACGGGGTGGTCGCGATGCGTGCGCGTGTCAGTCGCCCCGTCGCGGGCCGCTTACGCAAGGCAGACCTGGTGGAGGCTTGAATCGATGCCTGTGTGATAGCCGATGGCGGTAGCTTCTCATCATAAGCCTGTTCGTCACCCGCGTGGCCGCAGCACGCCCACCCTCGGGAGCCTGCTCAACCTCCCGAATTTTCTCACGCTGTGCCGGCTCGGCGCGATTCCGATTTTCCTTTCCTTTCTGAGCCGCCATCGGTACACCGAAGCCCTCTACGTGTTCGCGGCGGCCGCCGTGACCGATGCGCTCGATGGCACGGTGGCGCGATGGTTCGATGCGCGTACCGAGATTGGTGCCTTCCTCGATCCATTCGCCGACAAGCTGATGCTGCTGTCGGCATTCGTGGTCTTGACCGTGGAAGAGGACTTGCCCGGATGGCTGCTGAGCGTCGTCGCCATCCGTGACGTGGTGATCGTGGGCGGCTTCATGATGATCGCGTTCTTCACCAGCGAGCGGATGCCGGTGCGGCCTAGCTACGTGGGCAAGCTCAGTACCTTCCTGCAGCTTGCGTGCGTGACTGCTACCCTGCTCCGCATGGGCGTGACATTGCCCAACTACTGGTACGCGTTGCTGTACCTGACGGTGGTTGTCACAGCACTCTCCGGAATACACTACATGTATCGCGGTCTGGTATGGCTGGGTTCGCGCGAACCTGAGATGTTCTCCTGACGAACGGATCGTTCGTCTCCGTGCAAACTTCACGGTTAGTCGTCCGTGATGTTTGATTTCTCCACCACCTTGCTTTCCGCGGCCGCGACTCGGCTGATTCTGTTCGCGACCGTCTTTGTGGCGATGGCGATCGCTGAGGCCGCTCTGCCTCGCCGCGGCAGGTCATTCTCGCGATGGTCTCGGTGGCCGTCGAATCTCGGCATCTCGGCGCTCAACAATATCCTTGTAGAGATAGTGATTCCGGTGACCGCGATCTCGGTCGCGTTATTTGTCGACGATCGGCGAATCGGGTTGTTGTACTTTCTGGCTGTCCCGCGCGCGATTGCTCTGGTGTCGGCTGTCCTGGCACTCGACCTCGCCATCTATCTGCAGCACGTGATGTTCCATTGGCTTCCCGCCCTGTGGCGTTTGCATCGGATGCACCATGCGGACCTGGATTTCGATGTCACCACGGGGCTGCGCTTTCATCCCGGAGAAGTCGTCATCTCGATGCTGATCAAGATGGGTGTGGTCCTCGCGATCGGCGCATCCGCCGGGTCCGTGGTGACGTTCGAGGTGCTGCTCAACGCGACCTCGATGTTCAATCACGGCAATCTCGCGCTGCCATCGCGAATCGACAAGGCCCTGCGATGGATCCTGGTCACGCCGGACATGCATCGCGTGCATCACTCGATAGTTCGCGACGAAACCAACAGCAATTTTGGATTCAACCTGCCGTGGTGGGACTGGATGATGAGGACCTATCGCGCGGAGCCTGCCGCTGGTCACATCGCGATGACGATCGGGCTCGATCAGTTCCGCGCGCCGGAAGAACTGGGGCTACTGCCGATGCTCACCCAGCCGTTCCGCGGCGAAACCGGAAACTACCCGATCGCGTCACGCGACCGGAATGGCGTCCAGCCATGACGGCGCTTCAATCGCGAGACGGCGAACCGCCCACTTGAGCGTGACGGCCAGTTGTTGCTTTTGAAACGCCCGCAACCTGGGCAAGCCCGGCAGCTCCGGCCTCCACGCACGCTCGGCGAAGAACCCTGCGATCGCGACTACTGCCGCATCGAGCATCGCCGGATCCAGCGGGTTCACTTCGACATACCATCGAAGAATGGTCTCTGGGTCGAAGGTGGATTCCACCGCGATGGTTTGGATAAAGGCTGCCGCGTCAAATTCCGGCGGGCCCGCAACCGCTTCCGCCCAATCCACCAGGTAGAGCTTCTTGTTTTGCCACCGCAGATTGTCCGACCGCGCATCGTTGTGAAGTAGCTGCGGCGTGTCGACCGTGAGCATGCGCCGGGAGGTTGACCCGAGCAAGGCGCCGTTCTCGACGAACCAATCGGTGGCTTGCGCAACCATACTGCCGGCGACGCTCGCCCTCTCGGAAGCGCACTCGCGCGATGTTGTCCAGGCCCACGACAAATCCTCGCCTAACCAGTCCGATGGCCGTTTCAACCAGTTCGGCAGCGGCTTTTCCTTGTTGATCGCGTGAAACCGGGCGAACGCTCGAATGATGGCTCTCGTTTTTCGCGGCGGCCACGGAGGGACACTCTTGGGACCGAGATCCTCGAGGATGAGAAGCTCCCACCCATCCCTCGCCAGCGTCCCAAACACAGTCGGCGTCCAATCTCTGATTTGATCGCGCAGGTAGGCGTAGGCGCGCAGTTCGCGCGCGAAGGCCGCGCGCATGAACTCGCTCGCGTCGGGGGCGCATCCCTTCACGAACGCGCGGCGTCCGTCAGCGAGCGTGAGCCGAAAAGTCGGACTCGGCCCGTAGCCGCCCCATACCCGACGCCCGGTTGCGACCTTCGCGCCCAGCGTCTCGCTGACCGCATTTCGAATCGCAACCGGTATCGAGCGCCATGCAGGCTTGGGTTCAACTCCGGTCCGCACAGAGGCTAGTTCGCGACAACCTTGGGGACATCCAGACCGTATGCGACCTTCAGATCATCCCCCTGAAATGGATACACGTGGACCATCCAGCCGAACGCGAGCGGGATGAAATCGCCACCCGCTTTCGCGCAGGTGGTTTCATCGTGAATCGTACCCTCGAAACCGAAGCGTCCGTCGGCCATGAAACCCAAACGATGGTCCATCTCGAGCGCCTCGGGATTCGCCGCAATCGGCAAGGTTCCGGGCATGTCGGTCCGATCTGCGCCAATCCTGCCGCGTAGCATGTCGGTGAGGGTGATGCCCCTGGGGAGGCAGATATCGACGTGCTGATGCCATCGCGCCACGCTGAGCGGAATAAGATCGTTGAGCTGGTCGGGCGTGTAGTAAGCAGGCGCGCTGTACATCGCGCCCACCAGCACATAGTCGTCGCCCTTCTTGACGTAAAGCAGCGACCCCGGATGCTCTACGTCGAACAGTCCCTCGTATTCGTGATTCGCCGCGGGGTAGTCGGTGAAATGGTAAACGTCCTGTGGAACAGACGGCAGGAAAATCCTGAATCCCTGCATGAGGGCTGCCTTGTAATCGCGGTAGGGCATTAGCGCCTTCCGCAACCTGACGAGCAGTTCCAGTGCGTGCGCATCGTCCTCCGGCGATTGCGGCCGCATATCTGTCATTTTCATATGCTCGTCCATATGCATATGCGCGCCCATCGCATTCGGTGCGTTGCTCATCTCGCCCATCGCGCTCATGTCGTGGGCCACGCAGGTGGCGGCAGTGAGGGTTCCGAGTCCGATTGCAAAACCGAGCGAGGCGATTTTTCGCATTGAACTGACCCCCGTGCGAGTCATCGCGGATTGTGATCGGTTCGCAGGCGCGCGTGTTTCAACGAGGGTAGCTCGCGGCGCACACGCTCCTGGTATTCGAGGTCGATCGGCGCGACGACGACGCCTTCCTGGTCGGCGGCGCGTGCGAGCACGCGCCCCCACGGGTCCACGATCATCGAGTTGCCGTAGTCGCTGAACCCGTGCACGTTGGGTCCGAATTGCGCGGGCGCAACGATATAGACCTGGTTTTCGATCGCTCGTGCGCGAATCAGCGTCTCCCAATGCGCTTCGCCGGTCGGGAAGGTGAACGCGCTCGGAACGACGATTACCTGTGCGCCACCGAAGACCAGCTCCCGATAGAGTTCGGGGAACCGGATGTCGTAGCAAACCGTCATTCCGATTCGGCCCACGGCGGTCGATGTGCTTACCACCTGCGCGCCGGGCAACTTCGCGTCGGATTCCTTGATCGTGACGCGCCCCGGCAGGTCGACATCGAAGAGATGGATCTTCCGGTACACCGCGAGCAGTGAGCCGTCCGGCCCGAACAGGGTCGAGGTGTTGTAGTTCTGCGGATGGCCTTCCGCCAGCTCGGTGATCGACCCCGCCACCAGGTGCAGGCGCAGGTCGCGCGCCAGCGCCGACATCCGGGCAACTGTCTCGCCCTCCAGCGTCTCCGCGGCTGCTCGCTCGTCCGCTCGTTTGCCCCGCCAATTGAAAACTTCCGGCAGAGCCACGAAATTTGCGCCCCGAGCGGCAGCCAGCCGAATCAGCCGCTCCGCCCGCTCGAGGTTGGCCGCCTTATCCGGCCCGGCGGCCATCTGGATTGCTGCGGCGAGGTAAGTCATATGCTTTCTCAATAGCGAGGAGTTGAAGGATCCGCTTCTTCTGACCACGCATCGATGCCGCCAATCAAATTCACGGCGTGCTCGAAGCCCATGCGCGCCAGGTACATCGCGACCTGCGCGCTTCGAACTCCATGATGACAGACCACGATCGTCTCGCGGTCGGGATCCAATTCCGTCAATCGCGACGGAATGTCGCCCATTGGAATGTGAGTTGCGTTAGGGAAAGCAGCCACCGCGACTTCCTCGGGCTCGCGCACGTCCAGGATGAATGGCTTGTCGCCTCGATCGATCCGCGCTTTCAGATCGATCGGCGCGATCTCGTCAATTTGGGCCATGCGCCGATGATTACATCCGGCGCGTCGCCGACGCTACTGGGTGACTGCGGCCGGGTACAACTCGACCTTCGCGAACTTCGGCAGCATCGGGGTCGGAATCGAGAATGAAAACCGGTCGCTGCTGCCGGGTTGAAGCGGCTCGAAATGCGGCTTCTCGTTCAGCAGGTTCTGGACGTCGGCGTCTTCGCCAAGGCTGGCCGCCTTCATGTTGTAGATGGTCTCTGCGTGAACGATTTTGCCTTTGGCGTCCTCGAAGCTGATGACCATCCGCACGTAGTTGACCGGATGAGGGGTGATATTGGTCACGTCGCCCGCCACTACCAGGTTCGGCGGCATGCAGCACGACCGCATGATCGAGTCCTTGGTGATGACAACCTTGACGTCGTTGGAAGGAACGACCTGGGTTTCAGGATGATCGTAGTAAGCCTTTCGCGCCGCTTCCTGGCGCGCTGCCTCCGAGTCTTTCAGCTCGACTTGCGCACCCGCCCACGCGATACCCGCAATCCCGACTCCCAATGCCAGCGTCGCAACCACCGCGGTGAGTTTGTTCATCGCCGTTCCTCTGAGGGGCAATCTTGGTCGGCGCGATTGCCAATGTCAACGTGATATTAGTTTAGGCGATGAGCCACACCCACGACCGCGATTTCATGGCCTTGGCGCTCGAGGAGGCGCGGAAAGGCGGCGAATCCGGCGAAGTTCCGGTGGGAGCGGTCGCGGTCCTCGATGGCCAGGTTATCGCTCGCGGCCACAATCAGCCCATCGGCCTGTCTGACCCGACCGCGCACGCGGAGATCCTGGTTCTGCGTGAGGCTGGCCATTCAAAGCGAGCCTATCGTCTTGAGAACCTCACCCTGTATGTGACTCTCGAACCATGCGTGATGTGCGTGGGTGCGATCGTGAATGCGCGTGTGGCACGGCTGGTCTATGGCGCGCGCGATGAAAAGGCGGGTGCCCTCGGCTCGGTCTACGACATCGGGCGCGACGGGATGCTGAATCATCGTATCCAGGTCACCCCGGGCGTGATGGCGGATGAATGCGCGCGCCTGCTGCGCGACTTCTTCGACTCGGTCCGGGGCCGCTCGGCTTGACCGCCGGATCTGTCCATTGTCTAATGACTGTTAGGTAGCGTTTTGATGGACGACAATGCCGCGTACGTAGTCGATTGCGACTCCCACGTGATGGAGCCGGCGGACCTCTGGGAAAATTACCTCGAGCCGCGCTTTCGCGATCGAGCCATTCGCATCACCACCGACCCGACCGACGGGATGGAAACCCTGTTGATCGACAATCAGCCCCTGCTGAAAGGCGTTCTCGCCGGGCTCGGCGGAGCCAACCTGCCGCGGCAATCGCTCTTCGTCCCGGGCCGCGTGAAGTACGCCGAAGGATGCCCACCAGCGAGTTATCTGCCGGACGAGCGTATCAGAATGCTTGATGAGTGGGGCGTCGACGCCGGCGTGCTGTTTCCCACCGTCGGGATTCTATGGGATGTCGCAGACGACGAGCTCGCGGCCGCTTACGCGCGTGCGTACAACAACTGGATCGACGATTTCGCTTCGCGGGCGCGCGGTCGCGTGATTCCGATCGCGCACCTCGCGTTGCAGAATATCGATTCCGCGCTCGTGGAATTGCGCCGTTGCCTCAAACTCGGTTTCAAGGGCGTGTTCCTGCCGCCGGAGACGATCAACGGGCGGCGCTTTTCGCATCCGGACTTCGATCCGGTTTGGCGCGAATGTGAGGAAGCCGGAGTTCCTGTCTGCCTGCACGTGATCGTTCGCTTCAATCGCGCGCTGGGCTTGCTCGGCAACTTCTACCAGCCGGGAGATTTCCGCGCAGTCTATGGCTTCGCGCTAGGCGGTTTCGCGCAGGTGGTGCCGGCCGCGATGACGATGGTGGCCGACGGCCTGTTCGATCGTTTCCCGCGCCTCAAGGTGCTCTGTGTCGAGGCCGGATGCGGATGGGCTCCATACATCATGGATCGCATGGACGAAAAATATGAGCATCTCGGATGGACTCATCCGACCAGGCTCAAGCCGTCCGACTACTTCCGCCGGAACATCTGGGTGGTCGCGGAGCCCGAAGAACGCACTATCGGCTCAGTGATGGATTTGCTCGGCGAGGACCGCGTGTTGTGGGGCTCCGATTTTCCGCATATTGATTCTACTCTGGATGCGCCGCGCCTCATCCGCGAAAACATCGCCGCCTTGAGCGGGGAACGCCAGCGCAAATTGCTGGGTGCCAACGCGCGGGGAGTTTTCCCGATCTAGGTTTCCGACCCGGAGACATCGAATGCCGAGCGAAAAAGCCAAAGAGAACAAAGCCCTGATTGCCACCTGCGTCGCATGCAGCAAGCCGGTCTCGACTGAAACCGCGGTCGGCCTGACCGGCATGGAAGACGGACATCGAAAATCGTTCACCGTCTGCATTCCCTGCGCAAACAAGGGCTTCCGCCCACCCGGCTTTTCCGGGGTATATACCGTTCGTCCCGCGTAAAGCTGTAGTTCTGTCTTTCCGAGATTGAGGTAGAAAACACGGGCTTTCGCCCTGTGTCTTCTACCTCTAGAAGTTGTAAAGCTGCTTCGCTTCGTTGCGCAGTTGCGTGCGAAAATCCGGATGCGCGATCGCGATCATCTCATTTACGCGCTCACGGATGGTCTTGCCCTTGAGCGTCGCGATTCCGTATTCGGTCGCCACGTGATGCACAAACGTGCGCGGCGCGGTGAGCACGCTGCCGGGCGCCAGACTCGACACGATGCGCGACACGCGCTGCCCCTTCACCATCGAGCTGGAGGGCGTCACCAGGATCGTCTTGCCACCGCCGAGACTCGCGCCAACCACGAACGCAGTCTGGCCACCGGTGCCCGTGTACATCGTGGGCCCAATCGATTCGCTGTTCGCCTGTCCCGTGAGATCGATCGCCAGCGCATTATTGATCGAAATCAGTCCCTCTTCGCGCGCGATCGTCCGGATGTCGTCGGTGAAGTTGAAATCGTAGAGCTGGAACTTCGGATTGCCGTCAACGTATTCGAGTTCTTCTTTCGGGGTCAGCGGCGCGAATCCGCTCCCCACCACCATGCCCGGGAAGAGCTTCTTGTACTTGCCGGTCAGAACGCCGTCGCGCACCAGCGGCGCCGTGTGATGCGGCACGATCTCGGTTTGCATCCCCAGGTCGTGATGGTTCCTGAAATGCGGCATGATTGCGCCCGACATCGAACCGACGCCTATCTGTATCGTCGCCCGATCCGGCACCATCTCCTTCGCGACCATCGAGCAAACCGTGTCGATGATCTTCTGCTCCTCGGCAGGCGGCTGGGGCAGGCTGATTTCCGGAAGCATGATGTTGCGTTCGACGAACCAGTCCACTTCCGAGATGTGAATCTGGTTGTCACCCCCGACTCGGATGAAGGATGGATCAAGTTCGGCGATCACCAGGTCGGCGTTGCGCGCCAGCAGCTTCGACATGATCTGTACGTCGCCGAAGTTCAGGTAGCCGTCGCGGTCCGGCGGCGTGGTCGCCATGACGAAGACGTTGAAGTTCTCCATCGATGGCGGCAGATGCCCCTCGCGGTAGTAGGCGACCGGGGCAAAGTCGGCGCGACCGGCGGCATAGATCTGCCGGTCGTAGGGTGAAACGTAGTGCGACTGGAGATAGAAGCGTTCACCCAATCCGGGAAGGTTCCAATCGAATGCCGCCGCGCTGTGGTAGACGGTGACGTTCTCCGTCTCCATCAGCCGCCCCGCCAGGGCAGTACACATCATGTAGGGCGTAGCCTGCGCGATTGAGAGGCAGACGCGATCGCCCGACTTGACGTGTGATGCGGCCTCGTCCGCCTCGACCAGGCGCGTCCCGAGTTGCGCGCGCCAGTCGGCGAGGTAATTGACCCGCGGTGCGGTCGCCATTACGCGATTGCGGCTTGAGTCGGGTCGACGCCCATTTCGCGCAGGAAGCCGGCGGTCCGATCGTTGAGCAGGCCGACCTTCTGCATGTTGGTCACGATCGTCTGATGCATCTCGCGCCGGAATAGTTTGCGGAACACCGCGGAGTCATTCGAGCTGCGCGCAATTTCCTTGCGCGCGACGCGGATTTCCTCGATCTCCTGCGGGCTCATCCCGATAGCTTCGTATGCCTCTTTCGGGAACTGACCGGTCATTACCAGCTGAATCGCCTCGCGCGTGAAGTCCTCGAGCTCGCGCATCTCCGACGGAGTCAGCGTCTTGATAGCATCGGGCAGGCTCAGCACGGAAAATCCCATGTGGCGGGACTCGTCGCTGAGGATTCGTTTGCAGATCGTGCGCAGCATCGGGTCAATCGCGGTCTCGCCGAGCATTCTGAAGAGTGATACTGCGAAGGTCTCGGCGATAAGCTGAAGTCCGACCGTCTTAACGAACCACTTGCCGTTGCCGAGGATATAGTCGAATACGGCGCGGACGTTCTTCGTGATCGGGTAAACCCGTCCGCCGCATTTTTCCATCAGGTAGCGGCTCAGCACTTCCGCGTGACGCGCCTCATCTACCACCTGGGTGGCCTGGAAGAACTTCGCATCGTTGCCCGGGACCATGTCCACCAGCTGGCTGCACGCGAGCATCGCGCCTTCTTCGCCATGCAGGAGCTGCGATAGTCGCCAGCAAGAGAACTCGACATTGAGTTCGGCAAAGCGCTTGGAACCGAGTCGATTCAGCGTCTCCGTGCCGTGCCCGTCAACCAGCTCGTTGGCGAAGATGCCCTGATCGAGATCGACCGACTGCGCCCAGTCGATATCGCGCGCGGCGTTCCACTGGTCCCGCTTGGCGTTCTCGTAGAGACGGCGAAGGTCGGGCGCCTCCGAAGCATAGGAGCGCTGGAAAACGGTCTCAAGCGTGGTAGAGATTCGCTCTTCTGTCACTGCCATTTGATGATCCTCCGCCGGTTCCGTTGCTGGCCATGAAAGTAGCAAATTTCCGGCGCCCGCGAAAACCTTCCAAACGGTCGATTTTGTCGAATGCCCGCGCCTGTTTGGAAGAAGCCGCTTGTTGCGCTATCTGACTGAGAACCGCGTCGCGAAAGGGGAGCATCGAACATGAACGCCGTCCGGGCACTTGCCGCCGCAATCCTGGCGATGCTCGCCCTCACAGCTACCGCATCCGCCGACGGCGGTTTGCTCGGTGTCGCCGTCGTCGATTCCTACGTATCGCCCAAGGGCGCCTACGTGAACATCGTCGCACCCGACAGCGCGGCCGCTGCGGCTGGAATCGTCCCCGGTGACGTCATCGTAGCAGCGGACGGCAATCCGGTCGGCGGGGCCGGGGACCTGGTCGCGATCCTCGCGCGGCATCGAGCCGGCGATGAAATCGCGCTGAGCGTCGTTCATTTCGGCAAGCCTGCCGCCACCGTCACCCTTGCGCTCGGCAGCAGCGCGGCAGCGCCCGTGGCCTCGGCGCCTCCCGCAGCTTCGCGTTCCGAGTCGATGGCGCCGCCGGGCGCGATGCGGGCGCCCACTTCCTCGATTCCCGTTAGGTGGGTCACCTTCACCGATCCGATCGAGCATGCTTTCACGATCCAGGTTCCCGCCGGGTGGAACGTCGCGGGCGCTACACGTCGAATGTCGACCGTGGAAATTCGTGCCGGGGTCGAAGCGCAATCGCCCGACGGTACCATCAAGTTGTTCTATGGCGACTTGAACATCCCGATCTTCACCGTGCCCTCGCAGATGCTTGCGATGGGTGGTTTGCGCCAGGGGATGATCTACAACGCCGGGTACGGCCAGCAGTTGCTGATCATGCCGTACATGGACGGCGAGAACTTCGCGGCGCGATGGGGCCAGACCCGGATCTCGCGCGATTGCATGGGCGTTTCGATCGTCAATGCATCGCCGCGCCCGGATGCGAGCCGCGGCATCGATGCTGCCTACGCAGCGCTGGGCGTGCGCACTTCGATCCAGGCCGGCGAGGCGAATTTCGCCTGCACCATAGGTGGTCGGCGGGCCGAGGGCTATGTCTTTGCCGGCACCGAGATCGTGCAGGCGGGAGCGAGCACCTTGTGGGACGTGAAAAGTTTGGCGGGGTTCGTCGCAAGCGCGGATCGTGCGGCCGAGGCCAGCAACCTTCTTTCGCACATGGTCGCATCATTCGCGGTCGATCCCGGTTGGGCTGCCCAGCAAGCGCAGACGACCGCGCAAACCAATCGTCTGGTCGAGCAAACCAATCAGATTGTCTCCAACGCGATCATCCAGAACGGCAAGACGCTATCCGAGACCACCGACGTCATCGTGAAGGGCGGAGAGGCGCGTTCGAACCAGGAATTCAACGCGATCGAAAACTACGATGAGAAAGCGGTGCGTGGGACTTCCAGTTATGTGAATCCCGAAACCGGCACGACCTACGGCAACCTCGACAACAGCAAGGCCCACCAATACGTGGGCCCCTCGGGGCAACCATTCGGCACCGACAGTGAAAACGCTCCAGGTCCCAACACGACCGAGCTCCAACGCATCCCGCCCGGGCAGTAATGCGAATTCTCCTACGGGTGGGCGGCTGAACGAGCGCGATACTGGCTGCGGCAGTTGCCTTGACTGTGTATCCGCAAACATAAATGCTGACCGTTTGCGGAGAGGTTCGGGAGTCAGGTTTAACCGGCGTGACTCGAAATCACGTGAGCCCTCGTGGCTCCGGGGGTTCGAATCCCCCCCTCTCCGCCACCCTTCGCCCTAATGAGCTTCGGATGGCAGGTCTCCCGCCGCTACGGCCGGACTTCATAGTAGGCGTTGATCGGGTTGTCGAAGTCCTTGGTTGCAAAGCGCGTGAATCCGGCGTCCGCCGTCATCCTCCGGGCAACCGGCTCGGGAAATCCTAGCGTACCCAAACCCAGGCCGCCGGGCTCTGAAAGCGCTGACGACATACAGCAAATCACCGAGAACCCGTACATCATCGGCGCCAGAGGATTGTGCTTCAAGTTTTCCTCGAAGGTCGGCATACCGTGAACGTCTGCGATGAGCCATGTCCCGTCGGGTTTGATCGCTTTGCGAATGGCCTGCATCACCAGGTCCGGCCGCGTCATGTCGTGGAGGCAATCGAACGTCGTGATGAAATCGTAACTGGCATCGCCCGGCAGCGGATCGACGGCAGCATCGTGCAGATGTACGTTCTTCACCCCCGCCTTTCGCGCGTTTTCCGCCGCGCGCTGGAGCGGCAGCTTTGCGATATCGTAGCCGTGAAACTCTGAGCGCGGATAAGCCTTTGCCATCTCGATGATCGCAATGCCGGCGCCGCATCCGATATCCGCCGCCTTGGCTCCTGCCTGAAGCTTTGTCGCTACTCCATCGAGCCTCGGCAGGGCATTGGGTACAAGCTGTGTCCGAAACCACGGAGCTAGTAGACGCTCGACGCCGACATTCACTTCGGAACCGAACTGGTCGTAGGAGAGCCCGAGTCCGCTCTTGAATGATCGCGGCAGATCGTTCAACAGCGCCATCTGCTGTGGCAGTGCGCAAAAGCCTCCGGCGAGAAAAAAGGGACTGTTCTCGTCTGCCAGCACCAGGGTGCCTTCTGCGCTGAGCTCGAATCGTGACTCTCCCTTGTAGTCAATTACCCCGGCGGAAGTTTGCTGGTAGAGCCACTCGCGGACCCAGCGTTCATTGAGTCCCGTTTTGCGCGCCAGTTCTTCGCTGGTGAGGGGGCCGGCGCCGCTCAAAGCCTGGTAGAGACCCAGGCGATCGCCGAGATAGATCATGCCTGAAACCAACGCTCCCGCGAGGTGACCGAAGATCCTCTCTCCGAATTTTCCTGTTTTTTCGATGTCGATCTGATTGGTTTTGTCGGCCATTGTCGGAACCTCCGGCCGCGCGAAGAAATGCCCGCGCTTCTCTTTGCCGTCTTGGCGGATTTTGTCGATGAACCTATATCGCGGGCGAATCCCATTCCAACGCTGAGTTGGCTCCTGACCTTCGAACCTCAGGCTGTCGCTCCTCCATCTACCGTGAATTCCGCGCCCGTGATGAAGCTGGCCGCGTCGGAGGCGAGGTACAGCACCATGCGTGCAATGTCCTCGGGTTGCCCGATCCGAGAAATCGGAGTCGCCCGCACCATCGCCTGGTTCAACCTGTCCGGGTTGTACTTCAGCATCGGCGTTTCGATCACACCCGGATGCACCGAATTGACCCGAATCCGGTCCGCCGCGAGTTCCAGCGCGGCGCATTTGGTCATGCCCCTGAGCGCCCACTTACTCGTGGCGTACGCGATCATGTTTCGAACTCCTCTCAGTCCGGCGCCGGATGAGATGTTCACGATTGATCCGCCGCCAGCCTTGCGCATCGCGGGCGCCACCGTGCGCATTCCCAGGAACGGGCCGCGCTGGTTAATGCGCGTGATTTCGTCCCAATCCGCATCGGTCGTGTCGGCCAGAGATCGCATTCGGTAGATCGCGGCGTTGTTGACCAGTATGTCCAGCCGGCCAAAACGATCCGTGGTGGCCTGGACCACGCGCTCCCAGTCCGCAGCGTTGCTCACGTCCTGCAGGGAGAAAGCAGCCAGGTCGCCGAGGGCTTTTGCCACGGACTCTCCCTCGGGCAGCACGTCTGTCAGCATGACCCGGGCGCCTTCCGCGACAAACAGGCGTGCCTCGGCTTCTCCCTGGCCCCGCGCAGCGCCGGTGATGATCGCTACTTTTCCGTCGAGAGTTCCCATTTTCATCTCCCCAGGATTCGATGCTGGTCGATTTTGTCCTTTGCCTATCAGCTTGGGTTCCTTTTCGTCCACTTCTGTAATCTTGTTCAGGACCCATGGATGCGAGACATCGTAGCTCTTGGCAGAAAATGGGTTTGCATATATTTCCGTGATCACCCCTTACATGTCTGAATTGACAATCATCGCGGAGCCGTATCCTCGCCCAGAATGGCGCGAGACGGTGGTGCGCGGCGTCGATCAACACAACGTCGCGGTGACCGGGCTCCCCGACTACTATCCCGTCGGATTCGTGATTCGCGGCAGTCGCGGCGAGGTGCTGGGCGGCCTGCTCGGCGATATCTGGGGCGGATGGATGCTGGTCGCGAGCCTATGGGTCGATGCCAGCCTGCGCGGTCGGGGTTACGGCAGCGCACTGATGGCGCGGGCGCATCGCTATGCGCTGGAAAAATCCTGCACCTATTCCCATCTGCGCACCGGCAGTTACGAAGCCCGTCCTTTCTACGAGCAACTGGGCTACTCCGTGTACGCCGAGCTCAAAGACCATCCTGTCTCTCCGCACGTGCGATACTTCCTGAGCCGCGAGCTTACGCTCGATTCATCACACGCACCCGAGTCTGACGCGCCGATCGCGATGGAACCGTACGTGCCGGGCGAGACGGTGGCCGCAATCAAGTTTGGTATTACTTCGCACGCTTACGCGGCGATGGGCCTGCCGGAGCAGGCATGGATGCCTCACAATTTCTTCCTGCGCGATCCCGACGGCGAGATTCTCGGTGGTGCGCTCGGTAACCTGTGGGGATCGTGGTTCTACCTCGAATACATGTGGGTCGATCGCTCGATTCGCGGTCGTGGTCACGCTTCGCGGCTCATCAGGTCGGCCGAGGAGGCTGCGGTTTCATCGGGCTGCGCTTCAGCATTCCTCAGCACCTTCAGCTTCCAGGCGCGCCCGCTGTACGAGAAACTTGGCTACCAGCTCTTTGGTGAAGAAAAGGATCATCCCAGTGGCCACAGCCACTTCCTCATGAAGAAGCGGCTCGCATAGTTGCGATCGCGGGAGTGCTCCGATGCTGCTCGACAATCCGAAAGGAAATTACAAGTTCGCCAGCGGCCGCGGCATGCCGTTCTCATCGGGTGCGATCGCCCATCCGGGGTTCGCAATCGCTCATGCCAGCTTCAGTCCTCTTATCCGCATCTCCGACGGCTATGGCGCGATCGAGCGGCACCTGCGCCAGGTCAGTCGCCCGCTCAATGCCATCTGCGGAATCGAGCTGCGCATCCCGGCCGCCCTGACTCCGCAAGGATTCGACGAATTCAATCGCGCTTATCTCGAGCGCATCGCGGCGTGGGGCGTGATGATCGATCGGATGAATCCAATCGCGCGCACCAATGTCGCGCCCGCCGCAACTACGTTGGCTGAACCGTCGATCTACGGCTTCTACTACACCGTCCCCGATGCGGGCGGTTCACGGCCTGCGTTTGTGCTCGCGGGCGCGCCCGAGATGGCAATGCGCGACGATGGCAAGCGGGAGATCGTAGCCGCGGGCGATGTTTCACCTGACGCGATGCGGCGCAAGACTATCTGCGTGCTCGACAATCTGGGCCGGCTTCTCGGTGAGATGAAACTCGAATGGAAAGATGCTTACGCGGTTAACCTGTATACCGTTCACGACCTTCATCCTCTGTTCGCGACGGACTTGATTCCCACCATCGGCGAGGCTGCCTGGCGCGGCATCAGGTGGCACTACTCGCGTCCGCCGGTAGTCGGATTGGAGCTGGAAATCGATTGCTATGCGGCGCGCGATGAACTGATGCTCAAGGTGTAGCCGGAGACATCCTTATGTGCAGGAACATCAAGACGCTTTTCAATTTCGAGCCGCCCGTGACCGACGATGAAATCCGCGCGGCCTCGCTTCAGTTCGTGCGGAAGATCAGCGGCTTCAACAAACCATCGAAGGCTAACCAGCACGCGTTCGACCACGCTGTCGATGAAGTCGCGCATGTCGCGGCTCATCTGCTGTATGCGCTCGAAACTACCGCGCCTCCGCGAAATCGCGAGGAAGAAGCGGCGAAGGCAAAAGCGCGCTCGGCGGCCAGGTTTGGCGCCTAGTCCAGCAGTCCTCTCAACTCGCGCTCGCTCCGGCGGTTGTCCCTTGCGACGGCTGAGCTTTGCGGAAATGCGGGATCACGTATTTTCCGAACAACTCGATCGCGTGCATCGTCTTGGCGTGCGGAATCGACCAGAACTGCATCATCGCCAGGAACTGGTCGAGCTGCGCTTCCTTCTGGATGCGCTCGAGCTGCCGAATTGCCGTGTCCGGGCTGCCGCAGATGCACATTCCGTGTTCGATGAGCGAATCGATTGTTACCTTGCTGGGATCCAGCCCCTCGTACTGCTTGGGTAGCTCCGGCAACTGGCCGGCCGCCGGGTCCTTGGGATCGACTCCCGTCTTCTTGGCTTCCAGCACGGTCGAGTTCACGCGCAGCGTCGTGCCGACATAGGACATGAATGCGCGCTCGGCTTCCTCGCGTGCCTGCTTGTCAGTATCCGCGATGTGCGTCATCGAGAATGCGCCCGCACGATTGTTGGCGAACGCCCCATATGGCTTCGCCGTCTTGATCGCGTTGCGATAGGTGCGCACTCGTTGCCCGAGGCGCTCCGGCGTGACCAGCAGGGTAAACGAGAGCAATCCGAGCCCGAGTTTGCCCGCCAGTTCGTGCGTATCATCGCTGGTGCAAGCCACCCACATGGGAGGATGCGGTTTCTGAATCGGCATCGGCACGACGGTCCGTTGCGGAATATCGAAATACTTGCCCTTGTAGGAAAACGTCCCGTCCTTGCTCTTCCAGATGGTCGTGATGATGTCGAGTGCCTCTTCCCATCGCGCGCGCGTTTCCTTGTACGGGATGCCGAAGCCGCCCAATTCCACCTGGGTGATCGAGCGGCCCGTGCCGACCTCTACGCGTCCGTTACTCAGGATGTCCAGCGTCGCGACGCGCTCGGCAATCCGCACGGGATGGTTGTAGGGGAATGGCAGCAGCACCACCGCGTGTCCGATCCTGATCTTGCTGGTGCGCTGGGAGATCGCGCCGTAGAGGACTTCCGGAGCTGAAGAGTGAGCGAACCCGACCTGGAAGTGGTGCTCCACGGTCCAGAAGTGGGTGAAGCCTACTTCCTCCGCACGCACTACCTGGTTCATTACGTCGTGAAAAGCCTGGTATTCCCGCTCGCGATGCTTGAGCGGGCTATCTACCTGGATCTCATAGAAGATTCCAAAGTCCATCGCGGTTCCTCCGTCGGCCTTCGGTAATTCACCTTGGCGCGAATCTAGCCACCTGGTGAGGTTTCTCCTTTGTATGGGAACTCTACGACCGTCGCGGGGGAATTGCATAGCCCTCGAAGACCCGCGTAAGGTCTTGGTGGGAGGACCGATGGACCCGAAGGCTGCTGCGCAGGAAAGGCTCAAACACGCCGGCGATGACCTGGTGGCTCTGAGTCATCGCATTCACGCCAATCCCGAACTCGGATACGAGGAACATCTTGCCTCCGGATGGCTCTGCGAGATGCTCTCCGATGCCGGGTTCAAGGTCGATGCCGGCATTTGCGATCTGCCGACCGCCTTCGTGGCCCGCGCCGGCAGCGGTCCCCTCCATGTCGCGATCTGCGCGGAGTACGATTGCTTGCCTGCGATCGGTCACGCCTGCGGCCACAACCTGATAGCCGCGATGGCGGCCGGCGCGGGAATTGCCGCAGCCAGGGTGGCCGATGACGTGGGACTGACTGTCAGTGTCTTTGGAACGCCCGCCGAGGAAGTCGGTAACGGCGGCGGCAAGATCCTGCTGCTCCAGCGCGGCGCGTTTGAAGGCGTCCATGCCGCCATGATGGTCCATCCGGCGCCGGTCGATATTCTCGCTGCCGCCGGGGTGGCGCTGACCAACTTCGAGATTCGTTACACCGGCCGGGAAGCGCACGCCGCGGCTTCGCCTGAGCTTGGGATCAACGCGGCAGATGCGATGACCGTCGCGCAGGTCGCGATCGGCCTGCTGCGCCAGCACCTCCATCCTCACGATCGCATTCACGGAATTGTGACCAACGGTGGTTCCGCGCCCAACGTGGTCCCGGCGTTGACCGAAGCCCGGTACATGATACGCGCCAAGACGATCCGCGACCTCGACCGAATCCAGGAACAGGTCCGGCGCTGCTTCGAGGCCGGGGCAATCGCAACCGGCGCGAAAGTGGAAATCGTCGGCGGAGCGAACAATTGCGCCGAGCTCAATAACGATATGCAAATTGCGGCGATGTTCGCCTCGAACGGGCAAACCATCGGACGAAATTTCATCAATCTCCCGGAGTCACTGAATCGCCCATTCTCGACCGACATGGGCAACGTGTCGCAGGTCATTCCGTCGATCCATCCAATGATCGGAATCGATTCGCTGCCTGCCGTGAACCACCAGCCCGAATTCACCGCTCATTGCGTCAAGCCGGCAGCGGACAAGGCCGTTATCGATGGCGCCCTCGCGATGGCGTGGACTGCGATCGATCTCGCAAGCGAAAAGTCCACGCGCGATCGCCTGCTCGGTCAGTCCAGGCGTACCGTCGCGAGCTGAGTTTCCAGGGTCCGAATCAACTCTGCGAGGTGCTGCCGGTCGGGATCCGGCGCGGCTTCGATTTGTCGGGCTGGGTAGAGATTGGATCCGGCGGCGACCATGGTGCGTAGTGGCGCATCGTGCGATTGGCCGGGCTCGAGTTGCCCGCGGATGCTCGTGTACCACGCCTGCGTTCGCGCCCGCACCATATCGTCGAATTCATTGCCGGTAGCATTCGCGGGTCGTTGAAGGTTCTCCAGCGAGAAGGCGAGCCTCCTCATCGTATCCAGCGCATCGATCAGGTTACACGCATCGATTCCTGAGGACGGACCCTGGAGCCGGGCATCTGCTGCTACTTCCAGCATCTCTTCGATTCCCGCGGTGACTTCCATCGTCATCGCCACCTCCTCGTTCCTGTCGGTAAACCCGCGGGCCAGAGCGGCGATCGCCCCAACCGGGCGCTCCATTTCTTCCGCCAGGGTCCTGTTCGCATGCTCGACCGACACCACGGACACGATCGCGCGGAGGATCATTCCCAGGCTGATTCCCCAGATAGTCCATATCGATCCCATCACTTCGGGCCGCGGCCCGGGCCCGCTGAACGCGATCACGAAAGCAGTGGCTCCGATGGCGAGGTAGGAGAGCTTTCCGCCGCCTTCTCCTGGGTAGGTCATCAGGAGCACGCCGATGAAGATGGCTGCCATATACGGGGGCGGCGAGGTGAAGTTGGGTGCGAGGATCGTCGTGCCGATGGCCGCAAAGACCAGGGCGCCCGATGCGCCGATCGCACGCATCGTGAATTTCCGCGCAGTTGCGCCATGACTCGGCGGACCGCCGATCATCAACAGCCATAGCGCTGCATGAATAGCCGCATTGTTATCGAAGAGTCCCGCCACGAATGCGATCGTCATCGCAACCGTGTGACGGGCGCAAAAGCGCATCAGGAACTTGTTCTGATGGAACCGCGGGGCGCGAACGGCGCCGGTGGTATCGAACGGCAGCTCCCTTTCATCGCTTGCCAGCAGATCGCCGATGGCGCGCAGGTGGCGAGCGACCGCTCCCATCGCTCCAGCTTCGGGCAGCCGCCCCGCCAGTTCCCGAAACCGTTCATACGATTGTTCGGCTGGCTCATCGGAATTTGCCCTGCCGATCCTGGCGATAAAGCCATCCAGTGCGCCTTCGAGAGCATCGGTCGCTGCGAGCAAATCGTGCCGCTGATTTTCCGCGCAGCCGGCCCCAGCTTGCTCGCATGCGACAAGGCACAAGCGGTCCATTTCGTTGTGTATCCGCTCCGCCACCATCACCCCGGCCAATACCTCTCCCGCTTTGTGCGGGCTCGCCGCCTTGCGAAGCGCGGGCTTGAGCAGAATCAAGTGGTAGCTCAGCTTCGATGCGGCTCCGCGATCGTTCGCCGGGCTCGCATCGCCGAGGAAAATTTTCATCAGAAGCCGCAGTCGGTTGCGCGAACGGGTCACCGTCGCTTCGAGTGATTCGGCGAGTACCGACTCCGCCGGCGAGGGCCAGATGAAGTTATTGAAGATTAACATGAGCGCCACCGCGATCGCCGTACCGGCCCACATCTGCGCGTTGTCCCATCCCAGCGTTCGCCGATCGAACACCACCAGGTAGAAAGCTGTAACCGACGGAATTTGCGCCCACAGCCACAGCCGTCCAAGCGCGGGCACGCCGTAGATCAGGTAAGTGCTCACCCCGACGATTGCGATGAACGCGGCGATCAGAAGGGCAGGGCTGTCCACGAGTGCGCCCGCAAGAAACAGCGCGAGTGTCTGACTGGTAGCGGCGCCAATCAGGAAGACGATCCCGGTCGTAACGCTGAACGCAAACTCCGGCGCCGCTAGGCTGACCAATAGTGTCAGCCCGAGCGGGTTCGTGATCTGCAGCGTCGCCATCAGGCCCGCGCCGATAGCGGTTACGAACGCGACGCGCGCGGCACGGCGCCATCGATTCGGAAACGGCGCCAGTTCCGCGCCCCATGAGCGCAACGCTGCACCAAACGAAAGGGCTCCGTATCGGGGCTGAGGCAAGGTCGAGATGGTCTCGCTCACGACCGCGCCTCGATGCTGGACCTCGCGCGCGTTTTCAAAGACCTTAGGGACGCATTCGAAACTGACAATCCTGTTGTCACTGGCTTGGTGAAACCGTTATGCACTTTTATTCGAGTCCTAACCATACGCTGAAATCATCGTCGGCCACCGTTCGCGGCGTGGCGCACGCTCTGTGCGTCGGCGCCTGCGCGATCGGTCTCGCCGCATGCAGCCAGTACGCGGAGAAGCCCGAGGTGAATCCTCGCTCGTGGGCTCCGGCGACGGTACAGCGCGAATGGTCTCCGGCACCTCGCGAGCGCAAACTCGTGGGCTCGGTGGCGGAGGCCACGGCGTTGTCCGATATGCCGTCGTCGAGCAGGAATCGTCAGCTCGGGCTTACGGAGTTGATCGACTTCGCGCTGGCAAAGAATCCTTCCACCAGGCGCGCATGGGATTCCGCGCAGGCAGCTGCCGCTGCAGCCGGCAAGGCGCGCGCTCCCTTCTATCCAACTCTCACGGCAACGAGCGGCAATGGGTACGAACGCCTGGTCGACCTTGTTCCCAATCACTGGGGGACATTGAAGACCTGGCAAAGCCGCAACCTGATGACGCTGGAATACGATCTCATCGACTTCGGACGACGCGATGCCCAATCCGCCTCGGCGTTGAACCAGCTCATCGCGGCCAACCTGCTCTTCAATCGCCAGGTTCAGGAAGTCGTCTTCAACGTCGAGCGCGGCTACTACCAGCTCGATGCCGCCCGGGCCAACGTCTCTGCCGCCGAGGCTACCGTCAGACTTGCCGCTACCGATCGGACTAACGCCGAGCGCCGACAGCATAACGGCCTGGCCACCCAGCCGGAAGTGCTGCTGGCCAGGCAGCGCGAAGCCCAGGCGCAGTATGATCTCGAAAACGCGCGACTCGGCGTGAGCCTCGCCCAGGCTGACCTCGCGGTGTCGCTTGGAGTCCGTGCTGACCAGGCGCCCGAGATCGAGCCATTGAAGGATCAACCTCTGCCTGTGTCCCTCGGCTCTGACGTTGAGCAGCTCATCAACGATGCCGTCCGCGAGCGGCCCGACCTCGTGTCAAAGGTGTCTGCCCTTCGCGCACGGCAGGCAGACGTGGATCTCGCGCGGGCCTCAATGTATCCGACGCTTGGCTTTTCGAGTTTCTATGGAGAGCAGGCGTTTACTTATCGCCTCTCGCCCGCGACTCTCACCCAGACCGCGATGGCGCCCGAGTATGGTGCGGGCATCACCTTTCGATGGGAATTGTTTGCTGGATTCTCGCACATCAACGCGATCAAGGAGGCGGAAGCCGAGCGCGATGCCGCCCATGCGGATCTCCAGGGCGCCGAGCTCGACGTAGCTGCCAATGTGTGGCGTGCCTACTTCAGCTATCTCACCGCCCGGCGCAAGTACGACTATGCCGAAGCGCTGCTCAGCGCATCGCAATCGTCGTACGACTCCAACTTCAAGTCTTACGGTCACGGACTGGCAACGATTGTAGATTTGCTATCGGCAGAGCGTGCGCTGGCGGCGGCTCGCTACGAGATCATACAAAGCAAGGCTGAGGTGCTGATCTCGGCAGCTGCGATTACCTTTGCTACCGGAACAACGCCGCCGCAGGCGGTTGCTACTGCTGCGAACCCTTGATCGTCACCACCGCGGTTTCGCCCATCCGGAAAGGGTAGCGTGCGTCGCTGTTTTCCAGCGTGATCCGCACGGGAAATCGCTGCGCCAGGCGCACCCAGTTGAGCGTGGGTTCGGTGCGCGGCAACCCTTCAACCGTCGCGCCGTTATCCTGGAACAGCGCCCATCCGACGCCCTCCACGCGTCCCCGGAAACGCACGTTGGGGAAGCCCAGCAGGAAAACTTCAGCATCCATTCCCGGTTCGATACGGCCAAGAAACGTCTCGCGAAAATTCGCCATTACGTACCAGTTGCGATCGTCGACCAGGCTGACGACCTGCTTGCCCTCGTTGGCATACTGGCCGACCGCGATGTTCAGATTGGTGACGTATCCATCGAAAGGAGCGTGCACGTAGCAATACTCGACGTTGAGCTTCGCGCGGTATGCCGCCGCCTCGGCGGCTTTGCGGCGTGCGTTGATGTTGCCGTACTTGCCGAGTTCGTTGGTTGCGCGCGCGACGTCGCTGCGCGCCTTGTCGACCGCGGCCTTCGATGCGGCGAGCTTGCTCCTTGCGCTTGATACGTCGTTGGCAGTCACGAAGTTGTCCGGCAACAGCGGCTCGATCCGGTTGAGATACTGCTGGTTGTATCCGCGGTCCGCCTCCAGCTCAGCTTGTCGCGACTTTGCCGCAGCGATCGAGTCGTCGAGCGCGCTGATCTGCAGGTTGGTCAGGTCAACGTTCGCGCTAGCCAGGTCGTAGTCAGCCTGGTACGGGCGCGGATCGACGATGAAGAGCAGGTCGCCTTTCTTGACGTGCTGGTTGTCTCGAATGGGCAGCTCGACGATCGGGCCACTCACGTGCGGCGCGATGCCTACGGTGTTGGCTCGCACGTATGCATCGTCGGTCTGCGGGAACATGAAATAGATGCGCGTGACGTAGATCGCCAGGATGACCGTCGTTGCGTACACCGCCGCGGCGAGAACTGCGCCGGCGATCCGGGGCCCGGGTTCGATGCGCTCTGTCGCCATCGCCATTCAGGTCCGGTTGAAGAATGTCGTCCAGACGATCATCGACAACATCGCGATCAGGCTTGGATAGAAGAGGATCAGCGGGCCGACGTAAAGCTCCAGGCGGGAGAGCCACAGCAACGGCCGCAGCGCGGCAGTCAGAAGCGCCCCGACTAGCAGGCATAAGAGCCAGCTCGGGAAGTTTGCGCCCGCAATCGTGATTATCGGATCGCATCCGCTTAGTGCGACCATCGACAAGAAAAGAGCCGCCAGCACCCTCAGCCGCGATCCGAACGGAAATGCCCTGTGCACAGCGGATGTTTTTATACCAAAGTTTCCGCCGCGAGAACCTCGTGAACCGGTTGCAAGCCACTCGGGCGCACGGAATGATCGGAAAATCGAAGCTCGAATCGCCGTCGTCAATGCGAGCAGAGACTTCCGATGAATTCGAAAGAGAAAGCGGAACCCGACTACCAGGATATGTCCAGCAACGGATCTGCCGAGAGCAACGCCGCTCTCTTTACTCGCCTCATCGATCACCACATCCGCTTCACCGCGGCCAAGCGCCGCATCCAGCTCTCCAAGCACGACTGGTATCGCGTCACAGCGCTCGCGGTGCGCGACATGCTGGTGGAGAAGATGCTCGAGACCCGGGCGCGCTTTGAGCGGTCCGACGCCAAGAAAGTCTTCTACCTTTCAGTCGAATACCTGATTGGCCGTTCGCTCGAGAACAATCTCTTTAATCTCGGGATCATCGACACCTGCCGCGAGTTCCTCGGCGAGAACGGCCTCGACCTGAATCTTTTGTTCGATGAAGAACCCGATGCGGGCCTTGGGAACGGCGGTCTCGGGCGCCTGGCGGCCTGCTTTCTCGATTCGCTGGCGACCCTCAACCTGCCGGGCTTCGCCTACGGCATCAACTACGAGTTCGGTCTGTTCCGCCAGGAAATCCGCGACGGTTTTCAGCAGGAGCGGCCGGATAGCTGGCGGCGTGAGATGTCGCCCTGGCTGATACCGCGCCCCGAGCAATCCTGCATCATCCCGGTTTACGGACGTATCGAACGCCGCTTCGATCGCCACGGGGAATACAAGCCGCAGTGGGTCGATTGGCGCGGTATCGTCGGCATCCCGTCGGACTTGCCGATCTCGGGCTTCCAGAGTCCTGCCGTCAACTACGTGCGGCTGTTCGCCGCCGGCGCATCCGACGAATTCGACATGCAGATCTTCAATGCCGGCGACTACGTGAAGGCCGTCGAGCAGAAGATCGTCTCCGAGACGATCTCGCGCGTGCTCTACCCTCCCGATGCGGACCAGGCCGGGCGCGAGTTGCGATTGCTGCAGGAATATTTCTTCGTGGCATGCGCGGTGCGTGATATCGTGCGCGACTTTTTCGATCGCGGCGAGGATGTGAGCGACTTCCCCTCCCGCGTAGCGATCCAGTTGAACGACACCCATCCCGCGCTGGCGGTCGCCGAGCTGATGCGCCTGTTCATGGATCAGTACGAAGTTCCGTGGAACATTGCGTGGGAAGCGACCCAGGGCGCCGTAGCATATACGAACCACACCCTGATGCCGGAGGCGCTCGAGCGATGGCCGGTCGGATTACTCCAGCGTGTGGTCCCGCGCCATCTCGAGATTATTTACGAAATCAACCGGCGCTTCCTGGCCGAGGCGATCACGGTCCGTCCCGGCGACAGCGATCTCACCAATCGCATTTCGATTATCGAGGAGGGCTTCGATCCGCAGGTGCGGATGGCGCATCTCGCGATCGTCGGTGGTCACTCGGTCAATGGCGTGTCCAAGCTGCATTCCGAGTTGGTGAAAACCCGCCTCGTTCCAGACTTCTATGCCCTGTGGCCCGAGCGTTTCAGCAACAAGACCAATGGTGTTACGCAGCGCCGGTGGATGCTGATGGCGAATCCGGGCTTGGCCGAGCTGCTGAACGAGTCCGTGGGAACCGGATGGATCACCAACCTGGCGGAAGTCCGCGGCATCGAGCGATTCGCCGACGATGCCGGCTTCCATCAGCGATTCACCGAGATCAAACGCGCAAACAAGGAACGCCTCGCCACCATCATCAAGCGCGTGGCTGAAGTCGAAGTCGATCCCACCTCGATTTTCGATGTGCAAGCCAAGCGCATCCACGAGTACAAGCGCCAGCTCCTGATGGTGCTCGGGATTGTGCATGAGTACCTGGCTCTCGTGGAGGATGGCATCGAGCCGGTCATGCCGCGCACCTACCTGATGGCGGGCAAGGCTGCTCCGGGATACTGGGCCGCCAAGATGATCATCAAGCTGATCAACAGCCTTGCCGCGGTGATCAACAAGGATGAGCGCACGCGCGGGCTCATCCAGGTGGCGTTCCTGCCCGACTATCGCGTCTCGATGGCGGAGAAGATCATGCCGGCCGCCGATCTTTCAGAGCAAATTTCCACCGCTGGCATGGAAGCATCGGGCACCGGCAACATGAAATTCGCGATGAACGGGGCACTGACGATCGGAACCCTCGACGGCGCCAACATCGAGATGCGCGAGGCCGTCGGCCCCGAAAATATCTTCATCTTCGGCCTGACCGCTGAGGGTATCGACGAGTTGCGTGCGAGCGCGACTTACTCGCCGCGAAGATACTATGAAACTGATGCTCGCCTGCAGCGGGTCTTCGATGCGCTCGCATCGGATCGCTTTTGCCCGCGCGAACCGGGGCTGTTCCGCTCGATTCCCGACCGTCTGCTGATCCATGATCCCTATTTCGTGGTAGCGGACTTTGCCTCTTATATTGAGAAGCAGGCGCAGGTTAGCCGCGACTATCTCGACCGTAACGCTTGGGTTCGCAAGGCGATCCTGAACGTCGCGCGGATGGGCTACTTCTCGAGCGATCGCACAGTCGCGGAATACGCCCGGGAGATTTGGGGCCTCGTGACTCCTTCCGAAGTTCCACTCACCGACGGGAAATCTGGATAGAGAAAGGCCGGGCTACTATTGGGGACCGCGGGTGGGGGGCCTCGCGGAGAGTAGCCCGGCCGTGCTTGGGGACAGGCGCTGGTTCTCGGGGGAGGAGATTTGCAGCGCTGTAGATTGATAAAGCAAACGACGTGCCTGCTCCGTTTTCGCGTGAAATCGAGACTTTTGCTTTTCGGGTTGTTCGCGTTCTGCGACAAATGTGAGCGTCGTTCGCGAGAAACCCTGATGAATACGCGCGAATTCTAAGGCATTTTGCATATTGCTACCGAAGTTCTCCACCGGATTCGCCTCTAGCAATTCGCGATTCAGATTTTGCCGACCGTCGATGACCGCAAAGGCGGCACTGCACCCTACAAATATCCCCAAGCTTTGTCCCGATGCGGTGATTTTCCCCGGAGTCGTGAGCGATCAGCCCGGGGCCGCCACGATATGAAACTGCACCGTGACGCGGTCCGACGCCGCCATACCCATCATGCTCGGTACCCTCACTCCGTAGTCCGCGTAGTTGAAGGCAACCTCGCCGTCGGCGGTCAGATGATTTGTGGCATCCAGCGATGCTTTCACAGGTACAGTCACTGACCTGGTCTTGCCATGGATTGTCAGGTCGCCGATCACGTTCGCCGAGCCGGAACTCCCGGGGCCCATTGCGACCTGCTCTACTCCGGTGCTTTGGAACGTGATGGTGGGATAGGTGTCGGCGTCCAGCATTCCGTACACGGCGTCATCGCGGAAGCCATTGCCGCTGTCGTAGCTTTTCGCATCGAGCACAAGAGTCACTGAGCTGCCCGAGCCCGGATTGGATGGGTCGCCGGACACCTCGCCCGACGTAATCGTGAACTTCGCAGTTGCAAAGCCCTTGGTCCTGTCCGGCTCAGCAACGAGCGTTGTCACCTTGCTTGCGGCAGGATCGATCTTGAGATGCAGCGGGGCTGCAAACGCAGGAGATGTGATCAGAATCGTAGCGATCGCCGTAATCAGGCTTCGATGCATAAGAGTTCCCCTCCGCCGCAAGAGCTTAAAGAGTGCGTCACGCGAGAGTCGAGCGCAGAAATAACGCTGCCCCGTGTGGCGCAGGCCTTGGCCGACGTCCTGATTTGCCGTGTTGAGGAGTCGGACATTGCGCTTGGCTGGAGGGTCCGCCTGCCACAAGTCAAAAGAGAGATGGTGCTGTTTTCTCTTTCGGAATCGCTACGCAGGTTGAGCGAGATCATCCCCTGTGTTAACGCTTTACGGTTACGGGGCGTAGCGCAGCCTGGTAGCGCACCTGCCTTGGGAGCAGGGGGTCGGCCGTTCAAATCGGCTCGCCCCGATTGCGCCAGTAGCTCAGGTGGAAAGAGCAACGGCCTTCTAAGCCGTGGGTCAGGGGTTCGAATCCCTTCTGGCGCGCCATGAATATTGTCCGGATGCCCGGCGTCCGGCAGAAGATAGACTGATCGGATGGTGGGTGTAGCTCAGTTGGTAGAGCGCTGGATTGTGGCTCCAGTGGTCGAGGGTTCAAGTCCCTTCACTCACCCCAGACATCCTGTGGAAAAGATCTCCGCCTCCGCCAGCTCGCCTCTTTCTAGCGGGCCGACAGAGGGGTAAAAGCGATCCTCCGCACGGTGCGCCGTTAGCTCAGTTGGTAGAGCAGCTGACTCTTAATCAGCGGGTCCGGAGTTCGAGTCTCCGACGGCGCACCAAAAAAGCTCCCACATTCTTGGCGTTCTTCGCGGTGCGACAATCAAGGTCTTGCCTTGGATCCTAATTTCCGCCAAATTTCCTCCACTAACTCAGGGGAAAATAAATGGCGAGTATTCGCAGAAACAGATCCGGAAATTGGGAATGCCGCGTCCGGCGCCGCGGATTTCCTGTTCAGACAGCCACGTTCGATACCAGAGCCCAAGCGCGCGATTGGGGAAACAACATTGAAGACGAAATATCTAGGGGTCGCTTTGTAGACAGGCACGAAGCCGAAACGACGACTGTTGGGGACGCCCTTAAGCGCTATCTCAAGGAGGTCACTCCCCGCAAGCGATCGGCGGATCGTGAGCAGCGCAACGCCAAGGTCATTCTTGCTTCACCACTTGCCGCCATGAGCCTTGCCGCCGTCCGCTCCAAACACGTCTCAGATTTCGTTCAGTCTCAGGAGGATCGCGGAGTCGCCGCTAACACGATCAGAATCTACCTGGCGCTAATCTCGCATTTGTTTACGGTCGCGCGGCGTGAGTGGGGCATAGAGTCGCTGGCTAATCCGGTCGAGTTTGCCAGGAAACCGCGATTGCCGGTCGGCCGCACGAGGAGACTAGTCGACGACGAGGAGACACAGCTTCTCGGGGCTGCGTCCAAGGATTTGTACGACGCGATTGTGATTGCGGTAGAAACCGCTCTCCGGCGTGGCGAACTGGCACGGCTGACGTGGGGAAGCGTTGATTTGGTTGCCGGGACCGCGGTCATACACGAAACCAAAGTCGGTGAGCCGCGAACGATCCCACTCAGTCCTCGCGCAGTCGCGATCTTCAATCAACGTCGGCTCGCTGACCTGCTGACCGGCCAGCGACACGAGCGTATCTTTCCCTGGCGCGATGAGGGTTCCATAAGTCATGCGTTCGCAGACCTATGTAATGACTTGAAGATCGAAGGCCTCTGCTGGCACGACCTGCGACACGAGGCGACCAGTCGGTTGTTCGAACGCGGTCTTGGTTTGCAAGAAGTCGCCTCTGTAACTGGACATAAGACGTGGGCGATGCTGAAACGCTACACGCATCCCAAGGCTGCGGACATCGCGAAAAAACTGACTAGGGTTTGATACCCGACCCGAAAGGCCCTGAACGAGAAGAGTTGCGAGGAGCGAGAGCACAGGATTCTTAAAAATCGGAGGGGATCGTGTGGGATCGCGTGGGGTATTTGAGGCCGGAAAATCGAGGTTTTTTGCTCTTTGGTGCGACGCCGGATCGCGAGGGATCGGATCGGGATCGCCCGCAAACCGCCTCCGCAACCGAAGCGCACCGGGAAAGGTAAGCTGATACCGAACCTCGGGCCTGTGCTCCTCGACCATTGGCAAGGGGCGATTACCCGAAGCCAAAGGTCCGTATAATCGGGGGGTGGGTAGCAACCATGCCACGACCAAATGGCGTGAGTAACGAATATCAAAGTGGGGCCACAGCCCCGGCCGATCGCACCGACCGGGAACACGGCGGAGGAAAGACGGGTGCGATCGAAAAAGGTCGGGAAACGGCTACGATCGGAGGGTCCCCAGACGAGGGGCGTCGCATCGCTGAACAACGCTATTGGGACGGGCAACTCCGATGGCAGCGGACAACCGCAATCGCAGCCATCGGGGCCTTCCTTGCCGCCGGTGCTTACGCTTGGCTCGCTCGCGAGCAAGTAAGTGCGATGAGAGACACCGTGACGCAGACCCAGAAGTTAGTCGAACAACAGATCGGTGCGACACGCGCGGCCGAAAAGGCTAACGATATTGCTCGACAAACCTTGGAAACTACTGAGCGTGCCTACATCAGCATCGAATATCCGGAAGTGACGCCCCTGCGAATTGGCGAGACGCCCCACTTCAAATGCATCCTGCGCAATACCGGACATCGGCCAGCCACAAGAATCGAACTCGGTGCGCCATTGTCGTTTGGTCCACCTTGGAGCGGAAAAGGTCCGAGGCCACATTCTCGCGGCGACTTCTTTCCGCCCGTCGAAGAGGACGCAGGTGACATCTTAGCACCCGACGAAACCAAGACCTTTGAGATGCCGGTTAAGCTGTGGGTGCCGCCGGAAATGTTGAAGGAACTTAAATTGCACGATCCGGCCTTTCAGGTCCTCGACTTCCGCAAGGTAATTGCCGGGAAACAGGAAGTCTCTGTAATGATTATGGTCGGCTACGATGATGGCTTCGGCCACGCACGCACGTCGTGGAAGAATCTACGATACGTGCCACCGCTGGGTAAATTCGTCGTAGACAGCAGCCACGAGAGTTGAGACACGTCGCAATCCGGCCTACCTCGATCGGAAAGAGTAGCAGTCCTTCGCCGCCACGCGATCGGACCGCGCGAAGCTCTACATGATCGGGAAGAACGACCGGGGCATCTCAACAGGCAGAATTCTCTACTTACGACTGGTACACTTTCGCGGGGCATCTCACAAAGTCGAACCCCTACTCAAAAGGTGGCCTGGAAAAGGGGGAGCGGACCAGCCCCACTTTAGAGCCTCGAGCCGAGCTTGAACGTCGCATGTTGATAAGCGAAATACTTGCCGTTTGGCGGCGACCAGCATTCGCGCGGATTTTAGAATATCGTTGATCGGAAGATGCCGGCGGAGCTCGTGGGGAGCGCTCTTTCAGTGACGAAACGCCAGGCAGCGACAGGCCGGATGCGAAAATCGAAGGGCGCTTTTGTTACCGACGAGATTGAGAGAGTGGCGAAGGCGTGCGACATCGTCCTCTAACGCGGGCGACTGAGGTTCTGGAACATGGACTGGCTTGCCTTCGTTTCTACAATGACCAAAGCCACCGCGTGGCCAATCGTCGTTTTGGTCTTGGCGTGGAAGTTCCACGGGCCGATTTCGAACCTAATAGGCCGAGTGGTGCGTGTGAGCCTAGGGGAGAATTCCATCGACTTCACGGAGGAGCTCGCCGAGACACAGACTTTGATACCTGCGGCACAAGAGCCAAGTCGTATTGAGAGAGGGCCTGTTTCTGAAAGTGAAGAACGAATCAAGGAAGCGGCGGAAGCCGACCCGACCGGCACCATACTCAGGGCTTGGATTAACGTCGAGAAGGCCTTGAAACAGGTCGCTGAGCGAGAAGGGCTTCCCCTTCGTGAACCACCCGGGCGCGTTGTGGGCTCGTTGTTAATGCGCCGCAAAATCGACGAACAGACGTACGGGGTTCTGAAAAATCTGCAACAACTTCGGAATGCGATGGTACACGGAAATTTGACTCAACAACCAACGGGAGATGAAGCACTTCAATTCACGGGTCTTTGCATCTGGGTGATGGAAAAGCTGGCAGCAATTTCAAGTGCTCCTCGAGATTCAGTGGGGGCCAGCTGATAAGCATATGGCACCATTGCGCCTCTGTCCGACGGTTCCGTGGGACAACCTGTTAAAACTGTTGCGCCGTCGGTTGGACAGAGAGAATCTGCGCCAGTAGGCTCGGAATAAGGAGGCGGTCATGCCATTTAAGGATGAGGAGATTGTTGAATTCGTCGAAGCGGTTATCGCGCAAGCGAACGACGAACTTGTTAGAGTGCGGCGCCGGTTGGCGGCAAAGCCCGATTCGCCCGAGACGAAGCGGCTCAACTACAGAAGGCGGCAGTTGCGCGAAATCAGAGATGGGTTCACCGCGTTTCTTGCCTCCCAGAAACTCGAACAGTCGATTCTAGCTGGCGAGATTGGGTGGCCCCTGCGGGACATCGATGGTACGTACCTTCCCTCTTACATTGGGACGAAACGGAACGGCTATCGGGGTGCGGCTGGTTTGTAAGAAGCGAATGCCTGCATGGCTTTCGGGAAATTTGGAAGAGAGGACGGAGGAAGTGGTGGCGGGAGAATTGGGCAAATTCAACGCAAACGAAATAGCAGCTTCGTTTCCCGAGGACTTTGTCCGAAGCTACACGTTCCCACCGGATTTCAACCTGACGTTTGAAATGCGGCGGTTTGCGCTGGAGCACGGACTTGACCCCGACGTGGAGTTTCATAGCTTCTTGTGCGAATGCATTGCCGCGGACAAGAACTACGCCGACTGGACTGCCGCGTGGAGGTATTGGGTCCTTACCATGCAAGAAGCTTGCGAAATCGAGCGAGAGAAGAGTCGTAGCAGAGTGCTGTACATCCGCGGACTGTTGGCAGAACGCGACGATTCCGTCGGCGAAATCACGAGTCTCGAAGAAGATCGCCTGGAGACGAGCCAAGAGCGCGACCAGTTCAAGAAGGAATTGGAGGCAGCGCGAGCCGAGCTCACGCGAATACGACGGTCGATTGGCACCGCTTACGGCCAGGCAAGGTCAGCGGAACTCAGCAGTCGCCGCACTCAGGAGTAGGCGGCCCGACCCGTAGACTCTTTGTCGTGCTACGGGATTGTGCTGACCTCGGAGACATTCCTCCTGCTAAGTGGCAGAAGGCCGCCGAGGTCGCCAGGCTCAGGCGGGCGTACTTGACGGGTTATCGAATGCCTCTAAAATTCAGGTATGCACAAGCTAGGAAGTTTCTGACGTGGAGGTGCCGACGTGTCACAATATCTGTTCACGGCTGTCTTTGAGCCTGCTCCAGAAGGCGGATACGTCGTAACTGTTCCAGCTCTGCCGGGTCTCGTTACTGAAGGTGATACGATGGAAGAAGCCCGGGAGATGGTGAAAGACGCGATTCGGGGCTACATCGAGAGCCTCGTGAAGCACGGCGAGGAGATTCCCGTAGAACCACATCCGGCGAGCGTGGAGCGCGTAGCCGTTATCATCTAGCGACAATGCCCCGCCTGCCCGTTTGCACTCCCACTGATGTCATTCGGGCGCTCAATAGGGCAGGTTTCTTCCTTGACCATAGCACCGGCTCGCATCGGTTTTTTCGACACCCCGACCGACCGGGAATCGTCACCGTGCCTTTCCATCGCAGAGACCTAAAACGAGGAACTCTCAAGAGCATCTTAGAGCAGTCCGGACTCTCGACTGAGGAATTCCTGAAGCTCCTCTAGCCTAGAATACCGAGACCATGCCGAGGAAGTTTCACGAACAAAAATGGCTACGGTGACCGGTTCATTGCGCCTTAGGCCGACCCGCATCGGGTTCTTAGTCGCGCCGACCAAAATGGCCGACGTTCGGAAAGTCATTCAAGTTTGTTCCTGCCTTTGGGGTGGAGCCTACAATCCCATCATCCCTGTCTGCACTGAACTGCCCGAACCGTGGACCGACAGACACTTCAAGAGCCCAAGTGCTCTCGAGTTTGCGAGAGGGTATCTCAACTTTTTCGAACCGGACGTATTTGTCGAAGCGGAGCAAGGCTTCGCGTCGCGCCTCGGCTTAGGAGACCTTAGGCTCTCATATGGCAGCCCGCGAATCGTCTCTCTAAAGGAGTTTTTTGAGCCAGAGGTGGATAAGCGACGAGACGTCCCATTTGGCCTGAGCATCTCGGACCTCTACCAAGACCTTTACGAGCGCGAATTTCAGTTCGTGCGGAGACACGAACGACGAACAGTGCTTTTTGGACGAGGCTCGACTCACGACGCTTTCATCGAGGCGAGTCTCGGCGGCTTCCCTTCCGAAGGTCTTCTTGCTCCTCTCGAAAAGTTATATGTCGACTGCTTTAACCCCTTGAGGCTCGCGCCTAGCGCCGAGAATTGGATTCGCACCATTAAGGAGCGGGCCAAGCCACCGCTTGTGTTTACCGCGGACGGGATAACGCGCGACCACGACGGATATTCCGAGCCCACTTTCTTCATCGTTGACCCGAATAGTTCCACCGACCTTATAGACCTTTGGAATATTAGACTCTTCAAGTCGCCGGTCTTTCCCGTCAATGCAGATTGGCTGACTGATGCACGCGATATGCTCCGCGAGCTTATCTCTTCTTACTACCGCCCGCTTCCTGGGAACCCTCATGGGGTAATGACTCATGCTACGTTAGAATTTGGTCGCTCCTTTTCCGATAAGCGAGCTACCGAACTCGCAACCGGCCTCGTCGAGGGTCTCCCCAACGGGTCATGTCCTGTGAAGCCCTGGTACGACCGGATTTGGCAAGTCGACCGAACGCAGGATTTCATCGCCCAGCCGCACAGGGCTCGAATCTACGCGACGCGCAGCGACCTCGACCTGACCATGGACGCTGAGCAGAAAGACAAATTCATACGATTCGCGACTCTGGCACCAGATTTCGCGGAGCAGTATGTCGGCAGAGAAGCGCGATGGGTGAACGTCCTAAAAATGGATACGTACGGCGCGGATGAACTTGCGCCAGTTCTTCCGCCGGACTGTCCGAAGGACACTCTGCTCAGAATACGACACGATGATGGCGCCCTCGTTTCGCGTGAGGGTCTTGTATTGCTTCAACGTTTCAAAAATCATCGTGAGCTCCTCAATCTGTACTCCGGAACCCAACTCGCGATTGAATGGCTCGGCACTCATGGGGTGAAGGTTGAGGTTTCCTCTGCGGGCCGAATCCTTGAACAAGTTCTGAACTCTCTCGGCGGTTTCTGGGGAACGTCTATCCTCGCGCACAAGGAAACGCTTGACGCCCTCGATGGCATGGCGAAGCGCGTTCGCCGTCATGCGGATGGCACGACTGAAGAATATCCGGACCGCGCAAAGCCGGTCGAGTTCTGGCAGGGCTTAATACGAAAGCGCAACAATGAGTCCAAAATTCACAAAGACCTCAACCTGGAGGCATTCGTCAAACACGGGATTTTGAGATTAGGCCTCTCGATAGATTGCCCGAAGTGCACAAACAAGAATTGGGTGGGCCTCCGCGAAATAGACGAAGAACTCGTCTGCGAGGCCTGCCGCAAGCGTTTCGATTTCCCGCAGGGGAGCCTCAACTTTGGCCGAACGCCGTGGCAGTATCGCGTGGTCGGTCCCTTCAGCGTTCCCGACTACGCTCAAGGCGCGTATGCAACCGCTTTGGCGTTGCGAGTTTTTGCGAAGGTCCTGGGCAGCGGCGACAACCAGATTACATATTCCACCAGTCTCAAGATTTCCGACCCGCCAGAGTTCGGCGAAATAGACTTCGTTCTCTGGAATCGTGGCCAGCGCGTGTATGACCGAGACGACGAGACCAATCTTGTGTTCGGTGAATGCAAGAGTTTTGCAGAGGAATCCTTCAAGGTGGAAGACATCGAGCGGATGCGACGAGTTGCCGCAAGGTTTCCCGGAGCCTTCCTGGTTTTCGCAACTCTGAAAGAGAACTTGTCGGAGAGCGAAAAAGCCGCTATCCGCGAGATAGCACTACAGGGTCGAGAACGCCTTGCGGGATCGCTCGAACCTCGCAATCCGGTTATTGTCCTTACCGCGCGCGAGATGTTCTCCGAGTGGCACATCGTGCAGACGTGGAAAGAGGCCGATGGCAAACACAAGGAGTTCGCGTCACTAGGTCATATCTCGCTCGGCAACCTGTGGACGCTGGCCGAAATTACACAGCAGCTCTACCTAGGACAACCTTCAGCGTCTCCTGACCAGGTCGTCCCAAGCGCGTAGAAGAATTTTGGAGTTGGCCAGTTCCGAAATGGTCTTCCTTTTGCCAAGCGCGGCCGCCCTGGCACCAGGTCCTCGTCACGGAAGTCGTGGCCATCTTTCTGTGGCCCAACTAATCAATTCAGTTGCCCGTGACTCAATGCTGGCTTTGTTCCAGGTCTCATTCTTGTCGGCCAATCGTTTCGTGGTCTTATAAAAGGTCTCAGTCAAAAACAGTTTGCGAACATCCCCCCAAAGCTTCTGTGCTTTTTCCGAGTTCAATGGGCCGCTTAACGGGACCAAGTTCGCCCAGGTATCCACGAGCTTTTCGTGGTCTTCTTTACTAATGACATTCAGCCATTCTGGCGTAAGTGTTTGTGGCATAACGTGGTCAATGTTCATCTCGACGCCCTCGGGCAGCGGGTCGCCTCCTTTCAAGTCGAGTTCGTATTCCCGCAGAATGTAGGAGGCTAATTTGCGCCGATAGAGTGGCTTTGTCCGAATGTCTTCCGCAAACTGCTTGTCATCGGGAAACTGGATTGTGGCGTTAGTTTCAATTTCGGAGAGAATCTTCTCTGGCTCACCCTTAGTTTGCGGCCACAATTCCTTGAAGACTGCGTGCAGCCCGGTTGGTTCAAAACCCGCGATTGCTCGACGCACGAGAAAGGACTCAATCAAACGCAGCGCCCTGGCGGCCATTTCTTGCTCAATCGACCCGGCGATTGCTTCATGAATAACTCTCATGGCGAACGGATAGGTCGATGACGGTGCTGGCATTCGCTGTAAACGAGCGATTGCCGATTTCAGCTCCTGCGAGAGTTCGAGCGGCTCGCCCACAGTCAATGCTTTGAAGGCTGGTACGTATTCCTGCAGTTGTTCCAGAATCTGTTCCGGATTCATCTCTCGCCAGAAATCCTTAAGCGTAGGAAACAGCTGTCCCTTTGTAGTTGATGGCCGATGTATCAGGGCAAAGGGGAAGAAATATGAATCTATGTCCTTCAAGCCGTCTTCGAAGGACCTCCACTTGCCGTTAAAAAGTGACTCAGCGGCTTTGAAGTCTGTCCCGAATCGTTGGAACACTTCGTTTCGTACTTGGTCTATCGTGCCTAGTCGCACACCGCGATTGTTCAAGCTGTCGTAGATTTGGTGCGGGTCCTGGTCTTCAGACAAAACAATTTCCACGAATTGAAGGCCCTCGAGCACTACGCGTGCGAGCCGCGCCGGATATTCAGCGTCGTTCTGCTGAAATCTTTCGCGAAGTTCGCTTCGGATTCTTCTGTATTGACGCGTTAGGGCGCCGTTTTCGTCTCCAAATGCCGGTAGGACCTCGGGTCCGAATTGTTGCAGAGCTTGAACCATCACCTCTGCGAATTGTTTCAGGTCGCGGTTGGTTGGGCGAACCTTCGGTTGATTAGCGGTCCGCTGGCGCTGATTTAAAAGATACCGACGGACTATCTCATTGGCGAAAGCGGGGTTGCCCGTCTCTTGCGAGACGGCTGCTAACCCGCATACGAGAAGGTAAACAGTGGTGATTCTCTGCTGTCCGTCAATAATCCAATAGGAACGGGGCGCGAATGCAAGGTTTGAACTCCGGTCCTGCAGAACCAGGGCTCCCAAGAAACGGGTCCGGTCTGTTTCGTCCAAGACTGCGTCGATGTCGTCCCACAACTGGTCTAGCTCTTTTTTCTCCCAGACATACAACCTTTGAAAAAGAGGCGACCAGAATTCCTTTTCGCTGTCTAGAAGTTGATGAAAATTTGATGCTCCTGCTTCTAGTTTTGTCGTGTCCGCCATCTTCTACCTCTCTCGTTCGCGGATTCAGCTCCGATTTATCGTATGGCTGGCGTGTGAAACTCGCAAATGAGTAGCCACCGGTTCGGTAGCGAGATGTCAACAGCAGTGGCGGCGCTAGGCGCATGTCCCTGGAGATACCCGAAACTAAACCCTCCGGCTCTGTTCCGAGGCCTCTGTAGTGCTCACAGCCTTACAACAAGTGCAGCGTTGGCACCCAGAGTGTGACAAGCTGAACGAGAGTTCCGACCGCTATAAGCGCAAAACCACACCGCGCGCTCCGTTCTTTACGGGCGGTGACGAGCCGTATCTGCGCAAGCACTTCTTCATCGGCCCAATATGAAGGGCCGCCACCGAAGACGGGAGTAACCCACCACAGAACGCCGGCGCCAGCCACCGTCAACACGAGACCGAGTGAATTCAGAAGCGCGTAAAGCATTGATTGACTGCAGCTGGCTCCGTCTCCCACGGCGTGAGGCACCTAGGAAATCTGACGGCTCCAACAAGTCGCCGCAGATAGCACCAGCCGCGGCAATACTTTTCCACAATCGCGGGCGCAAATATACGAATTCAACCTCAGGGGTGGGTTATGACGATCGGTGGGCTGCGGGTTGCGGGTCTGGGCGGAATTGCTGGAGTAGTGGAGCACCTTGCGACGATCGCCGCGCTTGAAATCCGCTTTGGACCGAATCGCCTTCGCGGTTCCTAGCGCGGCCCTTACAGAGGGACTAAAGAGCGTGCTGCGAGAGGAAAGCCTCTTGGCGTTCAGACGTAGGAACCTTTTCGTCAGTGCCACTCCAACCGAATGCTCAAGCACACCAGCTTCTTGGCAGAACTAGGAGTACACTAATTAGGAATCGAGGCGATGAGTAACCAGGGAGATTCGAAGGATGCAGTCTAAGAAGAAACGAAACCGAGGCAGTCCTGACGCCCTGACAATCCGCGTCCTCGACTACCAGGCTCTGGTGCGCGACCGTCAACGGAGCCGCGACGAAGACGAACAACTGCTCGCTACAGGACAGATCGATCCACTCGAACTGCAGGCCCGCAATTCGCTCGTTTCTCCTCGCGGTGAGATTGAAATCATTTCGCTCCCGGCCTACTACTTCGATGACGATGTCAATGATGCTGGAGAATTCTGAATAGATCGTCTTGGCGAAAATTGTGTTTCCTAGGTGAGACTCTTCGTCGGGTTTGTTCAAACAGGTTGCGCCGATCCAGCGCCATTGGTCACGCGCGATGGAAAATTGAGCTGAAATCCGAAGTAGTTTCGCTCCGCGGAGATAGGAGTTCGCCTGAGGGCTTCTATCCTGACCGAATGGCGCCGCAACATCGTTGGCGGCCTACTTCGACGCATGCTCCCGCACCCAGTCCCATCGACCAGTGAATTCTAAGTGATCACACTCCCTGCAACGCACGAACTCGACCTCCAACGGAACGCAACTCCTTACCCCTAGAACCTGACCGACCGCTGCGAGTTTAGTCCTGAGCACTTCGGACGAACCGCAGCGCTCGCAGGCGGATCTCCGTCCCTTTGCATCTACGTGATGAATCGCTTGGAGCGACGGACGGTTCGGACCATGATCAATAGATTTGCTTCTAAGCACTGAGAGGTTCGCTTGGGTTGTGCCTGTGATTGTAGCTCTGCCGCGTTTGCGATTGCAAACGCCATCCATTCCAGTTTCTGCTACTCGCCGCCCTGTGGCCAACGAGGAACTCCTCTTTCGACAAAGGCTCCGTGCTCTGGTTTTGGAGAAATACGGCTCGCTCGATCGCTTCTATCTCGAAACCGAATTCTCGAAGGGGCATCTTTCTCAAATACTCCGGGGAAAACGCAGTCCATCGCTGACCACCCTGATCAAGCTGGCTCGTGCGTTAAATGTTTCTGTTGGCGATTTCTTTTCCGATCCCAAGTCACGCAAATAAGAGCACTGATTCGGCCGCCTTCTTGATTTGGTGGCGCGAGCTGCACAAGCAGGATCGTGCCAGTCCTGGGGGATCTTCGCAGTTTTCTTGCGGCGCGATGGGCGATAAAGGCCCGGCCCGATCCCGATGGTGTCAAGTTCAGCATTCTAGTGGTGAGAATCTGACGCTTGGTTCCCAGCCAACGAGCGGACCTTCCGAACGACGGAGTCGGGGCGGAGAGCGGACCTCAACGCGGTCGGGCCTCAGTCTCTCAGCGTCTGCCCCAGCCAATTTGCTGAGCGATCTGCGGCATCACCGCATCCAGAAGAGCTAGGCAATCTCGGTATCCGGGGAGCCCAAGTTCATAAGGGTCAGGAATGCCGCCCTGCTGTTCATTGGCCACAATGATGACCGTGGACGAGTTTGAGCCCAGCCATGTGCGGACTTTGTCAGCTTCCTCTCGGCCAACGCAGACGATCCATCCGTATTGGCTCAAGTCGAGGTCGCCGGCCCAACGGCTTGTATGACTGGTTAGGTCGACGCCGCGCTCCTTCATGCACGCGACAGACCTAGGGTTCGCCGGCGCAAACACGGCAGCCTCCGGCCCGACGCCAGCGCTCTCGACCTGAAAGGCTGGACCCAGATGCTGCTGCAACACAGCCTGCATCATCGGGCTGCGACTGCGGTTGCCGAGACAGACGCACAAGACCCGCTGCATTTGGCAATGCTAACGCGAAAAGCCAGGCGTGCAAAAGGTCCGCTTTGGGTCCAAGATTGCCATCACCGTGCTGCTGCGAAGCGGACTCCTCCAACTGAGTAGAACGACCATGCTTAAAAGACCCACGAGCAGACAATACACCGCTAAGGGCGTGAGGGTTCCGCTGCGAAACACCTAGTCAGGAAATTCACGGAAAAGTATGAGGCGAATGCAGACCCAGCTCCCTGACAACGCGGTGTCAACCGCCGACGCATGCCGCACCCAAATAGCGCTGGCAATTTCAACGCAGCTTCACCTAGAACGGGAAGGCGTCGCTGCGTGAGCTCGGTCGGCACTTCGCCGGCTGCCAAGAGCTGAGACATACCACGTCGCTTCATGGCCGAACGAAAGCGCGGCCGGGATCAAGGCGAGGACGGCACGCAGGGTCTTGGCAGCAAGCACCTCTAAGACGCGGCGGCCGCTTCCGGTAAGTATCAGGGACATTGCCACTGCTAGCATAGCGCCAATATCGAGCGCTCGTCCTGCAGCTCCCGCTGCAAAGATGTGGTGCTGGAGGCAGTAGTCCGTGCCATACAATCCGAGTGAGAAGGACGAGGCGATCATGGTTACGAAATTGGTTAATTTGCGCATCATTGGCGTGCTCCATTTCGTGTGAAGAGCTGACGCTCCGCGTTGTGCATTTCGCGCGCTAACAGATGCACGACGAGAGCCGTTAACTCGATCGGTTGATAACCCTGTTGCTCTGCGAGTGTGTTCACTCGATCGAAACGGCTTAACAAGTCGTTCGGAATTGAGAGCTTTATGGATCGCGTAGCTTCTTCTTTCGGCTTCTTCTTGAATCGCATGCTCACATCCTCCTAATCGCTTATCGCGTCGCTCCTTAAGGGATTCGGGTTTTACCTTTGACCGCTTGTTCCTTGACCCTGAATCTGGCGGATCTGTAAGCGGGCATACCGACTCACCACGGTGTAGCCCGGACTTCTGACCCAGCCAGCAGAACTCCCGCGCTTTCGCTTGGAATTTCTCGTCGCGCGCGTAGCGCGCCCTGTAGTGCGGCGCAGTCGCACCGCATCGGAATTGGTCAGCAATATCGAGCGAATAAGTCTGTAGTGCGCGTAGCGCATAAAACCCTCGACCTGTGCACTACTCGTTTCTGTCATAAACCGAGTCCGGGGCGAGGCCTCAAGAGCGTCTCTTGCTCGCGTTGTTTCAGGTCCGATTGTTGGGCGGGATCGAAGTCGAGCGTGGATTGCTTTTCCTCCGCTTGCTCCATGCCGGCGATGGTCTTTTCGATGGTGTTAGGGGCCGGCTCCTGGGCCTGGATCTGGGACGATAGCTCCGCAAAATCCTGCCGAGCCGAATCAGCTGTGACCACGACCTCGGTGCCCTCGCGTGCCCGGCTCAGGGCGACGTAAGCGAGTTCCCGGCGCGGCTGCGAACTGGAGTCGATAAGCGCAACGCAATGCTCCAGCGTGGCACCCTGCGCCGCGTGTACGGTGGCCGCGTATCCGTAATCAAAGGCCGAGTATTCCGGGGTCCTGATGGTGATATTCCGGCCGTCATCCAGGAGTAGCCCGAGTGCCGGTACGCCCCTCACGATCCCGATGGATCTGACGGTCCCGATCTCCCCGTTTCGTACCCCAAGCCTGCTGTCATTACGCTTCAGAATCAGCCGCTCGCCTTCCCGAATTTCGCGACTTACCCCGCGATCTCCCCGCCCGTTGGTTACGTCGATTTGGACTGCGGGACCGCGCAATTCACCCTTTTCAATGAGCTTCTCTCTCGCGAGTTCGTTGAGCGCCCGAACGTCGGCGCGCGTCGCCGCGACCATCAAGATTTCGCGGGCTCGTTGTGGCGAAAAGTACCGTTCCCAGGCGGCAAGCGCCGCCTCTAGCGCGGCGTCCTTCGTCTGCGCGATGTGGAGGTTTCCGTTGCGTTTGAAGGCCTCCAGGGCCTTGCGCGCCTTGCCCACGCGCTGTGCTTCGGCCGCATCGCGGGCCCACTTCTGGCGCTGGCGAAGGACTGTGGCAAGCTCGACGCCTCCCTGCCTCTCTAACGCGGTCCGGAACATCGCGCCGGGGCCTACCGAGGGGAGTTGAGCGGTGTCACCGATGAGGATCAGTTTAGTGCCGGCGGCGTGGACTTTTTCGACCAGGCGCGCGGCGGTTCGCGAATCGATCATCGCGGCCTCGTCGACGACCAAAACAGTTTTGGCGTCGAGTCTTTGCGCGCCCAGATGCGCGCGGCCCTGCCGGTCGTACCAAGGCTCCAAATCCGAGAGCAGCCGATGAATCGTGGATGAGAGAATGCCGCTGCCATCCGCCAATTCCTTGGCCGCTTTGGCGCTCGGTGCGGCTCCCAAAACTCTGCACCCAGACCCTTCGAAAAATTCACGGATGCCATAAGCGACAGTGGTTTTTCCGGCTCCGGCGTGGCCCTGGATCAGCTTGATTCCGCCCTCGCCACCGACGTGTTTGATGGCATCTTTTTGCTCAGAGTTGAGCGCACGACCAATTGCTTTCTCGGTGGCGGCAATGGCTTGTGGGATCGCGCGTTCTTCGAGTGCGTAACCCGTGACCGACGCGATCTCCCGAAGCTGAACATCCGTGCGTCGTTCGAGGTCGAGAATCTCCGTCGTGGTGAAGATTTCTCTGTGACGATCCAGAGTAACAACACGTTCGTCCTGGCCGAGCAGCTTGTCGGTTTCCGCCAGAATTTCCTGCGCACCCATGTCCCGAATGGTCTGCGCTTCGAGGGCGATTTGCTTGAAAGTGTGTCTGCGCTGGAAAACTGATTCGTGAGCCGTTGCCTTGGCGAGAATGTCATCGGCAGAGAAGGTTTTACGCCGCCCGGAAAGTGCGCTCTCGAGAGCCATGTCGCGGCATTGGGCGATCGTTCCGGGGGCAATTCCGAGCGCCAGCGCTTCTTCCCGCCACATGTTTCGGAGAGCGTCAGGCGACACTCGGTAGTCCTTTTCGGCCCTGGTTTGGAGGCGTGCGTTCTCACGTTCTTCAATCGAAGGTGCGCTCGGATCGACGCCTGCGTTGAGCAGTGCCCGGCGGATTTGCCCTGCACGAGCCGACCAGTCTTTTGCTTGCTTGTGTACGGATTCTGGGGCAATCAACCGGATCGAATCGCCGTCGCGCTCGACTGCGAGCCCAAGCTGGTTTTCAAGGCCTCGCGCGAGTTCCGCCCGATAGGCAGCGCCCAGCGCAATGACATTTGCGAATACGCCGCCCGCATCGATGGTTGAGAATTTGCCATCGGCTCCGAGGGCAAGATTCATCAGTATCGCGTGGCTGTGCAGCTGCGGATCGACGTGAGCCTGTCCCGTCGCCTCGTCCAAAACCGGCCGGCTGGTGAAGTGCTCGTAAACTACGCTGAGGCCTTGGGCCTTAAGTCTTTCCTCCCCGGCGTGTCCCCTACGCGCCCACATGAATTCTTGGTGGACGATCTTCAACACGGCATCGACCGCGTGACGATGGATTGACTCGATTTTCCTTCGCGTTTCCTCGCCGCTGGTTGCCCAGAGCACAGTCACGGTTTTAGGAGCCGAAAAGGTCAGGTCCAGACCCGGCGCATGCTCAAATCCAGGGCGCGTTTCAACCAGGGATTGCCCGCTTTTCGGGTCGCAACCCGCCAGCAGTTTCTCGACCATTTGGCTGTCGTATTGCGCCAGACAGAGCATGTCGGCGAGCTCACCGACGAACCTGCCTTGGGCTCCGGATGACGCGGCCAGATAGTCTTCGATGCCGCGGTGTCGCTCTGGTTCGGTCTTGGCTTCCGCGTAATCGAGAATTGCCTTTGCGGAGCCGTTAAGGCGCGTGACAGTCAGCACCTCTCATCCCTCCCCGAAACGCCAGACGGCCCTTATGGGAACATCCAGAACATCGCGTGAAGCGGCGGATCTATCGCGATGCCAAGCACCGCAGCGGATGACATCAAGGCAATTGCGATGAGAACGAACTTGAGGGTCGTGTTGGTTTCACGCATGGTGCACCCCCGCGAGCTGCTCGATCGATTCAAGTACCGCCTTCATCTCCGCATCGAAGGATTCAGGCTTTGAAACTTGGGCTGGGCTGGCGGCGCCATTCAGGTCAGAAAGCGGACTTGGCGCGTCTGGGGATCGTTTCGAAAGAAGGTTGGGCGTATCGGCTTGGAGGCCGTCGAGTTGCGCCCCTACCTCTTCCACGCGCGGTGCAAACGGCCAGCGGCACAGAACAACCAGAGGATCGCACTGTCCAGTCGCAGGGTTAAGGACGGTTGCCGCTGGGGTAAGCACGAAGCCCGTCACGCCGTTTGGTGTGACACCGATCGCGCTGCGAAAAGAAGGCGGAGGAACGAGGTATTCCTCGGCGTAATGCCAATTTTCGCTGGTGCTCTTGGAGGTGGAGATTTCGGATTGCTGCCTGTCTTTCGATTCGGTCGAACTGGTCGAGATGGTGCGCCGTTTCACGGTGCGCTTGCCGATCAGCTCCGCGCAGAAGTGCTGGTCAGTGGCGGCGCCCGCAGCAACCTGGAGCAGCACCGCATTCGAACAGCAGGACATAACCGAACGCGCTCCGTGTTCGCCGTAGGTCTGTTCGAGCTGCGAATACGATTGCAGCGCAAGAACCAGGCGAACCCCGAGACTGCGGCCGAGGCTGGCGATTTTCTGGATCTGGTCGAGACGCCCCAGACTCGCGAATTCATCAAGAATCAGCCAAGTTATCGCGCGGCCTGATTCGCGGGCCTCGCGCCGAACATCCGCGTCGAGCATCGCAGTGGCCACGACCGCGGTAATCGCTCCCGCGAGCCAGCGAGAGAGATCTTCCATTGCGGGATCGGCAACCAGCACTACAAATTGAGCCGCAGTTTTTGCTCGCATCCAGGCGCCGAATGAAAACCCTTTACGATCCGAAAACAGCATGCCCAGGCGTGTGCATCGGTCGCCGGCGGGTGCGAGGGTCGCAATAACGGAAGATGTGTAGCGGTCACCCGTGCCCAGGGCTCGAAGTGCGCCGGAATTGTCCTTCAAGAGCTCTCGCAGCTCCTCGTAGGGCAAGCTCAAAGCCTCGCCGAGTTCGCGAAAACCCCAAGAGGCTCCGTGTCGTGCGCAAAGCTCGATAACGCACGCGCGAGTAATAATCCTCGCCGCAGCATAGAAGATGGCGTTTTCTGCGGCCTGCGCCGGCGCTTCGACTATGCGATCCGCCAATGCCTGCGCGCGCTCGATGAGAACTGAAGGAGACTTGCTGGACACGTCAACTCCGACCGCCCACGCCCAGGCGGTTGAGCGAAGGCCAACCTCGATGATCAGGTCCAATGGTTTGTTCATCGCCGTGAGCTCGCCTTTGAGCAGGATGACAAGTTCGCCCTTCGTGTCATTGATCAGGGCACGGCCCGCCGACATCAGGAGCTGCTGAATAAACCACCAAAGAACGGTCGATTTGCCGCTGCCCGTCGCGCCGAATATCGCGAAGTCGCGACTGGCGGCGTCGCCGTCCAGGTTCAGTCCAGGCGCGATCTGAAAATCTTCTCCGGCGCGTGCAATGGCCGGTGCGATAGCGGCTCGCGCCTCACTGACGTTCTTCGCCAAGCGGGGTCCCCAGGCATGGATAACGTCGGGACCCTTATCTTCGGAAAGGGTCGGCTTGAGCTTGACGGCGACTATGAAGCAGAGAAGACCGCCCGCCGCGTAGTACCAAAACTCGAGCGTACCGGCGCGCGGGAACGCTCCGGTCACGAGAAGTAATCCAACTGCGAAGAGTGCGACTCTTAGGAATTTCATCGGCGCATCCCCCTTTCTGGCTGATTAGTCTGCGGCCGGGCAGCGGCGTCGTTGATCAGCAAGCGGAGCCACTCCGCGATCGGAGCCAACTGTTTGCGCAATTGCACGATTTCCCCGCGAATCTGTTGCTGCTCGGTTGCCACCTCTCTGGCGACTGCGCGGATGGCCTCCGTGAGACGCTTTTCCAGGGCGTCGTCTCGTGCCACATCCAATTCGTTTTTGACGACCCGACGAACCGCCTCCCGAATTAGGTCGGTCTTAGTCTTGCCGGTCCGATCTGCGGCTTGCACCAGAAGCTGATTCTCGAACGTTGAGAGGCGAATGCTGAGCGGGCTTGAAGTGATCATAGACCTGAGCACTTTCGAAACTCTCTGTTCCGACTCACGACAGTTGAGATCGTATCGCCTGATTAGACGTCCACACTGGGCACTTGGTCCCGTTTACGCAGCTTGGGTGTCATCTCCAGCTTGCCGTGTTCCTCTAGTTCACAAGCGTGGGATTCATCCCACTCACGCCAAAACCGCTCGCGCTCTTCGGCGGAAGGATGTTTGATCTGACTCAAAATCTTTCCGGTGTTGGCGCAAGCGTCCGCTGGTCTGCTCTGAGTACTCATGGCTCCTCCTCCAATTTGTTCGTAGCCGTGAACCGATCGCGCGTGTCCCTTTTCGGTTCTCTCAGTCCCTTCTTGGTCCTTGCAGGGCGAATAGGACCGTCACGCTGCGATCTTTCGCGGACGTCCGCGCCCGCGCCGCGGCCGCGATTCAAGTTCTGCGCGCTCGCTCAGCTCAGCGATCCATCGCTCGTACGCAAGCGTGGGAAAGATCCACTTCCGGCCACGTTTCACCCGCGGCGGCAGGTTCGTCCCGCCGCGCGAGAGGGCCATGCGGATCGCGGATGGCGAAGTATTGAGCAGCAGCGCCAGTTCATTGGTCGTGTAAAACGCACGGGCTTGTGAACTCATTTCAGATTGTGGTTCCATCTTTCTCCCGCCTTATTTGCTGATGGATTCAGATTCGTGGACCGTAGACGAGCCTCTATCCTGGCGTGCGGTAGACGACGCCGGCATGCCGCGACATTTTGTGGAAGGCGCGATCCTGAAAGGTCGCGCGCCGTAACTGGACGAAAGAATCCTCCGCTCAGTAAGTTCGATCCTCTGCATGTGGCGACCCCCGGTCTGAGGTCGCCCGAGCAGCTTGTTGTGAATCTGGTCGTTTGTGAAAAGCTGCTTTTAACTGCACGAACTTTTTACGCTCGGGGCTTGGCGCTTGCGCGTTGTGCTCGCGTGCGAGCGCGGTGAACTGTTCAGTAGTGCTGACCAAGCACATAGTCCTTAATGCCTACGATTTAAGATTATCGTCCCTTTTTCAAATCTGCGGAACACCCATGTCTCGCAGTTAACAACTGTATTGACATGACCTCACGATCTGTGCATCTCGGGCAGAGTTGTTGGTTCTTTTAGGAGGCGGGGCTTAAAAGCGGAAAGCGGTGGTTGTCAGACAGTGTCAATGAGTCTGTTGACTGCGATGAAAGCCGAAAATACGGCATCTACCGAAACACCAGCGCTAACGCGCGGTCTGCCGGAGGAACTCGCGGGTCACGGTAAGCGAACCACTCGCCCGGACGGTCGTGGCCGTAGAGTTTCACATAGAAGGCGAAGAAGCGGCTGAGGTCGCGCCGCTTCGCCTCGATGGTCGAGGGTGCCCGGCCCGAAACTTCCGCGACGAAGTACGCGCGGGGCGAGTGCGCGAAGACTGTTCCGATCCGCCTCTAGGAGCGCCGGAACGTTATTTTGCTGATTATTTTAAAAGACAAGCTCTCGTCCCCCCATGTTTTTCGCGGCCTCTTTTGTCGGACTCGTGGATGGTCTGCAACATAACGGCGATTAGGTTGCAGATTTATTCTAGCGTATTCTCGATTCTTGACCTGGGGACCAATCCCGACTTGGGTTGTTGGCACCGAGAGGTTCGGAATTAACACGTAAGGGTCCCAGCATGAACTCTGAACGCCTGCACGCCATTCTCCGTCAAGGGAAAGGCGAGCTTGATAGCCTTCGTCTTACAGACTTACTTCAGCAATTGCAGGCTCAGCTGCAGAACCTCTCTAACCAACCCTCGGCCAGGCTGGTGAAGACGTACTCGTTGAGGCACTCGTCGCGCAACTTGCTGTCGAACGATTCGATGAAGGCGTTCTGCACCGGCTTGCCCGGTTCGATGTAGTGCCAGGCTATTCTCCGCGTGGCCCAGCGCAGCACCGTGCCGCTGGTCAGTTCCGTTCCGTTGTCGCTGACTACCGTGTCCGGCAGCGCACGCTCCTCGACCAACCGCTCCAGTTCGCGCACCACCCGTACTCCGCCCAGCGAGGTGTCGACCACCGCCGCCAGGCATTCGCGGCTGTAGTCATCGACGATGCACAGGGATGCGGAAGCGCTGGCCGTCGCTCAACGTGTCCGAGAGTAGGGGTCGAGCATCAGCGCCGTGCGATGTCACCATCGTCGGTTTCTGACGCTCGCCCTCCGAACCGGACGTGCACCTTTCGTTATGCATCCGGCTCTCTAGGAACCATGGCGAACGCAGGGATTTGCATCCATCCTCGGCGAAAGCGCTCGACCTTGAGACTGGCGAGCAGGAACTGCTCGGTTCGCCCCGCGCGCCACAGTTTTCGCGCTGGTCGCTTCCAGCTCGATTGGCGGTGCAGGATCGTGCGCTTGCGTTTGAGGCCTTTGTGCTTCTTCATCAGCCAGCGCCAGATGCGGTCACCGACGTAGTAGTCGAGACTGCTGAAGATCTAACTTGCACCGGTGCAGAAGCGATAGTAATTACCCCAGCCTCTGAGGATTGGATTGAGCTTCCGAAGCAGACGAAGCAATGACTGGGCGGTGGAGAAGCGGCGCCCGGTTCGGACCAGGCTGTGGTCGTCGCGAACGTTTGACACTCGAAGAATTTGTAACAATTATAGTTACGTGAAACGAAACAGCCGCTTTTCGATCGCGCTCCATGCCTTGCTCCAGATCGCGGAACGGGAAGGCGAGCCCGCCACTTCCGAACAGCTGGCAGCGTGCCTCATGACCAATCCGGTGGTGGTGCGAAGGACGATGGCCGGCCTTCGGAAAGCAGCCCTGGTCCGCTCCACTTCGGGGCACGGAGGTGGATGGGTCCTGACGCGGGCGCCGCAGACTATCCGGCTGAGCGACATTTATCGGGCACTGGGCGAATCGATGCTCGCGGGTGCGGGTGCGGTCGAAAGTCCCGGATGCCTGGTTGAGCAGGCGGTTTCCTCGCTCATGAGGGAGTTCCGCAGAGAGGCGGAGGCGTTGCTCGTCCGGCGGCTGGGCGAGAAAACCCTCGCTGATATTTCCGCGAGCGTGAAGCGCGCGATGAGAACGCACAAGGGGCGGAAAGTACTTCACGCCGCGTGACGATGCGCCTTGCTCCACCGCCGCTCAGTCGATGGAGCTGATTTATGTGGAGAAGATCCGATGAGCCAACCATTTGATTTCGATCGAAACCCGATGCTGACCGGCAATTACGAACAGGCGCCTCGCTGGTTCATTCCCGGTTACGATGTTAGCCACGCTATCGCGGCCGTGTTGCTGCGCGATCGTATCGGTGAACGCGGTCAAATCCTGGTGCTCGCGGCGGGAGGCGGGGTTGAGATGTCGGTCTTCGCGCGGGAATGCCCGGGGTGGTCCTTCATTGGCGTCGATCCCTCAGTCGAGATGCTGCGTCAGGCGCGCGCGAGGCTCGACAGTATCGGCGCATCGGATCGAGTGTCGTGGATCCATGGCGAGATCCGCAATGCGCCCCTGGGGCCCTTCGATGCAACAACCGCCTTCCTGATGATGAACTTCGTTCCCGACGACGGGCAACGGCTCGCGACGCTGCGCGAAATCCATGCGCGGCTGAAACCCGGCGCGCCGTTCCTAATGATTGCGGGATGCTCCGACCAGGGCTCTACACAGTTCGAAGACGATCTTCGACTCTATGTGGCGTTCGGGCGGCGCAGTGGAGCGCCTGCCGAGGCGGTCCAGGTGGCGACGAAGATGCAACGCGAGAATCTCCACTATGTAACGGTCGAACGCGAGAAAGCGCTGCTGGCGGAGGCCGGTTTTAGCGATACGCGCCAATTCTACTCGGGTCTCTGGGTCTATGGCTGGATCTCGCGCGCCTGAAGAACCCCGATCTTCTCCACCCCTCTGCACCGGCGGAGCGTTCCGAGCGAGCTGAATTGCGATCGACGAATGTTGGTGGAGCCGACGGGGAGCGAACCCGCGACCTTCAAAGCATTGGCAACGACAATCATCGAGCTAACCAGTGGATTATTCGTCCTCAGCTTCAAGCCAGTCGCTCATAATCGGAACTCACCCGCGCGACACAGCTCGCCCTCCAGCCATCCCCTTGGCCTTCGTGGTCCCAGGCCAATTCTCAAGATTTGTTGAGTCGCTGCCCTGCAGCGACTGCCGCGGCTCTGACATTTGCGATCCCAGGCGCGAGCAGGTTGGTTAGCTGACTCGTGATTTGTGGGCCCGCTTTTCGGGGCGTCCCCGCATCGAATGGAGGGTCAGGATCATATTCGTTCAGGAGCTGCAGCATCTCGGCAGCTTCAACTCCGCTCATCCGCGCCGACACTGTCAATCCGAAGTCGATGCCAGACGTCACCCCCGCGCCGGTGATGCGATTGCGATCTTCGACTACCCGCCCTCGGGCTGGAATCGCATCGAGCAGAGGCAGGAGGTCTTTGAACGCCCAATGCGACGTCGCTCGATACCCCCTGAGGAGTCCGGCCGCGCCCAAAACGAGAGAACCGGTGCACACACTCGTCACATGCTTCGCGTGCGCTCCTCGCTCGGAGAGGAAAGACAGAACCTTGTCATCGCGCATCACCGCGATCGTACCCTCCAGGCCGCCCGGCACGAAGAGGAGGTCGAGATCCGCTGGACACTCCTCGAAGGTGGCGGTCGGCAAGATCGAGAGATTGCCTGGGCCGGTCGCGATTGGATCCTTGTTCTTCCACACCAGATGCACGTCGGCCTCCATTAGACCCGCTATAAACTGATGGGGGCCGACCAAATCCAGGGCGGCAAACCCGGGATACAACAGCATCGCGATTTGCCGTCGACCCGCAGCTGATGGCGCTTGCTGTGATTCATTTCGTTGCGGGCCGTTTTCCTTCGCGAAAACTAAGCTCTTTCCTTCGATAACAGATGCGATCAGACTCGCTGCGGAGCCTGCTAAAAATTCTCGACGTTTCATATCGTTACGTGGACTCCCTCTTTTGTTCCAATCGATCGGCTTCCTGCCAGTGTGTCCAACCGCCTGCTGGTTCCGGCAGGCAAAACTTCAGGCAGCCGCCCGCAACCAATCCGAGGCGCGAGCGATGGCGCTTCAATTGGACCCATCCCGTCTGGCTTCTTTCGCGGGGACAACTTCGCAAGCTACTCAGCGAACTCATATCTCGCCCGGAGTGCGTCGCGGATCTGCTCGACCGGGGAACCCTGATCGTTCATCTGGCTGGAATCGATAGTCTCGCCCATGCAGGTTCCGCAGGATGCCGCGTGATTGTCACGATGGCAATCCAGCAAATTGCGGTGTCCCAGCAATTTGTCGCATCCACAATAGCAATGGAGTTGCGTCAGGAGAGAAGGTTTTTTGCGAGCGATCTCATAGCTCTGCCGGGCCCTCCCTGCGAAGTCCTGCGGATTGAGGGTAAGCGAGGAACCCTGTCGCGACTCGCCGGACGGGTTGCGGGTAATAGCCACCGGCTGCGAACGATGCCCGAACACGGTCCCTGCCAGCGCTCCTGCAATCATCAGCAAGGCGAGAAGCAAAGCAAGCCGGCGGGTTTTGTCTCGCGCGCCCATGTTCCAGAAAGATTCCTATCCGTGCGCCGCCTCTTGGAGATCCGCGAGCACCGAATCGACATGCAGAACGTCGCCCTTGTAGACTTTGAATTCGCGCCCGTCAGTCCCCACGAGAATCACCTCTTCGAGGTGCTCGATGTCGCCACCAGGCGTGCGTTCGCGCCTGAGACCGAACGCAGACAGCGTAGCATCGATCTGGTCTGGACTCCCGCTTAGGAAGAACCAACCCGCGCGGTTAGCATCGAGAGCTTTGGAGTAGCTAAGCAACTGCGGCGGGCCTTCATGCTCTGGATCGATCGATATCGAAACGAACGTCACCTGCTGACCCAACGCGGGCCCGAGTTTCTGGGCTACACGCTCCATACTCTGTGTGAGTGTTCGGCATGGACCCGGGCACGAGGTGTAAATGAAATCGACCAGTAGCGGCTTGCCCTTCAGTGTCGACAAGACGACTGGCTTGCCGTTCTGATCGGTCAAGGAGATATCCGGCAACGATGTAGCCTCGCTCGCCGGACCCCGGCTGCATCCCCCGGCCAGGTACATGGTTGCCAGCAACAATACTGCGAGTTTGTGTTTTGACGAGAAAATCATGACCAATTCACTGATTTAGCTGCCCTTGACGTCAGACCTTTGCAGGGCCGGTTGTGCCCCGGGTGACGGACGGTCCTTCGCCCGATGATCCACGCTCTTGTCGAACGCACAAGCCGGCGTCCCGCTGTTGCGGGCGATGGCTGAAACGGGATGCGCTCGCTGCTGTGCCGCCCACGCATTGAACTCCGCCGGATTGCTGGCCAGCACCGGGAATCGCATGCAGACCGTGCCGCAGCCGCATCCCGCATCGCAGTTGCCATACAGCTTGCCGGGAGACTTGACGCGCAGATCGAGGTGCTGGGTCTTCCCAGGCGGAAGGTCGATCGCTTTCCCCATTCCTTCGATCCAGAAACTGTGGATCACGTCCGCTGACTGAAGCTCCAGCCGAATCCAGCGATCGCTCGGCAGGTACAGGGCATCGCTGCCCTTGATTCCGAGTGTCGGGTAGTCAAATTCCCACCACCATGCGTGGGCGATCACTTTGATCGGTAGAACGGACCTTCCAAATGGCAGATCGGGATACACGAACAGGACCAGGCCCGCGGCGAAAATCAGCATCGAGAACGCGAGGATAATCCATGGACGAAGTGCTCTCATAGATGGGCTTTTTGATCGGAAATGTCCCTGCTCGATACGGTTCCCGTCCGTATCGCCTGATCGATATCATCTGCGATCGTGGTTACATCCGTGTGCGACGCCGCGTACTGGTAAAGCTGCCGCCCGTCGGGTCCAACCAGGAAAAACTCCAGCACGTGATCTACCGTGCCGTCCGCTTCGCGTTGACGCACCAGCTTGAACTGGCTCATCACCTGATCGATTTGTGCGGGTGTTCCGGTTAGGAACAGCCATCCGCTTTCGTCCGCACTCTGTTGCTTGGAGTAGTCCAGCAATTGAGCGGGGCCATCATGCTCCGGATCCACCGTCACTGAGACAAACCACACCTTGCTGCCGAGCTCGGGGCCGACCTTGTTGGCGATCACCCGCATCTTCGAGGTCAGCATGAGGCACGGTCCCGGACAGGTCGTGTAGATGAAATCGAACAGGACTGGTTTTCCCTTCAGCGATGAAAGGGAGACCTTCTTGCCGTTCTGATCGGTGAGCAAAATGTCAGGCAGGCAATTGTTCTCGCTTGACGGCGCGTAGGCTCCGGTACGTTCTTCTTTTTGCTTGCATCCTGCGAGCGCTACGAAGCCGGGCAACGCCAGCGCAATCGCCAGGACGAGAGCGAGTACCCTCGATCCAGTATAACACTGTATTTGTCTCAGTAGCGCTGGGCCTTCTTTTGATTTATCCATGATTCGCACCCGTCGATGCGGGTAAAACCGTTGCTCTCCAATCGTCTGCAAGCTGCAATCATTTCGTGGTGCCCTGTTTCAGGTATTTGTCTGGTTCCTTGGCAAAAGTGTCCCGTTCGGCCTCGTCGCAGAAGTAATAGTCTTTGCCCTGGTACTCGACCGCCGGCGTGTCCTTCTTCACGTGCAGTTTCATCCCGCACATTGCGCACTTGGTCGTGATACCCAGATCCTTGCCCGGCGGGGTGTTGAGAACGGTCGCGATCGAACTGCTGTCGGCTGCGCACAACGCTGGCGAACTCAGAAATGCGAACACGCCTAGCAACATTATTATTAGAATTCCGTTTTTTACGTATGACATGATTTACCTCGTGTCTTTTTAGACAACTGCCACGGAACGAGAACCACGATGCTCTCCTTAAGCTCTTCGGCGCAGCCTCAAGATTGCCCGGACCGAGAACACACTGTCTTCACGTTGCTGCCCTGTTTCCTGCCGATATCTGACTTGCTCAGGGTGAGGAGATCCGTTCTTTGACCGGTCCGAAGCGGTCGAGCCTTCCGACAGAGTATTGGCGCGCTTGGCGACATCATTGATGCACCGCGGACTCATCGAGACGGCGACCACGTCGTGACTGGCAGAGGGATCCTGCCGTCCAGGGCCGCTGTGTTTTTCAAGCCGTCGCCATGGATAGCGGCGATAGAACTCATCCAGCGCCGGCATCTCTTGTCTGCACGGAGGACACCACGTGGCCCAGAAGTTGATGACCACAACCTTCCCGCGCAGTGCCGCGAGATCGAAGGTCTGGCTGTTCAACTCCTGGACCACCAGTGCTGGTGCCGGCTGACCGAATTCCGCAGCCGCGTGTACGTCAAACGGCAGCAGCGCTGCCAACGCGACCGTCAGGAACATCAATGCCGGGAATGCCTTTCGCACTTTTACTCCAGCTTCAGAAGCTATAGCTGAGAATCGTCTTGACCAGATAAGGCGCGGTCAACTGATAGCCGTTTACCCACTGGAAAACCGGAAACTCCACGTCGGTATACAAACGCAACGGTCCCCAACCTATCTCGGTTCCCGGAGCGAGAAGCATCCGGGTGTATCCGCTGTCGGGAGGATCGGCATTGGCACCCTGATCGTGGGTACGCACCGACGTATACAGGGTTAGCAGCGGTGCGAGTTCGTTCAGGGGCCCCGTATTGCCGAAGTTGTAGAGAATACCCGACGCTTGGTCGAATTCCTTGCCGGGCATGTAGTGGTCGCTTTGGAGAAACGGATACTCGTACTGGCCCTGCAGGTAATATTGGAAGGGCCGCTCCCAAAGAGTGAGGTTCACATTGCCGATGCGGCTTGGGAACGTTCCGGTCTTGTACGCGCCCAGCAGCAGGTCGGTGCTTCCCGTGCCAATCGAGGTGTCCCGGTCAAAGTGAGGGTAAGTCCAATCTCCGCTGGGAGTCTTGATTCCTACCAGCAGGCCCAGCGACATGTCTTTCAGGAGGCCCGTATACATGCCCCACAGACGGACATCGCCAAAGTTGGCGTGCTCGTACTGGTTGGGGGGAGGGTCTCCCGGTCCGTCCGAGGTTCTGAAGACTCTGGCCGTGTATGGAACCGTCACCATGACTCCCCAGTCGTGGTTGAACATGTACTGGCCGCCGACCGTGTTGAAGTAGGTTTTGATTTGCTTGTCACCGTTGGACGCCGCGCTCGCCGGTCGAGACGAGTGCCAGTTGATGTATTGATTCATGTAGTCGAACTCGTACCAGACGGTGCCTCCCTCTCCCTCCGGAATCAGCGACGGTGTGCCGACATCGAAGACACCGCATCCGCAGGCGCACGCCCAAACCATCCCGGGCGCAACCATCAATAGAAGAGCGGCCACCGCGATAACGCGAACAGCCGCGTGCGTGAAGGTGCACTTCCACCCGTCCCTCCCCGGGGACGAAAGCGCAATCGTTGAATTCAAAGCTCAATCCTCCGGCAACCTCTTTGGTTGCCCGTCATACGAGGCACGGGCGTGCGAGACGCTCGCGCGAAAAAAACAACTCGAGAAGAGTAGTGACGAGCTAGAGCGGCGCTTTTGGAGGAGGGGGGTCGGGAGCGAAAGCGAGATCGATCAATCTGAGCGTGGAACTCTCGGGAATGGTTCCCTGAAACTCGAATACTGGTTCCGGGAGAATGCCGGAGTCGGGATGGGCGAGGAAGACTTTGCTCACCGGGCTTGGGCGCTGCAGCGGATTGCACACATCGAGGGTGATTTGCGGATGCTCGGGGCCGCTCGCGATATACGTGCCGCTCAGCGCGGGGACGCTGCCGAGCAGGATCACCGCCGCGAGAACGGCGCTCATCCCGCGAGAACGGCACTTTGCGAACAGGAGACTCATCGCGCCGTCCTAGAACAGGCTCCTTTGGCGCTTGAGGTCCGAGGTGTCCACGGTGATGGCATTTCCGGATTCGTGAACGGGCAGCTCTATAGGTGCGCAGGATCCGATCCCGGTCCGTGAATTGAGCCGGTAGCGATTTCCGCAGAATCGGCACACCAGGTAGCCGTTCGATGCTGTGTAGCCTTTTCCGTATTGCGCGCACCGCCGGCAAGCATCAAAAGCTCCATGCACCTGTCCGGATTGGTCGCGTCCCAGGATGAAGCGAATGTCCTTGCCGGCATCGTCGCGATACGAAAAAAAACGGACGCTGCCCTTTGCGAGGCCCGCTCCTGGAATCGTGACCGAGTCCCGTCCGCTTAGTTCAGTGAAATGAGGCCCAACGCCAGCTGCCGCCAGAGCTCCAGCGGTCAGGATGATCGCGGAAACGACAATAGTTCGGCCCACGAAGCTGGTTTTGCTGCGCGCCACTGGCGTCTAGGCTCCCACTCGCCTGCGGCTCAAGTCAACCTCCCGCCGAGTACCTGCGGCATTTCGCCCATCGCCCCTGTTTCGGGCGGTTGGCTATCGTTCTGGACGAGACGGCTCAATCGCAGGGTTGGCCAGATTGTGGGGGGCACCCTGGCTTTCATCTGCCTGGGCTTGGTTGAGTTCCCGCCACGACGATTCCATCCCGGGATGTGGCATCAGATGCTGCCGGGACACCGAGTGTCGCGGTGAAGATCAGAGCGGCCGTACTATGCGCATCTTTCAATTGAATGGCGTCCGGTTCGTTGCCGGACTTGTATTGTCATGAACAATCCCAAGCTTGGTGGGGCTCAGGTAACTTCGTTTGACATCAAGACAGAATAAACAATCCTTCCTTGATCATGCGGCAACTCTTTTGCACTCTGCTACGTTTTTCGCGCAGGCTTCCGCGCAAGCTTTGCACTCAGGGACGTTGGGATATTTCTCGCATTGCGTCTGGCACGCGGAGCAAACCTCTATAGCAGCCTTCGCCAGCGACGGTACGTACGCCGAATTCACAGCCGCCAGCGCCTGGAGGGCATTGCAAACCGCGATCATGGCGTAGGCCGCCTGGATGCAGCCGCCCATGCTCGCATCGTTCATGGATAGCATCCCAAAGCAATGTCGGAGACAGGCTTCACCAGCTGTCACGCAATTGGAGCTGGACTGCCCGAGAGCCGGGAACCTTGCCGCATGGCCTCCTGAGAGGCTCGACGGTTCGGTTTGAGCGAATGCCTGCGATACCGCTGCGACGGCCGCCGTGGCCGCCAAACCCGTTAGAAATTCTCGACGTTCCATCGTGTTGCTCCGCGTGCAATATCCGCCTGGCCACCCTTGCACCCGAACCCGTTTTCAGCGGCGATCGTGCCATGACTGTGCTCACCGCGCTGAAAGCTATACGACTCTCCCTTAGTACATCCTCACTGCCGCATAACATAAAGAAATTTGAGTTGATAGGGATCCGAATCCAAAAGCAGCGATGGTTCTTTCCTTACAAGGCTTCCTGCTGGTCCTGTGGCTTCGGATGTACGCACATGTACCAGGGCTGAAAGAAGGATTCTGCAATAGCAGCTGGTGAACCTGGACCGAATGAACTCGGCCCATTCGAGGTTTGCAACTTCGACCGGTTGCTCGGTCGGGCTAACCTAAACCACCAGCGAAATCACCCCCGCACCAATAAGCGCCGCCGCCCAAATCGCATCCAGGTTGATCCAGGCGCTACGCAAGATTGCAAGGCCGATCTTCTCATACACCAGAATCGCGATGGCGCCCATTACTACCGCCATTGCGCCGACGTGCAGCAGAACCACCGCAATGGCCTGGATGTGCGCGTGCATCATAAGAGCGCCGCGCCTTCCAATGCTGTCTCCGCAAACGCCACCCGGGGGAACTATTCCGAGCAAGATGGGAAACAGCATCAAGCCGGCGCCGTGCGCCGACGCCATAAGGAATGACCACAAGGCCAACTGGATCCAATTGACCCGCATTGCCACCCATCGCGGATGTCCACGTCGACTGAAAAGGCGAAATGTCCCAAAGGAAATTAGGGCAAACGCTCCGGCGGGTTGAAGCCAGGCAATTGCTACCAGGGATTGGAGGGTTGTGAAAATGGCGACCACGAACCCAATCGAAATTAAATGGCCAGCTGTGATCGGTACGAGTGACCAAAGGACCCGCGATCTGCGTTGGTCCTGAAGGCCCAGAGCGACAGCGAACAGCCAGCCCATCGACGGATCGATACCATGGTAAGCACCCAGACCGGCGACCACTGCCCACGGCCAGAGAACACCCACGAAACAGCTGACCTCCTGACACCTTGGTAAGGGTTCGAAAGTCACATCTTACAAGGAAGATCGCCGTGATGTACTGACCCACGATTTAAGCAGGAGCATGGTTGGAGCGGAGCGGAATCTTCGTTGTCGACTCAGGCCAGGAGCGAGACGGAGGGCGGGAGATTGGTCCGAGCCCGATCAAAAAGACAGAGCATCGCGCCAGGCGAATCTGGGCTTTCGGTGCGCACCTGGTTCAAAAAAGTAGCTCAGAGGGGGATGCGTCAATTTGCCGCAGGGTCGTATCCGAGACACCAGCTGCTCTTTCCGGATAACTTGAATCCAGATTGACGCAGCGACGCGGGCACGAGCCTGCCCCTCGTCGCGTTGTCTGGGAACACAACCCTCGGTTAGGGGTGGAGCCGTCAGTTCGGCTGGTTCAATGGTCGCGTGCTTCGGTTCCGCGCCTGATGGGTCTTATCAAACAGGCAATCCGGAGGGTTCGCAGGCGAAGCGTTTCCCGAACTTTTGGAATGTTTCCGAAATCTTTTGCGCACGTTCGAGGCAGGCTCATCACAAGGCGGACCTTCAACCAGGTGAGACTACTGGCGATACGACCTTCGATGGTTCTTCAAGGATTCGCCGCGCGAAATCGCCGAAACGAGGCCGATCGATGGCTATGGAGTTGGTCAGAAGGTTGGCTAACAACATGCGACTTACTTTTTTGCTTGACGTTCTTGCGCTTCGTTCCTATCGCAAACGTACCTGCGGCGCTTTTCTTGCCCTGGCGATGGTGGCAACTATCCAATTGCTGTCTGGCTGCCGATCTTCCTCCCACTTCGATACCGCACACAACCTGGTAGGTTGTCTCCCGGACATAACTCTCGTTGACCAGAATGGAAAAAATGTCTCGCTGGTGTCGCTTAAGGGAAAGCCGGCGTTATTGGACTTCATTTACACGACCTGCCCAGGCCCCTGTTTGAGACTTACTCAGCGCATTCGTGCCGTCGCCGAGGCTTTGGGCGCAACACTGGGCCCAAAGGCAACTATCCTATCGATCTCTATCGATCCCGCGCGCGACGGACCAGGGCAGATGCTCGCTTATGCCAACAAGCAGGACGCTAACCGCTCCGGCTGGCTTTTTTTGACTGGAACCCTGGCCGACGTTGACTCAGTGCTCGCCTCGTTCAAGCTGAGCGCCGCACGCAAGCCGGATGGAACAGTGGAACACGTCGTCGCGGTTTTTCTCCTCGGAGCCGACGGGTGCGAGCTGCACGAATACAACGGCGAGGTACTCAAGGCTGATGCCGTAAGCGCGGAGATTCGAAGGGCCGAGGCTCGACAAGTGCGCCAGGGAAATCTGTCTGGGGAATCCCTCGCCTCGGATTTCTAAACTCCGCTGTGCGCGCTTTCCGCCAAGAGTCCAGAACGCGTCAGGGTACCGGACTTTACAACTGGATTTGGGGTAGGGAAGAATGACCTCCTGAGCGCGCGCTACGCTTTAAGAGATGAGACCCCTTCTACATGCATCTCGATCCCGCCTACTCGCCGCTATTATGGCGGTAGGTATCCTATTTAGCGGCATCCCGACTACGATCGGGGTTGTCGTGGTTTGCGGCCCGAACCATCCCGAACTGAAACTCGATGTTTGCCATCCTCTCCAGTCGTTCACCCAGTCCACCCCTCCGTTGCTGGCGCCAGCGCTCTTTTCAAGCAACCTGAATCTCCCACCGTCTTTCCGCGGAACCCGCTGCTGGGGCGCCAGTCAATTGGCGTCCCGATTCGCTGATCCTCTCGATCCCCCTCCCCCCAAAGCGGCTTAGTTCCGCCCGTCTTCACTCATCGCATTTGGGCTGCGTTCCTCGTTCGCAGGCGGGTGATTGCCTACGAGCCAAGAGGAAGCGAGGGCCGACGGCTCGCATGGGTTTCATCGGAGCTTGAGCGATTGTGAACGAAATGTGAGGCAGAGTTCTGCGTCACGCGAAGATGCCATCGCAGCGCAGCCCTGAGGGTTATTGAGTTGGATCTGAGTTCGGAAATACTTAGTCTCGGGACGCCCGTTCCGCAATATGAATGGTGCGGCAAGGCTGCGCAGTCACTACTTCCCAGCGGGACGGTCGCCTTAGTCCTGTTGGCGATAGGGGCGGCCTACGTAACCGTTACCATTAGAGGCAGGCGTCCAATTCAGCGCGATCGGCTAATTTCGTTCGGGTGCGGAATCGGCGCCGCGATACTGGTTGTAACTGGGCCGGTCGAGCGTCTCGCGCTCGACCGCCTCTTCACCGCTTATATCCTTCAGCAATTTGTTCTGGTGATGATCGCGCCGCCGTTGATGCTGGCCGGGACTCCGGACTGGATGGTGAGACCGCTTCTCTCGGGTCTTAAGGTTGCCAAGATGTGGCGACGGGTGACCAATCCGGTCGTTGCCTTTTGTACTTTTTCGGTAGTGTTTTCGCTAATTCACCTGCCGTCCATATGCGATCGCGTCTGTCACATTCACCAATATTATTATGGCATCCGCGCCTTGTTGTTGGTTGTCGGGTTGCTTCTATGGTGGCCACTACTCAGTCCACTGCCTGAATTTCCCAGGCTGTCATATCCGGTTCAGATTTTTTACCTCTTTCTGCTGCTGATCCCGATGACAGCAGTAAGCGCGCCGATCACTCTGGCCGAGTCGATTCTGTATGACTTCTATCTGCCGAGCCCACATCCTTTCGGATTGTCCCCTCTCGACGATCAAGTTTTGGGAGGGCTCTGTATGTGGGTGGTGCAGGGACTTTACCTGATGGCGCAGGCTTCGCTCGTATTTTGTCGCTGGTCGACGAGCGCTGGCGATGATGTACCGGTAGTTCCGGATACTCGGCGCGAAGCCGTGCGGGCTTAGAAACGTGATTTCCTCAAGTTTGAAGACTGTCGCGACACCTTCTTTCAAGATCTGGCGAAGTTCGTCGAAACAAAAACCCATGAAACGAGGTCCTACGAAAAATGAAACAGCAATGTTCGAGACGGGAACTTCTACAAGTAGCCAGCGCCTCAATAGCCGTCGTGTCGCTCTTCGCTTCACGACGTTCGCTGGCAGAGGAGCCTCCACAGGCCGCGCAGCAGGGTCCGTTCAAGCTGCCGGACTTACCGTACCCGCATAACGCCTTGGCTCCTTACATATCGGAGGAAACGCTGCACTATCATCACGACAAGCATCACGCCGCATACGTGAAAAAGCTCAATGAACTGGTCCAGGGAACCAATTTTGCCAACATGTCGCTCGAAGAAGTAGTCAAAAGCTCTGGCGAAGGGCCGCTTTTCAACAATGCAGCGCAGGACTGGAATCACAGTTTCTACTGGAAATGCATGAGTCCTCACGGAGGTGGCGAGCCCAGTGGAACTTTGGCCGACCACATCCAGAGGAGCTTCGGCAATTTTGCGACCTTCAAGAAGCAGTTTTCCGATGCCGCGATCGGCCAATTCGGGAGCGGCTGGGCATGGCTCGTAAGGAAGCCGGACGGATCGCTGGCAGTCGAGAAGACCCCCAACGCCGACAACCCGCTGACGCGAGGTGAGCGTCCGATTCTTACCTGCGACGTTTGGGAGCACGCTTATTACCTCGACTATAAGAACGAACGGGGGAAATACGTGGACAACTTCTGGAAGGTCGTGAACTGGGAATGGGTCGCCAGCAATGACGCATGAGCTGAAACACGATGTAGCTCGATATGCATGGACGGCGGGCATAACGCCGAGCGCGCGCCGCTTCGAAAGGGCGGCACTCAGCATCATCTTGTTGGCAATGACTGTCGTGACGACGACGGCACGACTTGTGGCGGCTTCCTCCGACGCTACGGTAACTGATCCTCCAACTGAAGTCGCCGTAGATTTTGAGAATCCGCTGGATGCGCAGTTTGTTAAGCTTGAGGTTCTCGATGAGAACGGGGGCGAGCATGCGATCGGTCCGCCGATGGTCAGTGCGGATCGCAGGCGGCTTTCAGTGAGAGTCGAAGGTCTGAAACCGGGTATCTTTCTGGTGCAATGGGGCGTGGTCGATCATCATGGCAACCTGTCCAAAGGTGCTTTCACCTTCAACGTACGTCGCCCGGATACACTCGCAGGGCTGACTCACTTGGACGCGTCGAGGAACTCGCATCACCGCACTGTCGAGAACGAGAGGAGCTGCAAGAACACCACGACCGCGCCTCTAGCGGTAAACGGTCGAACGTAGGACGCTCTTTTATAACTCGCTGCGAAGGAGGAACAGAATGAACGAAGTCAAAGCTAATCGCCGGGGCTTTCTGGTCAAGGGGGCCGGAGTTGTGGCCGGGTCGCTGCTCGCATCGGCAGCGTTGCCTTTGCTAGCGCAAGGACAAGGGATGGGTGCGATGGGTCAGAGTGACGCGGGCAGCTACACCATGATGTCTGGAACGGACATGCACTGCGGCACGTGTGATTTCTGGGGCGGGCCGCGGCGGATTTCCTCGGACGGCAAGACGATCAGCATCACCGGTCTAGGGTGGTGCAATAATCCAAAGAGCGCGATGTTCCAGAAGATAACAACTCCCGATCACGGTCCGATGGACTCCTGGAAAAAGTGGGGTGCTCTAGGATAGAGATTGGGACCTCAAGCGAGTTAGCATGGCGGGAGAATTGAGACCGCGACGAATCGTGCACCTCATCATGCTCTAGTTGCCGTTAGCGGCCATTGCGCAGTTCGTCCCGAAGCTCCTCCAGCAACGCCGGATCCGGCTCCGTATACGCCGAACCAAGGTCGGCGCTTTCCGGCACTGCTAATGGTTTACGCTGCCCGACGATCCACGTACCGGCTGCTGCCAGCATCAGGATCAGGAAGACAAATGGCGCTGACCATGCCAGCAAACCCCATCCGTGTGTCCTGGGGGACGCCCGCAATGAACTGCCGTAGGTATCCTCAAGCTGTTCGCGGATGCTGTCGGCGCGAACGCCGTTCGCCAGCGCGACTCTGATCGCGTCCCGTAACTCAGCCGCTTGACTGCTCCCGCAGTCCGCGAGCAGGCGTCCCGGGCAAAACGGACTCATGTACTCGCTGAAAATGTCCTGGGCTTCGCTCTCGTAGTCAACTGTTTGGCCAAATGCCAGCGCCGGCAGAATGGCAATCAAAAGACCCCACAGCACTATCCAGTAGCATTTTCTCAACGGCAGCGCCCGAAGTTCTTGGGCTTCCCCGGAACCTCGACCTTGAAAACATTGCAACGCACTACTGCATTCGGATTAGAGAAATACTCTATGTTAGTGCCCGGTGCACTTGCCTGATTGCTACCAGTGTATCCAGGTACTATTGCCGTTACCTCCAGTCCCTCATCAAGATTATAGCAATCGGCCAAGTCTCCGTTGGGCGTCGATTGGGAGATGTTGTAATAGCAAGCTTTGTCTCTTCCAACCCGATCAGCCGTCCACCCGGTAGGCAGAACATATGTGAAGGGCCCGACATTGTCGTCGTAGTATCCACAACCTTTGAATCCAAGCGTTTTCAAGAAAGAACAAGGCGCTCCACCAGACGTGGGATTGGGAGGATATGTGGCAGTGAGCTGACTCCAGAGGCTCTCGGCGTCCGCGACCAGGGGCAAGCTCCACTTGTCAGCGCCGAGATAGTGAGTGGCATTAAGGCTGTTGATCCACGCTACCGTGCCCTCCATCGAAGCGAGCTCACGCTGGATTTGATACTGCCACCAAAAGTCGTTCGCGGTGATAGTATGCTTGGTGCCGTCGGGATCAGTGACCTTGTTTCCGACCAGCGTCGAGAGGAAATAGGGGTTGGCGTTGTATTGTTCCTGGAACAAATGCTGATCCGAAATCCAGGTGACATTCGCTTCAGAGTCGTAGACCGCGGTGATAGGGTTGTCCGTGTCGTTCACGATCGGCGGCGCCGGTACGTTGGTAGCGAAATCGGGATCCAAAGTGGGATTAAGCAGAGTGCCGAATGGTTCGCCGTTCTGGATTGGGATCAAGTCGGCGCGAGCCGGTGTCCATAGCAATGGGAGCGCGCAGACAACCAGGAACAGGCCAAGTGCCGCGGTCCCGACTCTCGTCACTTCCTTCCTTCCTTTCACTTTCACTTCTCCTTTGGGTGCATGCATTGAAGCGATCCGACGCCTGAGAGGCGGTGTTATCCGACGCGGCGCAGCTTCGACGGCCGGCGACGCGGCATTTATTGCGTGGAGAGGGTTTTCACGTAGCGCAAGGCCGCCGCGGCCCCGAGCGCGCGCATCTGGTCGTCGGTCAGCTGGATCTTATCCTTGGTCGCAATTTCTCCTTTGATTCGCGCAAGGCTGGCGACCATCGCGGGCTGAGTTTCTCCGTACATCAGGGAGTTGTAGCGATCCTCTCCTGCCTTGGACCAGTCGTACTTTATGTCGGGATGTTCCTTCGCGAAATGGAAATTCCATTTGAGCGCGCTGTACTGGATCAGATACTGCAGCGAGATGTCCATCTTGGCCCAGTCTCCGTTCAACGCCCGATAGGAGCGCCACGTTTTTGGCTTGGTGAGATTCGCGGCTTCAACTCGACTGCCGTGTTCGCCCGTTACCCCGTGGCAATCCTGGCAGGTGTTGGCACCAGGCGAGTGATACACTTCCTTTCCGATCTCCAGTAGCTGTTGATCGGAAAACTGCTTTACGACGTCATCATTCTCCGCCGAGTGGGCGGCTACAAGCGACAGCGAAATAAGCAGAGTCATTACTGAGAACCACAGTAGGCGTAGTCGGGTCTTTGCTAGCATGCGTGCGGTGACCGTCTTTCGTCGCGCAGGGCGCGGATACTAGTTTCAACGAGCGCAATCTAGCGACTGCACGTCATGCGTGGGAATGCGTCATTTTGTCGCAGACGGAATCAACGGCGCCTGGAGCGACTGGCAGGAACTGCTTTCAGCCACCACCGAAATTATGATGCCAGACTATGTCCGGCACGAGACTGATAGCGAAGCCGATGAACAACAACGTCGGCACCAGGACCATCAGATAAATCAGCATATGTTCGTGCTTGAGATGCATGTAGTGACGCAGTACCAGTCCTGCCTTGATGGCGGCCAATCCGAATATCAGTGTGGCGGCCGTTGTACGCGGGAGATCGAGAACGAATATGGCGAGACCAACGAGGAAGAGGAGGAGGAGACACACCCAGATGGTGATATAAAACGTATCGCGAGTGCGTGCAGGTACACTTGCAGTTACAGTCATCGCCGATCGCCTCGAAGCTCTCTTTTGCCGTCCCCTGGAATGCCGACGATTCGCGGGTAGGTCAGGTGAGATAGATCAATGGAAAGAGAAATATCCAGACAACGTCCACAAAATGCCAGTACAGTCCCGCAAACTCGACCCTGCGCTCCAGGATTTCCCACGGTTGTCGCCTTAGTGCGGCGATAAATAGGATTGTGTTTACGATGATTCCGCCGATCAGGTGGAGTCCGTGAAGGCCCGTCATAATGAAATAGAAGGACCAGAACGTTCCTGCGGAGGGGGTAAAGCCCTCGCGAATTTCGCTCGTATATTCCAAACTCTTGACGCCGAGGAACAGGAGTCCGAGCAGGACGGTTGCCAGCAGGCAGGCTCGGGTTTTGGCTGAATTGTGAGCCGAGGCTGCGCTGTGAGCCAGGATCATCGTAAGGCTGGAGGTTACCAGCACCAGGGTGTTGAACGCGCCGAGCTTCCACTTGACGTGGGATGCAGCCTCGCCGAACCCGCCGTGAGCCGCCTGAACCAACAAGAAGCAACCGATCAGGCCCCCAAACACCATTATTTCCGAGGCTAGAAACCACCATACCGCCAGCCGCCCGGAAGGAACCCGGCGCAGTTCGTCAGTTTCCTCAACATTTTGGAAGCCTGCACTATGTGCTTGCGCTTCTGCGCTCATTTAATTCGCCTCGCTCGAGTTCGATCGTCCGGTCACAATCGGGTGATCGATGCAAAACCTCGGTGCATCGCAACGAAAGTATCCCCCCGTACTAGGCTCCAGGGCATGCTCGTCGCTCTCAAGAGACCGCGTCGAGCCGCGGCTCGTCGACCACGACCGCGGTCTGCGGTAGAAAATCTTCCGCAAACCCCGGAACGCCGTACTCGTATGGGTCACGATAGACTTGGGGGGGAATTTCAAAGTTTGGATGGTGCGGAGGCGAGTCGACGGTCCATTCCAAGGTGTTCGCTTGCCAGGGATTTCGCCCGGCCTTCTTACCGAAGAACAGCGAATAGAAAAAATTGACTATGAAAAGACCCTGGGACGACAGCAAGCCAATCGTGGAAATTGTCGCGTACACATGCAAATTCTGCAGATGGTTGAACATCGCATAATTCGTGAATTCGTACAGACGTCGCGGTGCACCTCCCAGCCCCACCCAGAACAGCGGCAGGAATACTCCGTTGAAGCACAAGAAGGTCATCCAGAAGTGTAGTTTGCCTAACGTTTCATTCATCAGCCGACCGAACATCTTGGGAAACCAGTAGTAGATGCCAGTGAAGCCTGCGAAGAACACAACCGGAAAGAGTGTGTAGTGAAAATGGGCAACGACAAAATAGGTGCCGTGAAGGTAAATATCCACGGCGGATGCACCAAGGAATATTCCCGTCAATCCGCCGATGATAAAGGTTGTCAGCCCGCCCAACGCGAACAGCATAGCAGCACTAAACCAGATTTGACCTCCCCAGATTGTTGCGATCATCGCAAACACCAGAATCGCGAAGGGCACGGAAATAATGATCGTGGTGATACTAAATGGAGTAACCAGGCGCGGATCCAGTCCTGAAAGAAACATGTGATGGGCCCATACCACAAAACTTAGAACGCCGGCTGCCAACGTCGTCCAAATCACCATGCGGTAGCCGAAGATTGGCTTGCGGGCGAAGACCGGAAGAACTTCCAGCATGATTCCGAACCCCGGCAGTGCGACCACGTACACCTCAGGATGCCCGAAATACCAGAACAGGTGCTCCCAAAGCAGAGGATCTCCTCCGCGGTCGGGGCGAAAAAATCCGGTGCCCATCGTGCGATCGAGGAGCAGCATCACCGCGCCACCGACCAGGGGGCCGACCGAAAGCAAAAAGACCACAGCGGCAATGATCTGCATCCAGACAAGGATCGGCATCCGCATCAGCCCCATCCCCGGAGCGCGGAGGTTGAGGACGGTGGTGAGAAAGTTGATTCCCCCGATTAGGAAGGAGGCGAACTCAACGGCAACCGCGATGATCCAGAGATTCTGGCCCAGGTACACGCCGGTATAGTCAGGATTCGCTGAAAGTGGCGCGTAGGAGGTCCAGCCGGCCGCAGCGGGTCCATCCGCGGTAAATATGGAAGAAACCAGGATGCACGAGGCTACGAACAGCGTCCAGAAGGAAAGTGTGTTCAACTTCGGGAATGCCATGTCGTCCGCCCCAATCATCAAGGGGATCAGGAAGTTTCCGAAGGCGCCGAGCAAAAGGGGCATTGCCACGAAGAACACCATGACGGTGCCGTGCATCGTGAACATCGCGTTGTAGGTATTGGGAGGAAGGACCCCTTCATACATGTAAGGTTCGGGGACCCAATGCATCAGCGGAACCGGGGTCTCGGGCCAGGCGAGTTGCCAGCGAATCAGGTAGCTGGCAGCGCCGCCTATCAGAGCCATCATCGCCGCGAGCGTCATGTACTGCTTGCCAATTACCTTGTGATCGACCGACAAGACGTATTTCCGGATGAAGTTCAATTCATGGTGGCCATCTCGGGATTCATGCCCTCTATCTTCCACTGTTTGGCTCACTTCTCTGCCGCTGCCGGAGTCATGTGATCGTGCAACCATCGCGCGTAGTCGGCCGGATCATGAACGACCAGCGTTCCGTGCATTGAGTAATGGCCAAACCCGCAGAGCTCTGAGCACGCGATCTCCCACGTGCCTACTTTGGTGGCCTTGAACCAAATGGGTATGTGGCGTCCAGGCACCACATCCTGCTTGAGGCGCAGGTTGGGCACCCAGAAACTGTGAATCACGTCCTGTGAAGTCAGCGTCAGCCGCACCACCTTGTCGACCGGAACGTGCAGCTCGCTCTCAATCGTAACGTCGTCCACGGTGCCGAGCTTCCCGTCTTGGCCTGGATAGGTGAAAATCCAGTTAAACTGTTTGCCAGTGACGGCTACCTCGATGTCGGGTGGCGGTTGCTCAAGCTTGATTGCGTGCCAGACCCGATGGCTCGACGCATCGATGCTGAAATCCAGGCACACCACCACCAGCGCCGGCACGAGCACCCAGGCAAGTTGCCCTTTGCGATCTCCGCGGACATGAACGGAGCGCTGACCCGGGCGACGTCGGTAGCGCAGGCAGAAACCTAGGATGAGGCCTTCAGTGACGATGAACCAGAAAATTACGAGAACCAGAATGTAGTGGTAGACAGAGTCAATTTGTCCGCCGAAGCTCGAGGCGTTGACCGGCAGTGCGGCGCTTAACATTCGATTCTCTGGAGGCCGGAATCGCCACTGGGCGGTCCACTTCTCCTTCGAGAAAGCCGGCCATCCCTTCTTCCCGCAGACAAACTTAACCGGGCGATAGTTAGACGCCAATGCGACATTATGTCGCAGGCTGGCTTTGGGTGATGTCCGCCGCGTTGCCTGAAATGCGTTGTAGCGGGCAGCGTCGGTGCGCCCGGCCAGAATGCTTCACGCGTTGCGCGAACAGAATCGCTATCGGCGGGTTGGAAACTTTGCCAGCTTACGCTGGAGTGATCGTCGATGAATTCCCAGCAAGCGGGCAGCCTCAGAAATGTTCCCGCCTACATCGGACAGGATCCGGTTTATGTGTTCCCATTCTACTCGCGCCAGGCTGGGGACCGGATCCGCGCCTCGAACCTCCGCTGCAGAGGACACTTCCTCCGGTATCAGGGCGCCGCAGATCTGCTCAACCGTGGCTGGTTTTGTCAAATAGTCGACGGCTCCAAGCCGCAGGGCCGCAAGCGCTGTTGCAATGCTGCCGAAGCCGGTCAAGACAATCGTGCGAATCTTTGAACTCTTGTCAGCAAGTTCGCGCACGATATCGAGGCCCGACCCGCCGGGTAGCCGCAAATCGACGATCGCGAAACTCAGGGAATGAGTTCGGATGCACGAGTGCGCGCTGGCCGCGTCCGGAGCTTCCGTGACTTTGAATCCCTTGTTCCGAAGCATTGCTGCAAGTCGTTGACGGAAGACTTCGTCATCTTCAGCCAAAAGGACTTCGCGAGTGCGCGGTGCACTATCCCGGGGCGACATTTGATTCTCGACCGGCTCGGAACCTTACACGGAGCTTACGTTGTGATGCAATGAATAGCAGCGTATTGTGCGGACTGATCCAAGCGGCGAGATCTGAAGATGCAGGCCAAGCGTACCCGGAATAGCCAGTTCCATCCGGAGTCAGGAACTCCTCACATGGGGACCGCCGGCGAGTTGGGAATTCCCGCACACTCGCAAGAGATAACCTTCACCCAGCTCATCAGATTACGATGGCTGGCCATCCTCGGCCAGGCCGCGGCGGTCGCTACCGCAGCAATCGCAGGAATTGACCTTCCTTTGGGACTGCTGTTCACGTTTATCGCGTTGATGGCGGTTTCCAACTTGCTGGTTGACTCGAGTAAATGGTCCGACCAGGCGCGCGGCACCTCGCAACTGGCATTGGTCATCGTGTCGGATGTCATTCTACTTACGGCAATACTCTATTGGTCGGGCGGCGTTCACAATCCATTTACCTCCTTCTACCTGTTACAGTTAGTAGTAGCAGCCCTTACCCTTGATAGTCGACTCGCTTGGGGCATTACCGCTTTGTGCGTCAGCGGGTTCTCAGTTCTGTTCCTTTCGCCCCATCCATTGCTCATGCCGCATACCCAGGTTGGTCAAATCAGCTTCAACCTGCATATGCAGGGCATGTTCATCGCGTTCGGTTTGACGGGTGCGTTTGTCACCTACTTTGTTACCAAGCTCAGACGGGCACTCAAGAGCAGCGAGGAGGAGCTTGTTCGCTCCAGGGATCAGGCCCAACATGCCGAACGGCTCGCTTCGCTTGCAACGCTTGCCGCGGGCGTAGCTCACGAACTCGCTACACCTCTCGCGACCATTTCAGTCATCAGCCAGGAGCTCGAGAGCGGAGCTCCCGAGAGTATTTCGCGTTTTTCTGCAGACAGCCGCCTGATTCGCAGCCAGGTAGAGCGATGTCAGGCCATCCTTAGCAAGCTGAACGGTGCTTCGACCGACGGGATCGGCGAAACGCCTCAGCAGATCGGTCTGGGCCAACTGCTGGCCGATATGATCAATAGCCTGCCCCCCGAACAAAGCGGGCGCTTGCGTCTCGACAACGGCGTGGGGGAACTCATGCTGTTCGTCCCTAAAGAGTCGGTAATACAAGCGATTGCTACGCTCATAAAAAACGCCTGCGAGGCGGAAAGCTCCGGGGCGCCAGTCACGCTGTGCGTGGCAACCCAGGACAAATCCATTTGTTTCACGGTTTGCGACAGAGGATCCGGAATCTCTCCCGAAATCATCTCGCGACTTGGCGAACCCTTCTTCACTACCAAGGACCCGGGCCGAGGCATGGGACTGGGTCTGTTTCTGGTCCGTACACTTGCTGAGCGGCTGGGTGGTTCATTGGAAGTCGAATCCCCACCACAAGGCGGCAGTCAGTTTACATTTCGCGTCAAACTATAGGGTCCTTTAGGCGCGTTCGCCTGCTTGCGAGCTTGTTGGGCGTCATCCCAAGCACGCATCATCACGCGCCAACGACCTTAGAGTCTGAAATACCCGAGCAGTTCACGATGGCGATAGAATCAGGCGCTGGCCCCCAGTCGAGCAACCCAATCAAAACTTCTCGGCGCCGCAAGGGCGCGAGGAGGCAGCATCGAGTGGCTCGTTCGACAGTTTCTTCGATATCGACGGCCGCGATGAAGAGGCAGATGGCAACTAGATCTGGCGCAAGTCGGTGATCTCGACTAACGACTCACCACCATTAAGGAGTTCCAGCGCGTTCGGAAATTCCTTCGTGAGTACGCTTCTCATCCTCGCATTCGATGTGTTTCCGCAGGTGACCCAAAGGACCTTCGGTGGTGGGCCATATCGTTCCAACAGATCTACGAAGTCGCGGTCCTTGGTCACAACAACAACATCGGCTTTTCTGGCGGCCTGGAAGATCTCGCGATCTTCGGCATTCCTGAGACCCACGTCTCGGACCGCAACAGCTTCGAGTTTAAATTTCCGGGAGAGCCAGACCGCCAACGAGGGAGAGAGTTGCGCGTCCAACCAGATTTTCAAGCGGCCAGGACCGGATGGCCGAGGCGCTGGCTCGCATAGCGCAGGCAGGCCTTGATATCTTCAGGTTCAAGGTCTGGAAGTTCTTTCCGAACTTGAGCAGGCGAAAGTCCAGCCGCCAGCAACTCCAGGACGTCAACTACGCGGATGCGCATGCCGCGCACACAGGGCTGTCCGCCGCATTGCTTGGGGTTGACGGTTATTCGCTCAGCGAGTTTCACCATGGCGAGTAAGATAGCACCGGCAACCCTCGCGGGCTAATCTACAACCTACGACTCCGGTCGGTTTTGCGCCTCGCGAAAGACTCCTTCGAACGCAACCTGAGCCCCTCCGATCGGCTTGTCAACGCAGCAACCATCACCTTTAGGAGACGCAAATTGAGCACAGCGCTCGACTCTGTCCGGGTGCGGATCGTCGCGCCGATTCAGGCTAACTGCAAAGACAAGGATTTTGAGGATCTGGTGAGGCTTATGCGACGGTTCGTCGACGATCTGATGGGACTGCCAGAGCGAAACTCCCGCAACCGGAGGATAAAAGCAAGATCGAGAGCGATCGGATCCTGATGCCCCGGTTGCTCCCCCTGGCATCGCCCATCGCGCGCCGGATTCGGTTAACTGCCGGAGCACATTTTGTCGGTTGCGCGCTGGTTCACGCGGAGACCAAAAGGCTTGTTTCTGAAGACCTGAACTGGAGACCCAGCGCCGATCGCGGTGCGAGAGGGCGATTTAACGCCCCGGTTATTTCATGGGAAATTGAGCCTCCGGTATGCTCTGAGGATCGCGGACGGAGCCACTTCGCCAGGGTTCCCTCAGAGGAAAACTATGACAACCAAAGAAGAGTTGCTGCGGGACCGAATCGAACACTACGACATAACTGCGCACGACGTTGTGCCGATCGTGGAAAGCATGCGAGGCATGGCCTTCACTGCCCGCGATCTCAACCGCGCAGCGGAGATCTACGATCGAATGCTCCGGGATGAAGGCTGCGCGGTGATTCTTTGCCTGGCCGGGTCGTTGATCAGCGCCGGTCTCAAGCAAGTATTCACCGACCTGATCAGGCACCACATGGTCGACGCAATCGTGAGCACCGGCGCGAACATCGTTGACCAGGATTTCTTCGAGGCGCTCGGTTACGGGCACTACCTCGCCCCCGACCGGTTCAAGGCCGGCATGGATGACAACGAGCTGCGCGAGCTCCACATCGACCGGATCTACGACACATTGATCGACGAGGACGAACTGCGCGACTGCGATGAGACGATAAGGAAGATTGCCGATCGAATTCCGCCGCGTTCCTATACCTCCCGCGAGTTCATCAGTGAGATGGGCAAGTATCTGTCCGAAATGGGCGCCAAGACCAAGGCCAGCATCGTGCTCGAGGCGTTCCGCGAGGACGTCCCAATCTTCTGTCCGGCGTTCAGCGATTGTTCGGCAGGCTTTGGCCTGGTCGCGCACCAGGCAGGGCGCGGCAAGGAACCGAAGGTGACCTTGGACAGTGCGCGGGATTTTCTCGAACTGACCCAGATAAAGCTCAAGTGCGAGCATACGGGGTTGCTGATGGTCGGCGGGGGAGTTCCGAAGAATTTCGCGCAGGACATCGTGGTGGCGGCGGAGATCCTGGGCCACGACGTGCCTATGCACAAGTACGCGATTCAGATCACGGTTGCCGATGTGCGAGACGGGGCGCTATCGGGCAGCACGCTCAAGGAAGCAAGCAGTTGGGGAAAGGTCGATACGACTTACGAGCAGATGGTCTACTGCGAAGCCTCCATCGCGGTTCCGCTAATCACGGGTTACGCGTATCACAAGGGCGGATGGAAGAACCGTCGGGGGCGAAAGCTAGCGAAGGTCCTGGAGGGATAGGACTGCGATGATCGTCGTGACCGGCGGAGCCGGTTTTATTGGCAGCAATCTGATACAGGCCCTCAACGGCGAAGGAGAGGAAAGGATTCTCGTCATCGACCGGCGCGGTGATAACTTTCGCAACCTCTCAGATCTTCGCATTTCGGATTTCATGGAGCCCGAAGACTTTCGGCGCGCCATCGAAGCCGGCCATTCCTTCGGCAGCATAACAGCTATCTACCACCAGGGGGCGTGCGCCGACACGACCAGTTCGGATGAACGCTACATGATGGAAAACAACTTCGCGTTTTCCAGGGCGGTCCTGCATTTCGCGCTCGATGGGAAGATCCCTCTGGTTTACGCTTCGAGCGCTTCGGTCTATGGGACTTCCCACGATTCGCGAGCGCTGCCGACGAATGAGCGCCCGCTCAACCTGTACGCGCAGTCGAAGCTGGCTTTTGACAACTATTTCAGAGGTCTGACAGGCCGCGCGGAAAGCACCGTGGTTGGTCTCAGATACTTCAACGTTTATGGACCTCGTGAGCGCTACAAGGGTCGGATGGCTTCGATGGTCTATCAACTTTTCAAACAGGTTGAGGAGAGCGGATCCGCAAAGCTGTTCGAGGGTACCGACGGCTATGGGAATGGAGAGCAGCGGCGCGATTTCGTATTCGTGGGCGACGTGGTTCGAATCAATCTATTCTTCGCCAGGCTGACGAAAGTTAGACGAGGGATTTTCAACGTCGGAACCGGAACGGGCAGAAGCTTCAACGATGTCGCCCGGGCCGTGATTACGAATCTCGGCGCGGGCAACATTCAGTACATTCCGTTTCCATCCGAACTTGAGGGCAAGTACCAAAGCTTCACCCAGGCCGATCTCACCGCATTGCGCGCGGCTTCGTGGAACGCGGCATTCACCTCTATCGAGGATGGCGTCGCGGTGTCCGCGCGTGCATGGACCGAAGGATCATGAGGAAGCAACAATTAGCGTGTGACTCGCGGCCCGATTTTCTGGCCCGCAACGCATCGGAGGAGTGGATCCCGCTGCGCTCGATGGACTCTTATCGCGAGGGCGAGATCAAACGAACTCGATCGAAACTGGAGGAGGCTTAGCCTGGAGGAGGCTCAGCAGTGTCTGCCACATCGCCAACCGTCGTTGCCCAACTCGTCGAAACTATGCGGACCCTTGCCGGTCGTCATCCGGGCTTTCGAGCTGTCCATGCCAAGGGTCTGGTTTGCACCGGTACTTTTCGCGGGATGCCGGAGGCGCGCATGGTGAGCAGGGCGCGTCATCTGCAGGGAGATACGATTCCAACCGTCATCCGCTTTTCCAATGCGAGCGGTGATCCCGGTATCAGCGACGGCATCCCGAACCCGCGCGCGATTGCGGTGAAGTTTCAGTTACCGGGAGGCAAGAGCACGGACGTGCTGGCGCTGTCGGTCGAAGGATTTCCGGGGCGAACTCCGGAGGAGTTCCTGGCGTTCCTGCAGGCGCAACTCCCGGATCCGGTGACTGGTAAGCCGGCGCCCGACGCGGTTGGGCGGTTCCTCGAGAGGCATCCAGCGACGGGCGCTTTCCTCGAAGGGCTCGGACGGAAGCCGGTGCCAGCCAGCTACGGACAGGCGACTTACTACGCGGAACATGCCTTCAAGTTCACGACCACAGATGGCAAAAGCCGATTCGGCCGCTATCGCTGGGTACCCGAAGCCGGGGAAGCATTTCTGTCGCCGGACGATGCAAGGAAACTGAGCGCGAACTTTCTGCGGGAAGAGATGGAAAAGCGATTGCAGAAAGGTCCGGTCGTCTTCAGGCTCCGGTTACAATTGGCTGAAGACGACGATCCGACGAACGATCCGAACGCTTTGTGGCCGGCCACTCGAACGCTGGTCGATTTGGGCCAGTTGGAGATTACTGCAATCTCTGCAACCGTTGCAGCCGACGAGGCGCGCCTGGTGTTTGACCCAGCCAACGTGGTTGATGGTATCGACCTCTCAGACGATCCATTTCCACTGGCTCGGTCAGCCGCTTACTCAATATCTTATGAGCACCGCAGCAAGAGGGAATGAAGGACTAGGCAACAAGGAACTCTGACGTAGCGTCAGAATTCTTGCGTCTGGCCTCGATGCCATTACAAGCCCATCTTGGCTCCCACCTCGAAGTTGATTGGTGGAGCGGGGAAGCCGAACGCCTGTGAGTAGTTGCGATCGAACAAGTTTTGAATGCGAACTAACCTTTCCGCCTCGCGCAGGTCGGGCGCGACTACGTCCCCGAGCTTGTACGATAGGGTGAGGTTAAACAGCTGGTAGTTGCTGTGTTTGTGCTCGCCATACGGAGGCCGGGTTTCAAGGTCTTCGCGGTCACCGATGAATTTATAGAAAAGCGCGGAGGTAAACTGATCCCCATGCTGGAAAATTTGAGGAGCTTTGTATTCCAGAACGGCAGACGCTGAGTGCTTGGGCATACGGATCCGCTGCAGATTCGCGAGCAACGGACTGTGGGTTGAGTCCAGCGCGATAAACATACCGCTGAAAGACAATCCTTTCGCCGGATACTCGGAGGGAACGACCTAGACGCCTTGCATGTCGGCACGCCCGACGTTCGCCGGCTCAAAGCCGAACGTGCAGGTCGGACACGGTACCGTAACGACCAGGTCGTGAACGCGGCGTGAGAAGTACGTCGTAGTGATGCCAGCAAATTCACCCAAATCTTTTTCAATACCGCCGTCCCATTCGCTGGAGGTGGTAGCTTTCAACTTGGAATTGCCGAATCCGGGAAAGTACAATTCGTAGAAGGTAGGAGCCTAGAAACCCTCGCTGTGGCTCCCTCGCAAGGTGAAGCCGTAATCGAGAGGAATCGCAACCGACCATGGTGGGCTGAGCTCGTTTCCGAACTGGCTGTTCCCATCAACTCGGAAACCTCCAGTCAGCAGCACAGTCCGCGAGCAAAGTCAGGTTCCGGCGCGGATTTGATAACGCGGTATAACCAAGGCGAGTTTTTCCGCCATTTTTCCGCCACTCGGATCTAATTCAGGTGATTTTGGGCGTTGCGCTATGATACACCCGGTTGCACACAAAACCACTGGGAGAGAAGGGTTCCAGTGAATTTCGGTTGCTTATGCAAGGGCTTCGGAAAACTGCGAAATCCGACTCTTAATCAGCGGGTCCGCGGTTCGAGTCCGCGACGGCGCACCATTCAAAGATCATTGCACTTGCGGGCGAACGCTTCTCTTTTACGTGCTCCATCAGGAACGACGGACACGGCAGCTTTACCATCGTGGTGTCGCCGCCCTGAACAGCAGCGAGCGCGGTGCAGAAAGCTGAGCTCCCGACAGTGCCCACATCTTCCGGATTCTGCCACTAGCCATTGTAAAGCACTCTCTGATTTGTCGAATTCTGAAGGTGCCTGTGAACTCTGCGCGCAGCGTCGTGTGCGCGGGTTAAGTGATGGTCTGGTCGCGCACCAGCGTTCCATTTTCGTACAATTCGCGGATGCGCTCGTCGGTGAAGCCCAGGTAGTCGCGCAGGACCCGCTCATTGTCTTCGCCCAAGCGCGCCGAACGCAGCTTGGTCCGATCCGGCCAAACCGAAAATTTCACCGGCACCGCGGGGATCGCTACTCTTCCCAAGATGGGATCTTCGACCCAACGCACGGTTTTGCGCTCGTTGAGATGCGGATGCGCCATGGCCTCGTTAAGCGTGAGGACGGGAGCGCATGGGACCCGCTCCTTGTCCATTGCGGCGATCGCGTCTTCCCGGGTCGGGAAGGTCGCGAGCCATTCCTCAATTATTGACTGAAGCTCGAAGCGGTTCTTTTGTCGATCTCGTGCGCGCTGGAAACGTGGATCGGTCGCGAGCTCGGGCTTGCCCATCGCGCGGACCATCTGCGGCCATTGATGCGCCGCCAACAGGATCATGATGTATTGATCGTCGCGATAGCGGAAGTTACCCGCGGGTCCTGGCCCGTCGGCCTGCGATCCGGCGCGTTTGGGCCGCACTCGATCTCCCGCCAGCGCGATCTTTGGCACGTTCAGTTCGTGCATGTGGAAATAGGTGTCGAGCAGCGATGCATCGAGATACTGTCCTTCTCCCGTGCGCTCGCGATGCAGCAAGGCCGCGAACGTGGCCATCGCCGCCGCAACCCCGGTCGAGATGTCCCCGATCGCCATTCCGATCATCGCCGGAGCGTGATCCGGTTCGCCGAGGTTGTCTGTGACTCCGGCGTAGGCCTGTCCGATCGTGTCGTAGCCCGCCTTGCTGGATAGCGGTCCGGTCTGGCCGGCCATCGAGATCGAACACATGATGATCCTCGGGTTGACCTTCCTCACCTCCTCGTAAGAAAAGCCCATCCGCCCGATCACGCCCGGCGCGAAATTTTCCACCAGTACGTCGAACTTCGGGATCATCGACATGACGAGCTCGTGTGCCCCCGGCCGCTTCATGTCGATCGCAAAACTGAGCTTGCTGTGATCGTGTTGCATGTAATAGGTGCTGTGGCTGCTGGACTTTTGGTTACGCGGCTTGAAACCGGCCTCGCGGATGCGATCGCCGCCGGGAGCCAGCTCCAGCTTGACGACTTCCGCGCCGAGCTCGGCCATCAACCGCGTGCAGGTAGGTCCCGCCACAAATTGGGTAAAATCGAGAACGCGATAGCCCTCGAGCATCCTTGGCGCATTTGCCATGGCAATCCTCCGAGGTTCCAGTGCGGTCGCCAGGTAGTCGCGATTCTGCGGCAACCGCGCGAGAGGTTTTCCCAATCGCTATCACACCGTTCATCGACCGGACAATCCGGTTCGACTCGGGCATTGATCACATTGGACGAGCCCGATGTATAAGGTGCCGTATGGATTCCATCAGCGGAAAAGTCGCCGTCATCACTGGAGGTGCGAGCGGGATCGGTTTCGCCACCGCGAAGGCACTCGCCGCCAAAGGTGCGAAGCTCGTCATCGCGGATATCGAAGCATCCGCGCTCAACCAAGCCGTCGCCGAGCTGTCATCCTCGGGCGCGAAGGCCGAGGGTGTCGTGTGTGACGTCGCCGATCTCGGGTCGGTGCAGAACCTCGCCGAGCAGGCATTCTCGAAAATGGGTGCGGTGCATATCTTGTTCAACAACGCGGGCGTCGCGCTCAACGGTCACATCGTCAACATGAAGCATTCCGATTGGGAATGGATAATCAAGGTTGACCTGTGGGGGCCTATCCACGGCGTCGAGGCGTTTCTGCCGCGTATGATCGAGCAGAAACAGGGCGGACAGATTCTCTTCACGTCATCGATTGCGGGACTGGTGCCAACCGAGGGCCTTGGCGTGTATGCCGTCGCGAAATATGGTGTGGTCGCGCTTGCCGAGACTCTCCGACGCGAGGTCCGACAACACAACATAGGAGTGTCCGTCCTCTGTCCGCTCCGGGTGGAGACCAATATCGGAACTTCAGAAAGAAACCGCACGGCAGATTTTGGCGGCGCGTCCGCTTCGCCCCGGCAGCAGCCCGAAGCCTCGAGCAACATCGTGATGGCGGGCCAGGTGATGAAGCCCGAGGATGTCGCAACAGTGGTCGTCGACGCCATCCTGGCCAATCGGCTTTACATCCTGCCACACGACCAAAGCCGCGATCTCATCAGGCGCCGCTTTCAGCGCATCGACGCAACGTTCGACGAGCAGAAGAAAAGGTGACGCGTCGCAGTATTCGAAGTTGAGGCGCGGTTCGCTTCTCGGGGTCGGCCGTGAAACTCACGTCAGAAGCTCGGCTTGGATCAGCGCAGGGAGGAAACAAGGATGAAAGTGAGCATTGGAATCGGCGGCGCGGCCTCGGGCCAGAAGCGCGACTTCGACGAGCAAGTCGAATACGCCGTAGAAGCCGAGAAGCTCGGCGTAGACGCGGTCTGGACCGCGGAAGCATGGGGTCAAGACGCGATTGCGCCGCTGGCTTACATAGCGGCACGAACCAACCGAATCCGGCTTGGCACCGGCATCATGCAGATCAGTGCGCGTGTACCTGCGATGACCGCGATGACGGCGCTGACGATGGCTGCTATCAGCAACGATCGCTTCATCCTGGGATTGGGGACGAGCGGTCCGCAGGTGGTCGAGGGGCTTCATGGGCAGCCATTCAAAGCACCGTTGGCCCGGCTCAAAGAAACCGTGGAGATCATCAAGCTGGCATTCGCCGGCGAGAAGATCGAGTTCCACGGCAAGTATCACGAGCTTCCGCTGCCGGGCGGACAGGGCAAGGCGCTCAGGTTGTCACAACCCGGCAATTCCAGGATTCCGATCTATCTCGCGACCCTCAAGCCGCACGCGTTGGAATATACCGGCGCCGTGGCGGATGGATGGCTCGGCACCTCGTTTACCCCGGAACATGCCGCAGCGCACCTTGACTATATACGCCGGGGCGCCGAATCTGCCGGCCGCAGCTTCGATGATATCGACATTGAGGTGGGAGGCACCGTTGCGTTCGGCGATGATCTCGAAGCGCTCGTGGAGCCTTTGAAACCCGGCATGGCCTTTACGCTCGGTGCGATGGGCTCGGCGACGACGAATTTCTACAACGACGCTTTCAAACGAGGCGGTTGGGAGGAGTCTGCCCGCGAAGTGCAGCGTCTGTGGGTTGCGGGGAAGCGGGCTGAAGCCGTTGCGAAGGTACCGTTGGAGATGGTCGTCCAGGCAAACCTGTTGGGCGACAGCGAAATGGTGCGAGAACGCATCCGGGCCTACAAAAATGCCGGCGTCACGAGGCTGCGTGTCGCACCAATGGGCCGCGACCTTCGTGGGAAACTCGCGACCCTGGCTAAGGTGATGGACTTGTTGCACTGACGCGACCCGGCGGTTGCGCGCAGCACGCGGCCGCTCTTTCTAGAGATTCTTGCGGTAGTCGCGTTCGATCGCGTCGTCGTCCGGACAGAGTCTCATCCAGGTTCCTCCATTCCAATCGAGCTTCGTGTTACATCTGGTTGCGCGCAGAGCGGAATTTCCAAAGGACCATCTGATGAGCGAAAAACTTCCTGCTCTCTATCTTGCCCGCCATGGAGAGACCGCGTGGAGTCTCTCAGGGCAGCATACCGGGCGTACCGACTTGCCGCTCACCGACAAAGGCCGGGAGAACGGCTCGCGTCTTGGTGAAAGACTCAAAGGCCTCCAATTCGCGATGGTGCTGTCGAGTCCGCTGCAACGCGCCAGGGTTACCTGCGAGATCGCGGGGTTCGGCGCCCAGGCGCAGCTCGATCCCAACCTTTACGAATGGGACTACGGGCAATACGAGGGACGCCGAACGGTCGATATAATAAAAGAGCGGCCGGACTGGCAATTGTTCCGTGACGGATGCCCGGGCGGCGAGACGCTGGCCCAGGTCGCCGCGCGGGCGGACCAGGTCGTGGCGCGCGTGCGGAAGACCGCCGGCGATGTGTTGATTTTCTCGAGCGCGCACATCCTGCGCGTTTTGACCGCACGCTGGCTCGGAATGGATCCGGCCGCAGCCGCATCTTTCATGTTAAGTACCGCCAGCGTCAGCATCCTGACCTACGAGCACGACCTGACCGATCCCGCCGTCAAGCTGTGGAACGACAACAGTCACGTGCGCTGAATCGGCGGTGCTGTCGGTTCGCTAGACCCCAAACTCGCTGAGCAGCGCTTCGCGCAGTTTCACGTAATGCAGTGATCCGATCACGCAGGTAAGGTCTTCGTCGTCGCGATCGCGCGGATCGAAGGGGATCGAATAGCGCTCGCATATCCTTCGATACGCCCTTCGCAAGCGCGCCAGTCCATTGTCGGGAGTCCGGAACAACGCGACCGCCGACCGGCGGGGGATCATTCCGATGCTCACGAACAGGTCGGCGGCGATCTCGTCCCGATTGTCCAGGCGATCGCTGTCGTCGGCGCACCCGCGGCGCACTCCGCGCTTATCGCGTAGGACTTCGCGCGCAATATGATGGCCGGTTTCGTGGACGAAGGTCGCACCGAGGATCACGCGGCGCTTCACCGTCCCATCGAGCCAGATGAGCGGACGACCGAACTCCGTGGTCTTCGGGAGATAGAATCCAAGCAGAGTCTTCGAGGCTTCCTGCTGGCCCAGCACCAGGGTAATTCCACGGCTTGCGGATCGCCGGGTCCAGCTTCGGATCGATCCCTCGTTGAAGCGCGCGCGGTTGAGAAGCGGCCACGCGATGCGCCGGCCGGCGGCGATCAGGTCGCGAACCTCCGTCGGCTTCAGAAGTCGACGGAGAACCGCGCGATAGTCGCTCCGAATCAGCCTGCCAATCCGGTCGGCGTAGATCGCGGATGAGTTCGCGACCATCGTCGTATCGTCGCCGATCATCTCACGGACGAAGTTGTTCAGCGTGCTCGAGCGCATCGGCCACTTGACCGCCCGGACGGAGAGTAGAAGGACGGCCATTCCGATTCAAACGGCCGCCTCGCGGTCGATTGACGAAAGGGCGGCGGGCGTGTCTGACTATACTTGGCAGTGTGGGCCGCACAAGCATCGGAAGCCCTTGAAGCGATCGTTCGCACGGGAGGCGCAGCCATGATCAACGACTACGATTTGACCAATCTCGATTTCTTCGTCACGGGCGATCCGCATTCGGTGTGGAAGGAGCTGCGTGCCACCGACCCTGTCCATTGGACCCAGCGCGAGAACAAGAAGCCCTTTTGGTCGATCACCAAGTATGATGATGCACAGCGCGTGTACCGCGACCCCGCGTCCTTCAGCTCGCATTGGGGTATCGCGTTGGGGTTCGCCGACGCGCCCGATCCGAATCAGCCTCGCATGGAATTCGGGTTTGGGCAGATGATGATCACTACCGACCCTCCCCGCCATGGCCAGATACGCCAGATGATGAACCGGCGATTCACGCCGCGCGCGCTCGCTCCGCACGAACTGCACGTCCGCGCGATCACCACCGAGATCATCGATGCGATCGCGCCGCGCGGCGAGTGCGACCTGGTGGTCGATGTCGCCGCGCGCCTGCCTACTGCGGTCATCTGCGAGATGCTCGGGGTACCGCGCGAAGATTGGGACATGATGTTCGCGCTCGGCAACATGGCGCTGGGAGGCGAAGACCCCGAGTACCAGGTCGAAGGCTCGGCGCAAAAGACCGGCGTGCAGGCGCAGATGCAGATTTTCAACTACTTCATGAAGCTCATCGGCGAGCGACGCGCCAACCCCGGCGACGACCTCGTGAGCGCGATCGTGAACGGCGAAATCGAGGGCGACCGCCTGAGCGATATCGAGGTGCTGTTCAATTGCTTCTTGCTGATCCTCGGCGGGCAGGAAACCACCCGCAACGCGATCACGGGGGGCATGAATGCGCTGATGCATAGTCCCGCCGATCGCGACCGGCTCTCCAGGGATCCATCGCTGATGCCGACCGCGATCGAGGAGATCCTGCGCTGGACCTCGCCGATCACGCACATCATGCGCACGGCAACCTGCGATGTGGAAATCCGCGGCCGCACGATTCATAAGGACGACCGCGTGGTGATCTGGAATCCGTCGGCAAATCGCGACGAGGACGTGTTCGCGGATCCCTACAAGTTCGATATCACGCGCCACCCGAATGACCACCTGGCGTTCGGCTACGGTGAGCATTTCTGTATCGGAGCGAACCTCGCGCGCCTGGAACTGCGCGTGATGCTCGACGAATTGCTGCGCCGCGTTCCGGATATGGCGCCTGCGGGCCCGCCGGAGAAGCTGCGGTCGAACTTGCTGGCCGGCATCAAGCATCTGCCCGTGACATTCAGCCCGGTCAAGGCTGCTGCCTAGCCGTCGAAGAGAGAGGCGCGGCGCCTCGGCCCGTCAGGGCGGGGGTTCTGGCGAGGCGAGGTGTTACGCCAGCGGAATAAACAGCGTGCGCCGCTCGCCCGACCCCACGCCCCTTGAGATGTGACCTTTGCCGGTCACATCCTCCGCCAGCAGGATCGACCCTGGCCCAAACCGGCGCTTGTCTCCATCGCTGGTTTCAATCTCGACTTCCCCGGTTAGATTCACCACGAATTGGCGGCGCGGCGCGTTGTGCCAATCAATAAAGTATTCGCCGCTGCGCGACTCGCGGAAGATCACTCCCCTGGCCGCGATCATTTCCGAAATCGTGGAAGCGTACTCCGCTGATTTCATCTCGGCTTCGACGTCCTGGAGATGCGACTCTCCCGCCGCATCGGCATAAATCCGTGTGTATTTCATCGAGTAACCCTCGACCCCGCTGAATAGCACCGTCGCGTCCTCGCGGCCATCGGCAGTCTTTGCTCACGATAGTCGCAAGCATGCACCATCGAGCAATTTTGCCGCGTGCGGCGGCCCGCCGGCTCTCGAGCGGGAATTTTTCCCTTTCTCTACGATTTCGGGAACTCCCGTGATGCGCGCTGAATTTACGGGATGAGCCAAGGGGTCGAGGCGTGATGCGCGACCGACAATTTTCAACACCTTTGCGCGGGGGGTCACGGAAATGAAACGAAACACGAAGCTCGCGGTTTTTGTCTCGATCGTCTCGGCGATGGCCATATTCGCCGCGTTCAATCGATCTACCGCCCAATCCGGCAGTGCCTACCAGGTCACGACACTCATCGGCAGCTCCGGGTCCGGCGCTCCCCACACGGATTCCAGGATGGTGAATGCGTGGGGCAACGCGTTCTTTACCGGCCAGCCGTTCTGGATCAACGACCAGGGGACCGGGGTTTCCGAACTGATCGATGGCGCCGGCACGATTTACGGCCCGCTGCCGTTCGTCAATGTTCCGGGGCCGAGCGGCGCTAAAGGTCAGCCCACCGGAATCGTGGCCAACGGCACCGCGGACTTCGTTCTCAGCGCAGGAGGCGCCGCTTTGTTCGTCTTCGCCGGCGAGGACGGGATCATCTCGGCATGGAACGAGAGCATGGGCAACAACGCCGTGTCGGTGGTCAACAAGGCAGGAGTGGCGTCATACACTGGCCTCGCACTGGCGAAGAACGGATCGGCCAACCAGCTCTATGCCGCTAACCAGGGCGTGACCGGCCATCCCGCGTCGATCGATGTGTACAACACAGGCTTCGGAGTCGGGGTCGCCTCGGGCGGCTTCGTCGATTCACATCTGCCCCCGAATTTTGTTCCTTACAACATACAGAACATCGGGGGGAACCTGTTCGTGTCCTACTTCGAAGGGCTGCAGTCGGTGGGGCAGGTCGATGAATTCGATCCCAACGGCGACCTCATCATGACCTTTACCAGCTCTACGCTGGCTGCACCGTGGGGCATGACGATAGCTCCCTCTGCGTTCGGCTCCTTCGCCAACGATTTGTTGGTCGGAAACCTGGTTGACGGTTCAATCAGCGTGTTCAATCCGGCCAACGGCGAATTTCTGGGCCAGCTCGTCGACGCCAATGCAAGAAAAATCTCCATCCCGGGCCTGTGGTCGCTGGTTGACGGCGATGGCGCGATGAATGCGCAATCGGGCGCCGTGTATTTTACCGCTGGGCCGAATGGATACGCTTCCGGATCGTTCGGGACGATCACCGTGGCTCCGGCGGCAGCCACGCCTACGCCCACGCGAACCCCTACCGGCAAGCCGACCAAGACGCCGAAACCCAAGCCGACCAAAACGGCCAGGCCGACGAAAACCCCGAAGCCGAAACCAACCAGGACACCCAAGCCCACCAAGACCCCCAAGCCGACCAAGACACCGAGACCAAGGAAGACTCCGGATCCCACCCGGACCCCAAAGGATACGCCCACACCGTACATGCCCTATTGAGCAACCCGGCGCGGCGCCGGACTTGGCGCCGCGCCAACATGGGAGGAGGGGAACCATGACCGCACGACGGCTAGGCGTCGCGCTCGCGATCGTGTCGTCGATCTGGATGACCGCGGGCGCGAGCGCGAACGACAACGTATCGAACCTCGCTGGCGAACAAACTATCGAACGCCTCAACCGGCTCGAAGGGCGGATGACCGAGCTTGAAGGCCAGGTCGCGACTCTCAAGCGCGAAAAGATAGAAGCCGAGCAGAGCCTGAAAAATCAGCCGGAGGAGAACGCAGCGCTCAAATCGCGGCTCGCGTATCGACCCGATTATTCCTCGGTCCGGCCGGTGCAGAACGACCCTGCGGCAGTCAACGACGACCGCAGGCATCGTGACCTGATCAGCAACTGGGGTGTGCGCGCAGGCTACCAGGGATTCCCGTTCGGCCAGAAGGAAGGCGGCTTCTTCTATGGTCTCTTCGTCGACAGTCCGCTGATTCATAACAAGGACGGAATGCCCGGCGGCGACCTCGATCTCGAAGTCGGCGGTGGACTCGCCTTCAGCGGCGATGACCAGGTCACCGTTCACTCTTCTGTGGTTGGGGCAAACACCAACGTCGAATTCCGTCAGCGCATGATCTCAATCTGGCCCGGCGTCAAGTACAGCCTCGATTTCTGGAAGAACTACGGCATCAGGCCGTACGTGACCGCCGGACCCGGTATATGGGTCGACATAATCGAGACTCCTCCGCTGGTGGGCGGATTGCAGTTCCCGACCAGGCAGCTCGGCGCCCGCAAGCTTCCGGCGATCGCCGGTGCGAGCGTGTTCGAGGGCGCGCAGGGCGGTGCGGGATTCGATTTCAAGTTGCCGACCGAGAACCCGATCCTCGATCGGATGAAAGTCGGCTTCGACTATCGATATTCGGCGTGGACGACCGGGCAGCGCTTCAACACTTATTCGTTGCTGCTGACGTACGCCTATTGAGTGGGGGCACGCTTTGGCCTGCGCCATCTTTGGAAAAGCGCAGACTGAAATCTCCGGGTACCCGGAAGCCTGTTCCAAGAGAGGCGAGGCTTCTCTTGAGAGTGTATGATCGGATCAGCGAGGAGGTGGTGGCATGCCTCAGGCGCAGGCCGTTATCAATGCCGCTGATCACGGCACCGAATTTATCGCGCCGCAGTTCCGCAGGCGCGGATTTCTGCCCGAGCATGATCCGCTAACGAATTTCTCCGCCGATTCAGAATTCGCGCTGCTCGATGAGATCGGGCGCGATCTTCCAAGCCTGCTCCAGGACGGCGGCTTTCGCCGTCATGCACGTTCGTTAATAATTCCGCCCTGGCCGGACGCGTGCGCCGACGACTTGCCGGGAATGCGCCTTTACTACTTGCGCGTGGGATTTCTCGCGTCCGCGTATATCAACCAGGTTAGTGCGGAGCCGAGCCGGGTCCTGCCGGCGAACCTTGCGATTCCGCTGGTGCGAATCTGCAAATTGCTCAACCGTCCACCGATTCTTAGCTACGATGGGTACGCACTCTACAACTGGAAGCGGTTCCGTCCCGAAGGCCCCATCGCGCTCGGCAATATCGATACGATTCAAAATTTCGTTCATCTTTATGACGAGCACTGGTTCATCCTCGTCCACGTTGAGATCGAGGCGATCGCGGCGCGCATCCTCGATGCGATCGCGCGGGTGCGTGATACCCTTGCGGCGAACGGCGCATTGGCGATCGACAGCGCAGTGGGAGACATCGCGAGCGCGGTCAACGACCAGGTGCGGGTGCTGCGGCGAATTCCTGAGAAGATGAGCCCCGCGCTGTACTACAAGACCTTCCGGCCTTACATCCGTTTCTTCGAGGGCGTCGAGTACGAAGCCGAAGTGCCCGGCGCGCAGGTGGCGGCCGGCTCTGCCGCGCTGGTGCGGATGAACTTTCGCGGCGAGACGGGAGCGCAGAGCAGTATTGTGCCGATGCTGGTCGCGTTCATGAAGATTCCGCATCGCCCTTCGATGCTTACCAACCATCTTGCCGATATGCGCAACTACATGCCGGCCGAGCATCGGCGTCTGCTGGAGACAGTGGAGTCGATGCCTGGCGTGCGCGGCCTCGCGAGCAAGCACAACTACAACGCGGTCCTCGATGCGATCGCGGAATTTCGCTCGGTGCATATCGGGTGGGCGCAGGAATATATCAATCGATGGACCGACGACCCACGCGGGACCGGCGGCACGCCATACATGAAATGGCTCAAGCAGCTAATCGACGAGACGCTCGCGTTCAAAATCCAATGATCGGTCGTCGATTTGCTGTGGCACAGGCTCGACATAAGCTGACGAAATAGCGCCATCGAGTCAGCCGTGGCGCGATGCTAGGTTTGCACCATCGCGGGAGGTCTTATCGATGACTGCCAGGAATATTTCGCATTTCGATGTACACGCGGACGATGTTGAGCGCGCAAAGAAATTCTACGAGCGGGTGTTCGGATGGCGGTTTTCTGCGTGGGGACCGCCCGGCTTCTTCTTGATTGCGACTGGCGACGAAAAGGATCCCGGCATTCATGGAGCGGTGCACGATCGCCCGAAGGACGAGCCGCGATCGATTGGGTTTCAGTGCACCATCGCCGTCGATGACGTAGATGCGATTGCGAAGACGATCGCGGAGGCCGGTGGACAGATTACGGTACCCAAGATGACGATTCCCACGGTCGGAGAATTGGTGCAGTTCAAGGACACCGAGGGGAACGTGGTCTGCGCGATGCGCTACTTCGACGAATCCCAAGGGAGACCCAAGTAGGGGCTATCAGGCGACGGACTAACCACAAAGGCACCAAGTTCGCTCGGGAGATCGAGGCTTCTTTTTCCCCTCTTGGGTCTTGGTGGTTAAGTCCTTGGAGGCTGCGTGACATAGTCGGAACCGCTGTTTGGAGTTGTTCACATCCCGATTTAGTATGGCGGCATGCGGTTGTCAGCGCCGTCCGATGCATCCTGCCTTCTGTGCGTTGCGCTCGTTCTAACCTTGATTGCGGCCGCGCCGGCGAAGGCCCAGGAAAATGCGACCGGGCCGGCGCTCACGGCCGGAGTAGTAGTCATTCCTCCCTTCGTGATTCGGCAGGAGGACGGGACCCTGACCGGGTATGGGATCAATCTCTGGAACGCAGTAGCCGCGCAGTTGAAGACCAGGACCGACTACGTGGTCTTTCGCGACCAGTACGCGCTGTTGGACGCGATGCTCGCCAGGAAGGTCAACGTGCTCGCAGCTCCGGTGATTATCACTTCATCGCGCGACGAGGTCATGGATTTTTCACTGCCCATCATGCAGGCCGGACTGCTGATCGCGGTCCGTGATACAGGAGAGCCGCCCAGCGTGAATCCGCTGGAAGACCTGCTGGAGCTCATGTTTTCCAGAACGATGCTGGTCTGGTTGGGGATCGCGTTGGCCTTGGTCTTGATCCCCGCGCACCTGGTCTGGTTTCTCGATCGGAGAAGCGAGGGCGGAGTTGTCGAGAATCCCGCCTACATTCCGGGAATCTTCGAGGCGATGTACTGGGCGATTTCGGGTCTGACCTCCCAGGCGCAAGCGATGCCCCACCAGTGGGTGGCTAGGGTTTTCTCGGTCTTCTCGATGTTTGCCGGGGTGGTGTTTGTCGCCTTCTACACCGCGCAACTAACTACGACGCTGACGGTCCGACAGATGCAGGGTTCAATCGGCGGCCCGGACGATTTGGTCGGCAAGCAGGTGGCAGCGCTGGAGAACACAGTTGCCGTCGACTACCTGCGCTCGCACAATATCCAGTTCCAGGAATTTCACCGAGTGGATCCGATGCTCCAGGCCCTGCAGGCCAGGCAGGTCGATGCGATCGTGTTCAACGCTCCGGTGCTCCTTTACTATGCCGCACACGAGGGGAAGGGGCTGGTGCGGATCGTGGGCCCGGAATTTTTTGTGTCTCCGGTGGCGTTTGGTTTTCAGCCCGACAGCCCCCTGCGCAGGAGGGTCGACCGGGCCCTGCTGGCGCTGCACGACAAGGGCGCTTACCAGGAGATCTACGGCAAGTGGTTCGGCGTGCAGTAGCTCGCGACCGGAACGCGGATGATTGGCTGGTCGGTTCTGTTCCTGATCGTTTACGTGCTGAACGTGATGCCGGCGTTTGCACCGCCGACCTGGATGGTGTTGTCACTGGTCGGCGTGAATTCCGAGGCGGTCAGCGTGCCCGTGCTGGCGCTGGTCGGCGCGAGCGCCGCCACCCTGGGGAGATTGACCCTGGCCAAGCTGTCCAGGTCGATCATCCGAAGCAGGTTTCTCAGCGAGGGCACCCGGTGCAACGTCGATGCGATCAAGGAACAACTCGAGCACCGCCGCGCCGCGACCGTGGGCAGCTTCTTCCTGTACGCGCTGGGCCCGTTCCCTTCCAACTGTCTTTTCATCGCGTACGGCTTGACGGCGCTCGACCTTTACCTGATCGCGATTCCGTTCTTTGTCGGCCGGCTCGCCAGCTACAACTTTCTGGTCTTTACCGCCGCCGCTGCGCACAAGCATCTACAACTCGACGAAAGCGAGGCCCAATCCTACTTCGGAGTGTACTTCTTCGTTACGCAGGTTCTGTTGCTGTTTTCGGTCTACGCCTTTGCGAAGGTCGATTGGCGAATACTGTTCACGGAGAAGAAGCTCCGCTGGCAACGAGAGAAACCGGCAGCCTGATGGTTCTATTGCCTGCAAAATGGCGCTGGACATCTGTCCCGAACCGCAGCAGCATCCAGATGAACTGGTTGCACGCAATGAAGGGTGCGCCGTGAAATCGAAGCCTAAGGCATCGTCGGCAGCTCGAAATGCAATGCCTCCGCGGCACGCGAGCGGCGGCTTTCTGCACGAGGAATTGCCCTCGCCCGAGGAAGAATGGGCGGCGGGCAAAGCGTTGCGCCAGAAGGTCCCGCGCGAGAGCCATGCGGGATGGAAAGCGGGGCGCAACCGCCCCGATCCCGTAAAGATTGTTGCCGCATCGAACGAAGGGCGATTGCAAAACCTGGTGCCGATCCGGCACGGGCGGATGCTCACCTCGCCGTTTGCATTCCTGCGCGGTTCGGCAGCGGTGATGGCTTCGGACTTGTCGAAGACTCCCGTGAGCGGGATGCGAGTGCAGGCTTGCGGCGACTGTCATCTCTTGAACTTCGGCGCCTTCGCGACACCCGAGCGCAACCTCTTTTTCGACATCAATGACTTCGATGAAACGCTGCCGGCTCCGTGGGAATGGGATGTAAAGCGGTTGGCGGCCAGTCTCGTGGCGGCGGGGCGTCACCTCGGATTCAAGGACGCCGACTCCGGGCGCGCCGCGCGCGGCGCGGTCCGCCAGTATCGAGAGTCGATGACGCAATTCTCGGAAATGCCCGCGTTCCAGGTCTGGTACGAGCACATCGACCTGCAGAGCATGATGAAGCGTTTCGTGCGGCCCGAAAATCGCGCGCGCACAATGGCCCGGATCGAGAAGATGCGGCAGAGGACGGTGGCGGAACACGACTTTCCCAAGCTGGTGGAAGAGGAAGGGGGAGCCTACCGGATCCGCGACAACCCGCCGCTGATCTATCACGGGCCCCGCCAGCAGCGGGCCGATTTCGAATCGATCGTGATGAAATCAATCAAGCACTACCGCAAAACCCTGCCGGAGCATCATAGGGTCCTGTTTGACCGATTCAAGCCGGTTGATTTCGCGGTGAAAGTAGTCGGCGTGGGCAGTGTCGGCACGCTATGCGGGGTGGGGCTTTGGATGGCCGCGGAGAATGATCCGCTATTCCTCCAGATCAAGCAGGCGAACGCATCGGTGCTGGAACCGTATGCGGGCAAGAGCGTCTATCCTAACCACGGCCAACGCGTGGTGGCTGGACAGCATCTGATGCAGGCCGCCAGCGACATCATGCTGGGCTGGACGATGGGCGAAATTGAGCGGCGGCACTTCTACATTCGCCAGCTTCGTGACATGAAGATTTCAGTGACGGTCGAGGCGCTCGATGAGCTGGGGCTGAAGAACTATGGAAAACTCTGCGGATGGACGCTGGCGCGCGCGCACGCCCGCTCCGGAAGTCCAGCTATGCTCGCCGGATACATGGGCAACAGCGACGTGTTCGACCGCGCGCTTGAGAAGTTCGCGATCGATTATGCCGACCAGACCGAGCGCGATCATAAGGCGATGGCGCGCGCAGTCCGCGATGGGCGGCTGAAGGCGGAACAGGAGTAGCAAGCTGAGCGGGAGGCAATGGAAGAGACGTGATGGCTAGTGGCGCTCAAACCTCGCCTCCCGATCTTCTGCT
>Ga0335085_10000544_pt1 | contig 103491 bp, 107 predicted proteins | sample Lox_Sample_45_FD_206712 | JGI IMG/M metagenome (GOLD analysis project Ga0335085, IMG submission 206712) | Soil microbial communities from Loxahatchee National Wildlife Refuge, Florida, United States - Lox_Sample_4.5 | ecosystem: Environmental > Terrestrial > Soil > Wetlands | place: USA...
TGCACCAAACCGGGCCTCGAAGCGGTAATAGCGCAGGACGCGCAGCACATCCTCCGCAATCCGGCTGGCCGGATCGCCGACAAAGCGCACGCGCCGCGCGGCGAGGTCCACCTCGCCGCCGACCGGGTCGAACAGCGTGCCGTCGGGTGCGAGGTAGAGCGCGTTGATCGTGAAGTCGCGCCGCTGCGCGTCTTCCTCCCAGCCCGCGTCAAAAGCGACGACCGCGTGCCGCCCATCGGTCTCGACATCGCGCCGCAGCGTGGTGATCTCGAAAATGCGCGGCGGCATCACCGCGGTCACCGTGCCGTGTGCCAGACCGGTCGGCAGCGCCTTGATCTTCGCTGCGGCCAGCGCGTCGATCACCGCATCCGGCCGCGCCGATGTCGCAAGATCGATGTCGCCGCCTTCGATCCCCAACAGCGCATCGCGCACACAGCCGCCGACAAACCGGGCCTCGATCTTGGCGGCCTCCAGCGCGGCGAGCAGTTGCTTCACCGAAGCATCGAAGAGCCACGGCGGCTTCAGCATGGTCATCGTCCTGCCGGCTCCATATGGCCCGGCACGATCCGTCCGTTCTCGAAATGCGGCGGCACGTAGGTGCCGGGCTGCGCGGCACCGAACCCGACAGTGACGACAAACAGTACCAACGCCGTCAACACGACTCCCGCCGCGATCAGCCAAACCCAGGGCAGCTTTTGCCAGACGACCGCGCCCCCGGCCTCCGACCACCGCAGCCACGCCAAATACAGAACGGTAGGCAAAACCAGCGGCACGACCAGAGTCAGAATTTCACGCGGCATTGTCGTCTCAACTGCCCAAGGCCTCCGCGTTCAGCACTTCGGCGAGGTTGACCAGCATTCCCGCGGTCGCGCCCCAAATGTTGCGGCCTTCGTAGGGCAGCACAAAAAAGACCCGCCTGCGCCCGGCCGACTCGCGCTCGGTTCGATTATGGTTGTTGTGGTCGAGGATATAAGTGAGCGGCACCTCGAAAGCCTCGGCCACCTCATAGGCGTCAAGCGACAGCGTATAGGCGGGCTCGACGATGCCGACGATCGGCGTGATCTCGAACCCGGTGCCGGTAACATAGGTGTCGAGCCGGCCCACGACGCTCACAAGGTCGCGCGGCAAGCCGACTTCCTCTTCGGTCTCGCGCAGTGCCGTCGCGATGGCGTCGATATCGTGCTCCTCGACGCGGCCGCCCGGGAACGCGATCTGCCCGGCATGCGCCGAAAGATGCGCCGTGCGCTGGGTCAGCAGCACCGTCATGCCGTCGGCATGGTCGATCAGCGGTACGAGTACCGCCGCCGGCCGCAGCGCCGCCGAGGGCGGTGTCTCGCCGGGGTTGAGATCGTGGTCGCCGCGCGTCGCCGCGCGGATCTCGGCGGCTTCCAGCGGGTCGCTCGTACCTCCGAAACCGCGCCGCCCAGGCAGCCGCCCGGCGAGCCGGGCGATCAATTTTTCGCGAGTCATAGCAGCTGCGTCATTCCTCGTCGGGATTGCCGAGGTCGAAATACATTCCATCACTCCACAACCCGAACGGTCCGTCGCCTTCGCCCCGCTCGGCATCGGCGAGCTCGACAAGCTCATAAAAAACCGGACGATTCAGCCGCGCCTCAAGTCCGGGGCGGACTAGAATATAGGGCATTGGCTCGCCGCTTGCATTCGCATCCACGCGCAGCGGATGCTTTGGCCCGGCCGCCACAATCTCGTCGAGATTGGTGCGGAAATTGAGGCGGCGGTTGGTGCCCGCACCTTCAGAGTTGACTTCGACCGCGAGAAACGGCGCATCTTCGACGGTGACGCGGCCGCGTTCGACAGGCGTGACGAGCCAATAGCTCCCGTCCGCCTCGCGGCGCAGGACCGAGGCAAAGAGTTTTACGAGCTTTTGCCGGGCAATCGGCGAGCCGCGATAAAACCAAGTGCCGTCACGGGTGATCTTCATATCGAGATCGCCGTGATTGACGGCCGGCGGCCTGTGTCTTGTATCAGCTGGGCCGCGACTTCCTGCCCTCGCCGGATCGTTGCCTGGCGCGGTATTTTCAATCAGTGTCGGCATTTCGCCGCCACCTTTACGGGATTGTGAAGAGTTGTCCGCAACGTCACCCATAAATTCCCCTCCCGGGGATCTGGTCGCCGAGGTCGAAGCGCTAGGCGAGCGGCTGCGGCTCGTGCGCGAGCGAATCGGCGAAGTCATTTTCGGCCAGCGCGAAGTGATCGAGCAAGCCTTGATCACACTCTTGTCGGGCGGTCACGCGCTGCTGATCGGTGTTCCTGGCCTCGCCAAGACGCGGCTGGTGGAAACGCTCGGCACGATCCTCGGCCTCGACGACAAGCGCATCCAATGCACCCCCGATCTGATGCCTGCCGATATATTGGGTTCGGAGGTGCTGGAAGAAAGCGATGCCGGGCGGCGGTCGTTTCGCTTCATCCCCGGCCCGGTGTTCTGCCAGCTGTTGATGGCCGATGAGATCAACCGCGCCAGCCCGCGCACACAGTCCGCGCTGCTGCAGGCCATGCAGGAAGGCCGGGTGTCGATCGCGGGGCAGTATCACCCGCTGCCGCGCCCGTTTCATGTGCTGGCGACACAGAACCCGCTGGAGCAGGAAGGCACCTACCCGCTGCCGGAGGCGCAGCTCGACCGTTTCCTGCTGCAGATCGATGTCGATTACCCCGATCTCGATTCCGAGCGGCGGGTCCTGATCGCGACGACCGGCGCGGCCGAGATGGCGCCGCGCCGCGCGATGAACGCCGACGAACTGATGGCGGCGCAGCGTCTGGTGCGTCGTATCCCGGTCGGCGAAAGCGTCGTCGACGCGATCCTCGGTCTGGTCCGTTCCGGCCGGCCCGAGACCGGTGCGACCGGGCCGCGCCGCTTTGTCGCCTGGGGGCCGGGGCCACGCGCCAGCCAGGCGCTGATGCTCGCCTGCCGCGCGCGCGCCTTGCTCGACGGCCGCTATGCGCCGTCCGTCGACGATGTGCTCGCGCTGGCCGCGCCGGTGCTGCGCCATCGCATGGCCGTCAGCTTCGCCGGGCGGGCGGAAGGCGTCGGGGTCACCGAAGTCATCGACCAGATGATGGCCCCGCTCAGGTGATCTCGGTTCAGTCGCTCCGGGGGTTTGGCGCGCCGCGACCGGCGGCGGGTTCGCTGCGTCATCGCGCCGAGGAGGCGGCCGCGGCGCTGCCGCCGCTGCTCGTCGCCGCAGAGCGCATCGCCGCGACCGTCGCGCAGGGCGTGCACGGTCGCCGCCGTGTCGGCCAGGGCGAGACGTTCTGGCAGTTCCGCTCCTACGAACCGGGCGACGCAGCGAGCCGTATCGACTGGCGTGAAAGCGCGAAATCGCAGCGGCTTTACGTCCGCGAAACCGAATGGGAGGCGGCGCAGAGCGTGTGGTTGTGGCGCGACGCCTCGGCCTCGATGGATTACAGCTCGGCTGGCTTTATTCCCGGCGGCGATTGGCCGAGCAAACGCGAGCGCGCCGAGTTGATCCTCGTGGCGCTGGCAAGCCTGCTGGTCCGCGGCGGCGAGCGGCTGGCGCTGCTGGGCAGCGGCATGCCGCCGCTGAGCGGCCGTGTCGCGCTCTCCCGCCTCGTCGAATTGATCGAACGCGACGGCGCCAAGGCCGGCGCGGCCGGCAGCCTGCCGGCGATGGAGCCGCTACCGCGCGCCTGTCAGCTGGTGCTGATCGGCGATTTTCTGGGTCCGCTGGAGGCCACCAACACGATCGTCGCCGGGTTCGCCGCCGCCGGCATCGGCGGCCATATGCTGCAGATCACCGACCCGGCCGAGGAGGATTTGCCGTTTGATGGCCGGGTACGCTTCGAGGGGATCGAGGAACGCGACGAACTGCTGGTCGGCCGCGTCGAGACGATCCGTGAGGCCTATGGCGGGCGGTTTCACGAGCACCGCGTCGGGTTGCAGGCGATGGCGCAAGCGGTCGGCTGGTCGTTCGGCATGCATCGCACCGACCGGCCGCCCGCGCTGGCGCTGCTCGCTCTGCACGCTGCACTGGCGTCGGACCGCCGCAGATGACGCCGTATTCGGAGTCGTCACCCCCGCGAAGGCGGGGGTCCAGGGCAGCGCCTCGTCGCTCGCCCTGGGTTCCTGCTTTCGCGGGAAGGACAAATAATTTGTGTTTGGCCGAGGGCATCTGATGCTCTCGCTCGGTTCGTTCGCCTTTGCGTCGCCCTGGCTCCTCGCCGCGCTGGTGGCGTTGCCGGTGATCTGGTGGCTGCTGCGGGTGACCCCGCCGGCGCCGCGCCGCATCCCGTTTCCGGCATTGCGCCTGCTTCTCGGGCTGGCGCCGCGCGAAGAGACACCCGCGCACACCCCGCTCTGGCTCATCGTGCTGCGCACGTTCCTCGCCGCACTGATCATCATCGGCCTGGCCCATCCGCTGCTCAATCCGCAGGCCCGGTTGGCCGGCAGCGGTCCGGTCATCCTGGTGATCGATGACGGCTGGGCCGCGGCAAGCGACTGGCAGACGCGGCAGGCCGTGTCGCGCGACCTGCTCGCCGAAGCCGAGCGCGAGGATCGCCAGGTCGTGCTGCTGACGACGGCGCCGACGGCCACCGATCGTCCGGCGCCGCCGTTGCAGCCAATACGCGCCGCCGACGCCCGCGCCGCGGTCGAGGCCTTGGCGCCGAAACCGTGGAGCGACGATCGCAAGACGGCGCTGGCGCGGCTCAACGCCTTGCCGCTGTCAAAGGGCACGAGCGCGGTATGGCTCAGCGACAATGTCGATGATGGCGCGGCGGCCGAGCTTGCCAAGGCGCTCGCCGAACGCGGCGGCCTGCGCTACCTGGCGGCAGCGCCAGGAAATTCGCCACGGCTGATCGCCCCCGACGCGTCGGGCGACCGCGCCGGCAAGGAGCTGTCGATCGCGGTCAAGACCCTGCCGGAAACGCTGCCGCGCTCGGTCACCGTCCGCGCCAGCGACGAGAGCGGCGCGCTGCTCGGCCGCGAGACCGCCACGATCGCCCCCGGCGATGCCAGCACGCTCGTCAAGCTGCCGCTGCCGACCGAGTTGCGCAACCGGATCACGCGCATAGACATCGAGGACGCGCAATCGGCGGGCGGCACGCTGCTCGTGGACGAGCGGTGGCGGCGCCGGCCCGTGGGCATCGCGGCGAGCGCCAATCCGGGTAATCAGCCGCTGCTCAGCGAGACTTATTATCTCGAGCGCGCGCTCGACCCGTTTACCGAAATCCGCCGTGGCCCCGCCGAGCAACTGCTCAAGCGCCAGCTGGCGGTGCTGATCTATGCCGATGCCGGCCCTGATTCGCCGGCGGAGGCCACAGCGGTGCGAAAATGGATTGAGGGCGGCGGGGTGCTGCTGCGCTTCGCCGGGCCGCATCTCGCCGAACAGGAGGACAATCTTCTTCCGGTGCGGCTGCGCCGCGGCGACCGCACGATCGGTGGCGCGCTGAGCTGGGAAAAGCCCGCGAAACTGGCACCGTTCTCGCCCGAAAGCCCGTTTGCTGGCCTCGCGATACCCGGCGATGTCACGGTCTCGCGGCAGGTGCTCGCTGAGCCGGATATCGAACTGGCCGGCAAAACCTGGGCACGGCTGGCCGACGGCACGCCGCTCGTCACCGCAGCAAAGGAAGGCAAGGGCTGGATCGTGCTGGTGCATACCACCGCGAACGCCGAGTGGTCGAACCTCGCGCTGTCGGGTCTGTTCGTCGAGATGTTGCGGCGGATCGTCGGGATCAGCGAAGGCGTCTCGGAAACCGGCGAAGCCGCGCTGCCGCCACTCGAAACCCTCGACGGCTACGGCCGATTGCGGCGCGCGTCGCCGACAGCGCAACCGATCGCGGCAAAGGAGATCGCGACCGCGGTCGCGTCGCCGCGTCATCCGCCGGGGTTCTACGGCACCGCGGACGCGCGGCGCGCGCTCAACCTCTCTTCGGGCATCAGCGAGCTGATGCCGATCGGCACGCTGCCCGCCGGGGTCGTGCGCGAGACTTTCTCACGCAAGGCCGAGACCGATATTCGCCCGCCGCTTCTTGTCGCGGCGCTAATCCTCGCGCTGATTGACCTGCTGACCGCGTATGCGCTGCGCGGGTTGCTGTGGCAGCGAAGCGGCGCCGCCGCGCGCGGGGCAGCGATGCTGTTGGCGGGTGCGCTGCTCCTTCCCGCCGCGGCGCAGGCCGACGATGCTTTCGTCATCCGCGCAACGTCGGAGCTGCATCTCGCTTATGTCCACACCGGCGACGCCGCGGTCGACAACGAAAGCCGCGACGGTCTCGCCGGTCTCAACCTCGTGCTCAACCGCCGCACCGCGGTCGAAACCGCCGAGCCGCTCGCGGTCGACCCCGAAACCGACGAACTGATCTTCTTTCCGCTGATCTACTGGCCAGTCACCGCGAGCCAAGTACCCCCCTCGCCGCAGGCGATCGAACGGATCAACCGCTACCTCGACACCGGTGGCACGATCCTGTTCGACACGCGCGATGCCGGCGACAACACACCCGGACCGTTCGGCAGCGGCGGACAATCGGCCGAGCGCCTCAAAACCTTGGTCAACGGCGTCAAAATCCCGCCGTTGGTGCCGATACCGCCCGACCATGTGCTGACCAAGTCGTTCTATCTGATGCATGAATTTCCCGGCCGCTGGAACAACAGCCAGATCTGGGCCGAGCCGGCGGAAGATCACGTCAATGACGGCGTGTCGAGCGTCATCGTCGGCGGCAATGATTGGGCCGGCGCCTGGGCCATCGATGCCAACGGCCGTCCGGAATTTGCCTGCGTGCCTGGCGGCGAGCAGCAGCGCGAGATGGCCTATCGCTTTGGCGTCAACCTGGTGATGTACGTGCTTACGGGCAATTACAAGAGTGACCAGGTGCATGTGCCGGCGATCCTCGAACGGCTCGGGCAATGAGCTTCAGCGCCTATACGATCGCGTTTTCTCCGCTCATCGCCTGGTGGTTGATCGCTGCCTTCGCGGGTGTTGCGGCCCTGATCCTGCTGCTCGGCCTTTGGCGTCGGGCACGCGGAGTCACCTGGCGTGCTGCGGTTGTCCTTATCCTGCTGACCATCCTCGCCAATCCGGCGCTGGTCGAAGAGAAGCGTAACCCGGAGCGTGACGTCGCGGTCATCGTCGTTGACGAATCGCCGAGCCAGACGATCGGCGACCGCGCCGCGGCGAGCGAGGCGGCGCTCGCAACGCTGCGCCAACGGCTCGCGAAAGACCGTGATCTCGATGTCCGCGTCGTCCACGCCGGCAAGCCGCAGCCGGGTGCCGGCGACGACGGTACGCGGCTCTTTGATGCACTCAATCGCGAACTCGCCGATATCCCACGGCAACGCCTCGCCGGCGTAATGATGATCACAGACGGTGAGGTTCAAGACGTACCGGCCGAGGCAAAAGCCGCCGCGGGGCAGCTTGGAGCGCCGCTGCATGTCTTGCTGTCGGGCCATCCCGGCGAAGGCGACCGGCGGCTCGTCGTCAAGCAGGCGCCGAGTTTCGGGCTGGTAGGCAAGGAAGTGCCGCTGACCGTGCGGGTCGAGGACTTACCGGCGACCGGCGATGCGTCAGCCGCCGACGCCAAACTCACCTGGCGCAAGGATGGCGGTACGCTTCACACGCAGCTCGTGCCGGTCGGCCGCGACGTCCCCTTGTCGATCCCCATAGACCATGGCGGGCCCAATGTCTTGGAACTCGCGGTCGACGCGGGACCACGGGAGCTGACGCTGATCAACAATCGCGCCGCCGTCGTCGTCAACGGCGTGCGCGACCGACTGCGGGTGCTGCTGGTTTCCGGCGAGCCGCATGCCGGAGAACGGGTGTGGCGCAACATTCTCAAATCCGACCCGTCCGTCGATCTCGTTCATTTCACGATTTTGCGCCCGCCGGAAAAGCAGGACGGCACGCCGATTCGCGAACTGTCGTTGATCGCCTTTCCGATCCGCGAACTCTTCGACGTCAAGCTCGACGAGTTTGACCTCATCATCTTCGACCGCTACAGCCGGCGCGGGGTGATCCCGCAGGCCTATCTGCAGAACGTCGCCAACTACGTGCGCAATGGCGGGGCGTTTCTCGAAGCGACCGGCCCCAGCTTCGGCACACCGCTGAGCCTCTTTCGCACGCCGCTCGGCGAAATCCTGCCTACCGAACCGACCGGCAGTGTCGAGGAGGAAGGGTATAAGCCCGAACTGTCCGAGCTTGGTTGGCGCCATCCGGTTACCGACGACCTGCCGGGCGCTGGCGCGCCCGGCGGCACGCCGAACTGGGGCCGTTGGTTTCGCCAGATCGACGCGCATGTCCATCACGGCACGACGCTGATGACCGGCGATCACGGCGAGCCGCTGCTCGTGCTCGACCGCGTTGGCAAGGGGCGCGTGGCGCAGCTTCTCTCCGATCAGATGTGGCTCTGGGCGCGCGGGTTCGAGAGCGGCGGCCCACAGGCCGAATTGCTGCGCCGGCTAGCCTATTGGCTGATGAAGGAGCCCGACCTCGAGGAAAACGACCTGCGCGCGTCGATCGACGGCGACCGGTTGATCGTTACCCGGCAATCGCTGAAGCCGGACGATAAGCCGGTCACGGTGACGGCGCCCGACGGCACCACCCAGACGCTGACCTTGCGGCCGACGCATGGCGGCGAAAGCAGCGGGACGATCGCCGTCACGCAGATGGGGCTTTACCGGGTCAGAGACGGCACCCGCACCGCGCTCGCCGCCGCCGGCCCGCTGAACCCCATCGAGTTCGCCGATGTCCGCGCGACGCCCGACAAACTGGCGCCGATGGTCACCGCCAGCGGCGGCGGAACCTACTGGATCGCCGATGGCGTGCCGGAAATCCGCCGCGTCGCCGCGGGGCGCGCGACCGCGGGCCACAATTGGCTGGGGCTGCGCGAGAACGACGACTATGTCATCACCGGCTTTAGTGAAACGCCGTTGCTGCCCGGCCTCGCCGCGCTGCTCCTCACGATTGGTACGCTGATCGCCGCTTGGCGGCGCGAGGGGCGGTAGACTTCCGCCTAGCCAAGCCTTATTCGTCGCCCCCGCGAAAGCCGGGGTCCAGAGCCAGCGACCGTGCGGTTGCCCTGGATTCCCGATTGCGCGGGAAAGACGTTAAAAGCTGGACATGCTCCGCCAGATCATCTCACCCATTCATCCCGACGGCTGGAAATTTGTCGCGATCGGCGTCGCCGCAACGCTAATCCTGTTCTTTCTGTGGCCTCCTGCCGGCTGGATCGCGCTGATCCTGACGTTGTGGATCGTCTATTTCTTTCGCGACCCGTGGCGCGTCACGCCGATGCGCGCCGGGCTTATCGTCAGCCCGGCAGACGGCATCGTCGTGTCGGTTGCCGCTGTCCCGCCGCCCCCCGAACTCGACATGGGCACGGTGCCGGTAACGCGGATCGGCATCTTCCTCAATCTGTTCGACGTTCATGTCGCGCGCGCACCGATTGCCGGCAGCATCGCTGCGCGGCACTACACAACGGGGCGCTTTATCAACGCCAGTCTCGACAAGGCCAGCGAACACAATGAACGTCTCGCGCTGAGGTTAACCCGTGGTGACGGTCCCGACATCGCCTGCGTGCTGATCGCGGGCCTTGTGGCGCGGCGGATTGTCTGTCCACTGCTGGCCGGCCAGCGCGTCGGCGCCGGCGAACGCATCGGCATCATCCGCTTCGGCTCGCGTTGCGACGTTTACGTGCCGCCGCCTTACGTGCCCCTGGTGGCGGTCGGCCAGCGTATGATTGGCGGCGAGACCGTACTTGCCGACCGCGAGGCGCACGAGACGCCGCGCGAAGGGTTCAGCCACTAAACCCGTTTTCGTGTAAACTCGCGCCATGAAAACCCTTCGCAACACCATGCGCCCGCGCAAGACGCGGACACGCCGGTCGCAAATGCGCGGCATGAAGGTCCGCCGGATTCAGGAAGCGCCGGTCAACCGCTTACTGCCGAACATCCTGACGCTGCTCGCGCTTTGCGCCGGCATGACCGCGATCCGCTTTGCGGTAAACGAAAATTTCCAGGGCGCGGTATATGCGATCATCGTCGCCGGGGTATTCGACGGACTCGACGGGCGCGTCGCGCGGTTGTTGAAGGCCACTTCGCATTTCGGCGCCGAACTCGACAGCCTGTCGGATTTCATCAGCTTTGGCGTCGCACCCGCGACGGTCATGTATTTGTGGACGATGTCGACGCTGCACAGCGTCGGCTGGGCCATTGTGCTGATCTACGCGGTTTGCTGCGCGCTGCGGCTCGCACGGTTCAACACCCAGGTCGGCGCCGAGGCGTCGACGGCACCAGCCGGGTTTTTCACCGGTGTACCGGCGCCGGGCGGCGCGGGGCTGGTGATGATGCCGATCTACGCGAGCTTTGCATGGGGCGATTGGATTGCCCGTTCACCCTATCTCAGCGCCGTGTGGATTACCGGCATCGCGTTCCTGATGGTCAGCCGCATTCCGACGCTGTCGATAAAGAAATTTCACATGCCGCATCACTACGTGATGCCGACATTGCTTGGCGTCGGCTTGCTCGCGGCCTTCGCCTCGACGGTGCCTTGGTTGACCCTGTTTTTCGTCGGATGGCTCTATCTCGCGACGATCCCGCTGACGGTGCGGGCTGCTGCCGGCGTTCGCCGAGCGGCCACGACCAGAAAGCCCGAAAGCGAGACCATTGCGCCGCCGGCCTTGGCCGCCCTGCCGCCGTCGCCGGCGCTCGACGATGCGTCAGTCCCGCCCAATGAATGGCGCCATTGAAGGCCAACCGGCCGCCGACTTAAGCTTTCCGCAGTGCCACCCACAGGGACAAGAAACGATGCTCAGCTTCGATCTCAAGGCGGAAGAACGGTTCGACCCCAAGCATCATGTGGAGAAAATCCTCGGCACTGCCGGCGAGGGCGATGTCACGGTGGCCTGTTGGGAGCCGGGGCAGACCAGCCCTTATCACTGCCACCCGAACGCGGTGGAGCTTTATTTCTGCTTCGAGGGCGGCGGCACGATGAAGACGCCGACCGAGACGGTCGAGGTCAAGCCGGGCTCGTTTGTCGTCCACCCGCGCGGCGAGCTTCATGAATGGCAAACCGGGCCGCAGCGCACCTTGCTGTTCCGCGTCCGCTACGGTGAGGATTTTTCCGGCCGCACCAGGGAATGGCCGAGCAACCCCGACTGGAAGCCGCGGCCGCAGGACACCGAGTATTTTTCGCAGAGGTAGTCAAATGACCGATCGCCCCGACGGCGCCGACCAGGCGCCCGACCACGACGTACCGATCCCCTATCGGGAACGGATCAGCACGTATTACCAAACGCTCGGCTATGGTGCGCCCTATCGCTGGGCGCATTACGCGGAGGTGCCGTTTACGCCGCTGAAGAAACCACTCGCCAAGAGCCGTATCGGCCTGGTGACGACGGCAGCGCCCTATCAGCCCGACAAAGGCGATCAGGGACCGGGCGCGGCCTATAACGGGGCCGCGAAATTCTACAAAGTCTATTCCGGCGACATTGCGACCGACCACGATCTGCGCATTTCGCACATTGGCTACGACCGCGCGCACACGACCGCGACCGACAGCAACAGCTGGTTTCCGCTGCCGCTATTGCGCGAGGTTGCCAAATCCGGGCGGTTCGGCGAATTGTCGCCACGTTTTCACGGCGCGCCCACCAACCGCAGCCAGCGTGTGACGCTGGAGCAGGATTGCCCCGAACTCTATGCCCGCCTCGCCGAAGACAAGGTTGACGCTGCCGTCCTCGTCGCGGTTTGACCCGTGTGTCACCAGACCGTGAGTCTGGCCGCACGATACCTCGAAGAGCAGGGCATTCCGACCGTCATTATGGGTTGCGCCAAGGACATCGTCGAGTATGCCGGCGTCCCCCGCTTTCTGTTCAGCGACTTCCCGCTCGGCAACCCGACGGGCCGGCCGCATGATCCTGAATCGCAAGCCATCACGCTGGAGCTGGCGCTGCGCGTACTGGAAACCGCACCCGGCCCGCGCACCACGATGCAGAACCCGCTCATCTGGAGCGACAACCCCGATTGGAAGCTCGATTTCTCCAACGTCGCACGCCTCTCCCCCGAGGAGATTGCTCGCCGCCGCGCCGAGTTCGACCGCAACAAGGAACTCGCCCGTGGCGTTCGGGAGCAGTCCCAGGCGGCAAAATGACAGCGCGCATCGGCCGCCGGCTATAACCGCAACTTCCGTTCGAGCAGGTCGGGCAGGTCGTTTTCCAGCAAGACCACATCGCCACTCGCGAGGTTGCGGCTCATCCAGGCCTGCGCTTCGGCGAAGCCCGGGCAGGAGACGATCTCGGCCTGCGGCGCCGCCTTGGCGAAGGATTGCGCCAGCGGGGCAACACGGTGCGGCGCCACCGCCACCAGCACATCGACATGGTCCGCGGCAAGCGTGCCGATGCGGCGATGCTCATCATCATGCGCGGCACCAAGCTCAACCATGCCGGGCGTCACCAGGATGCGCCGCCCGCCCGGCGGGCGCAGGATGTCGAGCACTTCCAGCGCCGCAGCGAAACCGACCGGGTTCGAGTTGTAGGCGTCGTCGATCAGGGTCGCGCCGTTGGCCTCGCGCTTCACCTCCAGCCGGTGGGCGATCTGCGGCGTGCTGCGCAGGCTGGCGACGACATCTTCCGGCGGCAGCCCCAGCGTGCACGCCGCGGCGAAAGCCAGCGCCAGGTTCTTGCCCTGCTGCAAGCCAAAGAGCGGCGCGCGCAGCTCGTATAGCCGGCCCTGCCACATCACCGTTACGGCAATGCCGTCGATGTCCTGGCGCATCACCTCGATCACCGCCACGGCACCTTGCTCCGCCGCACCAACGGTGAGCAGCGCGTCGGCATGCGCCTCGGCGAAACGCCGCGGCGCAGCGAAATCGAGTACGTCCGCCGCGGCGATCACCTGGCCGCCATTGGCGACGGCCGCCTCGGCCAGTTCGAACTTGGCCTCGGCGACGGTTTCGAGCGATTTGAAGCGCTCGTAATGCGCCATGCCGATCGCCGTGACGATGCCCATTTTTGGCGGCGTCAGCGCGCAAAGCCGGGCGATCGAGCCGGGTCCGTACGCGCCCATCTCGACGACAAAGTAGCGGTGATGTGGCTGTAGCCGCTCGCGGATCACCCGCGCGATTCCCATTGCGGTGTTGACGCTGCCCGGCGTGATCAGTGTCGGCGCGGCGGTTTCCAGCACATGGCCGAGGATGTGCTTAACTGAGGTCTTGCCGTAGGAGCCGGTGACTGCGATCACCATCGGGTCGACCCGGCGCAGCACTGCCTGCGCCTCGTTCCAGTAATGTCGTTGGGTCCTGGCTTCGGCCGGAGCGAGCAGCAGATTGGCGCACACCAGCGCTAAAGGCACCAGCTGCACCGGAATGATCCACAGCCACGGGCCCAAGCCGAGCGGCCCGGTCAGCAGCGCCGAGGCGATTGCGAGCACGGCGATAAGGGCGAGCCCGACGAGATAGATGCGCGTCGCCCGCGCGGTCATCGCCAGCTTCTTTTTCGCGGTCTTGCGCGGGTCGGGTTCGAAGGCGACGACCGCGACACAGGCGAGCCCGGCCAAGATACCGAACCCCCACGCCGGTACGTCGCGCAGTATCAATTGCAACAGCCACGCAACGAGCAGCGCGAAGGATAGCCGCTGGTCCCACGCGCGGTTCTTGGTGATCCAGGCGAGAAAGCGCCGGTTGTCGTATTCCTCCTGCTGGAACAGGTGCAGATAGGTCATCAGACGGCGCAGCGCGAAGAGCGCGAACCCGACAAAGGTCAGCGCGCCGCTCATCGCAATGTCTCCAGCATATTGCCAAGCAGATGCGCCACCTGATGCCGCCCGTCGCTGATGATGGAGAGATGATCGAAGCCGCGCAGCAGATGGAGCCGCGCACCGGGAATCAACGCCTGGAGCCGCACCGCAATCTCCGGCGGGCTTTCGGTATCGTCTTCGCCGTGGACCAAAATCATTGGCACGCGAATGCGGCGAGCCGGCTCGCTCAAATCCTCGTTCACCGCCCTGACCAGCACCGGGCGCATCGCGCCGGCATTGCGATAGTCGCTGCTGCCGAAACGCTCGCGCAGCCGGTCGCGCCCAGGGCCCGCCGGCGTCACCGCCCGCAGCGCGCGAAAAGCCCAACGGCGCGGCAGGCCGCGCAGCCGTACCATAAGGGGGCGATGCGGCGGCAATCCGGCTGCGGCGATGAGAAACAGCCCGGCAACCGCGTCGGGATGCCGGGCTGCAAGCTGTATCCCCACCCGGCAGCCGAAAGAATGCCCGACCCAGATTCGCCGGCGCGCTGGCAGGCCGGCCAGCCACGCGGCCATCGCATCGGCATAGTCGGCGGTGCCCCACGGGCCAGGCGGCAGCGGTGAGGCGCCAAACCCCGGCAGGTCGATCAGCCGCGAATCGGCGCGCGGCCGCATCGCCTCGGCAAGTGGGGCAAGGAAGGCGTGGCTGTGCCCCCAGCCATGCGCCCAAACCAGCTCCGGCGTGTCTTTCCGTTGCCCTGTGCCCGGCAGATCGAAGACGGCAAAAGGCGCCGCGGAGGCGGTGGTATCCTGTCGATTGAGCAGCATCACCGGTGAGGTTCGGCAAAAGCCGGTTGGCTGTAAAACATGCCTGTAAGATAAGTGGCTACAGGATAGATGGGGCGATGAAAACCCGAATCGCGGTGTTTCTCGGCGGCCGCTCGCCCGAACACGACGTCAGCGTCGTGACCGGCCTGCAAGCCTTGCAGGCGCTCGACCAGACGCGGTTCGACGCGTTTGTCGTCTATGTGACGACCGATGGCGACTGGCTTGTCGGGCCGGCACTCGACGACCGCCGCAACTACCTTCCCGATGCCTCGATTCGCGCCAAGCTCACCGAGGTGACGCTCGACCTCGCGGCCGGTGGCGGTGGGCGGCTGATCCCGCGCAAGACCGGGATGTTCTCGCGCAAGCCGCCCGTCGAGTTCGATGTCGCACTGCTCGCGTTTCACGGGCTCGTCGGCGAGGACGGGCAGTTCCAGGGCCTCTTCGAAGCGGCAAACGTCCCCTATACCGGCATGCGCACGCTGGCCTCGGCGGTGCTGATGGACAAGGTGGCGACCAAGCGCATGCTCGCCGGCAGCGGCATCCCGTTGCTGCGCCACGCTATCGTCGATCGCCCGGAAACTGGACTGCCCGCGGCTACCGCACTCGAAGCGCCGCTCGCCGGGATCGGCTTCCCATGCTGCGTCAAGCCGGTGCATCTCGGCAGCAGCATCGGCGTCGGCAAGGCCGATAATGTCGAGGAGGTGCGGGCGCTGCTGGCGACAATCTTTCGCCTCGACGCGCAGGCGCTGATCGAGCCGTTTGTGCCGAACCTTGTCGAATACAACGTCTCGGTGGCGCGCTTCGCGGGCGAGCCGCGCTGCTCGGCGATCGAGCAACCAAAACGGGTCGAGGCGCTGCTCGATTTCCGCCAGAAATATCTCTCGGGCGGCGGCGACGGCAACAAATCCGGGGGCACCAAGAACCTGACCCGTCCGAGTGAGGGCATGCTGTCGCTGACCCGCGACATCAACCCGGTGCTGCCCGGCCAGCAGGCGCCGGATATCCGCCGCTGGGCCATCGCCGCCTATGAGGCGGTCGGCGGCAGCGGCGCACCGCGCATCGACTTCTTATGCAACGAAGCGACCGGCGAAATCTGGCTCAACGAAGTCAACCCCTGCCCCGGCTCGTTCGGCTTCTACTTGTGGGAGGCGGCGCCAGAACCCTTGGGCTTCACCGCGCTGCTGACGCATCTGATCGTCGAGGCACAAGCGCGGCATCGCGCGGTGCAGATACCCGCCGATCCCGTGCCGCCGGATGCACGGTTACTGAAGCGGCCGGGATGACGCGCATCCTGCTGATCAACCCGAACTCCTCCGAGGCCACGACCGCGCAGATGACGACGATCGCCAGAGCGGTCGCACCACCCGGTGTCGAGATCGTCTGCGCCACGGCGCGGCGGGCACCGCCGATGATCCTCACCACTGCCGAACTTGCAGCCGCCGAACGCGAGGTCGTGGCGATGGGGCTCGACGGCGCCCGCGATGCCGACGGCATCATCATCGGCGCGTTTGGCGATCCCGGTCTCGCGGCATTGCACGCGCGGGTCGGCATCCCCGTGGTCGGGATCGCCGAGGCGGCGATGCTGGAGGCCGCGGCCGGCGGCCGGCGCTTTGGCGTGGCGACCACCACCCCCGCGCTCGTTGACTACATCGCGGTGCGCGCACGGGAAATGGGCGTCGGCGATCTCTACACTGGTATCCGGCTGACCGAAGGGGAGCCGATCGAGTTGGTGGCCGACCCGCCGCGCCTCGTCGAAGCGCTGGCGGCGGCGGTGCGCCTGGCGATCGAGAATGACGGCGCCGAGGCCGTGGCGATCGGTGGGGGCCCGCTCGGCAACGCCGCGGCCGTGCTTGCCGGACGTTTCGCGACGCCGATCATCGCGCCAATCCCGGCGGCGATGCACCGACTGCTCCAAGAAATGCAGAGAGCGAAGTGAATGCTCCTGCTTTATCGATCTGGCGGGCGAGCGCGCGATTGCTGAAGCGGCAGGGGGTGAGGTTCCGGATTTGACCTCCCCGGCCGCGGGACCGCTGCTCAGTGGTGATGGCCGCCGCCACCGCCACCATGGCCGCCGCCGCCATGGCCGCCACCGCCGTGCCAGCCGCCACCGTGCCCGCCGCCGCCATGCCCGCCGCCGCCATGCCAGCCGTGACCCCAGCCGCCGCCGTAATAAAAGCCAAAGCCGGGGACGATGACGGAGGGCGCAGAATAGTAGCCAAGCGGCGCGCAGCCGTATCCGTCAAGGTAGTAGTATCCGGCCGGGCAATAGTATTGCGCGTGCGCTGAACCAGCCAACAGGGCGGTCGCAAGTCCCAGCGCACCCAGAGCAAAGGTTCGCTTTAACGGCTTCTTGAACTGCCTCATCGTACTCTCCATGAGCCGCGCATCGCCGGTTGCTGCGGTTGCGGTCTCGGATTGATCGATCGCGAAATCGCGGCGGCTATTGACCGCGCATCGGCATCCGGCGCTGCCGGAGCTCCGCAAAATGCCGGTCGGCCGCGGCCTTCTGTTGAGGCGACAGGCTCTGATAGAGCGCATCGAACGGGCCGATCATGTTCTGGATCGCCTGGGCATGCGCGGCATTCAGCTGCGCGTACCAACGCAGACGCGCAGGAGCACTGAAATCAGTGGCGCTGATACGCGCGACGAACAGCGCGGTCGTTGCTTGCGCATTGGCCCGCAACACATCGGCATAGGCGCGGAACAGCGCTTCCTGAGCCGGTTGAATATCGAGTTCGTGATGCAGCAGCGCGATCCGGATTTCGACGTCATCGGCAAAGCGCTCGGGCATCTGCGCCGTGTGCATCATGCCCATCGGCGCGGACGCCGCCGGCATCGCCGCAGCCGGCTGGGGGGGTTCGGTTTGGGCCAAAGCCGCCCCGAAGGGAAGGGCAAGAACCGCCGACAGGGCAATCGTACCCGCAGCGCGACATGCCATATCGGCAAACGAACGGCGACCATCGATCAGCATCTTGTCTAACCCTCTCTGCGCTGGCTGTCGTCCGCCGAGCCACAAAGCCCGGGATCGGCCGGTGCGCAGAGATTGTCCGTACGAGAGGCTGTCTGCCTTGATTCAGGTCAATCTAACGGTTTAGCAATAGTGAGGATGATCTCCTCGTTTCGCGCCACCGCGGCCGCGAGCGCGTTTGCCGCTCTCCTTGGCACTGGCCCTGCTCTCGCCGACATCGTCGATACGCCAGCGTGCCGACGTGACCTCGCCGGTGCCAATGCCCTGATCGACGCCATCGCCGCGCGCGAGAAGGAATTCGTGGCCGGCGACCTCGTGAAGAATTGCGCCTTGTTGCGCCGGAACTTGACCGACATGGTCAAGGTGCGCGGGCCGATGGACCGCTGCACGACCGGCCATGACCACGGCGAAAATCTCGGGCAGATCGACGCTTCGATCGGCGACATTCGCGCAGTGCTCGCCGCGAAGTGCGGAAAGTGAGTAAGCTGCGTCCGCTCGTTTGACAAAGGTGGGCGACATGAAGCGGCAACTCCATCTCAATCTCTTCATCCACAGCCGCGGTCACCACGAGGCGTCGTGGCGCCACCCGGATACCTCTCCGCTGCCGCTGACCGATATCCGCTATTACCAAGACCTCGCGCAGCGCGCCGAGGCGGCGAAATTCGATTCGATCTTTCTCGCCGACCAGCTGGCGCTGGGTGGCGATGTCGCGCAGGCCGCGCGCACCTGGCTCGAACCGATCACCGTGCTCGCGGCGGTCGCGGTGGCGACGCAGCGCATCGGCCTCATCGCCACCTGCTCGACGACCTACACCGAACCCTTCAACCTCGCGCGGCAGTTCGCCTCGATCGACCATATCTCGAACGGCCGCGCGGCGTGGAACATCGTCACCTCATGGCTCGCCACCGCTGCCGCCAATTTCGGCGGCGAAGGCCAGGTCAGCCACGCCGACCGCTATGCGCGCGGCGAGGAGTTCATGACCGTCGTCAAGGCGTTGTGGGACAGCTGGGCCGATGACGCGGTAGTCGACGATCGCGTCAGCGGCCAATACGCCCGCGGCGACCGCATCCGGCCGATCAACCATCGCGGCGATTTCTACCAGGTCGAAGGCCCGCTCAACATCCCGCGCTGCCCGCAAGGCCGGCCGGTGCTGGTGCAGGCTGGCTCGTCCGATACCGGCCGACGTTTCGCGGCGCGCCACGCCGAGGCGGTGTTCACCGCCCATATGGCCAAGGCGACAGCGCAGGAATTCTATGCCGATCTCAAGCGCCTCGCGGTCGAGGAACGGCGCGCGCCGTCGCAGATACTGATCCTCCCCGGCCTCAGCCCGATGATTGCCTCGACCGAGGCCGAGGCGCAGCGCCTGGCTCGCGAAACCAACGACCTGACCGACCCCGAAGTCGGCCGCAGGCGACTATCGAACCGCTTTGGCGGGCATGATTTCTCGCATCTGCCGCTCGACCGGCCGCTATCGCCCGAGGACTTTCCCGACCCGAGCACGGTGCAGGCGGCACGCAGCCGCACCGAGGTGATCATCAACCTCGTCCGGCGCGACAAGCTGACCTTGCGGCAGCTGCTCGGCTATCTCGCCGGCGCGCGCGGCCATTACGTGACGGCCGGCACGCCCGAACAGATCGCCGACCTGATCGAAGACTGGTTCAATGACGGCGCGGCGGATGGGTTCAACGTGATGCCGCCGCTGCTGCCGCTGCAACTCGACGTGTTCAGCGCCGAGGTCATTCCGATCCTGCAGCGCCGCGGCCTGTTTCGGACAGACTACGAAGGGACGATGCTGCGCCAGCATTACGGCCTCGACTGGCCGAAAAGCGCCTTTGCCGACGACGCCCGCGAGGCCGCGCAATAACGATCTCAGGCGCCGCCGGCGAGCGTCACCTCGATGCCGCGCGCAACCGCAAGCAGCCGCTGGTCAGCCCCATGCTCGCCGACCACCATCAGCCCGACCGGAGCGCTGCCCGGCGGCTGGATCGGCAAGGTCGCGGCGCAGCGGTCGAGGAAATTGATCACCGCCGTATTCCGCAGGATAAGGCCGTTGAGCCGAAAATACTCGCGGTCGTCGGCAAAGGCCGAGGCCGGCGGTGCAGTGATCGCGACGGTCGGCATCAGCAGCGCGTCAAAACCGGCGGTCTGCGCCGCGACCCGCCGGATAAGATCGTCGCGTCCGGCGCAGAGCCGGATATAGGCGGCGGCACTGACCTCGCGGCCGAACTCGATCCGCGTGCGCACGCGAGGATCGTACTCATTGCCGCGCCGCGCCAGCAACTCCTCGTGCCAGGCAAAGGCCTCGCTGTTGACGAGATTGCCGCGATCCGCGAGGCGGGGATATTCGGCGAGTTCGGCGAACGGAAGGTCGACGACATAGGCGCCCGCGCGTGACAATGCCGAATAAGCCTCGGCAAAGGCACTTGCCACCTCGGGCGCGAGATCGTCGAGCATAAAGGTCTGCGGCACGGCCAGCCGCAGCCCGGCGACCGGCGCGGGCTCCGGCGCGACCGGTTCCTCGCCGGCCATCACTGCGTCGGTGATTGCGCAGCAGGCGATGCTGTTGGCCAGCGGCCCGATCGAGTCGAGAGTGGTCGAGAGCGGCACGGCGCCATCGCGCGAGATGCGCTTGGCTGTCGGTTTGAACCCGACCACGCCGCATAAAGCCGCCGGGATACGCACCGAGCCGCCGGTATCGGTGCCGATCGCGACAACCGCTTGGCCGTCCGCCACCGAGACAGGCGCCCCGGCCGACGAGCCGCCGGGAACCCGCGCCCGGTCATACGGGTTGCCCGGCGTGCCGTAATGCGGGTTGATGCCAACGCCGGAGAAGGCGAATTCGGTCATGTTGGTCTTGCCAATGATGACCGCGCCCGCCGCCTTGAGGCGCGCGACGATCAGGGCATCCGCCGTCGCCGACGGGCGGTCGTCGAGCGCAGTCGAGCCGGCGAGCGTCACCTCGCCCGCGACATCGAACAGATCCTTGATCGACAGGGGCAGCCCGGCGAGCGGCGATGCAACGTAGCCCGCCCTGCGCAATTGGTCCTGCGCGTCGGCCACGGCGCGCGCTTCATCGGCATAGACCTTGGTGAAGGTGCGCGCGCCCTCGCCCGCCGGATCGGCGATCCGCGCCAAGGCCGCATCGACCAGCGCGCGGCTGGTCGTACGCCCCGTCGCGAGATCGGCGGCGAGACCGAGAACCGTCGATTTTGTCTCGGCCATTGCCTCAGCCCCTGATCGAGTCGAGTGTCGGCGTGCGATAGCGGTCTTGCGGGTCGTCCCAGCCCTTGAAATTCGGCTTGCGCTTTTCGGCGAAGGCTGCGCGCGACTCCAGGAGGTCGCTCTTGGCGCCGTGCTCGTGCAGCGCGGCGGCGAGCTTTTGCTGATCGGCCGACGGCTCGGGTCGCATCTGCCGCATCATGTGCACGGTGTTGACCCGCGACGCCGGGGGCAGAGTCAGCAAATGCTCCGCCATCATCATCGCGGTCGGCATCAGCTGATCGGCCTCGACGAGGCGGTTGAGAAAACCGATTTCATAGAAGCGCTGGGCGGTGAAGCGGAAGCCGAGCGCCATTTCCATCGCGATCGGGTACGGCAAATTGGCGAGGTGGCCGTGGTTGTAGCCGCCGAGCAGCCAGCGCTTGGCCTCCGACACCTCGAAGACCGCCTCTTTGACCGCGACGCGCAAATCGGTGCGCTCGACCAGCATGAAGCCGCCACCCATCGCGTAGCCGTTGACCGCGGCGATCACCGGCTTTTCCAGCGCACCGGACATAAATGGATCTTCGATATCAGGGCGGCGCCCGCCCGGCTGCTTATTGGCCAGCGATTCCTTCATATCCTCGCCGGCGCAAAAGCCGCGCCCCGTACCGGTGAAGATCGCGACCTCGAGATCGTTGCTGTGGCGAAATTCGGTCCACGCCTCGGCGAGCAACGTGCGCATCTCGTGGCTGAGCGCGTTGAGCCGGTCGGGCCGGTTCATCCGCACCACGAAAATCTGGCCGTGGCGTTCGGTCTCGACGACGGGCATCGCATTGCTCCTACCTGTTGGCATTCGTGCCCGCAGTGTATCCAATATCGCCGAGGAGAAGTACGCCCATGCCCTGCATCGATACCGGCCGCATCAGTCTGTTCTACGAGGACGCCGGCAGCGGCGGCGTTCCCGCCATGCTGCTGCATGAGTTGGGCGGCAGCAGCGAGAGCTGGCGTGCGGTCGTGCCGTTGCTGTCCGCTGATCGGCGCTTGATCGCCGTCGATATGCGCTGCGCCGGGCTTTCGGAGAAGCCGCCGGGTGCGTTCGAGCTGGCCGATGTCGCCGACGATCTCGCGGCGCTGCTAGAGGCGCTGGGTTTAACGGGGTCTGTCGATATGATCGGCGCGGCTCTCGGATCGCTGGTCGGCGCCTTGCTGGCGATCCGCCATCCCGCGCGCGTGCGGCGGCTGATGATGGCCGCCGTCGCGCCGGACATGGCTGGAGCTACCCGCGCCTATCTCGCCGAACGGGCGGCGAAGGTGCGGGCCGTCGGAATGCGCGGCGTCGCGGAGGCGAGCCTCGCCAACTCCTTCCCCGAGTCGCGCGCCGCCGAGCGGACCGCGTATCGCGGCATCTATTTGGGCAACGATCCCGCGGCCTATGCCGAACTGTCGCTGGCGTTGGCGCGGCTGGAGATGGGCGCGGCCGATTGGGGCGCGATCCGCGCGCCGACGCTCGTCGCTTCCGGCGCGCATGATTTTCTGTGGCCGCCGCCCATCGGGCGCGAGGTCGCGGCGCTCATCCCGCGCGCGGTTCGCGGTGATGAAGGATGCCGGCCATTTTCCGCATCTCCAGGCACCGGCGACACTGACCCAGTTGGCACGTGAATTTCTTGCGGCGTAATCCCTCTTCAAAATAAAGGAATCCGATGAGCCATCTGTTCTCGCCGATCACAATCGGCGGCGTCACCCTGACGAACCGCATCGCAGTATCGCCGATGTGCCAGTACAGCGCGGTCGAGGGGTCGGCAACCGACTGGCACGCGCAGCATCTCGGCTCGTTGTCCCTGTCGGGGGCGGGGCTGCTGGTCCTCGAAGCAACCGGTGTCGAGGCCGCTGGCCGCATCACGCCCGGCTGTCTCGGCCTCTACTCCGAAGCCAACGAGGCAGCGCTGGAGCCGGTGCTGGCGCTGTGCCGGCGCTGGGGCAGCGCGAAACTCGGCATCCAGCTCGCGCATGCCGGGCGAAAGGCGTCGGCCAAGGTGCCATGGCAAGGCGGCGGGCCGCTCGCCGCAAATGAAGGCGCGTGGCAGACCGTGGGCGCGTCAGCGATCCCGTTTGACGAGGGCTGGCCAGCGCCGCAACAACTCGACGAGGCCGGGCTCGCGCGTATCCGCGACGCCTTTGTGGCCACCGCCAAGCGTGCCGACCGGCTCGGCTTCGACCTTGTCGAGCTGCACGGCGCGCACGGCTACCTGCTGCATAGTTTTGTGTCGCCGGTGTCCAACCACCGCACCGACCGCTACGGCGGCAGTCTCGACAACCGCATGCGGTTTCCGCTTGAAGTGGCGGCTGCGGTGCGCGCGGTATGGCCACGCGGCAAGGCGCTCGGCATGCGCATCACCGGGTCCGACTGGATCGACCGCGCGCTGACCGCCGACGACGCGGCGATTTACGCCAACGAACTGTACGAGATCGGGCTCGACTATGTCTGCATGTCGTCCGGCGGCGTCAGCCCGCTTGCGCATGTGCATGTGTCGCCCGGCTACCAGGTGCCGTTCGCCGAGACCGTCAAGAAAGCCAGCAAAATCACCGTGCAGTCGGTCGGCATGATCGCCGACCCGCACCAGGCGGAAGCCATTATCGCCGAGGGCCGCGCCGATTGCGTGGCGCTCGCCCGCGGGTTTCTCGACGATCCGCGCTGGGCGTGGCATGCCGCGGACGCGCTCGGCGCCGAGGCAGCCTGCCCGCCACAATACCAGCGGGCGCGACCAAAACTATGGCCGGGCGCGGCGCTTGCGCATCCTTCACGCCCGTAACGCCTCGGAGAACATCATGGACCTGCTGCTGAACGGCAAGACGGCGCTCGTCACCGGCGCCAGCGAAGGCATCGGCAAGGCGATCACGTTGGCTCTCGCGCGCGAGGGTGTTGACGTGGCGATCTGCGCCCGCCGCAAGGAACCGCTCGAGACCGCCGCGGCGGAGATCGCCCGCGTCACCAACCGCAAGATCGTACCGATCCCGGCCGACCTCACCAAACCCGAAGACGCAGAAAACTTCGTCAAGCAGGCGCATGCGGCACTGGGGCGGATCGACATACTCGTCAACAATGCCGGCTCGTGCCGGGCGGCACGCTCGAATTCCTCACCGAAGAACATTGGGCGCAATCGCTGCAGCTCAAATTCATGGGCTATGTGCGCTGCATCAAGCACGTGCTGCCCATCATGCAGAAGCAGCGGGGCGGCCGGGTCGTCAACCTGATCGGCAACGACGGGATCAAGCATTCCTATTGGGAGATCGCGCCGGGTGCGGCGAACGCCGCCGGGCAGAATTTGACGCTGTCGCTCTCGGCGCAATACGGCAAGGACAATATCAGCTTTGTCGCGGTGAACCCTGGACCCGTGCGTACGGAGCGCTGGGCGGGCTTGGTCGACGCGATGGCGCGCGACATGAAGATCACGCACGAGGAAGCTGACCAGCTCGCGCCGCGCAGCATTCCGCTCGGCCGCATCGCCGAATGCGACGAGGTCGCCAACCTTGTCACCTACCTCGCCTCGGACCTCGCACATTTTGTCAACGGCACGATGATCGAAATCGACGGCGGGCAGCAAAAGCCGCTGATGGACCGCTTCCGCGACCGCTGATCGCTCATTCGTTGTTCCCGCCAAGTGGGAACAACCGTCGTCACACCGCTGGCACGTCCCCCCAAACCACATAGCGGCGGCGCGGGCGCAGTTCTTCGCCTTCGGCGAGCGCGCGCTGGTTTTGCGCCATGATCACATCGGCGAGCGGGTCGCCGCCCACCGCGGCAAGCCCCTCGGCACGGAACAGCGCCTCGATATCCTCCTGTGCCTTACCCATCAGAAACGGCAACTGGTCGCCGATCGGCGCGTATTCGGTGCTGCGCCGCGCGCTGGCGGCCTGTTCCTCGCCGGGCTTGACCAGCGATTGCCCGTCGATCACCGCCAGCCGGCCGCCTGGCCGCAGCACCCTGATCCATTCACCAATCGCCGCCTCGGGATGGGGCAGAGTCCACAACACATGCCGGGTGATGACAAGATCAAAGCTGGCGTCCCCAAAGGGCAGGTTCTCGGCATCGGCATGTTCGAAGCGGATCGCCGCGCCGGCCTTGGCGGCCTTGTCCTTGGCCAGCGCCAGCATCTCGGGCGCGAAATCGATCCCGGTGACGTCGTGGCCACGGGCCGCCAGCTCCAACGACAGAAACCCGGTGCCGCAGCCAATGTCGAGCGCTACCAGCCTCTCCCGCCCGCCGAGCGCGAGGCCGAATACCCGGTCCCAGGCGGCACGCTCTTCGGGTGTGTGGATGCTGTGGCCGAAGTCCGTGTCGAAATGCGCCGCCCGCCGGCCCCAATGCGCCGCGACGTTCTGCTTAACGATGTCGACTGAAGGCATCGCCACCTCCCAGTTCCGTTGGCTATTTCAGTCCAACCACCTCCGCGAGCGCTTCGAGCTGCTCGACATAATTCGACACGGGATTGAGCATCAGATGGTTGGCGCCCATCGCGGCGACCTCCTCCAGACGCTCGCGCACCTGCTCGGGCGTGCCGTGAATACCCGAGAAATCGGTGCCCGGCGGGTTGTGATAGACCTCGGTGAACCAGCGGTCGAGCAGGCGGCGCGCGGTCGCCGCATTGTCGTCGACCATCATGAAAATGCGCTTCGAGACCGGGAAATTCTCCGGGTCGCGGCCGCGCGCAGCGAGCGCGTCCTTGAGGAGCGGCACCGAGCGACCGAACTCTGCGATGCTCGACCCGCCCGAACCCATCCAGCCATCGGCGAGTTCGGCGGTGCGCTTGATCGCGTTCGGGTGGCCGACCCCCATCCATAGCGGCATCGGCTTTTGCACCGGCCGCGGCGACATCACCTCGTTCTCGATATTGTAGAATTTGCCGCGGAAGGTCACACGCTCCTCGTTCCACAAGGCGCGGATCAGTTCGACTTCCTCGCGGAAGCGCGCGACCTTGCCGTCCTCCGGCACCTCGAACTGGCGGTAATGGTGTCCACGGCCGAGTCCCACGCCGAGCACCGCGCGCCCGCCGCTGAGATAGTCCAGCGTCGCCCATTGATGCGCGACCATCGCCGGGTGATGCACCGCCAACACCACGACCGAGGCGCCGACACGGATTTTCGAGGTCACCGCGGCGGCGTAGGTCAGCACTGGCACCGGATCGAAGCACATCGATTCTTCGTTGAGGGTATTCTCCGTCACCCAGAGATCGCGAAACCCCAACTCCTCGGCGCGCTGCGCCACGCGCCTCACCGCCGCCACATCGATCGGGTCGGGCGAGCTGTGCGGCAGCGACATGCCGAATGCGATCTTGTCCTTGAGGGCCATGGCGCCGCGCCTTCTTTTGCCAAGCTTTGTCGCGGCTAGATTGGCCCGTCCGCTTGCCGCAACGCAAGCGGACGCTGTCGCCCGGCTCCTAGGGGCAGGTGCCGGTCATCATCGAGGGGATGCCGCCTTGCGGGTTGGCGGCACCGCAACTCGGCGTCGCGGTGATGTCGTGCTGTGCCGTCCCCGAGTCCGCGTCACGCGACCATGTCGGCATCGTTTCCGGCAAAGCAGGTTGGACGTGAAACGGCGGGGGATAATAGATCCGCGGCGGTGGGGTCTGTGCCGTGGCGATCCCGGCAGCGCCGGTCGCCAAGACAAGAGCCAGGCCGGCGATCAGCAAGCGCTTCATTGCCAGCTCCCAAGACTTGTTGCTGCCCGCACAACGTCCCGCGAGGCGGCACCGTTCCGAATGCGCCGCCAGCGACTAACACTTTGAACCGGCGGTTAAAATATCTTCCTGCGTTTTCGACGCGGCTACGCCGTCCAGGGCCGGTCGGCTTTGTCGCCGGCACTCGGGCGACGTCCGCTGCCATTGCCCGCGCCGGCGAATGATGCCGCCCGATCGGCCGCGAGGCGCGCTTCGGCGAGGAAGGCGCTGAACGGGCGCGGCGGCGGCGCCGGCGTTTTGTCGGCGACGGCCCGCCGGGCTTCGTCGACGAGCCTGCGCAGGTCGTGCGCACCTTCAAGCGCGCCGGAATAGGTCGCGCGAAAATCCGCGAACTCCCGCTCGGCCGCTTCGGCTTGGCGCTTCGCGGCGGCGGTCTCCTCGGTCAGCTCGAAAATCCGGCGATGAGCTTTGTCGAGGCGCTCCGCGGCGTCTTCCTGCGTCGCTTCCTCGACCGCGAGCCGGCGCCGCAATTCGCGGTTCTCGCGATTGAGGCGCTCCAGTGACTCCTTCATCGCCGCCAGTTCCGCCACCGGTACGCCGCCGCAAGCGAATTCGACGCAGACTTGGCTGAGCGGTACGCCGTCGGCGGTCCGCCGGAAGCCGTTCACCGCGGCGATCACCTCGTCGTCGCGGGTAGTGGGGTGCACCGCGATTTCGAGACAGCGGATCGCCGTCTCCCACCTGTTACGCTCCATATCCAGCCGCGACCCTGTGGACATCGGGGGAGCTGCAGCATGCGGCGGCAAGGTTAACGACTGTTGAAACGCGCTGAAGTCGATCTGACCCGGCTTCCTTCCGTTGCTGACGTCGTAGACCACGAACCCTTACATCCCGCTGGTCGGCATGAAGGATGTTGTCATGAATTGAGTGCGTTGGCGCACGGAACGCTGTAAAATGCGCGTGCCTTCAGCAACGAGGCCGGGATCATGAAGCGGCGATCGCGCGGCATCGGCGGCATCTTTCTCGCATACACTGTCCCACGGTTGTCGCTGATCGCCATCGCGATCTTGGCGGCTGTGGCTTTCGCGCCGCGGGTGCTGGCGGCCGACACGCCGATGGACAGCATGGAGGGAGGGTGGTCCGAGCGTGTCATGGCCCAGCTCGAAGCCGAGGCCATGACGGATATCGCCGCCGCGCCGGGCATTCCCGAGGCGATCGGCCGCGAATGGCGCTCATTCGATCGTCAAGGCTCGGCCGGGGGCGCGCTTGTCGATATTGGCTGGATCGCGGTGGTGACGTTCCTCGCGATCGGAGCCGAGAGGCTCGTCGCGCGCGCATCAAGCCGAGGCCGCCGCGCCACGCTGCGCACCCGGGAAGGCGGCGCGACTCTCACCGATCTGTTGCTGTTGCTGGTCTTCGACGCGATCGGGCTGGCAGCGTTTATCGGCGTCTTTTGGCTTTTGCAACGTCACGTTCTGCTGCGGGTGACTGATGTCAGTCTGGCGTTGACGATATTCGCGACCAACATCGTCGTGCGCTGGCGCATTGTCGCGCTGGTTTTTGGCGTGGTTCTGCGACCGGGGGAGCCACTCGCACGGCTGATCGACTTGCCCGACGGCGAGGCGCAGCGGCTGATGCGGTTTCTTTCCGTCGCCGTCTTGGCCGTCATCATTCTGGTCGGTTTCGGCCGTTACGGATTGCTGACCGAAGGCAACGCCGCCGCCCATGTCATGGGCCTGCTCGTCGCCGTCCTGGTTTGCGGACTGTACGTTATGATCATCGTGCGCTCGCGGCTCGCCGTCGAGGCGCTGATCCGCGGCGGCGCCGATCGGGGCGTGATCAGCGCGATCCGTCAAGCGATTGCCCGCGCCTGGCTGCCGATCGGCCTGATTGGCGTCGCCGCGCTCTTTGTCGTGTTTATCGCCGGGCTATCGCTCGGACTGCTCGGGTACTACCGCGCCGTGAGTTCGACGCTGGCCATTCTGTTCGTCGTACTCGTGCTGGAACGGCTGACCGAGCATGGACGCAGCGACGCCATGCTGGTCTGCGCGCCGGCAGAGCGGATCGCACGGTTGACCGGGCAGGCCTTTCATCGCCTCCTGCTCGCGTTCTTCCTGCTCGGCGGGATCGTGATGATCGCTGAAGTATGGATCGACGCGATCGGTATGACCCAGGAGACCGCGCTTCACGCCAACCGCTCGGCCTTCGCCGCCGCCAGCACGCTGTTCGTCGCCTACCTGATCTGGACTGCGTGCCGGCTGATGATCGATCGGCAGCTCGACGCGGCCGGCGGACCGGCAGTGCCGGGCGAAGATGACGACACCGGCGCGCCGGCCTCGCGGCTGCAAACGATCCTGCCGCTGTTGCGCGCCGCCTTCGCGACCGCGATCGCGGTGCTCGCGGTGCTGATCACGCTGTCACGGCTCGGGATCGACACCGCGCCGTTGATCGCCGGCGCCAGCATCTTTGGTCTTGCCGTGTCGTTCGGCTCGCAGGCGCTGGTGCGGGACATTATTTCTGGCGTCTTCTACATGTGGGACGACGCTTTCCGGGTCGGCGAGTATATCGATACCGGGCGGCTCAAGGGCACGGTGGAGGCGCTTGGTATCCGCTCCGTGCGCTTGCGGCACCAGAACGGGCCGCTCCACACGATACCCTACGGCCAGCTTGGCGCGGTGACCAATCTCAGCCGCGACTTCGCGACGATCAAATTCAACCTGCGATTTGTCCCCGATACTGATATCGAGCTGGTTCGCCGGACCACCAAGCAGATCGGGCTGGCGATGCAGGAAGACAGCCCGGAACTCGCGGCCGAAATCATGGCGCCGCTGAAGCTGCAAGGGGTCGCCGAGGTCGTCGACAATGCGGTTGTGCTGCGCTTCAAATTCACCGCACGGCCGATCAAGCCGAGTTGGGTGCAGCGCGAATACCTGAAACGCATGGTCAAGGTTTTCGCGGAAAAGGGCATTCGGTTCGCAGTCAGCGCGACGATGCTGTTGCAGGGTATGCCGCCCGCCGCAGAACCGCCGCGCGCCGCCGCGCCCAAATCAGCCGAGGCGCCCGAAGCGGGTGCGGGTGATCAGGCCAAGCCGGCGGAGGCCGCGGCCGCGGCAGCCGCCGCGACACTGGTCATCGCCGCAGCGGCCGGCGACTGAGGGCCGAGAGTTTTCCGCATCCAGAGAGGATATCAGCATGCGTATCGGCGTGTTCTATTTCCCGGCCGATTACGGCATCAACATTGTTGAACTCGCGACGGCGCTCGAGGAGCGCGGCTTCGAATCGCTCTACGTGCCGGAGCACACGCACATCCCGACCAGCCGGAAGACGCCGTTTGGCGGCGGCGGCGAACTGCCGACACGGTATTCGCACACGCATGACCCGTTTGTCGCGCTGAGCTTCGCCGCGGCGGCGACCAAGAAGCTGATGCTCGGCACCGGCATTTGTCTCATTCCCGAGCGCGACCCGATCGTCACCGCCAAATGCGTCGCCAGCCTCGACCAGCTGTCGGGCGGCCGCTTCGTGTTTGGCATTGGCGGCGGCTGGAATGTCGAGGAGATGGAAAATCACGGCGCGCAGTACAAAACCCGCTTCAAGCTGATGCGCGAACGCATCCTCGCGATGAAGGCCATCTGGACCGCGGACGAAGCCGCGTATCACGGCGAGATGGTCGGGTTCGACCCGATCTGGTCGTGGCCAAAACCGGCGCAAAAGCCGCACCCGCCGATCCTCCTCGGCGGCGAGAGCGATTACACGCTGCGCCGCGTCGTCGAGTATTGTGACGGCTGGTTCCCTCGACCGCAGCGCGGCTGGGATATCCGCCACGAGCGCGACCGGCTGAAGGCGATGGCCGACAAGCATGGCCGCGATTTCGCGGAGCTGTTCATTTCGGTGTTCAGCGCACCGGCCGACGCTGCCGCGCTCGCCGATTACCGCGAGGCCGGCATTCAGGAGGCGGTGCTGGAAATCCCCGATCAGAGCCGCGACGACATCCTGCGGCTGCTCGATACCTACGCGCCGCTGCTGAAGTAACAGAAGAAGGCGGCATGGCAAGGCAACGTGCGCCGCATCCGACACTGCTGACGTCTCGGCTGCGGCTGCGGCAGTTTCGAGCCGAAGACGCGGACGCGATGCATGAATGTTTTGGCGACCCCGCGGCGATGCGGTTTTGGAACACGCCTGCCCACACGAAGAGGGCCGAGACCGAGCGCGCCGTGCGTAGGTTTATCGACTGCACCCCGTCCTATTACCGGCTATGGGCGGTCGCCGATGCCGACAGTGATCACTGCCTGGGCATGGTGAATTATCATGATGGCCATATCCGCAATAAACGCGTCGCCATCGGATACATCATTAACCCGGCGCGGCACAGACAGGGTATCGCGACCGAAGCGGTGACGGCGGTGCTAGACCATTGCTTTGGCGAACTCGGCCTGCACCGCGTTCAGGCGTTTATCCAGCCCGACAACGGGGCGTCACGTGCGCTGGCCGAAAAATTAGGATTCCGCTGCGAAGGCCTGCTACGCGAGAACCTCAGGGTTGGCGGTATCTGGCGCGACGAAATGCTGTATGCGCTCCTTGCCACCGACCGCCCGAGCCGTGGCCCAAATCCCACCTGAAGCACGACCTCGGCACCGCTCTAGTGGGATGTCACGTCACGGTTGCACTATCCGGCGTTCATCTTTGTCGCCATCGTCTTCGTGTTCTTTACGATAAAGCGCGATTTGCTCTAGCTTCCTCCGACGAAAGCGGAAGAGGGGAGAAAGCCGGTGCGGATCAGCATTCTCGACGACTATCAGGGCGTAGCCCTCGACATGGCCGACTGGTCATCACTACGCGATCGCGGGATCGAGATCGCGGTCGAGCGCTTTCCGTTCGCCGGCGAGGCCGATGTCGTCCGCTCCCTCGCCAACAGCGAGGTCGTCTGCGCGATGCGCGAGCGCACCGCGTTTCCCAAGCATATCGTCGACAAGCTGCCAAAGCTGAAGCTGCTCATCACCACCGGCATGCGCAACGCGTCTTTCGACATGGAGGCGCTGAAGGCGCGCGGCGTGACGGTGTGCGGCACAGGCGGCCCAGCTAATGTTCCAGGAAGCGGCGGCAACGAGGACACGGCCGAGCTGGCCTGGGGGCTCATCCTCGGCGCGATGCGGCGGATCGCCGAAGATCACGCCTTTATGCGTCAGGGAGGCTGGCAGACGCGCGTCGGCCATCGCGTCGCCGGCAAGACGATCGGCCTCCTGGGTCTCGGCCGGCTCGGCAGCGCGGTTGCCCGTGTCGGGCTCGCGTTCGAGATGAAGGCGATCGCCTGGAGCCAGAACCTCACCGCCGAAGCCGCGGCAGCGAAGGGCGTCGAGCGCGTTGAGAAGGACGAGCTGTTCCGCCGTTCCGATATTCTCTCGGTGCATCTCGTGCTCAGCCCGCGCAGCCGCGGCTTGGTCGGCGCGCGCGAAATCGGGCTGATGAAAAAGAGCGCGGTGCTGGTCAATACTTCGCGCGGGCCCATCGTCGACACCGACGCGATGATCGCGGCGCTCAAGGAAGGCCGGCTCGCCTATGCCGGCATCGATGTCTATGACAAGGAGCCGCTGCCGATCGACCATCCGTTGCGAAGCTGCCCGAATGTGATCATGACGCCGCATATCGGCTACGTGACCGACGAGAACTACCGCAGCTCCTACCCGCAGATTGTCGAGAACATCCTCGGCTTTCTCGACGGCAAACCCGTGCGGGTGATCGGCGGCTAAATGGCGAACGGCGGCGATCTTCTGGTCCGGCCTTCGCGCGACGACGATGTCGCGTCGATCGCGGCGATCTACGGCCATCACGTGCTGCACGGCGTCGCTTCGTTCGAGGAGGTGCCGCCGACCGCCGAGGAGATGGCACAACGTCGTGCGGGCGTGCTGGCGCGCGGCTTCCCCTACCTTATCGCCGAGCGCGGCAGCCGGGTGGTTGGCTACTGCTACGCGGGCCCGTATCGCCCACGCATCGGCTATCGATTCTCGGTCGAGGATTCGATTTATATCGATCCAAGTGAGGTCGGCCGCGGCATCGGCCGCGCGCTGCTGTCGCAAGTCATCGAGCGCGTGAGCGAGCAAGGCTATCGCCAGATGATCGCAGTGATCGGCGGCAGCGAAACCCTCCCGTCGATCCGCCTCCACGCGGCACTCGGCTTTACTCAGATTGGGGTATTTCCAGCCATCGGCTACAAATTCGGGCGGTGGATCGATTCGGTCTACATGCAGCGCGCCTTGGGACCCGGCCAGACTTCGCTGCCACGGGAGATCGGAAATGGCTGAAGCGTTCGCCGACCCGCAGACGATCACCGGCTATCACGCGCATATCTACTACGACCCGGCGAAGACGCGGGACACGGCCGCGCGGCTGCGCGAGGGGCTGGGCGCCGCCTTCCCCAACGCCACGCTGGGCAGTTGGCATGACGAGGCGGTCGGGCCGCACACGGTTGCGATGTATCAGGTGGTCTTCGCGGCGGACGATTTCTCGCAGGTCGTTCCCTGGCTGATGCTCAACCGGGGCACGCTCGACATTCTCGTTCATCCGCTCGCTGGTAACGCCTATGACGACCACACCGCTTTCGCGATGTGGCTCGGCGAAAAGCTGCCGCTCAAGATCGATGTGCTGAAACGCGCCACGAACCAGCGCTGAACGATCGCCTTGCGGAAGGATCTGGGAGCTTATCGATTCGCACGACCGAATCGATGAGCGCCGCGACGGCGTAGGAACTAATTAACCGATCATCCGTATAACAGGGGACCGGCAGGCGCGACCCCTGACAAGGCCAACCTGCGCCCGCCGAGCCAAAATGTGCTAAGCCCGCCCGTGGGCGGTGTATCCGAGCGCCGTTACCAGGTGCGTTGCGGGCCGCAATCGACGTGCACGAAGTCCGATTCCGGATAATAGCCGACACCGCCCAGCCGGCATTGGTCCGCGAGGCTGAGCGCGGCATTATGCACTTGGCTGAGGCTGCGGCCCTCACAGCGCATGTCCACCGCCATGCCGTACATGTGGTAGCTGTTCGAAGCCACGCCGCTTTCGTGCAGCCATAGTTGATGGTTGGTCTCCGGCGAACGATAGCCGCAAACCACTTGAATCGGATGATGAATCTCCAACCGGTCGCGCAGCCGGCTAAGCACGTCGAGGACGCCGGCGTTCATCGGCCGGACCTCCTCCGAGTGGTGATCGCGCAGGATCCAGTTGATGTCGCGCACCACCTCACGGACGTAGTGGCCGTCGGCCCAATAAACCTCGCGCAAGGATTCACCAGTGTGGAGGTTGTAGAGCGAGATGGACCGTGGTGCGAAGGAGATCGCCGGTGCCGGCTTAATAAACGCAACGCCCGTAGCGACCGCGGCGACGCCGAGAACACGGCGCCGGCTCAGCAAAGATGACGACAATGCCCAAGACTCCCCGACAAGCTGGGAAAGGCCTTAGCATCAGTTTTTCGATCGGACAACCCCCGAGATGCAGAAAACGCACCTCAGACAGCCGTTTTTGCCGCCTCAGTTGATCGCGTCTCAAGAGAGATCAGCCGCCGCGTTGGTTCGCTGTATTTTGCTGCGCCATCGGCCGCTGCTCGCCGTGAGTTAGACGCTGGGCGATTTCATTGTCCCGCTGATAAACGTCTTGGCGGAATTCCAGCGCGTTGTCGCTGTCGATAAACGCGGTCTGGTAGACGATGAAGACCGGAATCGCCTGCGGGAGGCCCCGCCGGTTGGTGGCGCCGGTATTGATATTCCTGGTGATGTCTTCCTCGGGAATGCCGAGCAGCAGCGAGGCAAGCTCGCGCGGGTTTTGGACGCGCACGCAGCCATGGCTGAGCCGCCGATTCTCGCGGGCGAAGTATGACCGCAGCGGCGTGTCATGGAGATAGACGTCGTACTTGTTGGGCATCTCGAACTTAAGCCGGCCGAGCGCGCTGTAAGGACCTGCCTGCTGCTGGATCGACCCGTTGTCGCGCATCACCATGTGATGCCTCTCGAGGTAATCCGGATTTTCCTCGAGATGGGGCAGGATCTCCTTCTGGGCGATGCCATAGGGGATGTACCAAGGCGGATTATAGAGCACGCTGACGATCTGCGACTGAAATTCCGGCGTCTGCTTGTCGGTTTCGCCGACGACGACGCGGGTCGTAAACACCGCCTTGTCGTCCTGGAACAATTGCAGTTGGGCGCTCGCGGTGTTGACCCAAACGCGGTCGGCTGGAAGCTGCCGCGGCAACCAGCGCAGCCGTTCAAGGTTGACCGCGATCTGTCGGGCACGCATTTCTGCCGGCACGTTGAGTTCGATGAGCGTCGCGTTGCCAAGCTTGCCGTCCGCGAGCAGCCCGTGCCGCTCCTGGAATTTCTTGAGGGCCTGGAGCGTCTGCGCGTCGAACGCGCCGGTCGCGTAGCCGGCGGGCAAATACCCCTCGGCCGCCAGCCGCCGCTGCAGCAGGAGAGTGCGGCCAGGCGTTTCGATATCCGGCACGCGCGGCCAGCCGCCAGCCTTGACGATCGCCCGGTAGGCCTCATAGGCCTTGCGCAGCGCCGTATAGCCCGCGGACTGGGGCGCCAGCGCCTCGATTGCCGCTTCCGGCTTTGCGCTGGTCAGCGCTGCTTCAACGGCGGTGACGACATCGATCGGCTCCGGCGCCAAATCCTCATTGTCGTTTCGCGTATCGCTCGGCACCGCGCCACGTGCCAGTGCGTCGGCGTAACCGAGCACCGCATCGGAGAGCAGCAGGTCGCGGTCGGTCGGCGACAATGTCGTTTTCGCGAATGCCGCCGCGTGAAAGCTATCGGGGTCGAGACCTTGGTCGCTGGCATTGAGCACCGCGTGCCACAACGCCGTCGCCTGTGCCGGGCGGGTCGCCCAAATCGGTTGGTCGCCATGCAACGCATAGAACCGCCTCAATTGCGCGAGATGCAGCGGTTCGCCGGCGATGTTCAGCGGACCTTGCGTCGCAAGCCGCGCTTTGATTTCGCTGTCGCCGGTGAGCGCGGTCGGCGGCGCCACCGCTGGCAAAGGCGCGTGCGCATCGCTTGCCGGCGCATGCTCCTCGACCGCCAGCGCGCGGCAGGCAAGCGGCGGCAGCAGGAGGCCGGAAACAATGATCGCAGCGGCAACAGCACGAACGCGCACGGCAACCTCATTCATTGCGGTTTCGCCCAGGCGAATGCCGCCGTGGATAACACCCATCCAACTCCGGAAATCTTCTCCACGCTGGAAGAAAGTGGGGGGATGGTCACTCAGCCGTCAACTTACAGGAGATCGGTTTATAGTTTATTTCCGTCACCTATTCTGCATCAATTTCCACACGGCCGCAGGCCCGAGACCGCCAGACGGCCTGCAACGGCGAGATATCAACAAACAATCGGCCTTTCATTGCAGTTTTCATACGCAGCGTGCACGGATTCAGTTCGATTGAAACAATTTTCGTTCAATCACGTGATTTTATCATGTTAACCTCGGGGCGAACCGAATAACGGTGGAGGAAAGCGATGATGCGCATCGCGTTCGCCGTATTCGCCTGCGTCCTATTGGCATACGCGGGAACGGCGTTTGCCGACTGCCCGACCGGACCAGCAGTCACCGGCCACCACACCAAGAAGCACGTTCCATCCACCGGTTGCGTCAACCTGTCGGGGGTGCCCGAGATCACCGCCGGCGTTGTCGCGGCCGAGCCGGCGCCGTTGGTTAATCGGCAGGGATATTCCCCGCCGACGCAGAACGGCTACGAGGGGCCGACACTCGGTCTCACCAAGCCCGACCCCGGGGTACGGCCTGTGCCGACCGTCGGTTATCACTGGCGGCTCGAATAGCTCAGGCGAGGTCCTCGCCGGCCGGAGGAGGGCCGATATAGGCCGAAGACGGCCGGACCAAGCGGTTTTGCCGCTGCTGTTCCATGGCATGAGCAAGCCAGCCGGCACAACGCGCCACGGCAAAGACCGGCATGAACGCGTCGCGCGGCAAGCCGACTGCGTCGAGCAGCAGCGCCGCGTTGATCTCGACATTCGGTTGCAAAGCCGGTCGGCCCGGCTTGAGGCTGGCGAAGGCGGTGGCGACGTCGCGCTCGACCTCGGCCGCGAAAGCGAGCCGACCGGCGCCGGGACCCAGTCGATCGCCAAGCCGGCGCAGCGCGTCGCGCAGGTTCAACGCGCGCGGGTCGCCGCCCTTGAAGACGCGATGGCCAAACCCCATCAGCCGCGCGCCCGATGCGAGCTTGCGTTCGGCCCAGCCCGCCACGTCGCCGCTCGCCTCGGCTTCGTCGAGCATGTCGAGCGTCGGTCCCGGTGCGCCGCCATGCAACGGCCCGGTAAACGCGCAATAGGCACCGAGTGCGGCGGAGGCGAGCGAGGCGCGGCTCGACGCAATGACCCGCGCCGTGAAGGCCGAGGTGTTGAGGCCGTTGTCGATCACCGCGGTCCAATAGGTGTCGAGCGCCTCGGCCATCGCCGGATCGACCGAGTGCCCGTGCACCATGCGCAATAGATCGGCCGCGGTGGTCAGCGTCGCGTCGGGCGCGAGCGGCGGCTCGTTCTGGCGGCGCCGCAACAGCGCCCCGACAGCGACTGGCAACGTCGCGAGGATTGTCGCCGGCTCGGCCGTGTCGGGCAGGTTGGCGAGCGCCAGACGCACACTCTCGACGACGGTTCTCGCCCCCGCGCCGTCGAGCCACTGGCCGAGGCCGGCAAAAGCCGCTTCGCGCGCCGCGCCGAGGCGGGCTTGCGTCACCGCACGATCCAGACCATCACCAGCGAAACCCTCCCAGAGGAGCCCGACCGCGCCTTCATAACCAAACCGGGCGACGAGTTCCGCAAGGGTATGCCCGCGCACCCAGAGAATGCCGCGCGCGCCGTCGCTATGGCTGAGCACCGTTTCGGCGGCGATCAAACCTTCCAGCCCGCTATCCATACCTTCCTCACACTCGACGCATCTTGCCGCGCCGCTTAGTGCGGCGAGCTCAGGCGATCCCAGGCAAGCACGTCGCGAATGTCAACCGCATCCGCGTGCATCGTCGGTCAGTGGTGCGACGGGTCGTTTGTCGCGGTCTCACGGCGATAGAAGTTGGAGTGCTCATAAAATGCCCGCTGCTTTTCGTGCCAGACGGCGCGTTCATCGTGATCGATAATGCCGTCATGATTGGCGTCGATCTCGTCGAACCGGTCACGGAAGCGGCGGTCGCGTTCCGTCGGGGGCATCGCCGCGAAGAAATCGTAATAGGCTTTCTGGCGTTCGAGCGATGCCCGGCGTTGGGCGCTGACATCCTTTGCGGCCAGTGCGGCGGCGATCTGCGTCTGGCGCTGTTCGATGAAATGCAGCCGCCACTCGCGATATTGCGGGAATGTGATGGTGTCGCTGGCGCTATCGGCCGGCGCGGCACTGGCAGGCTGAGAACACAGCGCGGCAAACAGGCCAGTGACCAAGGCATATCGAGTTATCGCGTTCATCGGATGTCCTCCGGCGGTGAGAGTGCGGCAACCCTAACGCCTGGAACAAACAACGAACAAGGATTTGCGCATTATATACTTGAATGAAAGGCGCATTTGATGGACAAGCAAACCCGACAGGCCGGCGCGGGGCGCTCAGTTTATCCGATTCGGCATTGTGTACGTGCAGTTAGCACCAGCGACCAGCGTAGAGGCTATGACCGTCAAGGCCTTTGCGCCGATCGGTGGAAATAAATCACGGGTTGGTATGATGAGCGCCTCTGCTAGTGGAGCGGTCGGCCCCGGACAAGGTTAACGACCGCCTCACAAGCGCTAGCAGAGTGGCGGACCGCGACTGCGGGTCCAACTGACGGGCATCGAAAGGTGCCCGTCTTTTTTTGTGCGCACAGTATCGCTGTTTCCAGCGAGAGTAGCAAGCGCATTGTACGTCGCGTACATTCATGTACATTGCGAGCGATGTCCGTTCGTCGCTCCACTGGCGCAAGATTCGCTCTTGGTGAGCCATGGGACGGGATGTTGACAGACTTTCTGACTGCGCATTTCGATGCCTCCGCTACGGCGGTGGCAAGGATCGCACTCAAAGCCTACATTGAGGACCAGCTCGTTAAAGACCCAGAGGCGCGGAAGCGCTACGAAGAAGCGCGCCGCGAGCGTCTAGGCATTGCTGAAGGCGGAAACGTTCATGTGCTACCGAGCAAATGAAGCGCGTAGATAAACCCAAGCTGCCCGAAATTACGGACGAACCCGGTATGGCCGAGCGGTTCCAGCGCGGCCTACAGCGTGCCTTTCAGATGCCGCACAAGCCGATCACCCCGAAATCAAAGACGCGCCCAGCGAGCAAGGGGCGTGTTCATAAGGGGAAAACCGGTCGGTGATCAGAGGCTTCCTGATGTGCGTGGCACTGGCAACAGCAAGCCACATCTCATTAGCGCAATCGCAGAACTGTATAAATTCCGTTGAAGGAAATAATAATGGATCGATGACCAATAATTGTAATTTCGGACCTCCGCGATTGCCTAACGCCCTATATCAATCTGGCGAAAAGATCGGCATCGTAGCTGCGGTTAAACCTGATGCTGACAACAAAAAAGTGATTTTGACAAATGTGCACATCAATGGGTCTGGAATTGATCTTACTGCGCCAATAGAATTGCAGGGAGTACTCATAAGATGTCCTGCGCTAGACGGCATGGCACCAATGGCTAATAGCGGGGCAAATTTTGGTGGCGCTATCGCAGGCGATATATCCTGTGATGTTTTAGGCCGGCGCTAGTTATTACAATTATTTGTCATGGGACCGGTATTGTCACGCCCTACAAAATTACTGCATTTGGCAATAGCCGCCGGAGACTCGATTATACCTCGAAGATAGATGAACCAAAATAATAAACCAGCACCACCCATAGCCATTAAAGCTACCCCGATGGTTCGAGCGGTTCGTTTTGAAAGTGTGTTCATGTAATAGCCGCCTCCAATTGAAAAGAGGCAAAGCATAATAGCTAGGAAATCGGCTGGTTTCATGGACCTTGCTATTGCCAAGCCTAATCCATCCCGCTAAACTGCTCTGCAGGTGGAAGGCATTCACCAATGTTTCGACGAAGCGGGGGATTGCGGCCTCCGTTTCGTCATTTCTGGCTATAGCATAAATTCAAACTCCATTTGCACCGCTTCGCGGTAATCAGCCGAGCGCGCTAGCGGGGCTGGCGACGCGGGCCTTTTTCTCGGCCCCGTCAGGCCGCCGATAGGTGAGACGCTTACCAGCCGCCCCTTTGAGCGCGCGGGTCGTGCGCTCGCTATCGTCAACACCAAGGGCTGAGCGGTTGCTGTAGCGGAAATCGAACTCGACGAGATAGCGTTGCAGGTGCTTCTCGCCGCAGTGCTGGTAGGTTCCGCGCATCCCGCGTTTGAACACGCTGAAATAGCCCTCAACCGTGTTCGTGGTGATCAGCTTCGTCGCGCCATCTTTGGTCTTTTCGTGGCGCGCGTACTCGTCTTCGGAATGGTTGACCGCTTCGTGCTTCTTGAAGCGGCGGCCAACGGGCTTGAATGCTGGCGCTTCGTCGGTGTGAAGCTCGCTCGCGCGATCGGCGTTGAGCGTCATGTAGTTGTAGACAGTTCCGGCGGTCAGGCGATCGACATGGACGGAACGCGAGCCGCCGCCGCGCTCAACCAGCGTTAGGATGCGCATCTTCCCGTCGCCGGTTTTGCGCACCCAGCCGTGAGTGTTGCTGTAGACCCAGCTATCGGGTTCATGCGCGCCCATGCTGCCAAAAAAGGCTTCGTCAGCCTCGACCACCTTGCCCTCGCCGCCAAGCGTCGGCGGGTCGGTCGGTGCCATAGCTTCGCGGATACGGTGCGCGAGGAACCATGCCGACTTGTAAGTGATACCGAGTGTGCGGTGTAGCTGGTGAGCGCTGATCCCCTTCTTGCTCGACGCCATGAGCCGGAAACCGAGCAACCATTTGTGCAGCGGGATATGCGAGCGCTCAAAGATGCTGCCGACGCGCACCGTGAACTTGTCCTGGCACGCGGGGCAGTAGAACCAGCCAGGCCCCATGCTGTCGCCGCCTAGCGGCTTGATGTTGTCCAGCGTGCCGCAGAACGGGCAGTAGACCCCATCGGGCCAGCGCACTTCTTGCAGAAACAGGCGAGCGGCTTCCTCGTCATGGTAAACCGGATCGCTGAGAAGTTCGGGGGTGCGCATGACCTATCTCCTTGATAAGCCATCATACTCCCTGCGATCTGTCAGTCAAGTACATAATGCGCAAGGATTTTGTTCGTGTTTTATCCTCATTGGTCGAAAATTTTTTGCCTTCCGGTTCAGCAGATTTGCCAGCTTGCCGGTCACCGCAGGGCATGCCACAAGGGCTAGGGGTTCCGGGGTGTAGTCATGCCGGATTTCATGATCGAGGATGGTTTTCGCGGGGTGGTCTGCGGCGTCGACGAAGCGGGGCGAGGCCCGCTTGCTGGCCCGGTCGTCGCGGCGGCGGTAATCATCGACCGCACCTGTTTTTCGGCCGAGTTGCGGGAGAGCCTCGACGATTCCAAGCTGTTGCGGCGCGAGGTGCGCGAGGCGTGCTGTCGCGCGCTCGCCACCTGCGCGCGGATCGGCATCGGCGCCGCGAGCGTAAGCGAGATCGATCGCATCAACATTTTGCGCGCAAGCCTGCTCGCGATGTCGCGCGCGGTGGCGGCGCTGGGTGCGCGGCCGGACATCGCGCTGATCGACGGCAACATGGCGCCGCCGGCGCTGCCCTGCCCGGCCAAAACCGTCGTCGGCGGGGACGGGCTCAGCTTCTCGATCGCAGCCGCGTCGGTCGTCGCGAAGGTGACGCGAGACCGTATCATGCACGCGCTGGCGCAGCGCCATCCGAACTATGCCTGGGACAGCAATGTCGGCTACAGCACGCGCGCGCATTTCGCGGCGATCGCCGATTTTGGCGTCACCCGCCATCACCGTCGCTCGTTCGCGCCGGTGCGGCTTGCCGTCGACGGCCCCGCCAGTTTCAAACTGGATCTCTAAACCGGCTGAATCATTGACGGATTCGTTGTAAACGCGCAGATTGCGTGGATGGAGCCGGGTAATTCGTCCATCGAGGAAGGCATTACCGACGGCGAATGCCTCACGGTGATGGCGGGGCTGCCGGCGGCCTCCGTCGATCTTGTCTTCGCGGATCCACCCTATAACCTGCAGTTGAACGGCGAGCTGCACCGGCCCGACAACAGCCGGGTCGACGGGGTTGAGGAAGACTGGGACAAGTTTGCCGATTTCGCCGAATATGACCGGTTCACCCGCGAATGGCTTGCCGCCGCGCGACGGTTGTTGAAGCCGACCGGCGCGTTGTGGGTCATCGGCACCTACCACAATATCTTTCGCATCGGCGTGGCATTGCAGGATCTCGGCTTCTGGATCCTCAACGACGTGGTGTGGCGCAAATCCAACCCGATGCCCAATTTCCGCGGCCGGCGCTTTACCAACGCGCACGAGACCTTGCTATGGTGCGCGGCCGATCGAGACGCGCGCTATACCTTCAACTATGAGGCGATGAAGGCGCTCAACGACGAACTGCAAATGCGCAGCGACTGGCTGATTCCGATCTGCGGCGGGACGGAGCGGCTGCGCGACGAGAGCGGCAAGAAGGCGCACCCGACGCAAAAACCCGAGGCGCTGCTGCACCGGGTGCTGCTCGCCTCGACGCGGCCGGGCGACCTCGTGCTCGACCCGTTTTGCGGCACCGGCACGACTGGCGCCGTCGCCCGGCGGCTGGGCCGCCGATTTGTCGGCATCGAGCGCGATCCAGGCTATGCGGCGCTGGCGCGCGCGCGCATCGCCGCGGTCGCCCCGGCCGCGGACGACCTCGTCATGCTTCAGTCAAAGCGCGAGGCGCCGCGCGTACCGTTCGGCAGCCTGGTGGAGCGCGGGATGATCCGTCCCGGCGAGGTGCTGCGCGACCAGAGCGGGCGCTACCGAGCGCGGGTCCGTGCCGACGGCAGCCTGATCTCGGCGGAGCATCGCGGCTCGATCCACGCGGTCGCCGCCCAGCTGCAAGGCGCCGCGGCGTGGAACGGCTGGTCATTCTGGTATGTCGAACGCCCCGGCGGACCGGTGCCGATCGAAGCGTTCCGCCAGCAAGTGCGCGCGGAACGGCAATAGACGTCATTGCGGGACGCGCGGCGCCGACGCAATCTCCCGCCGGCACAATCACGACCGGGTGGAACGATGGCCTACGACCGCGACAATGTCTTCGCCCGCATTCTGCGCGGCGAGTTGCCCTGCACCAAGGTTCACGAAGACGCGCATGTGCTGGCGTTCCGCGACATCAACCCGCAAGCGCCGAGCCATGTCGTGGTGATCCCCAAGGGCGAATACGTGTCGGCCGACGATTTTTCGGCTCAGGCGAGCGATGCCGAGCTGGCGGCGTTCATGCGCGCCATCGCGACGATTGCGGCGGCGGAAGGCATCGCAGAAAGCGGTTTCCGGCTGATCGCCAATACCGGGAAGGACGGGCACCAGGAAGTGCCGCATTTCCACATGCATCTCGTCGGCGGCCGCGATCTCGGTCCGATGCTGCGCCGGCCATAGCCTACCCCGCGAGGTTCTCCCGCAACGTGCGGCCGGTATAGGCCCTGCGGAAGCGGCCGCGGCGCTGCAACTCAGGCACCAGCATGTCGACGATGTTGAGCAGCAGGTCGCGCGGGCCGCATTGCGAATGCGTAAGCATGAACCCGCCGCGGCTGCCGGTGGCCTCGAACATCTCTTCGAGATAATCGGCGATCTCGGCCGCAGTGCCGGTGCGGTTGATCGCATAGCCGGTGGCCGACTCCAGCCCGTAGCGCATGAAATCGTCTCGGTCGATATCGCCGTGCTGACCATATTGCTCGATGAGCAGCCCGACAAAACCGATCGGCGACGCGTTCGCCGCGACGATCCGTTCGTTCAGCTCACGCACCGAAAAGCGCGGCGGCAGCGTTGCCATGTCGAACCCGGTATTGTGGGACAACCAGACGCCGACCGCCTCGATCGGCACATCGGCGATCAGCCGCTCGCGCAACGCCGCCGCCTCCGCCGCGGTTTCGCCGACGATGACCTTGGTCGCCCAGACAATGCCGACTTCCTCGGGATCGCGGCCGCGCTCGATCAGCGGGGCATCGAGATCGCGGCGCTGCTGCGCCATCAGCCGCATGCCCTTGCCGGCGCCAAAGATGTGATCGACAAACCCGGCGGCGGCGCGGACGCCGCGCGGCGAGCCGCCGGCCTGGATCAGCACCGGGTGCCCTTGCGGCGAGGGCACGACGCTGAGCGGCCCCTTGACCTTGAAGAACCGCCCGGCATGGTTGATCGGCCGCACCTTGGCCGGGTCAGCGACCAGCCCCTTCGCCGCATCCCAGCCAAAGGCGTCGCCATCGACGCTCGACCACAGCGCCTTGCAGACCGCGATGAATTCCTCCATCCGGTCATAGCGCTGGTTGTGGTCGACCAGCTCGTCAAAGCCGTAATTCTGATAGTCGGAGAGGCGCTGCGAGGCGATCACATTGAAGGCGATGCGCCCACCAGTGATGTGGTCGAGCGAGTTGAGCAGCCGCGCGACATAAAACGGGTGCATAAAGGTCGAGGCATAAGTCAGCCCGAACCCGACATGGCTGGTGACCCGCGACATCGCCGTGATCCACGGGCTCATTTCCAGCCGCGGCCAGGCGACGCCGCGCCGCACCGCCGCGTCGATCCCACCCTCCCAGACATTCGGCACGCCGCTGCCGTCGCCAAAAAAGATCATGTCGAAAAGGCCGCGCTCGGCGATGCGGGCGATGTCCTCGAACAGGCCGACATCCGGATAATGCGGCCCCACCCACGACCCCGGCAGCCGCCACGCCGTCTCCACCTGCGTCCAGGAGACATCGAGCGCGAGGTGCATGTGCTTGGGCATCGCGGGGCTCAGCGGGTCATTGCTTCACGCGGCGTCGCAACGTATGTGCCACGCATCTATCGGTCGTAATTTAGCCCGCCCCACACCATATAGGGTCAGATGAAAACACATCCTTATGCCGAAGCCGCCTATCGTGTTGTCGAGCTGCCCGACGGCGGATTTGGAGTCGAAGTCAAAATTCCGGATAGTTATCCAACCACGGTCAGCCGGTTCGAGAATGAAGCGGCTGCTGAAGTCTGGATCTCGCGGAACAAGCAGCGCGTCATCGAGCAAAGCGAGCCGCGCAACCCGTTTCGCCGGGCGCACCCGAAGCCGCCCTCAGACGCGAGCTAGCTGATCCTCGCGGACGACCCGCTCACGGCCGTCTGTCTTGGCCTTGATGCGGTATTGCGGGACGTTTCCGGTTTCCGGCAGTCTGATGACGACCGTGTAGATTCCCCGGGACGATCCATCCTCGTAGCGATGCGGGGAGAATCGGACGCTCTGGCCGGGCGCATATTTGTGCGTTGGCATCGGTCCCTCCAAAGATGTGACGCCCGCTTTGGGCGGGCGTCACATACTGCTAGGCGGATTTCAAGGCGACGGCAGAGGTCTTGCCCTGGTTGCCGCGCTCAAGCTCGTAGCTGAGCTTTTGTCCCTCGTGCAGATTGCCCATACCCGATCTCTCGACCGCCGAAATATGGACGAAAACGTCCTTTGACCCGTCATCGGGTTGGATAAAGCCGTAGCCCTTTTGGGTGTTGAACCATTTCACGGTTCCAGTGGTAGCCATCGTTAGCCTCTCGAAAGCAAGTTGGCCGACGCCACAAAAAGCGCCGAATCAACCGTTGGACTTGTTTTCGGGAGGCGGTTCGGCGCTCTGTCGAGCTACGAAATGCGTGCCGAACCAAAAGTTGATGTCACGGATGTGGCCCCCTGGACCTCCGATTACAAGTGATCAGAACATCCGGCTTTAAAGCCGCTCGAGGGAGGCGATCGAACTCCCTCTCACCCGATCCCGTATTTCTTCGCCCAACCGAGTCCGGCAACCGTGTCGCCCTTGGGCCGGTACTCGCAGCCGATCCAACCGTCATAGCCAAGCTCGTCGAGCAGGTCGAAGAGGAACGGGTAGTTGATCTCGCCGACATCCGGCTCGTGCCGGCCGGGTGTGCCGGCGATCTGGATGTGCGGATACATGCCCGCCAGCTCGCGGATCGTCGGTGCGAGGTCGCCGCGCATGATCTGCACATGGTAAAGGTCGAGCTGGAGTCGCAGATTGGGCCGGTCGACGGCCTCGATGATCGGCATCGCCTGCGCCGTGGTGTTGAGGTAATAGCCGGGGATGTCGCGCGTGTTGATCGGCTCGATGATCGCGGTGACGCCCTCGCGCGCCAGCCGGTCCGCCGCCCAGCGCAGATTGTCGATATAGGTCGGCAACGCCTCGATCTTGTCACGCTCCGCCGGCCACAACCCGGCCATCGCGTGGATCAGCTTGCACTTCGTCGCCTTGAGATAGGGGATCGCCGTCTCGACCGCCGCCATAAAGGCCTGCTGGCGGCCGGGGATCGCCGCGAACCCGCGCTCGCCCTTTGACCAATCGCCGGGCGGCAGGTTGAACAGTGCCAAGGTCAGGCCGTTTTTATCGAGCTTCTCGGCAATCGCTTCCGGCGGGAAATCATAGGGGAAGAGGAACTCGACCCCTTTGAACCCGGCCCGCGCCGCAGCATCGAACCGGTCGAGAAAATTCGGGATTTCCTGAAACATCATGCTGAGATTGGCGGCGAATTTGGGCATGCGGCGCTCCCTCGCGAAGGCCCGCTACTGTTTCCCGCCGGCCGCCCAAACACAAGCCTTGCCGCTATCTCGCCCGTCGCCCTCGCCCCCGGCAGCGCAACGACTGCTTTTGCGTTATTTGGTTTGCGCCAGATAGACAGCGTCCCAAGACGGACCAGGCGGGTGTTCACGGAAATAGGCAATGCGTGACTCGTAGACGTCATAGAGCTCGCGCAGGTTGATCCCGGGAAGCATGGTAAGCGACCGTCGGCATCGCGCCAGGATCGCCGTCGCGCCGTCCCATTCCTGATTGCGGTAACAGCGCAGCAAGGCCTCGTGTTGCGCGGCCAGGTGAACGAATTCCGGCGTCTGCGCCAAATCTCGGTCACCCACAAGAGCATAGATGCTTTCGGCCTCAATTTTGCCCACGACGGCGATGTAATCGAGTTCAAGCACGGCCCAGTCGCGCAGCGCTTTGCGCGTCTCGCCGCCGATGATGATATCGGCATGATAGGTCTTGGTCTGGCCTTCGAGACGCGAAGCCAAATTGACGGCGTCGCCGACGGCGGTATAGGCGAAGCGGCGGTTTGAGCCCATGTTGCCGACGACGCAATCGCCGGTATTGACCCCGATCCCTATTTTTATTTCCGGGACCGTGCCGCCGCCGGTCTCGCGGATTTCGCGGTTGATCCGATCGAGTTCCCGCACCATCGCAAGGGCGCTCGAACACGCGTCGTCAGCGTGGGTCGGATTGTCGAGCGGCGCGTTCCAGAAGGCCATCACGCAGTCGCCCATGTATTTGTCGATCGTCCCTCGCCGATCCATGATGAGGTCGGTCATGGGGCTGAGAAAACTGCCGTTGACCAGCTGCGTCAGTCCTTGCGGGTTGGTCTTGAAACTCTCCGCGATCGAGGTGAACCCACGAATATCGCTGAACAGAACCGTGAGCGAGCGGGTCTGGCCGCCGAGATGCAACTCGGTCGGGTTTTGCGCCAGGCTTTCCACCATCTCCGGCGAGAGGTAGTGCCGGAAGGCGGCCTTCACCATCCGGCTGTCGGCATCGAGAATGCGGTAGCGGTAGAGCAAGGCGATGCCGGCCGAAATCACCAGTACGATGAGCGGGGTCACGACCGGCAACCACAAGCCGGAGGCGAAGGCCAATTGCGCGGCCAGGCACCAGCCTGCGATCACCGCGAGGCCGGCCGCGGCCGCGACGCCCATGGGCAGATAAGCCGCCATCGTCCCGTTCAGCGCGGCAAGCGCCAGCACCAAGGCGACAATGATGATGGGCCACAACCCCGGCGACTCGGCAATAAAATGCCGGTGCAGGATCATATCGATGATGGTCGCCATCCGCTCTGTGCCGGGAAGCGGGGTGCTCCCGAACGGTGACGGTTGCGAATCCGGGATGCCCAGAAACGAGGCGCCGATCAGGACGATCCGGCCGGCAAGCGCCGTCGATGGGATCTTTCCGTCAAGCAGATCGAGGAACGAATAGGTCGGAAATGCCCCGGGTGGGCCGCGATAGTTGATCAAGAGCCGCATCACGCGGTCGGTCGGCACGTGCAACGAGCCGATATCCACGCCCTCGCCGAGCCCCAATGCGACCCGAGGCCACGGCACTCCCAAATACCCGGCGACGATTTGCAGCGGCAACGAGGGGATGAAATCGCCCTGGAAAGGAAGGGCGACATAGTCGTAACGCGGCACGGTATCCCGATCGTAGGCCAGGTTGACGTGACCCAACCCCGCCGCGGCTACGGCCCATGGCCGCAGCGGCGCCAGCACCGAAACCGGCCGCAACGGGAAAACCGGCTTCTCGGTCGTTCGCGCAAAGCGTTGATAGCCGGCATCGGAAACAAATTTCGGTGCCTCCTCAGAGTCGCCGGTGAAATAGAACGCCATCGGCAAATAGACGTTTCCGGCACGCCGAATGGCCTCGGCAAATTCGGCATCAGGATTATCCGTCGCGAGAGCGTGGAGCGTCTCCTTCAATGTTTGGTCGCTTGCGGGAAGCGCCGCGGCCGCGTCGCCGATGGCCGCGCGCTGCGTCGGAGATATCAACCGCTCGGGCTGCGCGAACAGCAGATCGAAGACGATCACCTTGGCGCCAGCCTTGTGCAACATGTCCACGGCTTGCGCAAAGTGCCGGTGGCTGAGCGGCCAGCCGCCGAATTTTTCGACCGTGCGGTCATCGATCAGCACCACCGTCGACTCGTCGCCGGGCGACGCGACACCGCGGACGCGAAAGCGCAGGTCGAGAGATGCCGTTTCAAGACTGCGCAGCGGCAGCCAATCCGTGAAATCCAAGAGCGCGAGCAAGACGGCCGCGGCACCCACGGCAACGAGGATTTCCCGAACGCCCTTCGAGAGGGTCAAACGCCGCCCCCGATGTGCGGAGTCACCCGGGGGAGGCTGGACGCACAGCCGTATCCGGGGTCATTCTGATACATGTCTCTGGAGCGCTGGGGATAAACGAGTAGCCCTCCCCGGCGCAGTTGGCCTTGCAAAGCTCCACGTTATCGCGGCAAGACGCCTTGATTGTCACCGGAGGCTTCCCCAGGCATTGGCAAAGTCCGAGACGCACATCGGTGCGGTCAATCAGCCAGGCTAAATCCGCCTGAGTCCGCGATTGAACGGGTGTCGGCGCATGTTTGCCGAGGATGTTGCTGCCGGACATCGGCGGGATCAAAACCGTCCCGGGTCCGGCGGGGGTTGAGATGTCGGAAAACGCCACGGTCCCCTCGAGGACGTTGACCTCGGTCAAGGTGACCACGGGCACGTATTCGACGAACCAATCCGTCGAGCGAGCGGCCGCAACTCCGGTTGCCGTGCTTACTTCGAATGCGGATTTCTCTGCCATTTTGCTGACCACGGCACGCACAAGGCCTTGATCGAGGTCCAGCTCGACATCCCGTTGCTTGCCGTCGGTCGAAAGATTGTAGTTCCCGATTTTCATATGCGAGTTGGCACCCAACGACAGCACCGAACCGTCAACCATCTGCAGTTTCAGCTTGGCGTTTGCCGGAACCTCCAGCTCGTCGCCGACATGAACGACGTCACCCATACTCAGCTTGTTGCGTTTGCCGTCGCTGATCGCATAGCAGTCGCCGTTATAGGTGAGCACCTGTCCGGCGTCGGCCGCAAATGTCCGATGAGGCAGCGCAAGCAGCGCAACGAGGCACGCGATAACCGCCGCGGCGCGATACGACATTGTGGCTGCTTGGTTGAAGAGTGCGCGGCGCGGCTTCAGCAATTCAGCGTTGTGTTGCCGCACCAGATGCAATCCCCTGTTTACGCCCTCGAAAGGGTCTGTCGACCGATCAAGCTTGGGCGTGCAACCGCAACGAGGAATGCAATAGTGCTTGGAGTCGCGTCAAGAGTTCGCAAGCCGCAAGCATGAGCGATTTTGGTGCCGTTCGCTTTTAACCGGCTAATGCGCAAGCCGGATCCACGCCCGCTCGGCGCTGAAAATTCAAACCCCGCAGCGCAACAGTGCCGGCTAGGCCGACTTCAACTTCGCCATCGCCTTCTCGACATGGTTCGAGAAGACATATTTTGCCTGGCGCTGGCCAGAAAGGTCGATCTCGGGCGCCATCTCGCCTTCCGTCTTGATGCCGCGCAGCGCTACCGTCGCTGCCTTCCACGGCCGCTTCACGGTATCGACAACCGCACTCGCCTCGTAGCCGCTATGCACCATGCAGTCAGCGCATTTTTCGTAATTGCCGGTGCCGTAGGAATCCCAGTCGGTTTCCTCCATCAGCTCCTTGAAGCTAGCGGCATAGCCCTCGCCGAGCAGATAGCATGGACGCTGCCAGCCGAAATAATTGCGGCATGGGTTGCCCCAGGGCGTGCAGTGATAGGTCTGGTTGCCGGCGAGGAAGTCGAGAAAAAGGCTCGACTGGTTGAACGACCAGCGGCGTTTCGGATCGCGGCGGAAGATGTCGCGAAACAGCTCCTTGGTGCGCCGGCGGTTGAGGAAATGCGCCTGATCGGGCGCCCGCTCATAGGCATAGCCCGGCGACACGGTGATGCCGTCGATCCCCATTTCGGTGACCGCATCAAAGAAATTCGCCATGCGCGCGGGATCGGCGTTATCGAACAGCGTGGCGTTGATGTTGACTCGGAACCCGAGCGATTTCGCGTGGCGCAGCGCGTCGACCGCACGGTCATAGACGCCGTCCAGGCAGACCGAGCGGTCATGATCTTCCTTGTCGCCGTCGAGATGCACGGTCCAGGCGAAATACGGGTTCGGTTTGAACAGCTCGATCTTCTTTTCGAGCAGCAGCGCGTTGGTGCAGAGGTAAACGAACTTCTTGCGCGCAATGATCCCCTCGACAACCTGCTCGATCTCGCGATGCAGCAGCGGCTCGCCGCCCGCCAGCACGACGATCGGCGCACCGCATTCGTCGACCGCTTCAAGGCACTGCGCGACCGAAAGTCGCTGATTGAGGATGGGATCGGGGTAATCGATCTTGCCGCAGCCGGCGCAGGCGAGATTGCAACGGAACAGCGGCTCCAGCATCAGCACGAGCGGGTAGCGTTTCACCCCGCGCAGGTGCTTGCTCGCGATATAGGCACCGACGCGAACCTTCTGATGCAGCGAAATCGCCACGGAAAACCCCTCGTTCTAGGTAAATCAGTTACCGGCGACTGCCTCGGCAAGCTGCGGCGGCATGCGGAAACGGACATTTTCGGTGACACCGGAAAGCCGCTCGATCTCGATCTCGTCCACTTCGCGCAGCCGCTCGACCAGTTGTTCGACCAGCACCTCGGGCGCGGAGGCGCCTGCGGTAATCCCGACCGCCGAGACGCCTTCCAGCCATTTTAGGTCGAGCGCACCGGCATCCTCGATCAAATAGCTCGGCACGCCGAACTCGGCGGCGATTTCGCGCAGCCGATTCGAGTTCGAGCTGTTGGGCGCGCCGACGACCAGCACGACATCGACGGTCTTGGCCAGTTCGAGCGTCGCGCGCTGACGATTTTGCGTCGCGTAGCAGATGTCCTTGGTGTCCGGACCGACGATCGTCGGAAACCGGGCCTTGAGCGCCTCGATAACGGCGCGGGTGTCATCGACCGACAGTGTCGTCTGAGTGATAAAAGCCAATTTGTCGGGATCGGAAACCCGCAGCGCAGCCACTTCCTCGGGCTTTGAGATCAGATGCACCTTGCCGGTGATGCGGCCCATCGTTCCTTCGATCTCGGGATGGCCGGCATGGCCGATAAGGATGATCTCTCGGCCCTGATTCGCGTAGCGCTGGCCCTCGATATGTACCTTAGAGACGAGCGGGCAGGTCGCGTCGATGACCGGCAACCCGCGTTCCTCGGCGCGTGTCTCGATCAGGCTGGCGACGCCATGCGCGCTGAAGATTGTGACCGCGCCGGGCGGAACCTCATCGATCTCATCGACAAACCGCGCCCCCTTGGCGCGCAACCGCTCGACAACATGACGGTTATGCACGATCTCGTGCCGCACATAGATCGGCGGACCGTATTTTTCGAGCGCCCGCTCGACGATCTCGATCGCCCGTTCGACACCGGCGCAAAAGCCGCGAGGCTGGGCCAGGACCACTCGAATCATGCCGTCTTTCCGCCTCCGAGCCCGCGTTCGTGGAATCGCGCGTCCGCTGGCCTATCCCTGCCACAACTCGCGCGGTCCGCGCAATCGCCTGGCATATGGGTCAGTTTTGTCGTGCGACAACCGGCATGGCGCGTTTTGACCTGTATCGGGGCGCTCACTTTGCTACCACTGTCCGACCGACTCTCCTGATCCTCAAACGCGATGAGCGCCATGATTGTTTCGCGACGCGCCTTTCTTGTTTCTCATTCGCTCGCCCTGCCAACTGTTCGCCAAGCGATGGCGGCGGATGGCGCCGGGCCCACGGCAGTGATCCAACATTTCTATGACGCGCTCCTCGCCGTCATGAAGGACGCGAAACATCTCGGCTTTGAGGGGCGTTTCCAGCGTCTTGTTCCGGCTGTGACACAAGCCTACGACCTTGCGCTGATGAGCCGCCTCGCGGTCGGACCGGAATGGACCAAGCTGACGCCAACGCAGCAGCAAAGCATCACCGATGCGTTCTCGCGCTACACCATCGCCGTTTATGCCAACCGCTTTGACGACTACAACGGCGAGCGTTTTGACGTCGATCCCAGCCCGACGGCCAGCCCGAACGGCGAGATCGTGCGCACTGCGCTGGTCAAGACGGACGGTGAAAAGGTCGTCCTCAATTACCTGCTGCGGCAAACCGGCGCGGGCGGCTGGCGCGTCATCGACGTGTATTTGAGCGGCACGATCAGTGAATTGGCGACGCACCGTTCGGAATTTGCTGCGCCGCTGCAGCAAGGTGGGGCCGATGCGCTCGTTCGGCTCCTCGACCAGCGCATCGCGGCCTTACGCACCGGCTGAGCCGGCCGAAATGCGACGGCTTCGCCGCCGCTTGCCGGTGGAGCCCATGACCCTGCCGACGACGCCCTGATTGGTGAGCTGCCGCGGTCGTGGCCCGCTGTTGCGGCAATCGGTACACGCTGGCGATCTGCTGCTGTGCCGCGGGCCTGGCATTCGACGATTTGGCCGGCGGCGGCGCGGGTTGTCCGGCACTTGGATCGTCGTAAAGCCCTGGGCTGATATCCGGTGTTTGCACCTTGCCGTGATGCAGTTCGGCGTCGCGGTGCTGTTGCGCCAAGCTCCGCAGCTGCGCGTAGAAATCCACCGAGTTCTTTTCGAGGTCGTCGAGAATATCGAGCGCCGCCGCTCGGTCTTCGACGCCGCCGATGATGAAGCGCGTGGTGAGCGCTTCGGTGACATCCTCGTTCTTCGCCATGATGGTGAACGGGTCGGCATAAGAATCGACGCCGCCACCGATCGCATCGCGCGGATTGGACGGGCCAAGGATCGGCAGGATCAAATACGGGCCGGACGGCACGCCCCACACGTAAAGCGTCTGCCCGAAATCGGCCGGCTGCCGCTCGACCCCGTCCAGCGCCATGACATCGACGAGGCCGCCGAACCCAATCGTGCTATTGACCGCGAAGCGGCCCAACGTGATCCAGGCGCGTTCGAACTCGCCCTGAAGCACGTTGTTGAAGAACAGGGTCGGCTCCTTCATGTTGTTGAGCACGTGATGGATCGCGTGGCGCGCATCATCCGGGACTATCGCGACATAAGCCTTCGCCGCAGGTCGAAACAGCATGTGGTCGATGAACAGGTTGACGGCAAAGGTCTTGCGGTTGAGCGGTTCGAGCGGGTCATTGTTGTGGATGAATTGCGCGCGCTCCGCGGGATCGGCCGGCGGCGTGGCGCAACCCACCAGCCAACCAGCCATCGCCAGCGCTGCGATACCGAGCCAGCGGCCGCTCAACCAAAACGACGATAGGATGCTCACAAAGGGTTCCGGGTCGGCCGGGGGTTGCACGGACGAGGCGGCCGCATCGTTGACAATCCCGGTTGCGAACGCAACCGCAAAACATTACCCGGTCGGCCGCGTGTTGCCACACCCCGCAGCGGTCTCGCCTCCGTGATCCTCGTTGTCATCCTGCTCGCGGTTTGGGCCTATCTCGCGGCCACGGTGATCGCGGCATGGTGGTTCGCGCGCCGCCACATCGCACCCCCCGCCGAACAGCCGCCGGTTTCGGTGCTGAAGCCGCTCTACGGCGCCGAACCCGGTCTCTACGAGAACCTGCTGTCGTTTGTCGATCAGGACTATCCGGAGGTTCAGGTCGTCTTCGGCGTGCGCAACCCCGATGATGGTGCGCTGCCGATCGCACGACAGGTGATCGCCGAGCGCCCCGCCAGCGACACGGCGCTCGTCGTCGATTCGCGGGTGAGCGGCCGCAATCTCAAAGTGGCGAATCTCGTCAACATGCTGCCGGCGGCGCGCCACGACATCCTCGTCTTCGCCGACGCCGACATGCGCGTCGGTCGCGACTATCTCGCCTCTGTCACGGCGCCGCTCGGCGACCCGGCTATCGGCCTGGTGACCTGCCTCTACAAGGGCTTGCCCAATGAGGCGACGCCGCTGGGCGGGCTGTGGTCGCGGCTCGGGGCGCTGCACATCAATTACGAGTTTCTGCCCAGCGCTTTGATAGGCGAGGCGCTCAGTGCCGGCGGCGGCTGCTTTGGCGCGACGATCGCGTTGCGGCGCTCGGTGCTCGACCTGATCGGCGGACTCGCCGTGGTCCGCGACGAGCTGGCCGACGATCACCGCATCGGCGCCGCCGTGCGCGAGGCGGGGCTTGCCGTGGCGCTCTCTCCTTATCTGGTCCAGACCTCGGTTTCCGAGCGTAGTTTCAGGGAGTTGTGGCAGCACGAGCTGCGCTGGGCACGGACGGTGCGGTTGATGGCGCCGGTCGGTTTTGCCGGCTCGATCGTCACCCACGCCGTCGCGATTGCCGCGCTGGCCGTGCCAATTTGCGGATTCAGCTTGACCTCGCTCGGCTTTCTCGCGATCTCCTGCGTGCTGCGGTGGGCTTCGGCGGCGGCGATTGCCTGCGTGCTGCGCCTGCCGATGACGGGTCTGTGGCTCCTGCCGTTGCGCGATCTTTTGTCGTTCGCGGTGTTTATTGGCAGCTTCTGCGGCCGCAACGTGTCGTGGCGCGATCAGCTGTTCCACATCGAACCCAGCGGGCTGATTGTCGAAAGAGACGGCGAGTGATGATGAAGACGTTGTTCCTACATCCACCGTCGTTCGACGGTTATGACGGCGGTGCCGGGGCCCGCTACCAGATGCGCCGCGAAGTGCGTTCGTTCTGGTACCCGACTTGGCTTGCGCAACCGGCGGCGCTCGTCGCGGACAGCAAGTTGATCGACGCGCCGCCGCGTCGACTCGTCTTTGACGATGTGGCGCCCGAAGCGGTCAGCCGCGACCTGGTGGTGCTGCATACATCGACCCCGTCATTCGCCAGCGATGTCAGGGTTGCCGAATCGCTAAAGGCGCTCAAGCCAAGCTTGAAGATCGGCATGATCGGCGCGAAGGTCGCGGTGGATGCCGACGACAGTTTGAGGGCTTCCGAAGCGATCGATTTTGTCGCTCGCAACGAATTCGATTTTACGATCAAAGAAGTCGCCGACGAGGTGCCGTGGAATAAGATCGCTGGGCTGAGCTGGCGCAATCGCGAGGGGGTGATCGTCCACAACGAAGATCGCATGATCCTCGAGGACATGGACCAGCTTCCCTGGGTAACGCCGGTCTACAAGCGTGACCTGGTCATTGAAAACTATTTCGGCGGCTATCTGAAGCACCCTTACATCTCGTTCTATACAGGGCGCGGCTGCAAGTCGCGCTGCACGTTCTGTCTGTGGCCGCAGACCGTAGGCGGACACCGCTACCGCACCCGCAGCATCGGTCACGTAGTCGACGAAGTCGCATGGGCGATGAAGGCCTTCCCGCAGGTCAAGGAATTCTTCTTCGACGACGACACGCTGACAGACAATCTGCCACGGGTCGAGGCATTGGCGCGGGAACTCAAAAAACTCGGCGTCACCTGGTCGTGTAACGCCAAGGCCAACGTGCCGCGCGAGACCCTCAAAATCATGAAGGATGGCGGATTGCGCCTGCTGCTTGTCGGCTACGAATCCGGCAATCAGCAGATTCTCTACAACATAAAGAAAGGCATGCGCGTCGATGTCGCGCGGCGCTTCACCAAGGACTGCCACGAGCTCGGCATCGTCATTCACGGCACCTTCATCCTCGGTCTGCCCGGCGAGACCAAGGAGACGATCGAGGAAACCATAAAGTTCGCCGCCGAGATCAACCCGCACACGATACAGGTATCATTGGCGGCGCCCTATCCGGGTACGTTTCTGCATCGGCAAGCGACCGAGAACCATTGGCTTGCCGACGAAAATGCCGAGTTGTTGACCGAGCGGGGCACGCAGATTGCGCAGCTGAGCTATCCGCATTTGAGCCACACGGAAATTTTCGACGCAGTCGAGGACTTCTACCGGCGGTTTTACTTTCGCGCCGGCAAGATTGCTTCCATCGTCGGCGAAATGCTGCGAAGTCCAGAAATGATGAAACGGCGGCTGCGTGAAGGGGTCGAATTTTTCCAATTCCTTCGTCAGCGGGACATGGCGGGCTGAGGCGATTGGCTGACGATTTTGGAGAGACCCCATCGTGGTAATGAAGACGTTGTTCCTGCAGCCGCCGTCCTTTGACGGGTTCGATGGCGGTGCCGGCTCCCGCTATCAGGCAAAGCGCGAGATCCGCTCGTTCTGGTTCCCGACTTGGCTTGCCCAGCCGGCGGCGCTGGTGCCGGACTCGAAGCTGATCGACGCGCCGCCGGCGCGCTTGCCGCTCGGCCCCGTGCTCGACGCGGCGCGCGACTATGAACTCGCGATCATGCACACCTCGACCCCGTCTTTCGCCAGCGACGTCAAGGTCGCCGAGGCGCTGAAGGATGTGAACCCGCACCTCAGGATTGGCTTTGTCGGCGCCAAGGTCGCGGTCGAGCCCGATGACGGCCTGACCGCATCGAGCGCGGTCGATTTTGTCGCCCGCGAGGAATTCGATTTCACGATCAAGGAGGTGGCCGAGGGCCGCGATTTCGCCGAGATCGACGGCCTCAGCTATCGTGGCGCCAACGGCACGCCGGTGCACAACCGCGATCGCGCGGTGCTCGAAGACATGGACCGGCTGCCCTTTGTCACCGATGTCTACAAGCGCGACCTCAAGATCGAGGACTATTTTATCGGCTACCTCAAACACCCTTACGTATCGCTCTACACCGGACGCGGCTGCAAAAGCCGCTGCACGTTCTGCCTGTGGCCGCAGACCGTCGGCGGGCACCGCTACCGGGTGCGCAGCGTCGAGCATGTGATGGAGGAAATCCGCCGCGCCAAGGACTATTTCCCGGAGGTCAAGGAGTTCTTCTTCGACGACGACACCTTTACCGACAACCTCCCGCGCGCCGAGGCGATCGCGAGGGAGCTGGGCCGGCTCGGCGTCACCTGGTCGTGCAACGCCAAGGCGAACGTCCCGCGCAAAACGCTCGAAGTGCTGCGCGACAACGGCCTCAGGCTGCTGCTCGTCGGCTATGAAAGCGGCAACCAGCAGATCCTGCACAACATCAAAAAGGGCATGCGGGTCGATGTCGCGCGCCGCTTTACCAAGGACTGCCACGAGCTGGGCATCACGATCCACGGCACCTTCATCCTCGGCCTGCCCGGCGAAAGCCGCGAGACGATCGAGGAGACGATCCAGTTCGCCGCCGACATCAACCCGCACACGATCCAGGTGTCGCTCGCCGCGCCCTACCCGGGCACCGAGCTGTACCGCCAGGCGGTCGAGAACGGCTGGCTTGACGTGACCCATGCCGAACTGATCGATGATCGCGGCGTGCAGATCGCGCCGCTGCACTACGACCATCTGACCCATACGGAAATCTTCGACTCGGTCGAAACCTTCTATAAGCGCTTCTATTTCCGCCGGAAAAAGATCGCCTCGCTGGTCGGCGAGATGCTCCGCAGCCCGGAAATGATGAAACGCCGGCTGCGAGAGGGCGTCGAGTTCTTCCAGTTCCTCCGCCACCGGGAGATGGCGAACTGACCAGGCGACGGGGCGCGCAGCGCATAGCTTAGCCCCAGTCCATGCGCCGATGTGGGTGCGCGCGCCCGAATAATGGGCGTAGAGTGCTCGCGATAACGTGACATGGGAGGGCCGCGCGATGCAGTACCGCCGGATTTCGGCCGATTGCCACCTCGATCTGCCGTGGTTGCCGCCAGAGTTGTTTGTCGAGAACGCGACGCGCGAGTTCAAAGACCGCATGCCCTTTGTCGAGGAGGGTGCCGACGGCCCGCGCTGGGTCACCAAGAAGGGTGTCTTCATGGGCATCCCGGGCGCGGTCGGCTCGGTCGGTGCGCCGTTTGTCCCCGGCCAGAACTACCGGGTCGACAAGATGGCCGAGACCGGACTTTACGAAGCCGGCAAGCGCGGCGAACGCCGCCCCGGCGACCCGCATCTGCGCATCAAGGAAATGGAAAAGGACGGCGTCGACGCTGAGATCATCTTCGGCATTCTGGGCGTCGTCTCGCGCCTCGAAGACCACGAGGCAGCCAATGAATGCCTGCGCATCTACAACGACTTCCTAAAGCATTTCTGCAGCTTTTATCCCGACCGTCAGATCGGCCTCGCCTGCCTGCCCTATGGTGACATCGAAGCGGCGGCGAAAGAAGTCCACCGCGTCGCCAAGATGGGCCTCAAAGGCCTCGAACTGTCCTGCTCCTGGGACATGGACCCGATGTGGCACCCGTGCTGGGAGCCGCTGTGGAAGGCCGTCAACGACGTGCAGCTACCGCTGCATTTCCACACCTTCCCGCAAATGCCGCAGCGCGTGCGCAACCAGCTCCCGCCCAACATGCGGCGTCAGGCGCAGTTTACCACGGTTGCCGGGTTCCAGATGAACCTGATCCAGATCATCGCGGCGATCATCGGCGCCGGCGTTCTCGAACGCTACCCGAACCTGCGGATAGGCTTTGGCGAAAGCGGTATCGGCTGGCTGCCCTACGCGCTTGATCGGATGGATTTCGAGTTCGAGGACCGCTTCCGCGACCTGATGAAACTGAAGCCCAGCGAATACTGGCGCCGGCAATGCCGCGCGACGTTCCAGTTCGACCGCATCGGCCCCAAGCTGATCGACGAGATCGGCCTCGAAACACTGATGTGGGGTTCGGACTACCCGCATCCCGACGGCGTCTGGCCCGAGTCGACGAAATACATCGAAGAACAATTCGCCGGTCTTTCCGCCGACCAGATTCACAAAATCACCTGCGAGAACGCCGCGAAGTTTTATGGGCTTATCAACTGACGAGGCACTGTACGCCTCGTCACCCCGGCGAAGGCCGGGGTCCATCCAGCCAACGCTCGAACGATTGAACCCTGGATCCCGGCCTTCGCCGGGATGACGGAAGGAACGGACGCCATGACGTACGATATCCTCATCAAGAATGGCAGCATCGTCGATGGCTCGGGCGGGCCGAGCTATCGCGGCGATGTCGGCATTAAGGACGGCAAGATCGTCGAGATCGGCAAATTGTCGGGCCCGGCGGGGCGCACCATCGATGCCGGCGGCCAGGTTGTCGCGCCGGGTTTCATCGACAATCATTGCCATTACGACGCGCAGGTTACGTGGGACCCGCTGTGCTCGTTCTCCTGCGATCACGGCGCGACCAGCGTCATCTTCGGCAATTGCTCGCTCTCGCTGGCGCCGGTGAAAAAGGACCGCAAGGAGCAACGCCGGCTCAATGAGTTCCTCTCCTATGTCGAAGCGATCCCGATGGAGGTGCTCGACACGCTCGAATTCACCTGGGAGACCTTTCCCGAATATCTCGACGAGATGGACCGCAATCTCGGCGTCAATATCGGCAACCTGATCGGCCACACCGCCGTGCGGCATTATGTGATGGGCGAGGATTGCCAGAAGCGCACCGCGACCGATGACGAAATCCGCCAGATGCAGGGGTTGGTGCGGGACGGCATGCAGGCCGGCGCGCTCGGCCTCTCGGTGTCGCGCAACCAGGGCCATTTCGACCCACAGGGAGCGCTGATCCCGGCACTATGGGCCGATGAGAAGGAGATGTTCGCACTCGGCGACGTGCTGCGCGAGATGGGCACCGGCCTCATCCAGTCGGGCGGCGGCAACGGCGCCGAGATGAAGGACGCGCTGATGAGCCGCCTCAGCGAGGCGACCGGCCGCACCGTCGTCTACAATAATCTCGGCCAGACGATGCGCCGCCCCGGCCAGTGGCAAAAGCAGATGGAGCAGGTGAACGCGACCACTGCTCGCGGTATCCGCGCCTTCCCGATGTGCACGCCCAACCGCATCACCGATTATTTCCAGATGCGCAACACCCAGACCTTCCGCGGTCTGCCGGTGTGGCACCCGATCTGCCTGTCGTCGCCGGAAGAGCAGCTCAAGGCCTATGCCGATCCGGAAGTCCGCAAGAAGCTGCATGACGAGGCCGTCGAGTTCAAGAGTGGCCCGGCGATTGGTATCTGCTCGACGTGGTGGGACTACATGGTCGTGCAGACAGCGGTCCTCGACAAAAACAAGTGGATGGAGGGCAAGACTCTCGGCGAGATCGCCAAGGCGCAGGGCAAGGGCGTCATCGACTGCCTGTGCGATCTGTCGATCGAGGAGAACCTCGACACCGGCTGGCTGCATGGCGAGAACAATGTCGACGATGAGGCCGTCGCCAAGATTCTCACCTACCCGAACGCGGTCATCGGCCTCAGCGACGGCGGCGCGCATGTCCAGTTCCAGAGCGGCTTTGGCTTCTCGACCCGGCTGCTCAGTGAATGGGTGCGCGAGAAAAAGGCGATGAGCCTCGAACAGGCGGTGCGCCGGCTGACCTTTGAGTCCGCCTCGATCTTTGGCCTTTATGATCGCGGCCTGCTGCGCCCGGGCATGGTGGCCGACATCGTGATCTTCGATCCCGACACCGTGAAGCCGCTGCCGCTCGAAGTGCTGCACGACTTCCCGACCGGCGCCAAGCGCATCAAGGAGCCGGCGCAGGGCATCCACATGACGATCGTCAACGGCCAGGTGCTGATGGAAGACGGCAAGCATTCCGGCAATCTGCCCGGCCGGGTGCTGCGCAATTCCTATTACAAGGCACAACACGCCTGACCCTCACCCCTCCCACCGCTACGCGGCGGGTCCCTTCCCTCTCCCGCAATGCGGGAGAGGGTGCCGAAGGGCGCAGCCCTGAGGCGGGTGAGGGTGAGCAGAGGAAATAATGCCCGACACCCTGACGACGACCAGCCGCATCCCGGTGCTCGACATCGGACCGTTTCTTTTCGGCGAGCACGGCGCGATGGCGCCATTGGCGCACGCCGTCGCCCGCACCTGCGAGGACACCGGGTTTCTCGTCGTCGCCAATCACGGGATCGACCCGGTGTTGGTCGAAAACACGTTCGCCGAGGCCGCGCGTTTCTTCGCGCGCGACGAAGCGGCGAAGCTTCCGTACAAGGTTGGCCGTTACAACATCGGCTATCTGCCCTTTGGCGGGCAGGTCGTGCGGCACTCGCCGGTCAATCAAAACACCAAGCCCAATTTCAGCGAGAGCTTCTACATCACGCGCGACCGCGCGCCCGACCATCCGGACATTGTCAAAGACAAGCCGCTGATCGGCCTCAACCGCTGGCCGGAGGACATGCCGGCGTTTCGCGCCGCGATGGTCGCTTATTACACCGCGATGGAAGCGATGACTCGCCGGCTGGTGCCGGTCGTCGCGGCCGCGCTGGGATTGCCCGAGGATTATTTTGACGAGGCCTTCGCCGAGCCGAACTGTACGATCCGGCTGATCCACTACCCGCCGCATGCGGCGCCGGAAGACAACGAATTCGGCTTCGCGCCGCACACCGACAATAATTTCATCACCTTCCTCGCTCAGTCGAAGCTGCCGGGGCTGGAGGTGCGCACCGCCGAGGGTGAGTGGATCAGGCCGCCCGCCGTTCCGAACACGTTTGTCGTCAATACCGGAGCCATGTTGGCGCGCTATTCAAACGACCGGTTCAGGGCGACGCCGCACCGGGTGATCAATCGCAACGATGCGTCGCGTTACGCGATCCCGTTTTTCCTCGGTCCCAATCACGATGCGCTGGTGAAATGCGTGCCGACCTGTACCGGCCCCGACAACCCGCCGCGCTACGAGCCGACCACCTACGGCGCGTTCTCGTCGCGCCTGCTGACGCTGAACTTCGCCCACCGCAGGGGCGGGGAATATTAGAAACGCGCCGGCCCACATCCACTGCGTTTCCCGGCGAAAAACCGGGACCCGCTGATCCGCTGTCCAAACGGCCGATAAGAGGACCCCGGCTTGCGCCGGGGAGCCGAAGTTGGACGGTGAGAGCCTTGCTTACTGTTGCGGCGGCGGGGGGGTCACGTCGCGCATGCCACGGCGCTCGGCCATGAACTGATCGAACTCGGCCTTGTCCTTGGCATGGCGCAGCCGTTCGAGAAATTCCAGGAACTCGCGCTGTTCGTCTTCGAGCCGCCGCAACGTCTCGGCGCGGTATTCGTCAAACGCGCGGTTGCCGCTCGACGGCTGGCTGCCGGCGGCCTGGTAGGCCGGCTGCTGCTGCCACATGCCGCGCCAGCGCTCGGCGGCGGCCTGTGCCCGGTTGAGGCCATCCTGCATGCGGTCAAACCCGCGCTGCATGCGGTCCATCTTGCGTTGCCAGCGATCGGCCCGCCAGCCGTCGCCCCCTTGCCCGTTATTGTGTTGCCAGCATCCCATTCGCCCACTCCCTACGAGAAAGCCGAGAACGATAAGGCCGACCGGCCAGAACACGACAAAACTGAGGACCATGACCGCGATCCAGCCGGTTCGGCCGAAATCGTCGATGCGATCAACGAGGGTCATCGCCGCACCTATGTAAATGTTACTTACATTCACTTAGGCGCGCTCGTGCCGCGAGTCAAGACGCGATAAGCCCGAGCCCGCGCAGATAAATCAGCACCGCCGCTTCGAGCAGTTCTTCGGGAGCCATCGGCAGGCTGCGCCGCCCGGCGTCGCCGCGTCCGAACAGCGAGGCGATACCGTGCGACAGTGCCCAGACATGCAGGCTCATCATCAGCGCCGGCGGCCGCTTGTCAGGCGGCGCATGGGCCGACAACGCCTCGGACGCGCGGCGCAGCACGGCAAAAGCGCGGTCCGCCGCCTGTCGTAAGCCCTCGTCGCTGCTCGGCGCGACGCCCGCTTCGAACATCGCGGAATAATAAGCCGGCTCGTTGCGCGCGAAGCCCAGATAGGCCCGCCCGACATTCTCGAACGCCTTGAACGGCTCGGGCCGACCATTGTCCCAGGCCTGTTCGAGGTGCTGCTCGAACAGCTCGAACCCGCGCCGCGCGACATCGGCCAGCAAGGCGTCGCGGTCGCGGAAATGCCGATAGGGCGCTGCCGAGCTGACCCCGGCGGATCGCGCCGCGTCGGCGAAAGTAAAACCGGCCGGTCCCTTCTGCGCGATCAGGTTGAGCGCGGCGTCGATCAGCGCCTCGCGCAGATTACCGTGGTGATAACCGCGGCGCGCGCCGGGGTCTTGTCGGGTCCAAACCATGTAAGGCGATCTTACTTTAAGCCCGGTCGCAGGCATACCGCTGGCTGCGGCCGCGACTTCCAAACCGGCGCAGCTCGCTCCCGCTGAGCGATAGCGGTCCCTAGACGCGACAGAAAGCGGCTGCGAAAGCCGCGGGTCATGGTATTTGACAAGCTCGCATGCCAGCCGACGACACGGAGGAAGCAATGGCCGAATTGACGAAATTTCTCGATGAGGCCAAAGGGCTTCTGCCGGATGCCATCGCCCTGCGCCGGCGCGTTCATGCGCAGCCCGAGCTGGGGCTGAACCTGCCGCTGACCACGCAGGCGGTGCTCGACGGGCTGCAGGGCCTCGATGTCGAGATCGCCCGCGGCAAGTCCACCTCCGGCCTGATGGTGTCGCTGACCGGCACCAAATCCGGTTCGCAAAGCGGCCGCACGATCCTCTTGCGTGGCGATATGGACGCGCTGCCCATGCCGGAGGAAACCGGGCTCGACTTCGCCAGCCAGGTGCCCGGCCGGATGCATGCCTGCGGCCACGATTCGCACACCGCGATGCTGGTGCAGGCGGTGCATCTGCTGCATCGCCATCGCGACGAGTTGCCCGGCACCGTCAAGTTCATGTTCCAGCCGGGTGAGGAAGGCCACGCCGGCGCGCGGCATATGATCGCCGACGGGCTGCTCGACGCCGACCCCAAGCCCGACGCCGCGTTTGCGCTGCACATCTTCCCCAATTTCAAGGCCGGCGCGATCGCGGGGCGGCCGGGGCCGATCCTCGCCTCTGTCGATACCTGGACCGTCAAGGTCAAGGGCAAGGGCGGTCACGCCTCGATGCCGCATCTGGCGATCGATCCGATGCCGGCCGCATGCGAGATCGGCCTCGCACTGCACGCGATGGTGACGCGTCGCACCAATGTCTTCGACCCCGCGGTGTTGACGCTGGCCAAAATCACCGGCGGCACGGCCAGCAATGTCATCCCGGAAACGGTCGAGATGTCCGGCACCTTGCGCACGACTTCAGAGGCGGCGCGCGAGACCGCGAAGGAGGGGATCAGGCGCGTCGCCGCGAACATCGCGGCGGCGCATGCCTGCGAGGCCGACATCTCGATCCGCGCCGGCTACCCGGTCACCGTCAACGATGCCGGTTTCGTCGATTTCGCCCGCGGCGTGGCCAGCGACCTGATCGGACCGGAGAATTACGTTCCGATGCCGGCGCCGTTTATGGGCGCCGAGGATTTTTCCTACGTGCTGCAGCGCATGCCGGGCTGCATGATGTTTCTCGGCGTCATGCCCGAAGGTCATCACGAGCACGACCACATCGCCTCGTGCCATTCCAACCATATGATCCTCAACGAGGAGGCGATGGCGGTGGGCATCGCGATGCACGCCGCAATCGCCCATCGGTTCCTCACCGAGCCCGCGACAGGATGAACCCTGACCCGCGTGTTGGATGACAGGTCCGATTTGCGGCCCTGACCTGCTGTACCTTCCGGCCGCCCCGTCGGAAGATGCCCCTTCCAGGTCATCGCCCGGTCGCGGTACGCGCCTCGATACGCTCATGGGCGTCTGCGGCAATCGCTGCACGCTCAACTGCAATGGCGCTCGCCCGCCGCCGCTGAAATGATGGTCAATGTCCATCATTCAGGTACGCCGGCCTTATTCATTGCGGCGATGAATCTCTGTCGATCCGCCTCTCGGCGGAACGGATAGTACTCGCACAACCTGGCGATGCTGACGTCAGGATCGATGCCCTGATAGACGTTCAGCGCCCGCTTCGCCTCTTCGGCCTGACCTCGCATGGCGTTGGACGCGATCGTCATACGAAGAGCCGGCAGCCAGTTCGGCTTGACGCGCAAAGCCATCGCCGCCCAGCGCGCGGCCTCGTCGTCGCGTCCCGCGATGAAGTGAGCAAACGCCATAGCGCTTTGCGTGAGGAAAACGCGAGGGTCGAGCGGATTGAGGCGAATGGCCTTGTTTAGGCTTTCAATCGCGCCATCGGGATCGCCGGCGTAACCACGGACCCAGCCGCTGCGCTGCCAGGCGACGGCCAGGTTGACGTCCAGATCGAGGGCCCGATCGATCAGCAGCAATGCACGGTCAAGATCGCGAAAGAAGTACGCATGCACGTGTCCTGCCCAACACAGCGCGACCGCGTCGTCCGAGCCGATGTCCGCAGCGCGTTCGACGAGCCGGGATATCTCTTTTTCGTCAAAACTCGAAGCCCAGCCATTTGCCTTGGCAAAATGATGACACGAAGCAGCCAACCCATATGGCGTTGAAAAATCGTGATCTTTCGCTATTGCCGCATTGAAGAGCTGCAGCGCGTTGGCGTTTTCCGCTTGCGTCCATCGATTCCAGCTGGCGAGCCCACGAAGGTAAAAATCGTAAGCCGCCAGATCGCCGGTCATCTCCAGTTTGGCACGGTCAATTTCGGCTTTCTCAAGTTGAGGCGCGATAGCCCCGACAACACTGGTAACGAGCTGATCTTGAAGATCGAAGATATCGATCAAATCACCGTCAAACCGATCGGCCCACAAATGGCGGCCCGATTCGGCCTCGATGAATTGCCCCGTCACGCGAACTCGGGTACCGGACTTGCGCAGGCTACCTTCCAATACGTAGCGGACACCGAGCTCGCGAGCGATTTGCCTAGTATCGACCGATACGCCCTTGTAAGAGAAGGAAGAATTACGAGCAATGACGAAAAAGGCGCGATTGCGCGACAAGGCCGTGATGACGTCCTCGACAACCCCGTCGATGAAGTAATCTTGTTCTGGATCGCCGCTGAGATTCAGGAAAGGCAGAACCGCGATCGACGGCTTGTTGGCAATTCCGAGCGAAGACGTGTGTGGGCCGACCTCGGAAAAATCGCTGGCCTCCTCCCGAACGTCGCCAACAAACCTCAGCCCCCTGCGGGGCAGCGTCTTGATCAGCCTTTGCCTTTCGCCACTGTCGCCGACAGCGCTTCTGGCGGCGTTGATGCGGTTGAACAATGCCGACTCGGAAATGGCGCGGCCGTGCCAAACAGACGCGAGAAGGTCGTCCTTGCTGACCACCCGGTCACGGTGCCGGATCAGGTAAACGAGAAGATCGAAAACCTGCGGCTCGATACCCACAAGACTAGTGCCCCGCCGTAGCTCGCGGCGATCCGTGTCGAGCGCACATTCCGCAAACAGATAGCGCAAGGTCCCTTTCGGCTCCCCGAGCTGGGCTCAGCGACTTTAGCACAGGCCCGCCAAAGGAAAAACGAAGGGTACGCTGAGCAAAAATTGAGGAGTCCTGAAAGACCCAGCGCACCATCTGTGCCATCAAGACCGCCGCTGAATAGCATCAGGAGCAGGGCATGAATCGGCTGCTATCTGCCGTCCGGCTTGCGGCCGGCGCCATTTGCATATTGGGCTTGCTGCTGCCGCCACCGGCTAGGGCGGAGGACGTGAAATACGTTGTCAAACCCATCGCCGAAACGAAGGTGAAGCAACTTCCGAAAGGCCCGCTGTATTGGCGGGTCGAGAATTTTCCGACCCTGGAGCAGGCCAAGGCCGCTGCGGGCGAGTACCGCTGGAACCCAGACACCGTGACCTACGACGGATGGCCGTCACTGACCGCCGAGGCCGCCGGCAAAGCATGGCTGTTCACACTTGGGCCGCAAGGCGGGGCGACGCCCGGCGGAGCGAAGGTGGCCGAGATCGGGCCCGTTCCGCCCTTATCGGCGCCCGAGTACCTCCTGCGCGTCAACTACGGCAGCGGACCGCCAGGAGCCAAGACTCCGGTACATTCGCATTTTGGCTCCGAGGCCTTTTATGTCATCAGCGGAAAATTGGGCCAAAAGACGCCAAGCGGCATCAGGTACGTCGAGGCCGGTCACACTATGAACGGGCATATGCCCGGGATGACGATGGAAGTCTTCAACGCCGGCACGACCGATTTAAGCGCCCTTATCATGTTCGTGGTGGATGCCACCAAACCATTCTCGACACCCGCCAAGTTCGAGTAGGACAGTTGGCTTCGCCTGTCTCCGCCGGGAATGGGTAGCCTGTCGCTCACTATCCGACCAATGGCTGCAAACGGCGGCGCGTTGCCGTCATTGAGCGCTTAGAAGCCGATGTCCGCGTTCTTCTCATGGCCGTTTTTCAAACTGAGATGCCACCGAAGCGCGGCGGCTCTTGATGTTGAGAACAAAAAGAGTACATAGATTGCGTGACAATCTCGGCATCCATCGACCCACCCCTTCGGGCACCGCGTTTTCCGCTGATTCGCCCGCTGTTACGCCGCTGTTTTCTCGCTGTTATTGCCGCTGTTAAGACGTTGATAAACTCCCGATTGCGCTGCGGGAACTTGTTGAAAAGACTGAGGAAAGCAGCCCGCGCACCGGTTTCTCCGGCACAAAAACAGCAAACACGCGATCGCCGGCGGGAAGGTTACTTGACGGTTCTGCGACAACCTGCCTCTAATTGCTGCAGTCCAAGGGGTGCCCCGGTGAAGGGGCTGAGATTCGCTGGGCCGCGAGAACCCTTTGAACCTGATCCGGGTCGTGCCGGCGTAGGGACAGGGCGTCGCAGCCAGACATCCCTGCAGACCGCCCCGGGTCATCATAACGACGCGAGGAGATGTCTGATGCCCGATTCCGCCCCGCTGCCGGCCGCGAAACGCCCGGTCGACGAACTCCAGGTCACCACTGGGGGCTTCCCGTCCTCGCAGAAGATCTACGTCGCGGGCAAGCGCTACGGCGATCTGCGCATCGCGATGCGCGAGATCGAGCTTGAGGAGACCGCGAAGGAGCCGCCGGTCCGGGTCTACGACACCTCGGGCCCCTATTCCGACCCGTCGGTCGAGACCAATATCGCCAAGGGCCTCGCCGAATTGCGCCGGCAATGGGTGATGGCGCGCGGCGACGTCGAGGAGATCACCGGCCGCGACATCAAGCCCGAAGATAACGGCCTGAAGCGCGGCGAAGAGTCGAACGTCCCGATCTTCGATCGCGCCCAGCGCAAGGTGTTGCGCGGCAAGCCCGGCGCGGCGCCGACGCAGATCGCCTATGCGCGCAAGGGCGTCGTCACCAAAGAGATGGAATACGTCGCGATCCGCGAGAATATGGGGCGCGAGGCGGCGCTGAAGCGGGTCGACGAAGGCCACTCGTTCGGCGCGGCGATCCCCGAGCATGTGACACCGGAGTTCGTGCGCGACGAGATCGCCCGCGGCCGGGCGATCATCCCCAACAACATCAACCACCCGGAAACCGAGCCGATGATCATCGGCCGCAATTTCCTGGTGAAGGTCAACGCCAATATCGGCAACTCGATCGTCACCTCGTCGGTCGCCGAGGAAGTCGACAAGCTGGTCTGGGCGACGCGCTGGGGCGCCGACACGGTGATGGACCTGTCGACCGGGCGCAACATCCACACGATTCGCGAGTGGATCGTGCGCAACAGCCCGGTGCCGATCGGCACGGTGCCGATCTACCAGGCGCTCGAAAAGGTCGGCGGCAAGGCCGAGGAGCTGACCTGGGAGCTGTTCCGCGACACGCTGATCGAGCAGGCAGAGCAAGGCGTCGACTACTTCACGATCCATGCCGGGGTGCGGCTCGCCTATATCCCGCTGACCGCGAGCCGGGTCACCGGCATCGTCTCGCGCGGCGGCTCGATCCTCGCCAAATGGTGCCTGGCGCATCACAAGGAAAATTTCCTCTACACGCATTTCCGCGAGATCAACGAGATCATGCGGGCTTATGACGTGTCGTACTCGCTGGGCGACGGGCTGCGTCCCGGCTCCAACGCCGACGCCAACGATCGTGCCCAGTTCGCCGAACTGGAAACGCTTGGCGAGCTGACCAAGCTGGCCTGGGAAGACGATGTCCAGGTGATGATCGAGGGCCCCGGCCACGTGCCGATGCACAAGATCAAGATCAACATGGACAAGCAGCTCGAGGAATGCGGCGAGGCTCCGTTCTACACGCTCGGGCCACTGGTCACCGACATCGCGCCGGGCTACGACCACATCACCAGCGGCATCGGCGCGGCGATGATCGGCTGGTTCGGGACGGCGCTGCTTTGCTATGTGACGCCGAAGGAGCATCTCGGCCTCCCCGACCGCGACGACGTCAAGACCGGGGTCGTCACCTACAAGATCGCCGCGCACGCCGCCGACCTCGCCAAGGGGCACCCGGCCGCACGCTTGCGCGACGACGCGCTGTCGCGGGCGCGGTTCGAGTTTCGTTGGCGCGACCAGTTCAACCTCGGCCTCGACCCCGAAACCGCCGAGAAATTCCACGACCAGACCCTGCCGGCAGACGGCGCCAAGCTCGCGCATTTCTGCTCGATGTGCGGGCCGAAATTCTGCTCGATGGAGATCACCCAGCAGATCCGCGACTACGCCGCCTCGGGCATGGCCGAAAAGTCCGAGGAGTTCTTGAAGCAAGGCGGCGAGATCTATCACGACGAGCACGGCCTGCCGCGCGAGGCGGCGGATTAGGCGCGTTCTGCATTAGCGCTCTGCGTCCTTCGAGGCCTTGCTTCGCCAGGCACCTCAGGATGAAGAAGGTTTGGATGGCATCGGGAAAAGCCCTCATCCTGAGGAGCGGCCGGAGGCCGCGTCTCGAAGGACGCTGGAAGTTCATCCAGCATCGGGCGTAGTAGTACTGCGCTCACAATGACGAATTCCACAGAACCCACCACCGCCGATCTCGAAGCCCGGCGCGCGGCGCGGCGCTATCCCGACCGGCCGATCGTCGCCGTGCTGGTCGTCGTGCTGCGCGGCGAGAGGGCGTTGATCGTGCAGCGCAAGCAGCAGCCCAATGCCGGGCGCTGGGGATTTCCCGGCGGGGTGCTCGAACTCGGCGAGACCGTCGCGCAGGGGGCGATGCGCGAACTCCAGGAGGAAACCGGCATTATCGCTGAGCCGGCTGGCTGGCTCGACATTCATGACGCGATCACCCGCGACGATGAAGGCCGCGTGCAGTTTCATTACACGCTGATCGCGGTGCGCGGCACGTGGAAATCGGGCGAAGGTGTCGCCGCCGATGACGCGGCCGATTGCGCTTGGGCCGCGCGCGACGACATCGTCGCCGGCAAGTACCCGACCTTCCCGACCCTGCTGCCCTTGTTCGACAAGGCGCTGGCAGCGCAGGAGGGAAACTGACAGCCGGCGCACCCCACGGCGCGGAGATAATGGTCGCGGGTCATTCCCACTCGGACGGCATTCCGCTATGACCGTTGGCGGTGATGGAAGCGTTTCTTGTCTCGTTTGGGCTCGTCGTGCTCGCCGAGCTCGGCGACAAGACGCAAATTCTCGCGTTGATGCTGGCGAGCCGCTTTGGACGGCCGGTGCCGATCCTCGCCGGAATTGTCGTCGCAGTTCTTGTCAATCATCTGGCCTCGGCGGCGCTTGGCTATTTCGTTGGCATGCGGCTGCAAGGCCCGTGGCTCAAATGGATCATCGCCGCCTCGTTCTTCGCCGTCGCGCTCTGGGCGGTGATGCCCGAGAAGCACGACGACGAAGAGCTTCCGAACGGGCGTTTTGGGGTCTTCGGCGTGACGGTCTGCGCTTTCTTTATCGCCGAGCTGGGTGACAAGACCGAGGTCGCCACTGCGGCGCTCGCCGCGCGTTTCGCGATGTTGGTGCCGGTGGTCGCCGGAACCACCCTGGCGATGGTCGCCGCGAATTTGCCCGCGGTGCTGCTCGGGCGCCAACTGGCGCGCTGGGTGTCGATGCGCGCACTGCGTTGGGGCGCGGTCGTGCTGTCGGTCGGGCTCGGAATTTGGACGCTGATGTCCGGCTGAATCAGGGAAGGATGTCGCGCCGCCGGCGACGTGCTTCCGCGGCCTGCCGCCAGCGAATCTGCGTGTCGATCGTCACGGCCGGGCGGCGCATGCGCAAGGCCGGCTCAGTGCGGCGCAGAAGGGCAAGGCTCGGCATGTCGCCGCCGAGAATCACAAGGCCAGGATCGGCTTTGGGTTTGGATGCCGGATTCCCGATCCCCACAGTGGCGACCAGCGGCAGCACCCCGATCACAACCAGCGCCCGGCCGGCCTGATCCCACGGCAGCGCCGTGAGCAGCACCGTCGTGGCAATCATGTGCACAAGGCGCATTGTCGCGACAATCCTGGTTCCTCCCCCCAGCCTTGCCGGCCGGTTGTGGAAACACAATAAATAAAATGCCCCGCAAATGCCGGTTAGTTCGTGGTTAACGCTAACGGCGAGTAGGGGAAATGGCGACAGCTGACGGCTGGTTAGCGGCGCTTAAAAATGCAGCTCGTATTCCAGCTGCCAGCGCAGCGTCCGTCGCGGTGCGGCCGGAGTTAGCCCAAAGAGAATACCGCCGTTTGCCTTGAGGCTCCCCGGTCCGATCGGGCCGAGATTGGCGAAGAGCTGCGGGCCGATGCGATGATCCTGCTGGCTGATAGGCAGGAATTTGCCAAGTGGACCCGGCGCGCCGTAGGCCTGAAAACCAGGCTCGATCGAGGTGCCTAGCGACACTCTGGTTTCCCACGCGTAGAGGAAATTGGTGTGCCCGTCGGCATGAGGGCCGAGGTCTTTTTCGATGAACAGGTTGACCGTGTTGATCGTATGGAAGAATTCCTTGCGCAGGGTCGGTCCGAATGTTGTTTCGTTTGGCGTTCCCTTGAGCAGACCCTGCCCGTATTCCCAGAAAAATCCGGAATCGAGCCAATACTGGCCCCGCTCGCCGAAGACGAACTGGTTCTCCGATGTGAGCTGGTCGAATTTCAGGTGATTGCGAGGGCCCGGCTCGCGGTCGGTCTCGAATTCAAGCTCGGTATGCCACCAATTATTGACCCCGTAGCCCAACTCGTGGACGAAGCTCTGCTCGTTATCGGTAGAGGGGTTGCCGCTATTGCCATACGAGCCGATCTCCTCGAATTCGAACTCGCCGGCCTCGGCGTCAGGGAGGTGGACCTTAAAATCGGCCGATGCCGCGACAGGCATCGCCACGATCGCCACGAGAAGCGTCGCCGCCCGAAGGCAAGAATGTCGCATCGCCGGCTTGAGGAAGGGAGCGCGGCTATTCGGCCGGGCTGACAGCCGAGCCGCGGCCTGGCTTCGCGCGTGTCGGCTGCTCGGCGGAGCCAACCAGCCGCATCAGCCCGCCGATCACCAGCAGTGTCGCGCCATAAAACACCAGCTGGATGCCCGCAGGTTGCGCGGTATAGCCGACAAGCGTGTGCAGTACTCGTCCCGCCAGGCTTTGGTCGCTCAACAGGAATGACGTGTCCCACAGATTGTCGCCCAGCGCCGGCAACAGATTGGCCTGCATCAGGAAAGCCGCGCCCTGTGAGGCGAGCCCGGCGGCGAGCAGCAGCACCAGCCAACTTGTCACGGTGAACAGCAGCCGCATCGGGATGCTGACAAGACCCCAATAAATCGCCGCCCCTGCGGCGACGCCCAGCGCCAGCCCGATAAGCCCCCCGGCCCCCATGGCCAGCGGCCCCCCATTACCCCCAAGCGCGATTCCGTAGAGGAACAGCACGATTTCCGAGCCCTCGCGAAGCACGGCGAGTGCTACTGCGAATGCCAGCGCCCAGAGTGGCCGCGCCCCGCTTCGCACCTCGTTGCCGAGCTGCACGGCTTGCGAGGCCAGTTCGCGGCCGTGGCGGCTCATCCAGATATTGTGCCAGCCGAGCATGCCGACCGCGGCAAAAAGGATGCCGGCGTCGAACAGTTCCTGGCCCATCCCCGCGGCGGCAGCCGCAATCGTCGCCGCGAACAGCGCGACTAGGCACGCACCCAAGACCCCTGTAGCGATGCCGCCCGACACCCACAGCCCACGCCGTTGCGCCCCACGGCTCGCCGCCATGACGATGCCGACGATCAGCGCGGCTTCGAGCACCTCGCGAAAGACGATGATGGCGGTTGGCAGCATCGGGATCGTCCTATTTCACGACCAGATGACCGCGCGTGCCACTGTGGAAATCGTCAAAAAACTCATAGCTGCCCGCGTTGAGCGGCCCGACAAACACCGTGACCTCGCCGCCGGCTGCGACGATTTTCTCGCGATGCAGGCTGTGGCTCTCGAACTCGGCATTGACCTTCTGCTCGTTTCTGACCACGAGCTTGATCTTCACGCCCGCCGGCGCCGGCACTTCCGCTGGCACGAATTGGTGATCCTTCAGGGTGATCGTGATCACCGGATCATCGGCAAAAGCCGGCACGGCAAAGGCAGCGAGAAAAAACAACGCGAGAAACGAACGGTGCATTTTTGAACCAGTAAGCAAGTGATAATCGTTCTCATTGTATGGCGCGAATGGGAATGGTTCGCAAGCGCAATCTCCCGCATGTGTTCAATGCGTCGCAGCCTGGGATGTACATCGCTCTCGGCATCGCGTTGGAGTCGGCTATAACCGCATGATCCGCGCTTTGATGTGGATCAAAGGAGACAAACATGCTCGATCTGAAAATCAAGGGCCGCAAGGCGATCGTCTGCGCGGCGAGCAAAGGGCTTGGGCGCGCTTGCGCGATGTCTCTGGGTCGCGCAGGTGTCGATCTCGTCATCACCGCGCGGACCAAGGAGACGCTGGAGGCCACGGCCGAAGACATCCGCAAGGAGACCGGGGCCAAGGTGACGGCTGTCGCCGGCGATATCGGCACCGAGGCGGGGCGCCAAGCCACGCTCGCCGCCTGCCCGAACCCGGATATCCTCGTCAACAATTGCGGCGGCCCGCCGCATGGCGATTTCCGCGAATGGTCGATCGAGGACTGGCAGAAGGCGGTCAACAACAACATGCTGACCCCGATCATGCTGATGAAAGCAGTGGTCGACGGCATGTGCGAACGACGCTTCGGGCGCATCGTCAATATCACCTCGGGCTCGGTGAAGTCGCCGATCCCCAATCTCGGCATGTCGAACGGCGCACGCGCCGGACTGACCGCGTTCTCTGCCGGGCTCGCGCGTCAGGTGGCCAAGTATAATGTCACGATCAACGGGTTGCTGCCCGGCCCGTTTCTCACCGACCGGCTGCGTTCGAGCATGGAATACGACGCACGCAAGCAGAACGTGTCGTTCGAGGACATCCTCGCCAAGCGCGGCTCGACCAACCCGACCGGCCGCGTCGGCGATCCGGCCGAATTCGGCGACGCTTGCGCGTTTTTGTGTGCCGCCTCATCGGGTTTTATCGTCGGCCAAAACCTGTTGCTCGACGGCGGCGCGTTCAACTCTACGATGGGGTGACCTACGCTGCGACGGCGAAGCGCGCATTCGCCTCGGCGAACATGCGCGCATGTTCCTCGAAGTCGTAGGGACGCTCGGTCAGCGTCTGGGGGTCCCATTCGCTGCGGCCGCCGGCATAGAAATCGCCGCCATAGACATGGATCGCGCCGGTCAGCCGCTGGATCGGATTGGTGACCGAATGGACGATGTCCCGTCCCAGCGTCTCGACATCGCCGGTGCGCAGCGCCCGAGCGCCGGCCGCCTCGACCCGGCTTTGCCCCGGCTCGCCGGACCGGCGCCAGTAAACATTATCCTCGGCGCCCGAATACATCCCGATCACCGCCCACATTCTGTGGTCGTGGGGCATGATCGTGAACAGCGGCGGCCAGACGACGTTGAGGATCGTCAGCTCATTGCTGCGATAGAGCCGGTGCACGCCGGACGCGAGCGGCTCGAAGTAATCGAGAACCACCGCCGGCTCAGCGACAGCCCGCTCGACCACCTCACGCACGAGCTTGTGGCTCGGATCCGCCGCCACCGCTTCGCGGCAATCGGCAATGAATTGGTCAATATCGAACATGCTTTTCCCCTCCCATCAGACCGTGGCGACCGCGTTGGCCGGCGACCCCACCGCGCCGGGCAGGCGCAGCGGCGGCGCGGTCAATAGGAACCGCGATCGCCCGTCAGCGCGCAGCCAGTCGGCCAATTCCGACAAATACCAGATTTCGCCGAGATAGACGCCGAGCTTGAACAGGCAATGCGCGTGCAGCGGCAGCGAGGCGCAGACATCCTCTCCCTCGCAGGGCCGCGACGGCATCTGCTCGACGGCGCGATTGTCGGAGATCAACGCCACGACACCCGACTTGGTGATCCAGTTGAGCAGCCGCTCGTCGCGCCCGTCGAGCCCGGCGCCAGGATTGGCCGCCAGGATCGCCGCGTCGGGATTCTTGTTCATGCTGAGGATTACCCGATCGTAGCCGGTGCGAAAACACAACAGATCGCCCTCCTCGACCACGATCTTGTCGGCCTCCATGATGCGCATCAGCCGATCGTAACCGACAAATTCCTCGCCGCGGCCGCAATGGTGTTCGAGATCGATCATCACGCCCCGGCCCTGCACGGGATGTGCCGCGAGGTTGTCGATACCGAGCGCCAACGCGCCGACATGCTCGCCGCGCACGACCGCGCCGCCGTCGCGGTAATCGACCGGGCCGATGATGTGCTCGCCGGCGCGGAAGCCGTTGTAGAAGACGATCTCGGGCTTACCATCGCCGTCGGCGTCAAACAACTGGCCAACATGGGCGAGGCTGTCCCATTGGGTCGAGTATTGCAGGGTCATCTCGACCACGTCGTCGCAGATGACATCGACGAATTGCGGGTTCTCGCGCGCCAGCGGGTAGGCGATATAGGGCATGCCGTCGCGCTTGTTGGCGATGAGGCGCGGGGGATGGCGGCGCGGGTTGACCACCGTGCCGCCGGGATAGTCGAGCGGCAGGCTGAGGCAGAAGGTCTTGCCCGCGCTGACCTCGGCGACGCCTTGCTTGACCTTCTCCGGCGTCAACAGGTTGAGCCGGCCGAGCTGATCGTCCGGCCCCCAATCGCCCCAGGTCGAGCCGGCCGGGCGGCGCTTCCAACGCGGGTTCTCGGGCATTTGTTGATCTCCCCATTTTTGCAAACCGTTCGTCATCCTGAGGAGCGGCCGCGAGGCCGCGTCTCGAAGGACGCACTGTTGTTACCCGCGAGCCTTCATCCCGCGACGCGACAAAAATGGCAACAAAGCAGAACCGCCCCAGATGAGCGCTTGCTTCTTGTCACGACGCCAACCTTTTACTTGCCGCTCGGCTGCGGCCGCGTCTTCCAGACGCACGAAATGCTGATGATAGATCAGTGTTACTGGACGCCGGATTGAGGTGTACCCGCCAAACGTACCCTCCTGATGCTCGGCAAGGCGGCGATCGAGGCTGCCTGTGGTGGTGCCGACATAATACGAGCCATCAGCGCAACGCAGAATGTAAAGAAACGCCCCGCTCATCGGTCATTCCGTCCTTCGAGACGGGCGCTGTGCGCCGTCCTCAGGATAACGGCGAGCGTACTCAAGGACGCCGGAGAGCGGCGGCCAATCACCCCGCCATCACCGCTTTCGCGGTCGAGCCGATCGCGGCGGGGGATTCGGCGACGGTGATGCCGGCGCTCTTCAGCGCCTCGATCTTATCGCCGGCGCCGCCCTTGCCGCCGGCGATGATGGCGCCGGCATGACCCATGCGGCGGCCCGGCGGCGCGGCGGTGCCGGCGATAAAGCCGACGACGGGTTTCCTGCGCCGCGCTGATTTGATCAGTGCCGCGGCGTCTTCCTCGCCGCGCCCGCCGATCTCGCCGATCATTACGATGCCGTCGGTTTCCTTATCGGCAAGAAACATCTCGATCACATCAGTGAAATCGAGACCGTGTACCGGGTCGCCGCCGATGCCGACACAGCTCGACTGGCCGAGTCCCGCTGTGCTGGTCTGCGCCACCGCCTCATAGGTCAGCGTGCCGGAGCGGGAGACGATCCCGATCCGCCCGCGGCGATGGATATGCCCCGGCATGATGCCGATCTTGCATTCGTCGGGAGTAATGACGCCAGGGCAGTTCGGTCCGATCAGCCGCGTTTTCGTACCATCGAGCGCCCGCTTGACGCGCACCATGTCCAGCACCGGAACGCCGTCGGTGATACACACGACAAGCGGGATTTCAGCATCGATCGCTTCGAGGATCGCATCGGCGGCCGAAGGGGGCGGGACGTAAATGACGCTGGCCGTGCAGCTTGTCGCCGCGACCGCCTCGTGCACCGTATCCCATACCGGCAGATCAAGATGGCGGGTGCCGCCTTTACCCGGTGTGACGCCGCCGACCATCTTGGTGCCGTAGGCGATCGCCTGTTCGGAGTGGAAGGTGCCCTGGGCACCGGTAAATCCCTGGCAGATGACCGTGGTCGATGCGTCGACGAGGATCGCCATCAGGCCGCCTCGCTGATCGACTTCACGACCTTTTCCGCCGCGTCGGCGAAATTTTCGGCGGCGATGATCGGCAGGCCTGACTGGCTCAAAATCCTGCGGCCCAATTCGACATTGGTGCCTTCGAGCCGCACCACCAGCGGCACATGCAGGTTCACTTCGCGGGCCGCGGAAACGACGCCATCGGCGATCACGTCGCAGCGGGCGATCCCGCCAAAGATGTTGACGAGGATCGCCTCGACATTCGGGTCGGAGAGGATGAGCTTGAATGCGGCGGTAACGCGTTCGCTGGTGGCGCCGCCGCCGACATCGAGAAAATTCGCCGGGCTGCCGCCATAGAGCTTGATGATGTCCATCGTCGCCATCGCGAGGCCGGCGCCGTTGACCATGCAGCCGATGCTGCCGTCGAGCTTGACGTAGCTGAGCGAGTTGCGGGCGCCTTCGCGCTCGATCGGGTCTTCCTCGTCCTCGTCGCGCAACGCCTCGATCTCGGGATGGCGGAAGAGCGCGTTGTCGTCAAACGACATTTTCGCATCGAGGGCGACCAGGCTGCCCGAGCCGGTCACCACCAGTGGGTTCAGCTCGACCAGCGACGCATCGAATTCCTCAAATGCGCGGTAAAGGCCATTCACCAGCGCCACCATCGCCTTGACCTCGGCCGCGCCGAGACCCAGCTCGAAGGCCAGCCGACGGCCATGAAACGGCTCGACCCCGGTCGCCGGGTCGATCGCCAACCGCAGGATTTTTTCCGGCGCCCGCGCCGCCAGTTCCTCGATCTCGACGCCGCCTTCCGCCGCGGCGATCAGCGTGGTGCGGCCGCTGGTGCGGTCGATCGACAGCGCGAGGTACAGCTCGCGCGCGATATCGGAGGCCGCTTCGACATACACACGCTTGACGTCTCGGCCTTGTGGTCCGGTCTGGTGGGTCACCAGACGCTTGCCGAGCATTGCCGCCGCCGCGACACCTGCTTCCTCGGCCGAGCGTACCAGCTTGACGCCACCCGCCTTGCCGCGTCCGCCGGCATGAATCTGCGCCTTCACCGCCCATAATGTGCCGCCGAGCCGCGTCGCGACCGCCTGCGCCTCGGCCGCGGTGTAGGCGACGCCGCCCGGCTGCACCGGCACACCGTATTTCGCCAGCAGCTCCTTGGCCTGGTACTCGTGGATATTCATCGGCTCAGACAGCGTCATGCCCGGGTTGGCCCCGGCCATCGATGAATCCCCGGGTCAAGCCCAGGGGTGACGATACAAGATCGAGACGGTGCCGCTTCAACGAGCGACGCCTATGCCTGCAGCTTTTTGGCGACCTCGATCAACTCGCGCACCGCAGCGCAGGATTTGTCGAAAGCCGCCTTCTCGCTCGGATCGAGGCTGATCTCGACGATGCGCTCGACACCGCCGGCGCCCAGCACCACCGGAACGCCGACATAGAGGTCCTTGACGCCGTATTGTCCGGAGAGATGTGCCGCGCAGGGCAGCACGCGCTTCTTGTCGAGCAGATAGGCCTCGGCCATCGACACCGCAGCGCTCGCCGGCGCATAGAAGGCCGAGCCGGTCTTCAGCAGGTTGACGATCTCGGCGCCGCCGTCACGGGTGCGCTGGACAATCTGATCGACCTTCGCCTGCGTCGTCCAGCCCATCTTGATAATGTCGGGGAGCGGGATGCCCGCGACGGTCGTGTAGCGGATCGACGGCACCATCGTATCGCCATGGCCGCCGAGCACAAAGGCGGTCACATCCTCGACCGAGACGCCGAGTTCCTCGGCGATGAAATAGCGGAAGCGCGCGCTGTCAAGCACGCCGGCCATGCCGACGACGCGGTTGGTCGGCAGCCCGCAAGCCTCGCGCAGCACCCAGACCATGACGTCGAGCGGGTTGGTGATCGCGATCACAAACGCATTCGGGCAATGCTCCTTGATCGCCGCGCCGACCTGACCCATGACCTTGGTGTTGATGCCGATGAGGTCATCGCGGCTCATACCCGGCTTTCGCGGCACGCCGGCGGTGACGATCACCACATCGGCGTCCTTGATCGCCGCGTAGTCGCTCGCGCCGGTGATATTGGCGTCATAGCCCTCGATTGAGCTGCCCTGGATGATGTCGAGCGCCTTGCCCTGCGGCACGCCGTCGACGATGTCGAACAGGATGACATCGCCCAGTTCCTTTAGCCCGATCAACAGGGCGAGCGTGCCGCCGATCTGTCCGGCGCCGATCAGCGCGATCTTCTTGCGTGCCATGAAATGCCTCACGTCTGGTCGTGTCGGGTCTTAGCGCGATTTGTCAGACCCGGCAAGGCGGCGGCGGTTCATGAGCCTCGTCAGCTTGACTTCGTTATTCCTCGATAATTTCTCGGCCCACATCCGGTCCCCAGTTGAAAGCCTTGGCTTCCGCAGTAGGTGCAGCGTTGGCGACGTAGTCCTCACTTTGCATCTCCATCAGCCGCGACACGGTACGCTGAAATTCGAAACTGCCGTCGCCTTCGACGTAGATCTCCTGTGGCGGCACTTCGGCCGAGGCGACAAGCAACGTGCGCGCTTCGTAAAGCGTGTCGATAAGGATATGAAAGCGCTGCGCGGCGTTGCGCTGGCGCGGCGTGAGGCGCGGGATGCCTTCGAGCACGAGCGCACCGAACCGCTCGGCCAGGGCCAGAAAATCCACCGCGGAATGTGGCTGCTCGCACAAATCAGCGAACGTGAACCAAGCGACATTGCCGGCAAAACGCGGCACGGTCAGCGGCCGCTTCATCACCGTCAGCGTCTCGCTGCCAACCGGCAGCCCTTCGGTCAGTTCGGCGAACGCCTTGGCGAGCGCGCGATGCGCATGCTCGTCGAGCGTCTGGAAATAGACCGGTTTGCCGACCATGCGCGCGAGCCGATAATCGCGCCCGCTATCGAGTTCGAGAACGTCGAGCCGCTCCCGCAACAGCCCGATAAACGGCAGAAACCGGTCACGCTGCAGCCCGTTTTCATAAAGCCGCTCGGGATGCCGGTTCGAGGTCGCGACGACCACGGTGCCGGCCTCGAACAGCGCGCGGAACAGGCGTTCGAGGATCATCGCGTCGGCGATGTCGTTGACCTGAAATTCGTCGAAACACAAAAGCCGGGCCTCGGCGGCGATGTCGGCCGCGACCTTGGGAACCGGTTCCGGCGTTCGCTGGCGACGTTCCCGCTCGATGCGGTCGTGAACTTCCAACATGAAGGCGTGGAAATGGACCCGACGTTTGGCGGAGAGCGGCGCGCTGGCGAAAAACAAATCCATCAGCATCGATTTGCCGCGCCCGACCGGCCCCCATAAATAGAGCCCGCGCGGCGGCGGCCTTGGCGGCTCCCCGAGACTGAGCCGCACCAGCCAGCCGCGCCAACTCGGCGGCGCCGGCGCCCAGCTGGCCAGTTCCCGATAAAGCCGATCGAGCCGCTCCGCTGCGCGCGCTTGCGCCGCGTCGGAACGGATCTCGCCGGCCGCGCAGCGCTTGCGATAGAGCGAGAGAGGCCCGATCTCGCTGCTGGGGTCGATTTTCGCTAGATCATCCGGCATTTGACGGGTGCCGGGTCTAATTCAGCGATGGCGCGAGCGCAACCGCCGAAGCGCCTATTCCGCCGGAACGGCGACGGCTTCCCCTGGGGCGTTGGCGCGGGCGCTGCCGGCGAAGAAAAGGCTCAGCACCCAAAGCGCGGCGACGACGTCGAGCACCAGATGCGGCCGGCCGGCATCGATCAGCAGGCCGTAGGGTACCGGCATGATCGCCCCGCCGAGCGCCAGGCCGGCGCTGACGAAGCCGAAGACCTTGCCGATCTGCCCGGGCGGCGCGGCATCCTTGACCATCACGTCGCGCGGCGTCCGGCTGGCGCCGATCAAATGGCCGGTGACAAAGAGCAGTGTCACGGTCGTCACCTGCGGCAGGTTTACCAGATTGACGATCAGCACCAGCGCCGAGCCGACCAACGTCAGCACCAGCACGAAGGTAAAATGCCGATCGCTGCGGTCGGCCACCCAGCCCCCGAGCAGAACACCGCTCATCGTGCCGACCATAAACCCGGTCAGCGCCGTGGACGCCGCCTCGATGCTGAGCCCGTGGGTGCTGTGCAGCACCGTGATCAGCCACGATTGCACCCCGGCGCCGGCCATGGACGACACCATGAAAAAGCCGAAGAACAGCATGATCGACGGCGACAACAGCATGCGCGCGCCGCCGGCCGCCCTTGCCTCGCTGCTTGTCGGCGAGCGTTTTTGATCGCTGAGGATGCGGCTTTGCCAGATGATCGCCAACACCACCGGGATGCCGACAAGCCCGACGGTGAGAAGCGCGCCGCGCCAGCCGATCAGCCAGATCAGCGCCGCGGTGACCGGTGGCGCGCTGGCGAAACCGACATGGCCAGTGAAGGTATGCAGCGCGAAGGAGCGGCCGATCTTCGCCGGCGCGATCGAGCCGGACAGGATCGCGTAATCTGCCGGGTGGAACACGGCGTTGCCGAGACCGGACAGCATCGCCAGCACGACAATCTGCCAGAACTGCGTCGCCAGCCCCATCAGCGCGATGGCCAGCGTCATCAACAGCGTGCCGCCGATGAGAAAACGGCGGGCGCCGTAGCGGTCGACGAGAAAGCCGATCGGGGTCTGCACGATCGCCGTCGTTCCGGACATCACCGCGACCGAAATACCGAGCACCGCGAACGGCACGTCGAACGCCTTTTGCCAGGCGAGGAACATCGTCGGCAGGCAGAGAATGTAGAAGTGAGAAAGCGTGTGTCCGCAGCAAATCAGCGCGTTGACGTGGGCGTCATGCCCGAACGACGGCAGTCTCAACGTTTCCTCCGCGCCGGCTTTTCGTTCATTGAAGCACGATCATGAAACCTCACCGCCTCGCTGTCACCCTGCACTGAGGGGTGACCTTGTGCCGGAAGCACTCTCCCTCGCCGACGAATACGGGGCGGTTCGCTGCCCTTCGAGGGTTGGTAGCCGGAGTGTCGTTACTAATAGTGACGGCGATTTGCCTTGCTCCAGGTATTCAAAGGCACCATCTTGACAAGCGAAGTGCGGGAATCCGGCGAATGTCCGATAGATCTTGCATCGCGGCCGATCGGAGACTGACATGGCAAAATGGCAGCTGAGCGGCGATTACTTCGAGAATTGCAACTGCGATGTCGTCTGTCCGTGCCTTGTGTCGAGCGCGCCGCCGTTGACGGCTCGACCGAGCCGTGGGGCCTGCGATGTAGCGCTGGTCTTTCACATCGATAAGGGGAGCTATGACGGGCTGGCCCTCGACGATCTCAATGTTGCGCTCGTAGCCCATGCGCCGGGGCCGATGGCGGACGGCAACTGGTCGGTCGCGGCCTATCTCGACGCGCGCGCCGACGATCGACAGACCGCGGCGCTCGGTGCCATTTTCACCGGTGCCGAGGGCGGCCCCATGGCAGCGTTCGCGCCGCTGATTATGCAGCAGCTCGGGGTGAAGAAGGTGCCGATTCATTATGCGGTGCAGGGCAAGAACCGCTCGGTGGAGATCCCCGACATTATGCACATGGCGGTCGAGCCGATCCCGACCATGCATCCCGGGGGTGAGGTCTGGACGACACTGGGCCATCCCGTCGCGCCCGATCACATCGCCCTGGCAATGGGCTGCAGCGGCAGCACATTTGCCGATTACGGGATGCGGTGGGACAATTCCGGGCGCAACGGTCATTACGCGCCGATCAGCTGGTCGAATTAAGCCGACAAACCACGCCCCGATTGCCAACCGGCGGTGGTTATTCCAACACCACCGCGACATCGCCCTCGGCGATCGCCTCACCCTCCGCGACGAGGATCGCCTTCACCACCCCGGTGCGCGGCGCGAGCAGCGGGATCTCCATCTTCATCGATTCGAGGATGATGAGCGCGTCCTCCTCGCCGACTCTGTCACCGACCGCGACCTCGATCTTCCAGACCGACCCGGCAATTTCACTTTTGACCCGCAAATCGGCCATGTCCCCTCACGTCTCGTGGCGCGGAAGCGATTCCGCGATTGGGTAAATTACTCTAAGCTCCGCCGCCTTTAGCAAGGGAGGCGGCAATGCCGGATGGCGATAACTCACTGCGGCGCAGCACCACCGAGGACGATATCACCACCGCCGTGCTGGCGCGTTTCGCCGCCACGCCCGACCCCCGCCTCAAAACGATCATGCTGGCGCTGATCAAGCATCTGCACGAATTCGTCAAGGAGGTCGAGCTGACCGAGGCGGAGTGGTTTCAGGCGATCGAAATCCTCACCGAAGCCGGCAAGATGTGCAGCGACAAGCGGCAGGAATTCATCCTGTTTTCCGATACCTTGGGCGTCTCGATGGTGGTCGACCTGATCGACCACCGCAAACCCGAGGGCGCGACCGAATCGACCGTGTTCGGCCCGTTCCACCGGCTTGGCTCACCCGAACTGCCGCCGGGCGGCAATATCGCGCACCGCGATACTACCGGCACACCCACCCTGGTCAGCGGCCGGGTGCTCGATCTTGACGGCAAGCCGATCGCCGGCGCCGTGCTTGATGTCTGGCAGACGCAGTCGAATGGGCTGTACGACTCGCAGGACACCAGCCTCGATGGGCTGCATATGCGCGGCAAGTTCACCACCGACGCCGAGGGCCGCTACCTCATCCGCACAGTGCGGCCCGTGCATTACCCGATCCCGACCGACGGACCGGTCGGCGCGATGCTCAAGGCCACCGGCCGGCACCCATGGCGCCCAGCGCATATCCATTTCGTGGTGACGGCCGACGGTTTCGAGCCGGTGACGACGCATATCTTCGACCGCACCGACGAATATCTCGAAAGCGACGCGGTGTTCGCGGTCAAGGAGTCGCTGATCTGCGATTTCACGCGGCACGAGACGCCGACCCCGGAAGCCGCCAAGCTGGGCATCACCGGGCCTGTGTTGACTGCGGAGTTCGATTTCGTCCTCAAGCCCGCCGGCGCCGTCGCTCAGACCAATGTGCTCGATGCACAGCGCCGGTTGGCGGCCCTGGGCGCGCGTTAACCTTAACCAGCGGAACGCGAGCGGCCCCCAGCCTTGCGGTTCGTCGATCTTCACCGAAAGTTAAGCATGAGCGTTTACCATGTTTACCGGTGACATGGGGTTGGGGGACCGGATGTCGTTGACCGATGCGCCCGTCGTGCGGCTGAGCGATGCGCGCGATGCTGCCGAACCGGCGGCGAATGAACGCGAACGCCGCGAGTCCGAGCGCGCGATCCGTTATTGGGAAAAGAAGGTCGAAACGCTCGGCAGCAACGCAACCATCGCCGCCCTCGACCTTGCCGAGATCAATACGCCGGATTGGTCTCATCGCTTTGTCATCGCCGTCGATCCGGTGGTTGAAAACTCGTCGCTGCTTCTTTACGGCTCCGATTTCGCCAAGCTCCTCGACCTGCCGGAGAAGGGGACGCCGCATGTACCGATGGTGCGCCAACTGCCGCGCCATTTGTCGGAGGTGTTCATGCAGGGCTGCGGCGACGCGCACAACACGCGGCAGGCGGTTCGCATGGAGGGCGAGGTCGCCCGCCCGGACGGCAAGCGCGAGCTTTACCGCGCCGTCTTCATTCCTGTCGGGGTCAAGGAAAATTCCCTGACGCACTTGGCGTTTGGCGCCTTCAACAGCTTTATCGCCGAACAGCCGCTGGCCGCTTAGCCGATCAGGACTTGCGCCTTATGCGCGAGGCCCAGGACGCGCCGCCAATACTGCGCGAAGCGTGCATCCTGCGTCTGGCCGCGGACGTAGCGGATATAGATCTGCTGGATGATCACCGCGAGCTTCAACGCGGCGAAGACCTGATACCAGAGGATGTCGTCGACATCGCTGCCGGTACGCTCGCCGTAGCGCGCAATCGCCTCGGCGCGTGAAGGGAACCCTTCGCGCCAAGTCGGCATCGCGGCGATATCGCGCCATTCCCGGTCGTCGCCCGGCTCGACCCAATAGTTGAGGACGTAGCCGAGATCGGCAAGCGGGTCGCCCTGAGTGCACATGTCCCAATCGAGCACCGCGACAATACGTGCGGGGTCTGTGGCGTCGAGCAGGCAGTTGTCGAGCCGGTAATCGTTATGCAGCAGCGTGCCGGCCCGCTCCGGCGGGCGGTTGGTGTCCAGCCAGTCGAGCACCGGCGCCATCGCGGCACGCGATTGGGCTTCTTCGGCGCCGCCGAGCGAGCCGTCCCAGCGCCGCGTCCAGCCTGAAAGCTGGCGTTCGAGGTAGCCTTCGACGCGGCCAAGACCGTCGAGTCCTATCTCCCTGGCATCGACGCGGTGCAGATCGGCGAGCGCATCGATTAGCGCCAAGCCGATGCGGCGGTTGAGTTCAGGTTGGCCGGCGAATTCAGCGGGGATGTCGTCGCGGATCACAAAACCATGCCGCCGCTCCTCGACGATAAACACGGCACCGATGATGCTCTCGTCCTCGCATAGTAGCAGGCTTTGCGGTGCCGGCGGGAAGCCCCGGTGCAGCACCGACAGCACGCGGTGCTCGCGCCGCATGTCGTGCGCGCCAGGCGGGATCGGGCCCAATGGCGCGCGGCGCAGCACGAATTCCGTTTCGCCGAAACGCAGCAAATAGGTGAGATTGGCCTTGCCGCCGTGAAACTGCGCGACCGAAAGCGCCCCTTCGGTGCCCGGCAGCCGCTCGCGCAAATAGGGTTCGAGCCGGGTCGTGTCGAGCCGTTCGTCCGCTCGTTCGGCGATCAGTTCGACCGACTCAAGCGATGAGGGCGGGTTCCGCGGCCGCATCAGCTTTCTTCGCTTTCGCCATTTGGCCGCCAAATCGACAGCTGACCGCCACCCTGCGCGACTATCTCAAAACCGTGCGCGTCGAACAGCCAGCCCTCATAGCCGCTCGAATTGTTCCAAATTTCGAGCCATGTGTTCGGACCAAATGCGATCGTCAGATCAGCAACCGCCGGTCGGATCGATATCTGCTCGATCGTCTTGTCACCCAGTAGCTCTTTGGCCTTGGCGGCCCCGTTTACCGGTGCAGGAAGGCCAAATTGCTGGCCGTCGTCCGTTCCCGCCAGCGAAATTCGGTCGTTGCTAACGATCCGCCACTCACAGCAGATGCGCAGTCGGGCTCCGGAGCTGAATGAAATGACCCAGTCATGCTCGTCGCGCTCGACTTCCCTGATCTGAGCCCCAAGCAGACCAGAGGTGATCAGCTTCTGTATGTTCGCAGCATCGGTCCGCTCGAAATATCTGACACTCATTTCCGCAGCTCGATGCGGGCGATCGCGCGTTTATGAACTTCGTCCGGGCCGTCGACGATGCGCATCACCCGAGAGCGCGCCCAGGCATAGGCGAGACCGAAATCCTGGCTGACCCCGGCGCCGCCATGCGCCTGGATGGCGCGGTCGATCACCGCCAGCAGCATCTTGGGCGCGACGACCTTGATCATCGCGATCTCGGCCTGCGCCGCCTTGTTGCCGGCGGTGTCCATCATCGACGCGGCCTTGAGGGTCAGCAGCCGCGACTGCTCGATCTCCATCCGTGAATCGGCGATCCATTCGCGGATGACCCCTTGGTCGGCCAGCGGCCGGCCGAAGGCGGTGCGGCTCTTGACCCGCGCCACCATCGCCTCGAGGCAGCGTTCGGCCAGGCCGATCATCCGCATGCAATGATGGATGCGGCCGGGGCCGAGGCGGCCCTGCGCGATCTCGAAGCCGCGGCCCTCGCCGAGCAGGATGTTCTCGGCCGGGACGCGAACATCCTTGAAATCAACCTCGGCGTGGCCATGCGGCGCGTCGTCATAGCCGAAGATAGTCAGCGGCCGCATTACCGTGATGCCCGGCGTATCGCGCGGCACCAGGATCATCGATTGCTGCTGGTGACGCGGCGCGTTCGGGTCGGTCTTGCCCATCAGGATGAAGATTTTGCAGCGCGGGTCCATCGCGCCGCTGGTCCACCATTTGCGGGCGTTGATCACATAGCCCTGGTTGCCGTCGCGCTCGATCCGCGCCTCGATATTGGTCGCGTCGGACGAGGCGACGGCCGGCTCGGTCATCGCGAAGGCCGAACGTATTTCACCCGCGAGCAACGGCGTCAGCCATTGCTCCTGCTGTTCCGGGGTCGCGTAGCGCACCAGCGTTTCCATATTGCCGGTGTCAGGCGCCGAACAGTTGAACGCCTCGGGCGCGATCGGCGAGCGCCCCATGATCTCGCAAAGAGGCGCGTATTCGAGGTTGGTGAGCCCGGCACCCATTTCGGATTCCGGGAGAAAGAGGTTCCACAGCCCCTCTTCCCGCGCCTTCCGCTTCAGCTCTTCCATGACCGGGGGGATTTGCCAGCGGCTCGGGGCCTCCGCGATCTGCCGCTCGAACTCTTTCTCGGCCGGATAGACCTCGCGCTCCATAAACGACAGAAGCTGTGCCCGCAGGCGTTCGGTTTTAGGCGAAAACTCGAAATCCATCGGCGTGTCCTCGTTCCCCCTTGTTTGCCTACATCTACGCGCCGAACGCCCGACGGGACAAGGCGGCCGCCGCCGCTCAGGTTGCGACGGATGCCGGGGTCTGCAGGATCGCGAGGATCTTGTCCAACTTCTCCAATTCGAGACGGCCAAGCTCGCGCAGCACCGTTTCGATCTCCTCCTTGGCGGCGATATTGGTGTCGTAATCGTGTTGGGCCTGTTCGCGGTCGCGGTCGGCTTGGCGGTTCTGGCTCATCAGGATCAGCGGCGAGGCATAGGCCGCCTCCGCCGACATGAACAGGTTGAAGAGGATGAACGGGTAGGGGTCGAACTGATAGGACTCAAGCAGCCAGATCGTGTTGAAGATGACCCAAACGGCAAAAATCGCGCTCTGAATGATGATGAATTGCCACGAGCCGATAAAGCCGGCGACGTGGTCGGCGACGCGCTCGCCGAACGAACTATTTTCCCGGTGCATGATGTGCCAGGACTTCAGCGGACGCATGTTGGAGAACCTCAGCTTAGGGTTGTGATGTAGCCGATTGTCGGTTGGTCGCGGCCCTCCTGTCGAGGCCGTTGCGCCGCAGTCCGCCTCAAGAACCGCAAAAACGCCATCGGCGACCGACGAGGAAACCATCAGCGAGGTTGCCGCGGTGTCAGTGATGTTTGACCCCAACGGCCGCGAGTTGTGAGCCTCACCGCGTCGGGTCGGCACCGAGCTTGACGATCAGCTTGCCGAAATTCTTTCCTTGCAGCAGGCCGATAAACGCGGCCGGCGCATTGTCTATGCCGTCGACGATGTCTTCGCGGTATTTGATCGCTCCCGAGCGCACCAGCGGCGCCGCCATCGCCAGGTATTCCGGGCGCGACGCGGCGTGGTCGCTGACGATAAATCCCTGAATGCGAAGCCGCTTGCGCACCGCGGCGACCAGGCTGGGGCCGGGCTGCGGCTCGACATCGTTATATTCCGAGATCATGCCACACATGATCATCCGGCCGAAATCGTTGAGCCGCGGATAAACCGCCCGCTGCACCGCGCCGCCGACATTCTCGAAATAAACATCGATACCTTTCGGGCAGGCCGCGTCGAGCGCGGCACCAAGCTCGCGCCGGTGGTCAAGGCAAGCGTCAAAGCCCAGCTCGTCGGTCACGTAACGGCATTTGTCGGCGCCGCCGGCGATGCCGACAACGCGGCACCCCTCGCGCTTCGCGAGCTGCCCGGCGACCGCGCCGACCGCGCCCGATGCGGCCGACACCACCACGATCTCGCCGGCTTTCGGCTGGCCGATCGTCTTCAGTCCGACATAGGCGGTCAGACCGGGCATGCCGAGAATGCCGAGCGCGGTCGACATTGGCGCCGCCGCGGGGTCGAGTTTGGTCAACCCGCGGCCATCGACCGCGCTGTAGGTTTGCCAGCCGTAACCGCCAAAGGCGTAATCGCCCTCCTTGAAGCCGTAATGACGCGAGCGCGCGACCTGGCCGACGACACGGCCTTCGATCACGTCACCCAGTTCGGTCGGCTTTGCGTAGGAGCGCTGACCGCTGATCCGACCGCGCATATACGGGTCAAGCGACAGATAGATACCGCGCAGCAGCACCTGGCCTTCGCCCGGTTCGGGCAGCGGCGCATCGACAATCGCGAAATCCTCGGGAGCCGGCATGCCGTTCGGCCGCCGCTGCAACAGCACCTGTCGATTGGTCTCGGGCATTTGCGTTCCCCTCGGTCCCGTCCAGCGGGTCTCGACGATACTGTAGCAGCCGTCACGCGCACCGTCGCGGTTCGGCGCTTAATCTGCCCCCACCGCCTCTGATAGGATCGCCTGAACCGCCTCGATCGACGGAGCAGGCGTTGTTGTTGCGACTCTTTCTCGCTTTCGTTGGCGTCGCGTGCGTCCTCGCCGGCGCCAACGCGCAAAGTCCGGCGCTCCCGAGCAGCGCCCCGATCATCCAGGGGAGCCCCGACGTTTCCGCAGGCGGCAGCAGCGCCGCGCGCCAGGGCGACGCGACAAAGAGCGGCGCGCCCGTTGTGCAAGGCTCGCCAAACGTCTTCATCAACGGCAAGCCGGCGGCGCTGATGGGCGATCCCACCGCTTGCGGCGGCGCGGTCGTCAGCGGTTCGTCAAACGTCCTTGTCAATGGCAAGCCGCTCGCCCGCACCGGCGACGACACGCGGGGCTGCGCGCAGCGGTAGCAGCCCGAAATCGGGCAGCCTTCCGCCCCGGTCCCGCTATTTGATCACCAGAGCGATACCGCTCAGCAGGATCAGCATGCCGATAAAGCCCGCGAACCGCACCGGATCGAGGCGCTGGGCGAACCGGTCGCCCAACCAGGAGCCGACGACAATCATGGGAAGGCCGATCGCGATCAGTGCGGCGGTCGAGCGCTCGTAAAACCCAAAGGCGGCATATCCGGCGATTCGCGCCGCCCCGGTGAGCAGCACAAGAATGCTCATGGTCGCGCGAAAGGCGTCGCGCTCCATCCTCATGGCGTTGAAGTAAATGACGTATATCGGACCGATACCGCCCCCGAACAGGGCACCGAAAAAGCCGCCGAAAAAACCTGCGCCCGCCGCCAATTTGCCGTGCCAGCGGGCCGGAACCACGCGGGGAACCTTTACCGTCCATAGCGCATAAAGGGCGTAAAGGATCAGAAAGGCGCCCAAGCTGCGTTTCAACGTCTCTTCATTGAGAAGATGCAGGCAATAAAATCCCAATCCCAGACCGATGACCGTGTAGGTGGAGATCTTGAGGAACTGTGACCAGGCGACATGACGCCAGTTGCGGCCGACATGGTGTATCGAGGTCAACGCGGTGAGGACGCTGGTCGCCGCCAGCGCCTTGGTCAACGGCATGATAAAGGCGAGCAGCGGCATGGCGACCAGAACGGCGCCAAACCCGGCGGCGCTGCGAACCGCGAAGGCGCCGACCATGACCAGTGCATAGAGGCCGAGAACCGACAGCGAGGCCATGCTTCCCGAATTTCCCGGCCGTTTTGGTTGATGTTCAGAGGTACCGGAACGTGCCGCAACAAAATTTCACGCCGGCTCTAACTGCGGCGCGACAACCTTCCGGGCTTTCCGTAGCTGATCGTCACCACCTCGATCGGCTCGATGCCGTGCGGTGTTCGCAGTTCGACGACGTCGCCTTCCTGCGCCTTTAGCAAGGCTCGGGCGATCGGTGAGATCCACGAGACACAGCCGTTATCGGCATCGATCTCATCGACCCCGACAATGGTGATCGTGCGCTCATCGCCGTCGGTATTGGCGTAAGTGACGGTAGCGCCGAAGAAGACGCGGTCGAGATGCGCCTGCTGCGCCGGGTCTACTACTTCCGCGATTTCGAGGCGCTTGAGGAGGAACCGCGTGCGCCGGTCGATCTCACGCAACCGCTGCTTGCCATAGATGTAATCGCCGTTTTCCGAGCGGTCGCCATTGCCTGCAGCCCAGGCGACAATGTCAACGACGCGTGGCCGCTCGACCTGTTGCAGCTGCTTCAGCTCCGCCTGCATGCGGCGGAACCCGGCAGGGGTGATGTAGTTCTTGGTGCCGGCAGGGAGCGGCGCCGGCTCGTCCGGCAGTTCGCCATCCTCGTCGGCATCTTCCTTGACGAAGGCCTTGCTCATCGCCGCCACTCTATCACAATGGCGGCAAAGGCAAGGATGCCGAGGGAGGCGACGATGAAGCTGGTGCTGTTCTCAGACGCGGGAAATGCCGAACCGGTGCCCGGGCTGATGACCGACCGCGGTATCGTCAGCTTGGCGCCTGCGGTCGAGCGGCAATACACGCCGCAGCTCACGATGCAATGGATCATCGACCATTTCGACCGGCTGCGCCCGCAATTCGAGCGGCTGGCGGTCGAGGAAGAGGCAACACCGCCGAGCGCGGTGCGGTTGCGCGCGCCGCTGCCCCGTCCGGGCAAGATTTTGTGCTGCATTGCCAATTACTGGGAACACGCCCAGCGCGAGGCGCGCCCCCTGAACATGTTTCTCAAAAATCCCGAGGCGGTGGTCGGGCCGGGTGACACGATCGTGCTGCCGAAGATGACCGAGCCGTGGATCTTTATGCATGAGGCTGAATTGGCGCTGGTCATCAAGGGGCCGGCTAAGGACGTCGCGCAGAAGGATTGGCGCGGTGCGGTATTCGGCTATACCGGCCTTATCGACGTCTCGGCGCGCGGCGAGGGCCGGCGCACCTGGAAGGCCGGCAGCTGGCTCGGAAAATCCTTTGATACTTTTGCACCGATCGGACCGTGCATCACCACGGCTGACGAGATTCCCGACCCCAACGACGTGATCGTGCGGTTCTGGAACGACGGTCAGCTGCGCCACAACTACAACACCGACGACATGGAGCACCGCGTGCCGGAATTGATCGAGTTCGCCTCGTCGGTGATGACGCTGAACTCGGGCGACATCATCGCCTGCGGCACCAATCACGAGGGGCTGGGCGCACTACAGGACGGCGAGACGGTCGAGATCGAGGTACAGCATGTCGGCCGCATGTCGCTCAAAGTGAGCGACCCGCTCAAGCGCTCCTGGGAGCGCGGGATTTATATGGGCGCCGATTCGACCAACCCGGAGGCTGTTAAGCGCCACCGACCGCAGGGTTAGATCCGCTGCCCTTTCTCGATCGTCATGGCGGAGATTGACCGGTCAAGTCCGGTCATGACGAATTGACGGGCGCCATGCTAGCGTTTCCCGAGCAGAAAAAGGGGAAGCGCATGCCGCTGTTGAAGCATCTCGCAAAGCTCGATATTCCCGGCGGCGGCCAGGTCGTCGCACAGGGCGATTACGCGTTTATAGGCCATATGGGGCCGCCTGACGGCACCTCGATCATCGATGTGTCGGACCCAAGGAAGCCACGTGTCACTGCCCGCATCGAAATCCCCGCCTTCATGCACTCGCACAAGGTGCGGGTGAACGGCGATGTGATGATGGTCAATCAAGAGCTGTTTCGCGCCCGTAATCCGGAGAAACCCGAGGGCTGGGCCGGCGGCATCAAGATTTACGACATCAAGGACAAGGCCGCCCCGAAGGAGATCGGCCATTACAAATCAGGCGGGTCGCATCGCTTCGATTCCGACGATCGCTACGCCTATATCTCGTCGGAGGAAGAGGGCTATCTCGGCGATATTGTCGTGATCCTCGATCTCAAGGACCCCGCCAAACCCGAGGCAATCGGCAAGTGGCACATGCCGGGGCAGTGGACCGCCGGCGGGGAGACCCCGACCTGGCAAGGCCGCCGACATCGCTGTCATCATCCGCTGCGACGCGGCGACCGGCTCTATACCAGCTATTGGCACGGCGGGTTCGTGATCCTCGACTGCTCGGACTTGACCCACCCGCGCTTTATCAGCGGCCTCGACTGGAGCCCGCCCTACCCCTGCCCTACCCACACCGTGCTGCCGATCCCGCACGAGCTGAAAGGCCGCAAGATCGCGGTGGTGACCGACGAGGAAGTCTCCGATCGACTTACGCCGTCGCCTAATGCGTTTATGTGGATCGTCGACATCACCGACGAGAAACACCCGGTGCCGATCTCGACCTGGGCAGTGCCGCATGACGAGCCGTTTGACCCGCTCTGCTGGTACGGCGCGCACCAGCCGCAGGAAACCGTCAACGGCAACATCATCCTGGTGACGTGGTTTGGCGGTGGGCTGCGCGCGGTCGATATCTCGAACCCATATCGGCCGGAGGAGATCGAACATTTCATGCCGACTCCGGGCGCCGGGCAAAGCATCGTTCAATCGAACGACATCTTTGTGGACAAAGCGCGGGGCTTGGTATTTTTGATCGATCGGCTAAACGGGCTCGATATACTCGAATTAGACGGGTAAACCGTCGGAAATTTGACGAACAGGGAGTTGCCATGACCGCGGCACCCACGCCGCGCGTTGCCGTTACTGGAACTGGCTGGCCCCGCGTGACTGCGATTGCGGGGTTGGTTCTGGCCGCTGCCGCGCTGCTGCTGCTCGCGGCAGGCCCCGTAGGCTGGCGCGCCGGGTGGTGGGGCTATCGCCTCGCTTTGGCAACACTGATGCCTTACGCGTTTTTCACCGGTGTCGCCGCGATAGCGATTTCGGGGATCGCGCTGGTCGTCGCGCTCGGCCGCATGACTTGGCGCATCATTGTCGTCGCGGCCTGTGGCTTGATCATCGGCGGCGTTGCCGCCTATTTCCCCTGGCATCTCTACCAGATGCGCGGCACCTCGCCGCCATTTCACGACATCACGACCGACGCCGAAAACCCACCGTCCTTCGCCTTCGCGGCGGCGATGCGGGCGGCGGAAAATGGTGCCGGCATCGCTTATCCGAGCAATGCCGCGGCACTGCAGGCAAAAAACGACCCGGACATCGCGCCGGCGCTGCTCGACCTGCCGCCAGAGCAGGCGTTCGACCGCGCGCTCGCGGTGGTCAAGGCGAAAAGATGGACGATCGTCTCGACCGACCCGCGCGACGGCGTCATCGACGCCTATGACAAGAGTTTCTGGTTCGGCTTTACCGACGATATCGCGATCCGCGTCGTGCCGCATGGCGAGGGGAGCCGTGTCGATATCCGTTCCGGGTCACGCCAGGGACGCGGGGATTTCGGCGTCAACGCGGCGCGCGTACGAAGTTTCTTAGCGGCGATGAATGCAACCGCGATCACGAAATGATCGTATAAGCTGCATCGAGAAGTGTTGTTGGCGCGTCACCACCCGTAAATAAACAGACAACGGGCATCGGGGAGGGCGTCATGCTCACGACCGACTGGTCCCACCCGCGGGAGCATATCGCGGGACGTCGCAAGGGTTTTATCGCCCATATCGGGCGTTTCTGCGTGTCGCGGCATAGCCGCGACCTATTCGGAATCGCGCTGTTGGCGGCGCTGTCGGCTCTTTTCGGCGCCAAGCTTGCCGGGACGATGCTTACCCTGTCGCAGTCGATTGTTGATCTGCTACTGGGCCCACCACCAAAGCCGGCACCAACCCTGTTTCAGATGCTATTCGCCAGCGGGCCGAGCGACGGCGGCACTTTGGCGTTGCAGGCGGGTCTGCTGACCGTCGCGGGCGGCATCATCAGCTGGACCTACCAGGCGGCCAACACCCGTTTTGGCGTCGTCGATATTTTCGCCGCCGAGATCGCCACGCTGTGCCGTGTCGCGGCGGTGAATGAGTTCATGGTCCATTACGTCGAGCTGTACGATCGAAAGCGGCAGTTTCCGGTGGTCAACGCGCCGCGCGACTATCTGGCGGTGTTCAACAACAATGCCAAGGACCTCGAGGTTCTGGATGGCGACGTGGCCCGCTTTGTCACACAGTTCTACGTGCACATGAAGGCGCTGCAGGACACCGTAGCCCGCGGCGCCGACCCGCAAGAGAATGCGGTGGCGGCGTTGAACGTGATGTACAGCGCATTCCTCGCGTTTGAGAGCGCCCGACAGGCGCTGGCCGTGCTAATGGACAACCGCGTCGAACGCCAGGAATACGTGCTCACCGCCCTGGTTAGCGAGCTCCCGGCCTATCTCTTGCTGTATCGCGAGCGGGCGACTCTCGGTGGCCTGCGCGCGGCCCGCATTGAACAGCGCCTGCCACGATATGCCGAGCTGATCGACAACATAAAGAAAACGCCGCTGGAAGGGGCGCGTGGTCCTATCGCCGCCCAGATCGTCTCCTCCTGGCAGCAGAACGGGCCATCCGCGGCGCGGGGCGCATCGCCCTGGCGGGTGGCGAAGCCGCGATACGCGACGCCTAAAATATAAGCTCCCCGCTTGGTTCCGGGCGATTGCACGATAAGCTGTCGGGATGTCCGAACTCGACACGCTGATCTCGCTGCTGGCGAAGCTACCCGGCCTTGGGCCGCGTTCAGCGCGGCGCGCGGCGCTGCACATGATCAAGCGGCGGGAAAGCGTCATGGAGCCGCTTGCCGCCGCGATGCGCGACGCGGCCGCGGCGATCCGGCCGTGCTCGATCTGCGGCAATCTCGACACCACCGAGCCCTGCGCGATCTGCCGCGACCCCCGGCGCGACGCGAGCCTCGTCTGCGTTGTCGAAGACCTCGCCGATCTTTGGGCATTGGAGCGCACAGCGGCATTTCGCGGCCGCTATCATGTGCTCGGCGGTACACTATCGGCATTGGACGGCGTCGGACCGGAAGACCTCAATATCGGCCGGCTCATTGCCCGCCTCGCGCCCGGTATGGAACTGATCCTGGCGCTCAATGCGACGGTCGACGGGCAGACGACCGCGCATTACATCGCCGACCGCGCCGCCGCGACCGGCGCCACGGTCTCACGCCTCGCGCAAGGCGTGCCAATCGGCGGCGAACTCGATTATCTCGACGAAGGCACGCTGACGGCGGCGCTCAAGGCCCGGCGTACGTTGTGACGGAAGCTTCGTTCAGAGATAATATGGGATGAGCCCTACTGGCCTATGTCGTTGCACCTTTAACAAGAAAGCCGATGCGGGGCAAATTGGCGCGTTGCGATAACATGCGCTGGAGCGGCCCTTCTTATTTTCGCTGAGCGATAATATAACTTGAAAGAGGGTCCATATAGACCCATCTCGATAATATGAGTGATGCGGCCTACGCAGAAACGCGTTCAACCCGCGCTGGTGCGTATGTCAGGCAGCCGACCGGCTACCGAGCCTTTATGCCGGCACCGCTACCACCGGCTCCGCCCATTAACATCGATCCGGAGATGCAGCGTCTTTTGTCCGAAAGTGACGCGGCTCTTGGCCGCCTGGACGGTTCAATCCAGACGCTGCCAAATCCCGATATGTTCATGTTTATGTACATACGAAAAGAAGCTCTCCTTTCCAGCCAAATTGAAGGAACTCAAGCTTCCCTGAGCGACCTCATAAAGGCTGAAGCCTCGTTACTCGACGGAGATCAACATAGAGACGTGGGCGAGGTAATAAATTACATAAATGCAATGAACTATGGTCTTGAGCGCCTACACTCTCTTCCACTATCAGTTCGACTGATCCGTGAGATACACGAGCGTCTGCTTCGAGGTGTACGCGGCAGCAAGATGACTCCGGGTGAGCTGAGGACGAGCCAAAACTGGATAGGGCCGCGTGGATGTCTGCTTTCCGATGCAGTATTTGTCCCACCTCCACATCACGCCATTGCAGAGATCCTTGGCGGCCTGGAAAATTTTTTGCATCAGGAGGACCATATCCCGCCATTAATCCGAATTGGATTAGCACATGCTCAATTCGAAACCATACATCCGTTTCTAGATGGCAATGGAAGGATCGGTCGACTCTTAATAACTCTTTTTTTATGCCAGCAACACATCTTGGAAAAGCCCGTTCTTTATATATCTCTTTTCCTCAAAGACCATCAAACGGAATATTACCAGCGTCTCCAAAGAATTAGAGATTATGGAGAGTGGGAAGAGTGGCTAAAATTCTTTTTAACAGGCGTTAGAGACGTGGCCCGACAAGCCACAGCGACGGCGAAAAATATTGTCGCGTTACGTGAACAACATAGGTCCATTGTGATAGATCAGTTTGGTGGCTCAAGTGGTAACGCATTGCGCCTACTCGAGTACCTCTACAAACAACCCGGCGTTTCTGTTAATATGGCGAAGGATACGCTTAAGATAAGCTTTCCCAATGCGAACAATCTCGTCGCGAGATTTGTCGACCTGGAATTTCTATTCGAAGTAACCGGAAATTATAGAAATCGGGTGTTTGTTTACCGTCCCTATACTGAGTTGTTTTCGCCTTTGAACGAAACATGATTAAGCGGCTCGCCGGCTGCGCACCCGGTGCTGGGTGGTGCTTTCCTCCTCGAAGAGGTCGGCGAGGCGTTCGAGCATGACGCCGCCAAGCTGTTCGGCATCGACGATCGTCACGGCACGGCGGTAGTAGCGCGTCACGTCGTGGCCGATGCCGATCGCAGTGAGCTCGACCTCGCCGGTCTTCTCGATGTCGCGGATCACTTCGCGCAGATGCTTTTCGAGGTAGTTGCCGGGGTTGACTGACAGCGTCGAGTCATCGACCGGCGCGCCGTCCGAGATCACCATCAGGATTTTGCGCTCTTCGGTGCGGGCAAGCAGCCGGTTATGCGCCCAGGCCAACGCCTCGCCGTCGATGTTTTCCTTGAGGATCCCTTCGCGCAGCATCAGCCCCAGGCTGCGCCGCGCGCGCCGCCAAGGCGCGTCGGCGGGTTTGTAGACGATGTGGCGCAGATCGTTGAGCCGGCCGGGATTGGGCGGCTTGCCGGCGGCGATCCAGCGCTCGCGCGCCTGGCCGCCCTTCCACGCCCGCGTGGTAAAGCCGAGGATTTCGACCTTGACCGCGCAGCGTTCAAGCGTGCGCGCCAGGATATCCGCACTCATCGCCGCGACCGTGATCGGCCGCCCGCGCATCGAGCCCGAATTGTCGATCAGCAAGGTCACGACCGTGTCGCGGAAATCGGTCTCGCGTTCCCGCTTGAAGGCGAGCGGCAGGACCGGGTTGGCGACGACGCGCGCGAGTCGCGCCGCGTCGAGGATGCCTTCGTCGAGGTCGAACTCCCAGGCGCGCGTCTGCCGCGCCAGGAGGCGACGCTGCAGCCGGTTGGCGAGCCGGGCAATCACGCTCTGCAGATGCGCCAGCTGCTGGTCGAGCAGATGGCGCAAGCGGCCGAGTTCGTCAGCATCGCAGAGTTTGTCGGCCTCGATAACCTCGTCGGAAATCGTGCTGAAGGCACGGTACACCGCGTTCTCGTCGGGCCGGCCGCGCGGCATCTGGCCGGGCCGCCCGGGACGTCCGGGATCGTCGTCGCTCGACCCCGGCATCATCTCGCCGTCGGTATCGGCGTCGCCGTCCTGCTCCGCGTCCTCGGCCGATCCTTCGGCCGGCGTGCCTTCCATCGACGGCTGGGCGCCGGCAGTGGCGCTCTCGCCGCTGTCGCTCTGGTTTTCGCCGTCGGCCTCGTCGCCCTGGCTCTGCTGATCGTCGGAGGATTCCTCCATCTCGCCGAGATCGAGGTCGAGGTCCTGGATCAACCGCCGCGTCGCGCGGGCATAGGCGTCCTGGTCCTCGACGGCGCGATCGAGTTCGGTAAGGTCGCGGGCGATCTTGTCCTGCAGCCAGGGTCGCCACAAATCGACTACGCGCCGTGCCGCCGGCGGGGCCTGCTCGCCGGTCAGCGCCTCCCGGGTCAACAGGCGCACCGCCTCGGCCATGGTGCCTTCGATCCGTTCGGTAACGCGCTCGAAACCCTGGCGGCGATACTGTTCTTCCAGCATGGCGTTGAGGTTGACGCCAACGCCGGCCATGCGCTTGGTGCCGATCGCCTCGACCCGCGCCTGCTCCAGTGATTCAAAAATCGCTCGCGCCAGCGGGCCGCCAGGCAGGCGCTTTGCGTGCACCCCGTCATCGTGATAGCGCAGGCGCAAGGCCATACTGTCGGCGGCACCGCGCAGCTGCGCCACCTCCTCCGCGGGCAGGTCGCGCGCCGGGTTGGGCAGCTTGACCCGTCGGCCGGAGAGACCCGCCGGCTCCGGACCAAAGGTGACGTTGACCTCTTCATCCTCGGCGATCGCCCGCAAGGTCGTCGCGGTCGCCCGCTTGAAGATTTCGATCGGCGAAAATTCCTGCGCCATCGGCCGCGCCGCCCTTTCTCTTAACTACTGCACCAGCGTTGCGTTGACCCCGGTCTCGGGCAGGTCGGTGCCAAAGCAGCGCTGGTAGTATTCCGCCACCGCCGGCCGCTCGGTCTCGTCGCATTTGTTCAGGAAGGTGAGCCGGAAGGCGAAGGCGATATCGTTGAAGATGCGCGCGTTCTCGGCCCAGGTCATCACCGTGCGCGGCGACATGACGGTGGAAATATCGCCATTGATAAAGCCGCTGCGGGTGAGGTCGGCGAGCGCGACCATCGCGCTGATCTTCCGTCTGCCGTCCTCGTTGTCGTAGTGCGGCACTTTTGACAGCACGATGTTCACCTCGGCATCGTGCGGCAGGTAGTTGAGCGTCGAGACGATGCTCCAGCGGTCCATCTGGCCTTGGTTGATCTGCTGCGTGCCGTGATAGAGGCCGGTCGTGTCGCCGAGGCCAACCGTGTTGGCCGTGGAAAACAGCCGGAAGCCCTTATGCGGGCGGATGACCCGGTTCTGGTCGAGCAGGGTCAACTTGCCCTCGACCTCGAGCACCCGCTGGATCACGAACATCACATCCGGGCGGCCGGCATCGTATTCGTCAAAGCACAGCGCCACCGGGTGCTGCAATGCCCAGGGCAGGATGCCTTCGCGGAACTCGGTGACCTGCTTGCTGTCGCGCAAAACGATCGCATCCTTGCCGATCAGGTCGATACGGCTGATATGGCTGTCGAGGTTGACGCGAATGCACGGCCAGTTGAGGCGCGAGGCGACCTGCTCGACATGGGTCGATTTGCCGGTGCCGTGATAACCGCAGATCATCACGCGGCGGTTGAACGCAAAGCCCGCGAGGATCGCCAGCGTGGTGTCGTGGTCAAAGCGATAGGCCTCGTCGAAATCGGGCACATGTTCGCTCGGCTGGCTGAACGCCGGCACTTCGAGATCGCTGTCGATCCCAAAGGTCTGGCGCACGGACACCTTAATGTCGGGCATTCCGGTAGGCGTGACCGGGAGTTCCGCCTGTTCTACGGTTGGCATCAGCGTCGAACTTTCTGGTTGGTAAGTGGATCGGTAGAGCGGCTGGTCCTGCTGAAATTCAAGCGAAGTAGCTGGCTTTTAACGTCGTGTAAGCCTGGTTGATGATCTTCAGCTTTTCCTCCGCGTCCTTGTCGCCGCCATGGGCGTCTGGGTGGTGCATTTTAACCAGCACCTTATAACGTGCTTTGAGATTTATCTGGGTAAAGGGCGGTTCGAGATCGAAGACCGCCAATGCTTGCTCGCGGGCCGATGCCACCCGCGCCGAGGCATCGGTGCCATTGCCGCGCCGCTCGCGCTGACCGTTGCCGGGCTTGCCGTCCTTGCCGGAATAAACGTTGAACGGGTCGCGGACGCGCGCCTCATAAGCGGGGCCGTGCCGTTGTCCCAGTTTCCAGCTCGGCCGCTGCCACACCGTGTCGCGGCGGATTTCGTCCTCGATCTCGCGCTCGCTCATCCCGGCGTAGTAGTTCCACGCAGAGTTGTAGGCGCGGATATGATCGAGGCAAAACCAGTAATAATTGTCGAGTTCAAGACGCGAGCGCGGCGCGCGGTAGTCGCCGCCAGCTTCGCAACCGGGATGATCGCAGAATCGGGCCGGCGGCTCCGGCGCGGTTGTCGTCAGCGGATCGATCGCGACGCGTCTCATGAAACTCAGTATGGGTGGCTTGCCGTCATGTGACAAGGATTCGCGGCGGTTCCCTGGAATGCGCGCCCGTGCGCTCAGCCGAGCGGCAGCTTGAACCCGGCATGGCTCGCGACAAAGCCCAGCCGCTGGTAAAAACGGTGAGCGTCGGTTCGCGTTACATCGCTGGTCAGTTGAACGAGGCCGCAACCCGCGGCGCGCGCCATGTCGATCGCGTGGCGAATGAGCCGCTCGCCAATACCGAGCCCGCGACAGGCGACGCCCACCCTCACCCCCTCGATCTGCCCGCGCTTCATGCCGTGCCGCGACAGGCCGGCGATGACGGTGAGTTGCAGGCAGCCGACGACAAAACCGGCGCGTTCGGCGACCAGCATCATATTGCCGGACTGCGCCGTCATCTCGTCAAAAGCGCGCAGATAGTTTTCGATGTCGCCGGCGTCCTCGCGGGTCGCGCCCAACGCATCGTCGGCCAACAGCGCGGCGATCGCCGGCACGTCGTCGCGGCAAGCGGGGCGGATCGTGATCTCAGACTGCATAGGCATCGTGCGTCCTTCGAGACGCGCTCTGCGAGCGCTCCTCAGGATGAGGTGGGGTTGATGATGGCATTAAGAAAACCCTCTTCCTGAGGTGCTTCGCATCAGCGAAGCCTCGAAGGACGCACCACAGCTTGCCCCGATAAAAAGCCGGCCCGCGTCACCGCGGGCCGGCTTGGTCTGTTCAAAGCTGGATGGCTTAGAAGTCCATCCCGCCCATGCCGCCGCCCGGCGGCATCGCCGGCATCGCACCCTTCGGCTCCGGCTTCTCGGCGACCATCGCCTCGGTGGTGATCAGGAGACCCGCCACCGACGCGGCGTCCTGCAGCGCATGGCGCACCACCTTTGTCGGGTCGATAATGCCGGCCTGGACCATGTTGGTGAACTCGCCCTTCTGCGCGTCGTAGCCGTAGGACGTGTCCTTGCTCTCGAGCAGCTTGCCGACGACGATCGAACCATCGCTGCCCGAGTTCTCGACGATCTGCCGCACCGGCGCCTGAAGCGCCTTGCGGACGATGTCGATACCTACCTTCTGGTCGTTGTTGCTCGGGGTCAGCCCGTCGAGCGCCTTGGAGGCATAGAGCAACGCCGCGCCGCCGCCGGCGACAACACCTTCCTCGACCGCGGCGCGGGTCGCGTGCATCGCATCGTCGACGCGATCCTTACGCTCCTTCACCTCGACCTCGGTCGAGCCGCCGACACGGATCACCGCGACGCCGCCCGCGAGCTTGGCCAGCCGCTCCTGCAGCTTCTCGCGATCGTAGTCGGAGGTGGTCTCCTCGATCTGCTGGCGGATCTGCGTGCAACGGCCCTCGATGTCGGCCTTCTGCCCGGCGCCGTCGATGATCGTGGTGTTCTCCTTCTCGATGCGCAGGCGCTTCGCCTGGCCGAGCATGTCGAGCGTCACGTTTTCGAGCTTGATGCCGAGGTCTTCGCTGATCACTTGGCCGCCGGTCAGGATCGCGATGTCTTCAAGCATCGCCTTGCGGCGATCGCCGAAGCCCGGCGCTTTGACGGCGGCGACCTTGAGCCCGCCGCGCAGCTTGTTGACGACCAGCGTCGCCAGCGCCTCACCCTCGACGTCCTCGGCGATGATCAGCAGAGGGCGGCTCGACTGCACGACCGACTCGAGCACCGGCAACATCGTCTGCAGCCCGGAAAGCTTTTTCTCGTGGATCAGGATGTAGACGTTCTCGAGTTCGGCCAGCATCTTCTCGGCGTTGGTGACGAAATACGGCGAAAGATAGCCGCGGTCGAACTGCATGCCCTCGACGACGTCGAGCTCGGTTTCGAGGCTCTTTGCCTCCTCGACCGTGATCACGCCCTCGTTGCCGACCTTCTGCATCGCCTCGGCGATCTTGTCGCCGACATCGCGCTCGCCATTGGCGGCGATCGTCCCGACCTGGGCGATCTCCTCGCTGGTCGAGATTTTCTTCGACTGGCCCTTCAGATTGGCGACCACCGCCTCGACGGCGATGTCGACGCCGCGCTTCAGGTCCATCGGGTTCATGCCCGCGGCGACGGCCTTTGCGCCTTCGCGGACAATCGCCTGCGCCAGCACGGTCGCGGTCGTGGTGCCGTCACCGGCCTGGTCATTGGTCTTCGAGGCGACCTCGCGGACCATCTGCGCGCCCATATTCTCGAACTTGTCGGCGAGTTCGATCTCCTTGGCGACAGTAACGCCGTCCTTGGTGATGCGCGGCGCGCCGAACGACTTGTCGAGCACGACATTGCGGCCCTTCGGGCCCAGCGTCACCTTGACCGCGTCGGCGAGGATGTTGACGCCGCGCAACATCTTGTCGCGCGCGTCGGAATGAAATTTGACTTCCTTGGCTGCCATATTGCTATCCCTCCAGATACGGTCAGGCGATCACGCCCATGATGTCGGACTCTTTCATGATGATGAGCTCTTGACCGTCAAGCTTGACCTCGGTGCCCGACCACTTGCCGAACAGGATCCGGTCGCCCGCTTTGACGTCCATCGGCACAAGCTTGCCATCCTCGCCGCGGGCGCCTGGCCCGCACGAGACGACCTCGCCTTCCATCGGCTTTTCCTGCGCCGTATCGGGAATGATGATGCCGCCGGCGGTTTTCGCCTCCGAGTCCACGCGCTTCACCAGCACGCGG